>Ga0114996_10000367_pt1 | contig 63264 bp, 56 predicted proteins | sample ArcticOcean_MG_C_4_FD_87039 | JGI IMG/M metagenome (GOLD analysis project Ga0114996, IMG submission 87039) | Marine microbial communities from western Arctic Ocean - ArcticOcean_MG_CB4_134 | ecosystem: Environmental > Aquatic > Marine > Oceanic | place: Arctic Ocean: Canada Basin | collected...
CTTGCACCACAATTGTCCCTTTTTTTCTGCAATCACTGATCGCCTCTAAAAGACTTTTATCGTAACCTTCAGGCGCATAAACAATGTCAGTCTCGCTAGTTGCTTTTGATAAAAAGCCCTCCAGAACTTTTAAATCAGTACTGAAGCCAGTAGCACCTCTTTCTCTGCCAAAAAGTCTTCCAATATTGTCATATCTCCCACCCCATGCAATCGCTCGGCCAGCAGCCGCAATATATGCTGCAAACATAATCCCGGTGTGATAGCGGTAAGCACGCATTTCCGCAAGGTCTATGTGCAGATCAAGATGTGGAATCGTTGTAGTAATAATATCTGATAATTGAGAAAGTTCCTCAAGAGCATTTTGCACCCCATCGGGTGCACCAGCCAATTTCACTTTAGCAGTTTTTAGGACGCTAACGCCCCCGTTTAACTCAAGTAAAGCTGTAAGATGCCTTATAACCATTTCACTAGCGTCAGCATCTTCTAACAAGACGTAAAGATCAGACTTATCTTTCTTCAACAAAGCCTCTAAAATATTTTGCTCGAATCCTAGATCGAAATTCTGCCCCTCACAAATCCCATGAAATATTTCCATATGTGCGACCTCTAAGGTGACCTTAGGGACACCAGCGGCGGAAAGGCACTCAAGAAGCAAAGTGATGACTTCAACATCACTCTCTATCCCTTTATGACCAAAGATTTCAGCACCAATTTGCAAAGGGTTTCGCGAGCCAGCGAACTTTTCTGGCTGCGTATGGACTACCGGTCCGACATAACAAAACCGCTGAGGAATATCCGAAGGTAGTCGATGAGCATCAATCCGCGCTATCTGAGGAGTAATATCAGCCCGCACTCCCATTGCACGACCACTCCTTTGATCGGTTAACTTGAACGTCTGTAAGTCCAAATCTTCCCCCATCCCAGCTAAGAGTGATTCCAAATACTCAATCATAGGCGGAATCACTAACCGGTAACCCCAACTTGATAAAATATCTATCATCTCCCGCCGAAGACACTCGATGCGCTGCGCCTCGTCAGGAAGACATTCATCTACTCCGTCAGGGAGCAACCAGTTATTCTTATGTTTCAATTCCCACCTCTCTCAACATCGGAAATTTAGACTGCTAGGCTCATTCTCATCCTGCTGCACTACACTAATCTTTTACTCACAAAGACTCAGTTAAATTAATGAGGGTATTCTAGCAAGGTTGAAAAAATGGGTATACCTCACAAGACGAAAATCAGCTATCTTTTAATCTCGGTCAAATCCAGAAACGCCGCTATAGCGCCAGTACTACTGCGTCGGTTTTACAAAGTACTTAAAGAACTCAGTATCAGGGTTAAGTAGTAGAACATCGTTCTTACTGTTAAAAGAAGACTTGTATGCGTCTAGACTTCGGTAGAAGTCATAAAACTCTGGATTTCTATTATACGCTTCTGCATAGATTTCAGCAGCTCCTGCATCCCCAAAGCCCCGCATTTCTTGACCATCTTTGTATGCCTCGGCAGATATGACTGTTCTTTGTCTATCGGCATCGGCGCGGATAGTCATAGACACTTTATCACCTCTCGCTCGGAATTCTCTAGCAACCCTGGATCTTTCCGATCTCATCCTCTCGTAAACATTGCTACTCACCTCAGTCGGCAAGTCAATCCGCTTCAACCTAACGTCTAACACTTCCATGCCTAAATCAAGACCTCTTTCGTTAGCAATACGGGTGACATTTTGCATGATTAATCCACGATCCCCGGATATTACTTCATGAATGGTCCTTTTACCAAATTCACTTCTCAAGCTATCGTTGATTTTTTGAGACAGTAAAAGACCTGCCCTACGCGGGTCACCGTCACTAGATTTGTAAAACTGTACAACATTATTTATTTTCCATCGTGCGAAAGAATCTACAATCACATCTTTCTTCTCTCCGGTTAAGAACCTTTGCGGTTCCGCGTCCAAAGTCTGCAATCTGCTATCAAATGTCCTCACGTTTTGCACGAAGGGTAACTTAAAATGAAGTCCCGGTTGGAATTCAGACCGCTGAATTTTCCCTAACTGGAACAGTATGGCATGCTGATATTCATAAACTCGAAACGTGCACATATAGAATCCAATAAGAATGAGAACTCCAATTAATCCAGATATTTGTTTAGCCATCAGTTACAAACCCATTTGGTTATATGTCATAAAAAAATAACTCGTTAAAATTATCCGTTTTCTACCTATTCTCTCTAACTCGAGGGGTACGTCTTTGACGCGTAGTGACCTCGGTAGCAGGCTGGTATACACCTGGATCGATATTGTCGACTGATCGAGTTTTTTGGCCAGTCTGCTGGAAAAGTTTGTCGAGAGGCAGGTACATCAAATTTGATGTTCCTTCATTGTCCATCACTACCTTAGACGAACTACTCATTACCTCCTCCATAGCATCTAAATATAGCCTGTTCCTCGTCACTTCTGGTGCCTTTTCATATTCAGAATAGAGCTGCTTAAATCGACTTGCCTCACCTTTAGCTTGAGAAATAACGCTCTTCTGATAACCTTCTGCATCCAGTCGAATTCGCGCCGCTTCACCCGCCGACCTTTCCACAACTTCATTTCGATAGGCTTCTGCTTCGTTAATTTTGCGCTGTTCATCTTCACGCGCTTTTATAGCGTCGTCAAAAGCCGCTTTCACCTGTTCTGGCGGCTTAGCTGGCTGCATGTTCACACTAGTAACATCAATCCCAGAATCATAGTGATCAAGTATTTTCTGAATTAAAATCTGAGCATTTGTAGCGATCTCCGCTCTTCCCTCAGTAATAACAAAAGATAGCGTGCTTCCTCCGACAATGTCTCTAATTGCAGACTCAGTAACTCTTCTCACAGACACGTCTGGATCAGCAATAGCAAATAGATAATTCTTTACGTCTTTTATGCGGTATTGGAGCGCCACTTCCACGTCGACGATATTTTCATCGCCAGTAAGCATTGCCGACTCAGATGTCAGCGTCGCTATCCTCTCAACGTTAACTTTGATCACCTGTTCAACAGGTCTAGGGAATCGGATGTGGGGTCCTGGCTGCAATATCGAAACAAACGACCCGAACCTCAGCACCACTCCTCTTTCTGCAGGATCAATACGGTAAACCATTTCCCAAGCCAGCAGCAATAATAGAATAATTGACACAAGCAGAAACGGTCCACCACGTCCTGAATTTCCGGAGCCTTTCCTTTTACCTCCGCCACCAAAAACACTACTTAATTTCTCTTGCATTCGTCGAACAACCTCGTCGAGGTCAGGCGGGCCTTGATTGTTTCCTTTGTTTTTCCAAGGATCTTTATCGTTTCCGTTAGAATCGTTCCAGGACATACTTATCAATCTCTCTTTAAATTGAGTATTTACATTAGCAGGATCTAAGATTGTAATAGCCTGCAATAGCTTGTTCAATCGATGATAGCATCAAAAGCAATCTGAAAGTGTGATTAATAGCTCGACTGCGGTGAATTCGATGCGTTTCCTTCTTCAACCGAAACAAAACTGCTGTAGTCCTTGTTGCTGCTAAAAATCTGCCATCTAGCTCTCGATAGCAATATTTCTATAACCCACTCTCCCTCTAGTCCTGGCATTTCATTAGTTACAGCACCCCATTCATAGAGCATAGCTCTAAGTCTACCCCCACCGCCGCACTTAATCCTTAACCTCTCCGCAACTTTCTCATCATTAACTCGCTCAGAAATTGCACCAAGCAGCAGATCGAGGCCGATCTCAGCCTCTGCAGAAATCCACACTCTGTGCGCCCCTAAGTCATTTTTATAGTCTACGCGTGTTGCGCAATCAGAAATCTTATCGATTTTGTTATACACTTCGATCACCGGCACATTAGATGCCCCTATACTATGAAGGACCTCCGTAACCTGCTCAATACGTTGTGCCCTATGCGGATCACTGGCGTCTATCACATGCAGCAGGAGTTTTGCTTCGCGTGTTTCATCCAGTGTGGCAGCAAAAGCCTCTACGAGATTGTGCGGCAAGCTTCGGACGAAACCAACGGTGTCACTAAGCAATATAGGATTCTCACCGTTAATTACTAATGCGCCTATTGTCGTATCCAATGTTGCAAACAATTGATCTGCGCAATACACACTATTACCCGTTAACTTATTAAACAAGGTCGATTTCCCAGTATTGGTATAACCGACCAAAGCGACCGTAGAAAGTAACGCTTTTTTACGGGATTGCCCATTCTGAAAACGCTGTTTTTTCACTTTGTTCAAACGTGACTTGATTTGTTTGATCCTGCCGCCTACCAGCCTTCTATCAGTCTCTAACTGAGTTTCTCCAGGTCCCCGTAAGCCAATCCCACCTTTTTGACGTTCCAGATGCGACCAACCCCGCACTAATCGACTTGATAAATATTCTAGCTGCGCTAGCTCGACCTGCAATTTGCCCTCAAAGGATCTCGCACGCTGGGCGAAAATATCCAAAATTAAGCCCGTTCTATCGATAACAGTGCAACAAACCAGCTTCTCAAGATTACGCTGTTGTACTGGAGACAAGTCCTTATTAAAAATTACTAGTTGAACTTGATGCTGCTTTACAAAAAGAGCGATTTCTTCGGCCTTGCCTTTACCGACATAGAATTTTGAGTCAGGAGTTATTCGCTTAGAGAGGATCTCACCTACTACGATTAGTCCTGCAGCCACCACCAATTCAGATAGTTCACTTCCTTCTGTCGGCGATTCCGCCGACAACTCGATATTAAGTAACAATACGCTTTCTTGTGTCACTGACATTGAAATTAACAATACTCTAAATAGATGTTTTTAAGCTATTTAACCAACATTCATCTTAAAATCGAATTAATGCTCAACCCACTACGCCTCGCTTAGTGAGGCACTCCAACACACTCTCAACATTTTTGTCTGGCTCTGACCACTCATACCAAATGGACCTGTCCTCTCGATTCAACCATGTCAACTGACGCTTAGCTAGCTGACGCGTAGCAATAATGGCTTTCTCAATCATTTGTTTATAAGTAATTTCATTATCTAAAAATTCTCCTACCTGCTTATATCCTACACTGTTAAGAGCTTGATAATTCCTAAACATGTGGTAGGTGCGTCGAAGTTGACTCACCTCATTAATCAACCCTTGCTCCAACATAGAATGAAATCTCAACGAAACCTTCTCGTGAATAGCCGACCTTTCTCGGAAAGTAAGAACGAACTTTACGGGAGGGATGCTCAAAGATTCATGAGTAGACTGCATAAGTAGTGACATGCGAGTGTCTGAGACTCTGCACACCTCGATTGCCCTGATAATCCTCTGGGAATCATTTGGATTTATGCGATCAGCAGATAAAGGGTCTAACTTGATTAAAATAGAATGTAGATATTCTACGCCGTTTTTCTTCAAAAGCCGTTGTAGATTCAATCGAATTTCCGTGTTCGCCTCAGGAAGTAGTGCCATACCTTTTTCGAGCATACGAAAATACATACCAGTCCCTCCAACCAAAACAGGAACTTTCCCTCTAGTCCGTATTTCTGATACCGATTTAAGAGCATCAGCTCGAAACCTGGCGGCAGAATAGGTGTCACCTAGCTCGCAAAAACTAAGCAGATGATGGTGAGTCGCTGCAAGAATTTTTTTATTTGGTTTCCCCGAGCCTATATTTAAATCCTTGTATACAGAAGTCGAATCAACATTGATGACTTCAAGAGGAAAAAAACCAGCCAATCTAGCAGCGAAATTACTTTTCCCGACACCAGTTGGCCCCATAACAAAAACTAAAGGGCCTTCATAGCGAATATCACATACCACTTTCATAGGCCTTCGAGAGCGTCGTCGCATCCAAATCGAACACAAAACACGTCCAATCATAGGACAGCGACGCCGCAGAGATAATCAACTCTTGAAAGAGTTTTATATTAGGTTTGTCAAACGTACCATAATAAATCGCATTACTCACAGCACTTGAAATACTCTCTATAAGAGCATGCTCACTGAGAGAAAGTGTGCACAGAGTAGACAAAAAAATCTCGGGGGAAAATGAAGGACATACTATAGGAACCTCGCGCAACACCTCTCCTGCTAAACCTAGGTCAGAGAAGTGAAAGCCAAATTTTTCTATTTCACTCTTTGCAACGAGCAATACCGATTTTTCTAATGCCTCAAGCCTCTGAGGTATTAACAATGGCTTACTAATAATAGTCTCAGTCGAATTCAAGCGAAGCTGTAATAAAGTTTTCCAAGCCAGTTTTAGATCGATCGCTCTGGCTTCCCCTTGACTAAGAAGAATGAAAAACTGATTCCCAATAACAAATGTGGGTCTCCCATATTCATTGTAAGCGACAGGTCTACTGACCCAAGGTTGCTCTTTCGTCACGACCTCAGAATAGTGAACGTATTTGTTGGCCGAATAGCTGGGTCGGTCATCAGGGCGCCTGAAAAGTGTACGATTAAGTTCCGCATAAATAACGTCATGTAACTCGCGGATATTTTTTATCCGTACTTCAAGCTTTCTGGGATGAACGTTGACATCTATCGACTCAAAGGGGACCCAGAGAGCAAGTCCATAGGCAGGAAAGCGACCGGAGGGAATGGCATCAGCAAAACTCATTCTTATTGCGTGAGAAATAGACTTATCATTAACAATACGGCTGTTAATGGACAAAAACTGGTTGTCAGTATTGCTCACCGCTAGTTCAGGGCCTCCAATCCATCCCAGCATCTTAACTCCCGAGCGTTCTATATTGACTGTGCGTGCACCGTCTTGGAAGCGCTTACCAAACAACCTGTCCCATCGACTATGCCGCTCAAGGATACTAGCCGCCATAAAATCCAATCCTTTGAAAGAAGGATCCTTTAAAGAAAATGATACGGATGGAAATGCGAACGCAAATTGTCGAACTAAAAACTTGATCTTAAGATATTCACTTCTAGCTTGTTTTAAGAATCTCTTCCGAGCGGGGATATTGTAAAACAAACCTGAAACTGAGACCCGCGTGCCTAAATTACCTTGAGCAGGTTGTGGCCCTATCGGCTTGCAACCTGCTTTTACAGACAGAGACCAGGCATGCATCTCCTCCGCATGCCAACTGCAGAGATAAACGTCCGCAACTGAACAGATACTCGCCAAAGCCTCGCCTCGAAAACCTAAAGACGAAACTTGTAGCAGCTGTTCAACTGTTAATATTTTACTTGTCGAGTGACGCTTGATAGCGGCCAAAAGATATTTTGATAAAATACCTTGCCCGTCATCACTTACAACAATCTCGTCGAGGCCACCAGCCGCAAGAGAAACCGCGATGGCCGAACAGCCCGAATCCAGACTATTTTCAATCAGTTCTTTCACAACCGCGGCGGGGCCATCTATAACTTCTCCAGCTGCGATTTGATTAATCAAGAGATCCGACAGCGGATGTATAGCTTGGCGATCCGACTCAATCAAATTCATGAGAACCTAAAAGAAAATATCTCATTACTTTTACCATGGAATTCTAATGATATCCCCTACATACACTTTTTCAGTACGAAGCCCATTAAAATCCTTTAGGCCCATAACGCTGACCCCATAACGCACGCCTAAGTCAGACAACGTATCACCTCTAACAATTCGGTGTTCACGAAAGCTTCTCCCACTTAGAGTAGGTATCTTAAGTGTATCACCCACAAACAAAAGATTACTGTCTAAATTATTCATCTCCTTCAGGTCACTGATCGACACGGAGTAGCGATTCCCCAGATCTGACAAATTGTCTCCACGGATTACTTTATGCGTTCGAAATATCATCCCAGTTTTTTCGGAGTCCCCCCCAGAAGAATAGTTTACTATTCCTTCATAAATTGCCAAGGCCAAATCTTTTTGATACTTCGCATTAGTCAAACGCTTCTCTTCTAATGGATTCGAAATAAAAGCCATCTCAATTAGAATAGAAGGGATGTCCGGTGACTTTAAAACAACAAACGCAGCTTTTTGAACTGTTTTCTTGTGCAAAGGTCCTATTTTTACAAGTTCTTTCAGCACAGCATCGCCCAGCAAAGTACTTGCCTTTATGGACGCTGCCTGTGACAGGTCGATCAAAACGCTGCTAAGCAAACTATCTTTGTTGTCTAAAGATATTCCCCCAACCAATTGTTCTTTGTTTGCCTTGTCGGCAAGCCAGCGAGCAGCTTCCCCATCAGCACCATCGCGAGACAAGATGTAAACCGACGAACCTTTGACCTGAGGATCTTTAAATGCGTCGGCATGGAGGGAAACAAACACATCAGCTTTGTGATTCCGAGCCACGGCAAGCCGCCTGCGAAGCTTGACGTAAGAGTTTCCACGACGCGTGAGTACCACATCCATACTAGAGTTTCCTTTTACAAGGTTCGCTAACTCTTCGGCAACGGCTAAATTGATATCCTTTTCATACGTCCCACTAGCGCCAATCGCACCCACATCTCTCCCACCATGGCCGGCGTCAATTGCTACTATAATCTTTTTGCTTTTGGCGGGCTTATTTGCTGTTCCTTCTAGAGAAGGGTCTTTACCAGATAACAATATCTCCGAAGATCGGATATCAACTACGAGACGATAGCCAATTTCACCAGTAGGCTCTAATAGAAAGGATACAAGCTTTGACCGACCTCTTACCTCAAAGACAAACCGTTCACTTTTTGATCCGTGTAACCCATGTCGAAACCCTCTCACAAAACAATTCTTTTTTATGGGAAAATCGGCTAAATTTCCAGAGATTTTATGACTAAAATCTACAACTATTCTTGCCGGATTCTCTAACTTACTAACCGTGTAGCGACTTCTTTCCTCTAGATCAAAAACCACTCGTGCAGTATCAAACTGATTAGACATACGAACAGCATTAACACCAGCAAAGCTTTCATTAATGAATACAATCATATAGAGCATGGTGATAGCCTTTAACGACCATCGAAAGAAATGATACGAAGAAAAGCTCACTGCTTGGGATTTGAAAGTCACTCCTGCCAGCCACTCATCTTTAACAAAATCTCATCACCAAGATCAGTCCCACTAACCAGGCTAATTTCCCTAGCATCTTTCTGCGGATGATAATCAAGAGCTATGTATAAATCTGGTATCGGTAAAACACCAAGTCCCTTCCGCGCCCATTCAATTATTACATTGGCCCCAGGGGGGAAATAATCTTCTATGCCCATAAACTCCAACTCGCAAGGATCTTCTAGGCGATATAAGTCAAAATGATTAAGCACTAAATTGTTAAAATTATAAGGCTCAACAAGAGTGAACGTGGGGCTTTTAACGGGGCCGAGAAACCCCAGCTCACGAATATAGCCTCTAGCTAGTACTGTTTTACCAGCCCCCAATGGCCCGTCTAAATATAAGATACAAGATTTAACTGTGGCACGTGCAATTTGAGCGCCCAGTAGTTCCATTTCTACTTCGCTCGCAATAAATTTCACGGTTGATTTTTCAAAAAAATCATTCATCACGGAATCCCTAAAGAAACTCACCTGTTAATTCCATTAAACGGACTAATGACATCTTCCAACTGGACTTGTTAACCATAGATACCGTTATTGCTTTTCAGAGACTCTCAGCAGATGCTTACGATAATATTTCAATTCGTCAATTGAGTCCTGTACGTCTTGCATCGCGAGATGCGCACTAGATTTCTGAAATATAGGCAATTCTGGAACCCAACGGATAGCAAGCTCTTTAAGCGTACTAACATCTAGATTCCTATAATGAAAAAATGTTGCTAGTAACGGCATATATTTATAAATAAATCTGCGGTCTTGGCCTATACTGTTCCCACACATTGGTGACACGCCTGCAGAGACATATTCATTCAAAAATTTCAGTGTGGCAGCTTCAGCCGCACTTACACTTGTCTGGCTGTTTATTACTCTTTCAACCAAACCGGAGGAATAATGCTGTCTAGTATTCCATTCATCCATCCTTGCAAGCACTTCCTTTGCCTGATGAACCGCCAAAACCGGACCCGCAACCTGTTCGCTTAAATCAACGTTCGTAACTATTGTAGCAATTTCAATGATTACATCTGTCTCTGGTTCAAGACCTGTCATCTCCAGATCAATCCAAACAAGATTTCCGTCAGAACACTCCATCAAAAACTCCGCTCACAATATTTGATTTATTTCATTCAATCCCAATTATATAAACAATTTAGCACCCGAATGTGCATATACAGCCAACGTTTAAAATGATTGCCGATTGGTTAAGGCCCTAGACAAAGTAGAACTATCGACAAACTCTAGCTCGCCACCAACGGGCACCCCATAAGCTATACGAGTAGCAGCCACGCCTTGTCGACTAGCCAATTCTTTTAGATAGTGTGACGTTGCTTCACCCTCCATGGTGGTGCCGGTTGCTACAATCATTTCTTTTATTTCTCCTTGACTAAGTCTCGTATCCAAAAAAGGAATGCCGATACTCTCGGCGGAAATGCCCCCTAATGGAGACAGTCGACCCATTAAAACAAAATAGTAACCGCGATATGCCGATGCCTGCTCTATAGCCAATATATCTAATGGATTTTCAACAACACAAATCTGAGAATGGTCCCGTGATATATCACTGCATATTGCACATCTATCAATTTCGCTAAACGTACGACATGAAAGACATCTACCAATTTCATTTGCCGCAAGTGCCATCGCCCTAGCGAGAGTTCGCGCTTTATCCCTATTTTGTTCTAATAAGTAAAATGCAATCCTTTGTGCCGATTTTGGCCCAATACCTGGCAAGTACTGCAAGCGCTGAATCAGGTCGGCAAGTAACGGTGAAAAGTTCATTAAGCGAATTCTACTAGAAAGGTGATTTGATACCAGCAGGAAGTTCAATGCCTGCGGTAATATCGGCCATTTTCTCAGATGACAACTGTTCAACTCGTCGTATTGCATCATTCACAGCAGCTGCAACGAGGTCTTCCAACATGCTTTTATCTTCGGTAATAGCTAAAGATTCAATGTTTACGGCCACAACGTCACGCTTGCCATTCATGGTTATTTTAACCATCCCTCCGCCAGACTCTCCAGTAACACGTCTTTCCGCCAGTTCTTCTTGTAAACAAGCAAGTTCCTTTTGGATTTTTTCAGCTTGCTTTAGCATATTTCCAAGTCCATTTTTCATTGTAGGTGATACTCCGCTTTTTTTAATGTTAGTACGCTCTGCTAAGTAGCAGCTATTTTTTTCTAAGTACTGTTGTCACTACCGCATCGAATTTCTCGCTAAGGGCAAGAACAGTAGAATCTTCGCGTACTTTTTTTTCGACCGTCTTCTGTGCTTTTAGTTCATCCGCGAGAGTTTGCTCTGATAAAGATAAAGCTGTGGCATTGTGTTCGGCGACAGCTACTGAAAGCTTTATTTCTCTGCCGAAAAAAGAAGAAATCTGTTGCTCTAAAGTTTCAACTGTCCTCTTCTGCATCAACTTGTCATGCTTCGATGCCACAGACAACATCAAAGAATTCTGGGACAACTTTATAAATATTGTGTGTCTCGCGAGCTCGCGCGCGAGACCGTTAACATTTAGGCTATTCACAACATTATGCCAATCTCTATTATTGTGAAGTTCTACTTCTATTGCAGTGTCAAAATTTCTTTGGACTACTAATCGCTCACTTTTTTTTTTGTCCAAACCAAAAGAGTTTTCTTGATTAGAAGCATCGGGAAAAGCTTCCCGCCTAAAGGCTAACATCCGCAGTAGGTTCATTTCGAAACCCGACTCTGGATCAGGTGTAATCTCTAAGTCTCTTCGACCAACCAATGCAATTTGATAGAATAATTGACAGTCTTCAGCAGAAATATCCTGCGCGAGTTCGATAATCTCTTCATCATCTTCGACTTTTTGGTTTTCTGAACCAAGAGCTTGCACTGTCGCAATCTTAACTAAAATAGATAACATCTCACTCAAAACCAAACTGTAATCAGGCGCAAAGACACCAAAATTCCTACATGCTTTTATTAAATTATGCCCGTCACCAACTGCCAAACACTTCAACAATGAAATAATATACGATTGTTCAACGGCCCCAAGCATTGCTAAAACATTGACGGTCTTAACTGCTCCACCACCATGTGCTATTGCTTGATCGAGGAGACTCAAAGCATCACGCACGCTACCTCCGGCATTTTTTGCTATTGTGGCAAGCCCATTCTCTTCAAACGATATTCCTTCTAGACCCAATATTTTTGCTAAATAGTCAGAAATTTCTGTTTTTTCAACTTTAGCGAGATTCAACTGCAAGCACCGTGATACCACAGTTACAGGCACTTTCTTGGGATCAGTAGTAGCGAGCAGAAACTTCACGTGGGAGGGAGGTTCCTCTAAAGTTTTCAAAAGCGCATTAAACGAGTGCTTAGAGAACATGTGGACTTCATCTATCAGATAAATCTTATATCGGCTAGAACTAGGCAAATATTGAACATTGTCTAATAAGTCACGAGTCTCCTCGACTTTCGTCCTAGATGCCGCGTCTACTTCCACCAGATCAACTGAATGACCACCATCTATATCTGTACAAGAGCTGCACGAACCACATGGGCTACTTGTCACGCCTTTCTCGCAATTTAGAGCTCTGGCAAGCACTCTCGCCAGCGTTGTTTTTCCTACGCCTCTAGTGCCAGAAAACAAGTAAGCATGGTGTATCCGCCCACTATCTAATGCATTCACTAATGCACGCAAAATATGAGCTTGCCCTATTACATCATTGAACGATGTCGGTCTCCATTTCCGTGCCAGCACTTCGTAACTCATAATAAGATATCTCGATATTGCGTAACCTAAAGGCCTAAATAACGGCGGTGACTATTTCTAAGGTTACCATGCGCCTAGTTAATGCTACCGCTGCTCCCTTCCAGGCCTGACGGGGTTTACATTGCTAAACCATGGGCCCTCAAAATAGCCACCATTGAGGCAAATATTCTACTAGAAAAACCAGACGAATTGCTGACATTTTTGTCCACCATTGGATATAAAAGTACTTTTCTCTAATACCACCCTTTTTGTAGATCCACTAGAACAGCGTGTACTTACAAATTAATCAGCAACCGTTAATATTGTAAGCTCATACAAATAAGCCATCGCGAGCAAATCACCATTTAAAGCAATCCTAATAGTCTCAACCCTGAATATGCAGTATTTTTTCTAAAAAGTGCCACGTTTACATGGAAGGTCCAAAGATTATCTCTTTAAACAGGCTATCAAGAATGGTGCGCCCAGGAAACATGGGCTAAAAATAAAAACCTCAAATTCTCAAGAAAGCGAACATAGCTACCTATTGGGAAACAAGAGACTATGGTATCGTGTAAACAAACTAAAAATTAAACCTTACACTTCGACCGCTAAGCGAGACATTGATGACTTATAGAATTTCCGTTGACACAGGTGGGACATTTACCGACGTTGTCGTGACCGACAAAACTGGATGCTTTACTGTGGGTAAAGCACTTACTGATAAAAAAAGAGCGTTTGCTAGTATTTCAGCCGCCTTGGAGGTCGCGTCAGACGAGCTTGATATATCAGTAGGGGATTTGTTGCGTGAAACAGCTCTATTCATCTTCGGCACAACTCGAGCAACCAATGGAATAGTCGAGAGAAAAACCGCTCGGACTGCATTCATAAGTACCGAAGGGTTTCCTGATACGCTTCTTCTAAAAGAAGGTGGGAAATCGGAAACGCACAATCTTCGAATCGAATATCCCGACCCCTATATTCCCAGAAGTCTAACATTTGAGGTTCCTGAAAGAATAAGTGCTGAAGGCGGTATAGAAATTCCGTTGGACGAAACGAAAGTTACGTCCTTGCTAAAAACTTTTCCCGAAAAGAGGATAGAAGCAATTGCCGTATGCCTACTTTGGTCAGTTGCAAACGCAGTCCATGAGAAGCGAATCGCAGGTTTGATTGAAGAAATTTTACCTGGAATTCCCTATACTCTTTCAAGTGAAATCAATCCTATCTTAAGAGAATATAGACGGGCATCATCTACTGCAATTGATGCATCTCTGAAACCCTTAATGCAAGAATATCTCCTCACTCTTGAACAAGATTTAATAAATGCCGGGTATAAAAACGATTTACTAGTGAGTACTTCTTTTGGTGGGGTGATGCATCTGCAAGATGTAGTAGAAAAACCCATTTTTCTAGTGAAGTCCGGGCCTGCCATGGCCCCCATAGCGGCGTTAGCATATACCAACGCCGAGCAGCTCAGTAATGATGTGATCGTTTGTGATGCTGGCGGCACAACCTTTGACGTCAGTCTGATCCGCGATGGACAAGTCGAATTTACCAGAGATACTTGGCTTGGGCCGCAATGGACCGGAGATAATCTGGGGATGGCATCTGTCGCCGTCCATAGCATTGGTGCGGGAGGAGGTTCTATAGCTTGGGTGGACTCCGGAGGACTGCTCCAAGTAGGACCGCAGTCCGCGGGCTCCGAACCTGGACCAGCCTCATATAACCTAGGAGGAACTCAACCAACGGTAACCGATGCGGCAGTAGTGTTGGGCTATATTGATCCTGCACATTTTCTTGGTGGAAGAATGCAACTAAATGAAGAAGCTGCTGTATCAGCGCTTGAGCCAATAGCAGAAACATTGCGGCAATCTGTGCAACAAACGGCATTCGCAATCATGGCGGTTGCTAATGAAAACATGATACAAGCAATTAAAGAGCTAACTGTAAACGAAGGCATTAACCCAGCTGACTCTACCTTGGTCGCCGGTGGTGGAGCCGGAGGGCTTGGCATTGGCCCGATAGCAGCTGAGCTAGGCTGCACAACAGTGCTCATTCCTCGCACGGCAGGTGCGTTAAGTGCTTCTGGAATGCAGTTTTCAGATATCATCACCGAAACTGGTGCGAGCAAATTAACAGCGACCGACATGTTTGATTATGACGGGGTAAACGACGCTCTTAGAAAAATCAATCAAACTCTAGACGAATTCTCAGACCGATTGCGATTACGTGGCTTCGATAAATTCAAGAAACGCTATTTTGTTGAAGCACGATACCGGTTCCAAGTCTGGGAACTCGAGGTTGAAATTGAAAGCGGTTACTTTGCTAACGAAAACGATGTTACTGCTCTCGTAGAGGCTTTTCATAAAATGCATGATCGGGTATTCGCGATAACGGACGTAGGACAAGTTGTGGAGTGCTTGAACTGGAGAGGTCGACTGACAGCAGACGTGAACGCGCCCTCGCTAGAGCCAGGCAAAGCAGGCGGTGATGAGATGGTTAGGGAAGATAGGCGACGCCTAGCTTACTTTGGAGCCGCTCCAATTAAGACCCCAATATATTTAGGGCAAAACCTAAACGTTGGTGCTCTTGTAAGTGGACCAGCGATTATAGAGGAACCAACATCAACATTAGTAATAAACCCAGGTTCAACTGTCAAAGTGAGCGCTGGAGGAAGATATATTTTAACGCCGTCGGAGCAAGGTCTAATATGAATACTGAGAAAGAAAAAACTGTTTCCTATGAAATGGACCCCGTCCACATGGCTGTTTTATCTAACCGTATCAACGCAATAGTAGCCGAGATGACGAATACCCTTCTCAGGACTGCGCGGTCAGCTGTCTTGGCTGTAGTTAGAGATTTTTCCTGTTCTATTATTACTGCAGACAATCAGCTTCTGTGCCCTGGAGATGGGCTACCGATCCATATATTTGGCAGCCCATTACAGGGCGCGTCAATGACTGCCTTACATACGAATCTCAAATCAGGCGATGCATTTCTAGATAACGATCCTTACGTGGGCAATACTCATGCCGCCGATCACATGGTGATGGTCCCCGTTGTTATAGACGGTGTTCACCTTTTTACAACTTGTGCGAAAGCTCACATGGCTGATTGTGGTAACTCAATACCTAGCACCTACCATGCATATGCGCGAGACGTCTACGAGGAAGGTGCACTAATATTTCCTTGTGTAAGGATCCAAGATGATTATCAAGATGTCGATGATATCGTAAGAATGTGTAAAAGAAGGATCCGAGTGCCTGAGCAATGGTATGGGGACTATCTAGCTCAAATCGGTTCTGCTCGAATTGGAGAAAGAAGACTAACCACACTTGTAGAAAGATATGGTGTTGAGACGATTCAACAGTTCATGAAGGACTGGTTTTCCTACTCGGAACGCCGCATGATTGCGGCTATCAAAAAGATGCCCAGCGGCAAACTAACTAGTTGGGGTCATCTCGATCCACTCGGCACAGTACTGCCTGAGGGTTTAGATATCAGAGTCGATGTAGATATAGACTCAAAAAATGGAAAGATAGAAGTAGACCTTACGAAAAACGAGGATAATAAAGATTTTGGTCTCAATATGACCGTTGCAACTGCTACCAGTACCGCGATGGCGGGAGTGTTTAACTGTTTAGAACCAGTTCCTGCTAACGGCGGCAGTTTTTCCCGTGTAAATGTTAAGCTAAGAGATGGATGCATAACTGGCAAACCAAAATTTCCGCACAGCGTTTCTATGGCGACCACAAATGTTGCAGACCGCGTCTTAAATGCAACACAAGCAGCGTTTGCACAGCTTGGCGATAATCATGGCCTTGCCGAAGGCGGTGTAGGCATGGGAGCCGCGGCAGGAGTGATATCAGGAAAAGATTGGCGCACAAAAGGCGGAGACTATATCAACCAGGAGTGGTTAATCGTTAACGGCGGTCCGGCTAGCCCAACATCTGATGGATGGCTCAATTACGGACTGCCAGTGGCAGCGGGACGAATGTACAGAGGAAGCGTTGAGGTAGACGAGTCCAAATATCCGATACTATTTAAATCTCTGAAAGTAATACCAGGTGGTGGTGGTGCAGGGAAATTCAGAGGAGGTCCTGGGGCAGAAGTCGTATATGGTCCCAGGAAAGACAAAATGACTGTTGTAATCGCATGTGATGGACAACATTTTCCGCCTCAGGGTGTACGCGGAGGCGAATCTGGTCCTGTCGCGACAACTTGGCATGTGGAAAAGTCAGGAACTGAAAAAAAGCTTGCAGGAGTAATAGAGATAACACTCAAACCTGGAGAGTTTATAAAAGGAACAGACACAGGAGGAGGAGGATATGGCCCAGCTTCGGAAAGGGATCCTGACAAAGTATTAAAAGACGTTATCCAAAAATGGGAAACCCTTAAAAGAGCTGAAGAGGTTTATGGCGTTGCCTTCCAGGGAAGAATAGAAGATGGGACCTTGTGCGTAGATCCAGAAAAAACTTCCAGATTGCGCAGCAAGCTTGTAGCTAACCAATGAAGTCAAGAAAATCTCCATCTAGAATCGCACGTTCGACACCGTGTATCCTCGTACGAGAGCTACTCAGGCTCTTCCAGTAGCACCGCCGTCAACCGCAAGCACGGTGCCGGTACAATATGATGATTCTTCACAAGCAAAAAATAGACTTGCGTAGGCCACTTCTTCTGGAGTGGCGGGCCGTCCCATCGGTGAAATCAACTTAGGATTCGCATCTGAAAAAAGAACCGGAATCACGCTCTCTACCATCTGAGTCTGAACAAATCCAGGCGCAACCACATTGCATCGAATATTGTCGTCTACATAGGCTACAGCCATCGATTTTGTGAGATTAATGATAGCCCCTTTAGTAGCTGTATAGGTGTGCGCATCAGGCGCACCTCCCAATCCAAAGATGCTTGAAATGTTTACTACGGAACCCTTCTGCTGCAACTTCATTTGTTTGATGACAAGTCGAGATACATAAAAAACACTATCGAGATTCGATGCCATGACCTCTTTCCATTTGTCAATGGGAGTGGTGTCAATGGGGTCCATCGATCCTTCACTGCTTTCGCGCAAGTTATAGCCAACTCCAGCGGCATTAAGCAAAACATCGATGCGACCAAAAGACTGTAAACAATCATCTATAGCATTTTGCACTTCATCCGGTTGAGACAGATCTGCACTAAACGTCTTCCCAGTGCCACCTGAAACTTGAACTAAAGACAAGGTCTCCTCGAGGTTACTTTGAGTTCGCGAGATCCCGAATACTATTGCCCCTTCCTTGGCAAAAAGTTCCATGCATGCTCTCCCAATCCCGGTGCCCGCACCAGTGATTAGTGCAATCTTTCCTTCCAATCTAGCCATTAACTTGATCCTTGAAATTCAATTTATTCCTCTCTAACCCGTCCCAAAACTCTTAAAAGATCTTCGTGCATTTCAAACCATATCGTGTGATAACTTTCTATTCGCGCATCACTTACCCATTGCACCTCACCATCTTCCGCTTTCTCTAAAGCTTCCATGAGCTTATCTCGGTAAAAAGCTAGCCTCGGAAGGCTAGACGCCATTATCTCCAAAACAGGTCGATAACGTTCATGTAAATTACCTATCTTATCAATTATCTGATTATCGTAATCGGTGTCGGAGTGGTCATTACTAATTAACTTGTCGGCAACCTCGATCGTCTGCCATCGCGTAATTAGCTGTTTTAGATCGGCATTTATGCGTTCAAATTGTTCATAGGCATCTACAAACGCCTGATCAGACCGAAGATGACCATAGAATCTCGAATATTCGCTGAGAACAATCATTTGACCTGAAGGAGTTAGCAAATAGCGTCCCTCTATTTCAACTAACCTCTCGGTCACCAGAGCGTCAGACAGTGTTTTTGAAAACACTTCTTCCGAAAGCCCCACATGACTAGCAAGGATATTTCTGTCAGCATTCTTTTTCACAGCAGTAGAATGCATTATCGCGTGAATTGGGGTCACCATATCCGTTTCTCCTTTATGTTTTTTCTACTCGTGCGAGGCGTATGTGCTCAATATCCTGACAGGTCAACCCAGCCCCACGGTCTTTTAGGTTTCTCGAGTTCGTTTGCTCAATCCTAAATAGCTCATCAGCGAGCTCAGTATCATAGTGATACTTGACCCAATCAGCACATAAAAGACGGTATTTTTCCTCGCAGCACGTCATCGTAAATGAGCGACATGCCGTATTTAATTGTTCTTGTGTCATCAAGCCTTGTGAGGTGCGATATCGGTCTACTTTAGCTGACAGATTAGTGACGCCTCCTCTAATCGGGCCCACGCCAAGAGTATAGGGTTCATCTTTTAATATAGAGTGGGGAATGAAGCTAAGACCTTTAGTTGGTTTGTCTGTATGCTGCGCCATCGTGTAGCCGTGCGCCATCTGGCTAGGCTGTGTAATCATACCAACCAGTTCGGCAAGGAATAAATTTCCGTACTCGTCATTTAACAGTGGTCGGAAACGCTCGGCGCGTTCATCGATCATCATCCAATCTTCCATTTCATAACAGCCGGCGATGTGTGCAAGCTCTTTAGCACAGGCAAAATAATTCAGCGCACCAGCATCCATCTGCTGATCTCGGCTCCAACCCGCCATTTGAGTCCAAAGTTTAGAAGTTGCCGCCTTAACTTTGTTCGTCAGACTCTTGAAAGTAGCCGCAAGCTCTTCTGGACTGCCCATACCAACAGGCAAATGACCATCTGTAAGATTGTCTGCAGTCCACAACCCTATGGCTTTTATGTGTTCTGACTTAAGCTCTGGCTCGGCCTCAAAAGAACCCCAATCATCTAACAGAGTTATATGGGTATCCTCTACAATCATCGCTACAGTGAGGTTATTGTAGTCAAGCTCATTTGCCACATTGTCTAACCAAGGAAAATCATATTCTGAAAGTTCCCGGAAGTCGCGAATTAACATCTCCCGATTATCAGAGATTTTATAAGGCCCATGGTTATGTATGGTTAGTCGGCTTTCACATGAGACAAGAAAACCATACTGCGCAACAGTGGCCATAAATTCCTGCGCGGAAGTGTGTAAGTCGTCACCCACTTCACACTCAAAAGCATCTGCATGGAACACCTGGAGTTTTTGCTCAGGAAATATCTGAGCCCTGTGCCCTCCTTGCTTGTTAGTAAGCCCCCCATTGTTTCGGTGCCAAGAGAGTTGGAATCGCTTCCAGAAATCCATCACATAAACGACATCTTCCACTGCATCTGTTGGTTTTATAACCCCCCAGTTTATGAGCATCTCCCGCCCTAGCAGATAAAAACATGGGATTGTCCAAGCGAGTATCTTGATTCCCGAACTGCGCGCTCTGTCTCCAACTTCTTCTGCAGACATGTTGGCTTCAATTTTCTTCAGCAGCTCTGGAAACCTGTAGAAGCAATTGAGATAAGAAAACAAAATATATGCCGACACAGGAAATATCTTCGACTCTTGCACTGTGCGTGTCGCACATAGCCAGTATGTTTCATCAGAATTTTGCTGTATTAGATTATTAGTCTCTAATAATTGACTGTATGTTATTTCCGGTTTTGACATTCAAGAATTCCTTTTTTCAATCGTAGGATCGCTAAGTTCTATAGCCGCCAAATTTTCGCTAAAGCTGAAACCCCGCTCGCGTAATCATCTGCTGTTTTAGAACGCGCTGTCACCTCAACCTCGATACGCTCGTTACTTTTTATGCCATTCAACTTCACATTCATTAAACACGGGATATTGTATTCTCTGGTTAATATCGCCAAATGCGATCGAGTTGTACCACCTGCGCATAACACCCCTGAGAACTGTTCCAGTATCGGGGCCGTTAATGTCCCTCCCGAGTCATCAACTATGGCGATAGTGTTTTCAGGAACACCATCTGTAAGGTATTTAAGTACTTTATCGCTAGTGCGAATGTACTGAGCAATACCAGTCAGATTATTTTCGTGATTGACGACATTATCCCCTGCCCCTCTCAACACTCGTCCAACGTCATCAAGATCAGCTGTCGGTGCATCTTCGTGCTCGAAAAAAAAGTCTTCGTTAAACAGGTCAGAGTCCTTATATGCTTCTGGTCGCTCCTGGCTAGAAGACATTGCTGAAGGCTCGAACCTGTGTCCAAAGCCTAATAGCCGCTCCTCAATCGCGCTCATATCTGCCTTGGTAACCAGCGACTCCTCTAGTTCAAAAACAAATTCCTCCCACGGGACTCCAGCAGTGGAAAACTTTTCCCTTAAGAGATCTTTAACTGCAGAATTGTAAGCTTCTACAGACGCAAACTCTGACTGATAACCATACTTATCAGTGTCGACATAAAGCTTTGACATTTGTCTCTCCCTCAAGTTGTATATAACCTTTTCAATTCCCCCAACCTTGTCTTATCTAAGCCTAAGCACGACTCCAAAAAAAGTTCCAAGGAACCATAGACTGAATCGATAGTCTCAAAAGCCGCCTGCAAATAGGATTCTCTAGTCTCCAACAACGGCCAAATTAGTTTAGCACCCTTCCCTTCTTCATTCGATACTCCATACTTCTTTAGCACTCGGTCAACCTCTAATTCAGCAGGAAAATAAATTTTTGACAACATAAAGTCATATAGGACTGTTTCTTGTGGTACACCTAATGCTCTTAGCAATAAAGCAACACCGACTCCCGTCCTCTCTTTGCCCGCCGAGCAATTAACAAGTAAAGCTCCACTGCCACCGTGGCTTAACAATTCGTTAAAAAAATTCCTGTAGCTCTCTACATTGTCGCTTATTAAATACGACATCATAGTCCGCATCGCCACCACTATCTCTTCTACTTGCTCCGTCTTTTGAAAAAGTTTGTGAAAATAGAGCGGATCACCCGCTCCGGGCATTATCTCCAATGAAACCAACTCCGGATTGTTCGGCAGCCTAGCGTTCTCTTTTTCACGCTCTTCTGACAACCGAAAATCACACACACGTCTGATATTCAGCTTTTCAAAAACACGCATGTCAGAGCCTGTTAAATTAGAAAGATGACCAGACCGAAAAATTCTTGACCAGTTGACTCTGCGTCCATCAGCTGTCGCATAACCACCGATATCTCTAAAATTAATCCCTCCAGCGAAACGCAACGCTCTCTCAGCACAAGTAATTGACAAGCCGTAAGAATCTAATAATCTGAAGTAAAAGCGCTTGTCTCCATCAGGAACGGAGACAGATGAAAGACCTTTGCTTTCACCCTCATTCGTTAAAACTATAGGTTCGCCATTAAAATTTATGGCATCTTCACTAACCTGCACATGAAGTTCGCCTTTGAAAACATCGGAGTCCCACTCTAAAAGGTAGTGACCGACATCACTCTTTGTAACCTTTAGTTTACGAATACTATCCATTTATGCTCCCCAAAAGAAAATCTTTGCCCAAAATGTTCTCGATCGACCTCATTTAATTAGTAAAAAGTACACTTTATGCTAATTTAACCTGATGAAAAATAAAGAATCGAGCCCCAGCGACATTATCAAGGATTTAGAGGACGTGATTTCCTGTAAAAGCGAGGGCATTCACGATATTGAGGTCGAAATACATGGAGGGATAAAAGGGCGATTTACCCTTTCGGTTCCGGCCAACCATGCCCTCAATTCCCCGCGCCCTATGATCTGCGTGCTGCACTACGCCGGTCAGCCCACGCGCTTTTATGGACGTCCACTCCTAGAGCAGCTGTACTTACCATCACTATGCCATGTGGAACCGATTATAATCGCGCCCGAATCACTCGGCGGACAGTGGCACTCTCCCGAAAACGAATCATTTGTCATGAGTATCATCAATACGGTACTGGTGTCCTTCCCTATAGATGAGAAAAAAATCACTGTATCTGGCTACAGCATGGGTGGAATAGGGGTTTTCCATTATATAGATGCTTACCCCAACGTTTTTTCCAATGGTGTCTCGCTGGCAGGTTGTCCATCCGGGCGGCTAGAGCCTAGGTCTCCGATCTTGTTGTTAGCGAGCATGTCTGACGATATTTTTGACTACGACTCTATCCACAAAGAGTGTGAAATCGCAAAAGGCAATGGTTACCCCATCAGCCTAACGGCAGTATCAGCGTCTAACCACTATGACGTTCAGTCGTTCTCGGCTGCTATGCCACATATAGCAGCTTGGCTAAATAAACAATGGGGCAGCGAATAATAGTTTAACCTCTATTGGCTAGCAGTAATCCTCCGATAACCAGCGACCCGCCTACTAGTAAAGAAAGGCCAGGGCGCTCCCCCAGTGTAACTGCCGCTAAAACCACCCCAAGAACAGGGACCAAATTGAGATATGTTGATGTTTTAGCCGTACCTAGTCTTTGTATACCTTCGTAGTACCACAAAAATCCCAACCCCATAGTTAACACCCCTTGCGAAAAAAGAATAATCGGAATTTTAGGATCCGTCATCATAGCTTTAGCGGCAGGAAGGTCAATCAGAACGAAGGGAAGCATCAACAGTCCTCCAGAAAGACACGTGTACGCTGTCACCGTGATAGCCGGATAATTAGCCAATAAAGGGCGACTTAAAACCGTATATGCAGTCCAGCCAATAATAGCTACTAGAAACAAGCCTTCGCCAACGCCTACGCCATTTTGAAAAAACCCTATGAAATCGCCATGCGTTACAACTAAAGCGGTTCCTAAAAAACTTAAAAGAATTCCGCACACTGAAATCCGAGAAACAGTTCGTCGAAACAAAACATAATCTGCTAAGACGACCAATACTGGAATGACTCCATTAATAACTGCACCTGTGCCCGCCTCAGTATATTCAAGCGCCTTGAACATGAGGAAATTGTGTATGCAAAATCCGCAAATTCCGAGTAAGAGGAAATGCCAAAAAACTTCTCTATTTATTTTAATAGCCAGCTGTCCTCTCCAATAGGCAACGATAGCTAGAAAAAGGAAAGCAATAATAGCTCGACACGCAGTTATAACCTGTGGCGCCTCGTACACGGATAGATATCTACCCAACGGGTAAGAACTTGCCCAAAGAAGTCCCATAGTGGTTAATTTAAGGTGAATATTTAACACAAGCCCTACTTTCACCTCCAATCAAATCATGCCAGTATATAGAGAACAGTCCCCCATCAGAGGGAATCATAATCATATCGGTTGAGAGGGAAATGACAATGATATATTCGCGCTTACTTGGGGTGCTAGTTGCGTTTTTAACTGTTTGTTTAGTTGAAGCGGCTAGTGGTGTTCCTAAATCTGAATTTGGGCCAGACGACGAACTTGGAGCTGCCAACCGTCTGAGTCCAGCAGCTGTCGTTGAGGCTGCAAAACTAATTAAAACTGGGAAGACCTATCCTCTAGGGGTAGTAACAGGCCCAGACACTCCCGCATATGGCCCACGGAAATTCCAAATGACGATCCTGCAGCTAGACGATGGGGTGGGCAAACCTGCAGGCAAAAACCAAGCAACCGGCAACGACGACATGATCTACACTTATATGGGCATTGGTAGTCAAATCGACGGCTTAGGCCACCTGGGCGTGAACCACACCTATTACAACGGTGTCCATGCAAAAGACTTTGTAGAAGTGACCGGACTGACTAAGTTTTCCACCTCCAATATTCCACCAATAGTGTGCAGAGGTGTCTTATTGGATATGGCAGCTTATCTGGGAGAGGCAATACTCCCCGAAGGGACAGCGTTCAATGAAAAGGAAATAACCGGAGCTGCCGAAGCCCAGGGTGTCGCAATCCAAGAAGGAGATGTTGTCCTTTTCCATACGGGATGGCAGAACATCGCTGAGTCAGATCCAAAACGCTTTATGGCGGGCGAGCCTGGACTAGGAATGGGTGGAGCCCGCTTTCTAGCTAAGAAAAAAATCATTGCCGTGGGATCAGACACTTTTGGGGTTGAGGCCGTTCCTTTCGAACAAGAAGGAGTCTTTTTCCCAGTTCACCAAGAGATGCTCACTAGAAACGGTATTTACTTGTTAGAAAATATGGACACTAGAGAATTAGCGCAAGATAAGGGTTGGGAGTTCCTCTTTGTCTTAGGCCAACCTCGTTTCTATGGATCGGCGCAATCTATCATTAACCCTGTAGCAATTCGATAGGCTGTCACCAATTCCCGTATTTCAATATAAAAGCCGAGCTACTAGGTGCTAAAACCAAGAGCTCGGCACTGCTTTTTGATCAAATTGTTGTATAGCCACCGTCGACTGTCCAGGCTTGACCATTAATGTAAGAAGACTCATCGCTAGCCAAGTAAACCGCAAGTCCAGCAACTTCGTGGGGCTCCACCCATCTTCCGAGAGGCACTGAGCTATTCATTTTCTCCACTAGTGCGGCAGGTGACACCCCCAATGCACTTGCGTGGCCTTCCATAAAGCTTACAGCCATATCGGTATTGACAATCCAAGGGCATATGGCGTTAACAAGTACATTGTGCGGCGCCATTTCTAAGGCCAAACAGCGAGTTATCCCAACCACAGCGTGCTTTGATGCGTTATATGCACTTTGATTACGCGATCCCCACTTCCCTGCAGTGGAAGCAAGGTTAATTATTCTCCCGCCTCCTGCCGCAATCATTCCAGGCAGTAATGCTTGAGTGACATGGAAAACACTATACACATTACTTTCTATAACACTTTTGAATTGTTCAAACGTGTAGCTAAGAAATGGCGCAGGAATATGTATACCCGCGTTATTAACAAGAATATCAACAGAGCTCCACTCGAAAGCTCTCTCGGCCACACGTTTTACGCTCTCGGCACACGTCACATCGCCGGACAAGGCGATGACTTCAACTTTATATTCTGCTCTAATTTCTCCCGCAACAATGTCTAGTTTCCCTTGATCTCGCGCATTCAAGATCAAAGAAGCGCCTTCTTTAGCAAAGGCCTTTGCAATTGCCATGCCTATACCTCTGCTTGCCCCAGTGATTAAAGCCGTTTTATCTGCCAAGCGATTACTCATAAGTTGAACCTCAGTCTTATTAATTTAATATACAATAGAGACGTGCATAGTATTATCTTTTTACAAAATGGGAATAGGTTAAGAACGAAAAAATGATGCGTCTCTATCACTGTGTTGGCGCCAGATCGATGCGTTCGCTATGGTTGCTTTATGAAATGGAAATTGAATTTGAGCTTGAAACATTAGAGTTCAGTATGGAGTCTCTGCGCACGCCTGACTATCTGTCAATTTCGCCTCTAGGGCGAGTCCCTTGCCTCGTGGACAATGACGTGAAACTGTTTGAATCAGGCGCTATTTGCCAGTACCTGTGCGAGAATTACGACGATGGAAAATTGTATCGCGCACCAGGATCTAGTGATCGCATTCAGTGGCTGCAGTGGATTCACTACGCGGAGACTATCGCAGTCCATGGAGCGGCTTTGGTTCAGCAAAAAGTCTTTGTAGCCCCTGAAAAACGGTCAGATGTCATACAAAAATTGGAATCTCGCCGATTGTTTCTCTCAATAAAAATGCTAGAGCCAATCCTCTCTCGGCAAAAGTACCTCCTCGGGGACAACTTTACGGCAGCAGACACCGGCATCGGCTACAGTATTCACCTTGCAAAACAGTTTATCGACACATCAGATCTGTTGGGGGTCGACGCCTATTATGAGCGCTTGACATCTCGAGATGCTTTTCGACGCGCTCTTTAGTACGTACCTGACACAGGCCTCTCCCCCGCGATTGTAGTCCGAGACATTGGGCGGGCATGACCTTCATAGCCACCTTCAGCGAGATGAGTCACGCTATCAACTGTCTGCGCAGGAAAGCTCAGGACGTTATGGCGAGTAAGTGCCTCCATGATTTTCATCAACCACGCTAGCGCACGTAAGTTGACTGAGGTTAACCCCCTTAACAAGGGCACCAAATCCTGAGGTGTTTGGTTCTAATTGAATATGAATGTATGACACCACTAATAACCAATAAAGCTGAACTAATGAAATAAGTGTTGTACGATCGGCTAATTACGCGAAATAATCTAAATGTGTAGCTAATTTTGTAGCACTATTTTTGGTTGTTAGCACGTTAGAGTTTTAAATACTATTCGGGAGAGAACGATATGACCTTCAAAGAACAAATACCTAGGATTTACCCTTCTGAGGACGATATGAATGCACGAAGCGTCAAGTTCTCAGAGTTGAAAGGTTTCGATGGGGGCTTGCCAGATAGCTATATGCCAAGTGCCAAACGCATATTATATAACGTTATAGGATTTCAGCCCCCAGAAGGCGAAGATACCGGCGTGGTATCACCGGTCGGAGCCTCTGCTGCAAGAATGTCTGCTATAAAAATTAGTGAGGGGTTCAATCTAGGCTACTGTGAAGCGCTCCCTGGCAAAGGTCCTATGATGCACAACCACGACACTAATGAAACCTTCATCTGCATGACGGGTCGATGGAAAGCAAGCTGGGAAAACGCTAACGGATCAGAAAGCTTTAAAACATTGAATCCTTTAGATGTCATTTCTTTCCCGCCAGGCGCAATTCGTCGTTTCGAAAATGTCACAGAGGGCCCCAAAGATCGTTATTCAGTCTTAATGTTCGTAATAGCGGGTAATGGCCCTGGTGCTGAGTTTACATCGCAAGCAATGAATGACATCGAAAGTGCAGGATTGACAGATAGTAAACTTTTTGATGAAAACTCAGACAGGTGGTCCAAGCCACATACCGATCCCCAAGCATGACAGCGTCGCTATTAAAATTTCGTATCTAGAGTTAATAAGAGTGAATTCAAACTCACTAATCCATACAAATATAGTGCTTGTTGGCGGGGGACATGCGCATCTTGCTGTAATAAAAAGCTTTGGCATGCGACCGGAGCCTGGAGTTCGTTTGACAGTTATTAGTAAAGAAGTCTTCACTGCTTATTCAGGGATGATGCCCGGACTTGTCGCGGGACATTATGATTTCACAGATTCACACATAGACCTTGGTCCGCTATGCAGCTTTGCTAAAGCCCGACTTCTCCAAGACGAAGTCATGAGCATTGACCTTGAGAGAAAGTTTGTCATCTGCCGAAATCGACCAAAAGTTAAATTTGATTTGCTTAGTATCGACTGCGGTGCCATAGCATCACAGGCCTCCGTTTTTGATAATGGACAGGTCATCCCAGTAAAACCAATCAGTGAATTTAACACCCAATGGGAGAACACTAAGCGGACACTTCAGGGCTCATCATCACCTTCCATGATAGCAATAGTGGGTGGTGGTCCTGCTGGGATCGAGCTTGCCATGTCGATAAAATACCGGCTTTCAAATGACAAGAGTACGAATAAATGCCCTCCTACTGATACGTCAGTTAAGATCCTAACCTCGGGCACAGAAATTTTGACCTCGTACCCTAGAAAAGCTCAAAAAGCATGTCGGAAAATTCTAGCATCCGCCGGAATTGACGTGCTCACCGATTGGCGTGTAACAAAAGTGGAGAACAGACAACTAGAAAGCAGCACAGGGAATCAAATCACAGCTGACGAAATTATATGGGCTACAGGGTCAGATGCTCCCGAGTGGCTAAAGACTAGCGGGCTTCCGACTTCTGAAAACGGATTCATTCGAATTGATCATCACTTGCGCGTACTAGGGACTGAAGATGTATTTGCGGCGGGTGACGTTGCAGATATGGAGCTTTCTCCACGTCCGAAATCTGGTGTCTTTGCTGTACGTCAAGGACCAGTCTTAGCCCAGAACATTCGTCGTCTTTGTAGGGGCAAAAAATTAATCCACTTCAAGCCACAGCAGTCTTTTCTTAGCCTCATCTCGACTGGAGATAAATTCGTTGTAGGAACTAAAGGGGCATGGACTCTTTCCGGAAAATGGCTCTGGTATCTAAAAAAAATAATCGATGAAAATTTTATAAAAAAATATACTATCCTACCTGAGATGGGAGATCATAAAACTTCAGAGAAACCTAATAGTGGCTTGCAACAGTTTAACCTCATGAGATGTGGTGGGTGTGGCTCAAAAATCAGCGCGCAAGTGCTACATAATTCTCTCAGTAACTTAGGAGTACCTGAGGCTCAGGAAGTCATTATTGGGTTAAGTAATCCCGACGATGCCGCCGTTATAGAGCTACCTCAAGACACCGTAATGGTGCAGACAGTCGACGGATTCAGAAGTTTTATCGACGATCCTTATATTTTAGGACAAATAGCAGCATGCCATGCACTAAGTGATATCTATGCAATGGGAGCAGAAGCTCAAACTGCACTTGCCCTCGCCACAGTGCCTTTAGCAGCTGTGCATCTCATGCAAGAAGACCTAACACAAATGATGACTGGTGCGCTCTCAGTGCTGACCAAAGATGGAGTAACCTTAGTCGGCGGACATTCCAGCGAAGGGGCAGAAGCAAGCTTGGGCTTTGCCATAAACGGCTATTGCGATAAGGAAAAGATCATACGTAAACAAGGCGCGAAAAACGGTGACATACTGATTTTATCAAAACCCATAGGGACGGGAGTTATTCTTGCCTCGATGATGCGAGGGAAAGCTAGCTCGATTTTTTTGCAAACCGCTCTAAGTATGATGATACAAAGTAACCAACGAAGTTCACAAATTTTTGTTCAAAACGAGGCCAACGCAATGACTGATGTTACTGGATTTGGAGTTGCCGGCCATCTTCTTGAAATGCTCAGTGGCTCGCAGCTCCAAGCGACTGTCTACGCGAAAAGAATCCCGATACTCCCAGGAGCAAAACTCTTATTCGAACAAGGTCTCTCGAGTTCATTACAGTCCGACAATCTTCTCGCGGCAGATCAAGTCTTCACAAAAGACAGGTTACAGAATTCAGTACAACTGAACCTGTTGGTCGACCCCCAAACATCAGGGGGTCTGCTTGCCGCAGTCCCTCGAGAAAAAGCTGCGCCATGCCTTGACGAGCTACTAAACGCAGGCTACACCGCCTCAATAATAGGAGAGTTATCCGCCCCTAAAGGAGTTTTCCCTATCATCTTAGAATGCGAAAAAGCCAACATATCCCCTAATTAACGAGTTGCTTCAACAACTCCAACGTTTCAGATGGCTCTGGCCTTCGCGTATAATCTGGATCAGCATTGACGTCTAAAACTATTCCATCTGACCCTACGATAACCCTAGCAGGCATAGGCAGGGTCCAGCTTTGGTCTCCGTTACAAGCAGGTAAGTCTATGCCAAAACCCAAGTAAATCGGCCTTAATTGTTCAGGTAATTCAAACCTCAAGCCCAGCGCATGCGCATAGTCGTTGTTAGGATCAGTCAGGATATCAAAACCCAGGCCACTTGAATCCACCATTTTCAGATTCAAATTAACAGTTTGTGGGCTAAGAGCAATTATGGTGGCTCCTACCGTTGCGAATTCTTCACTAAGGTCCTGCAGAGCATACAGCTCCGCATTACAATATGGTCACCAATGTCCTCTGAAAACAGTGACAATCAAAGGCCCTTTCTCCAATATAGACGCAGAAGATACAGGTTCGCTATTCTGATTTTTAAGCGTAAAGTCAGGTAAAATCTGTCCTACCTTCAATATGCCTTGCAGTATCCCTGATGCCCGAAGCTCTTCAGTCGCTTTTTGCATCGTTGTTCTCATATCCTCTGGCATTCTTTTTGCCGAGGAGGCTCGAATATCGTCTAGCGCCTTTTCAAGTGACACGTCGTTCTCCCTTTGTGTATTGTTCAATATTGCAAATTAACAGAGCGCCCAACCAAAGCCAAATAAATTCAACTTTGTATTCCAGCTAAGTTAGACCACAATGGTTGCTGGAAAAAGAAAAACTTAGAGTCACAATATGAAACTTAGCTACTTCACAATGCCTCTTCATCCAAAAAGTCGCAACTATCTAGAAACTCTTAACGAAGATAGAGAAGCTTTCTTATTAGCGGATAATCTCGGTTTTTACGAAGCGTTTGTAGGAGAACATGTCACGGATCAAGCAGAAACAGTCACTTCATGTCTAATGTTCCTTGCAAGTCTGGCGTACCAAACAAAAAACATAAAACTAGGCAGCGGCACGGTAAACTTGCCAAATGCTCATCCGGCTTCTGTAGCAGCTCAGGTTGCAATGCTCGATCATATGCTTGAAGGGCGATTCATCTTCGGCATTAGCCCAGGTGGGCTGCTATCTGATGCCGAGGTGTTTGGAAACCTCGACCTAGATCGAAAGGCCATGTTTGCTGAATCAATACAACAAATCCTTCAGATTTGGAAAAACGATCCTCCTTATAATTTGAAAGGCGATTTCTGGGACATATCAACACAAAGAACATTAGATAAAGAAATCGGTCAAGGGATCTTCATCAAACCTTATCAAAAGCCGAACCCTCCTATTATGGTTGCATGCATGTCACCATTTTCTGAAAGTGTAAAAAGCGCAGCAAAAAATGGATGGTCTATCATTTCAGCAAATTTTTTACAGCCGATTTGGGTCGCATCTCATTGGGAAATGCTTTGTAAAGGTTGGAGCGAGGCGAACATGGAATTTTCACCGCAAAACTGGCGCGTCGCAAAAAGTATTTTTGTTGCAGATGATGAAAAGACAGCTTTGAAATATGCTATGGACCCCAAAGGTCCATATGGGCACTACTACTCTAGCTTAATGAAAAAACTAATTGGCAACGGGCGGCCTGATTTATTTAAAGACCGGCAAAACATGCCTGATAGTGACGTCACCCATGACTTTGTTATGCAGAAGTTAATTATTTATGGAACATCAGAACAAGTTGCAGAAAAAATAGTCAACTTTCGGAAAGAAGTCGGTAACTTTGAGACACTTGTTTATGCAGGGCATGACTGGGAAAATCCTGAGCTGTCTCGGCGGTCAATGGAATTAATGGCGCAAGAAGTAATGCCTCTGGTGAACAATGCTTTATGAGTCGACCATAACATAAGGGTTAAAATACCTAGCCGGCAGATGTAATTTTATACGACAAGCTAGTATCCCCGGAAATCCTAAGTCTGGCGCGACGCGATGCAGTGCTCGAGGATGTTGGAAAAAGACGGGGGTCTTGCCCAGTACCCCAGAACAAAATCTGTGCACGGCTTGTTGAACTAGGCAAGCAAGGCCAAGTTATTTGTCGTCTCAAAGGTGGGGACCCTTATCTCTTCGGTAGAGGTGGGGAAGAAGCTATAGCCTTAGCCGATTCGGGCATAGAGCCAATCGTAATACCAGGAGTCACATCGGCAAGTGCAATAGCCGCAGCTACTGGCATTCCTTTGACACATAGAGAAATAGCCAGAAGTGTTCGTTTTATAACCGGACATCTAGCGCTACAAAAATATATTGATAATTGGCCTTCGCTGATTGCCGAGCATGAAACGGCTGTAATATATATGGGCTTCTCACACATTAAAAACATTTCCAGATCGTTTTTAAAAGCGGGATCTGATGCAGGCACTCCTGTTGCAGTCATACAAAATGGAACGTTGCCAGATCAAAAAGTGGTGATCACCACTCTAGAAAAAGTGCTAACTGAAGATATTTTCTTAGACTTAAAAGATGGCCCAATTCTTTTAATAATTGGAAAAGTTGTCACGCTTAGACACTCTATAAAAAACGACACAACGCTCTACAAAACCAACACAGGGAATGTTCTTAACGTTATCGAACCGTCAAAATTAAAACATGAGGACTACCTCAAAGAGGTTGCACCGGAGGAAGAAAGAACTATTCCACTCTGATTTTCTCGAAAGAGGAAAATTACTAATACGTAAACGACGTATATACGATATAATTATATATTAGTAAAAATAATGGTAATAAAAGAATAACAAATGAAGCTCTTGCAACTCCGTTACATATGGGAAATCAGTAAAAACAACTTCAACATGTCTGCAACTGCGGAGAAACTATCAACTTCTCAACCAGGAATTAGTAAGCATGTGAAGCAGCTCGAGGAAGAGCTAGGTGTGGAAATTTTTGAACGCAATGGGAAACAGTTAATCCAAGCAACACCAGCTGGTGCAGAGCTAATTGAATATGCGAGCTCAATTTTATCCGATGTTACTAATATTAAAAATTTCGCTCTAGACTATCAAGATACAAGTCAAGGGTCATTAGTCCTAGCGACGACTCATACTCAGGCACGATACGTACTACCATCCATAATAAAACAATTCATATCCGTATACCCAAACATTAAGCTTGTCATTCGTCAGGGAACTCCTAGGCAAATAGCAAAAATGGCAGCGAATAGAGAAGTCGATCTAGCAATAGCAACTGAAGCTATGGAGCTTTTCGATAATCTAGTGATGCTACCCTGCTACCGTTGGAACCGCAGCATTATTGTTCCCCAAAACCACTCTTTGAATAATGGGAGGCCAATAAATTTAAGGAAAATTGGTGAGCATCCAATAGTCACATATGACTTTGGCTTTACCGGACGTTCAGTCCTAGATAATGCGTTCAAGAAAAGTGGAATCGAACCAAATATAGCCCTAACTGCAGTCGACGCAGATGTGATTAAAACCTACGTAAGACTAGGGCTTGGAGTAGGGATTATCGCGTCATTAGCTTACGAACATAAAATAGATAGCGACCTTGTTGCAATCGAAGCCTCTCATCTCTTCGATTATAGTATTACCAAAATTGGTTTCTGCAAATCGGTTAGTCTTCGAAGGTACACCTACGATTTCATTGAGATGTTTGCTGCACACTTAGATCGAAATACAGTAAACGCGTATATTCAAAATAACAAAAGTGCATTAACCATAGACTATCAAACCTTGCCAAGGCTTTAGTAAATTATTTTCCTAAAATAAGCTGAAAATACTCAATAGCTTTGACTGAAAAAGTGAGTCTATTCTCACCAATGATCAAGCATTGGTAGTTGTTGCCCATTAAGTTAGACTAAGCAAGTCAGGCAGTCTGTACACATTTTTCTTTTCAATGAACAGGGATAATATCTCAGCTGTGAGCAAGTACAACAGCAAACTATGGGGGAACTTATGAAGTATAACTAGTGGTCTTATCGGCCAAGAACTATCGCTTTCTATAGCTTATCAAGCTAACATTTTCTCACGCAATCGCTCAGCGGCACGCTGTGCTCCTTTAGCCGTCTTGAAAAGTTTATTATCAAACAGCTTGAGTGGTTTTGAGCGATCGGCACACAATTGTCCCACGCACCAAAATTCACCACCTTCTATTTCAACCGCGACATAGAAGCCTTTCATAGGGCCAACTTTATAGTTATTAAAAGCGAAAAGCACTTCAGCGAGATCGCTTAACTTATCAGGATCGAGAGCAGAGGTAATAGTATTTTCCAAAGGAGACAGCTTTTCTCTTCGAGTGGGCAGTACATGCTTCCCTGCTGGGGGAGCAATTAGAGGCATGTAAGAACTACGCTCCTTCATGGTTTCTTAAGGCAAAGGCCCTGATTTCAAAAAGCCTTTGATAACATTTTCCATTAACTTTGAAACATTATTTTTGTAGTTATTGTGAGACAAACTGCCGCACCAAGCGAGCGATCCAGGTGCAAAGAGGGCGCCATCGTTTGGTGTTTTATAATAAATCATGTCAGCTCGCACCATGGGATTCTCATCACCCCCACCATAATAGCCGCGAACTGTGAAATGAATTTCTTCATTGACTTGCATCATCAAGTCGCTGTGACCTTCAGAGCGTGCTAACAAGAATGCTTGGTGCGGCGTCCCAAATTCTAAGTCATAACGATCGATCTCTAGACCAGCAGCGCCTCCCCCCACCAAACCAAAGTCGCCGATTACCTCGTCAGCTCCAATCCCTTTAAACATCCAAGCGCACTCTTTACGATTCGAATCAGGCTCTCGTCGATAGTACGTTGACACGTCAAATCCGTAAGCAGTGAAGGTCAAACCACATACCTTTGTCGGCATGCGACCACGAGCTCTCCACATACCTCCATACTTGCCGTCAAACGCATTGTTGTACTCTCCAGGGTTTGCCGTCCAGGCTCGCGTGCCAGCCTCCCCTTTCCTCACTTCGATGATATTCGAATTATCAGGGTGATATTGACTAACCCAATAAAAGCCATTTGCACCCATATACATCCATCTGCCACCAGACTGTTGATAAGACTCATATGCAATCAACATGTTCTCTGAAGAATATTCCGGATGGCTTCCAGTTAAAACCACTCGGTATCGGTTGAGTAGGTCTACACCTTCGCGATCGAGGTCCTCATCCGTATGTACATCATAATCAATATTTTTCTCTTCCAACCAATCAGTAAGATGGAGATCTGCGTTAAGTTGCCACAAGGACGGAGATAGCCAATGACGGTATTTCGGTCTCATATTTAGTATCGGACGCAGCCTTGTAGAGTAGCAAACCCCACTACCATCAGAATGACATGAATAAGTGGACAGTCCATACTCTCGATGTTCGTTAAGATAAAGATCCGACGCTTGCATGATGGGAACACGACCGGCCAACAACTCTGCGACAACCGAGTTCGTGGCTAAATTATCATTAGAGTAGGCGAGATAAGAGTTTGTCGGCACGATAAAACATACTTTAGCTGTTGCTGTACCCGCAGGAGGCCTTACAAAGAACGGTACATAATCTTCAGTTTCAGGAGATTCTTTCCCTTGGATCCTCAGCCGCGCGCCATATATGCCGCTTTTCAATTTTTTAGGTATCATGTAACTGAAGCTCTCATCCCACCGAGAGTCGTCAATGTCATCATCGTGGAAATGGATCGCGCCATACTCATGAGGAGCATGATGATAGACAATATCGTCGCTAGTCCAATTAAAGCCAGTCATCCCACGCACAGGTAAATTAATAACAAACCCGTTTAGCTTATTAGGCGATGTGTCAACTATCTGACACGATGCGATATTATCAGAAATATTTGCATGGAAATCCCATGCCCCGACAACTAGAGATCGCAGACTTGCTGGGCAAGTTACAAATCCGCGAGCTAAAGCATCAATACTATGCTTATCTAATGCCTCGTTAGAAAATCGTGGTCTATCAATTTTACCGTTGTAGACCGAGTCCTGTTCGGGCAAAGGGAATTCGTTCAAGGCTTCTTTGTAGTGACCTCCTTTGACGTGCCGACCAGACGATGAACGCTTTGTACTCGCAGCCATCAGTAAAGGGGCATCATTTACTGCCGGTTTCACTTTAACTAGCTGAGAGATCATGCTGGTAGTTTGGGAAGAAGGATGAAGCATCGAAAGACCAAGACCTCCATTGGTGGACGTAACCACTGGCTCTTGAATAACTCTAACTCGGTTCGTTTTCGCATCGAACGAAACAGCAGACATGTACCAAACTTTGCGCATCAAAGGCTTGCCACTTGAAACTTTCGCGACTTGTCCTTTACCGTTCCCTATCCAACAAGCCAAGCATCCGTTCTCGTCAATAAACATGCCAAAGCCACTCTGCTTTGGCTCTAGCCATTTCGTTATTACCCCTTGTACCCCTTTATCAGGGGTAGTGGGAAAGATAAAAGCTTGCAGTGTGAAACTAGAAACATTCATTCGGTGATCAGGTTGCACACATCCATAGGACCCTCCATGAATTTTCTGGTTTTTACCCTTATATTCTTTATTGCATGCTGCCTTAATCACCTTTTCTTTAAAGCCAGGACCATCTGGATTAGTGTCACCATGTATTAACCGCACGATGTCGACCGAGTAACTCTCGTTTTTCTCAGAGTTCACATAAAATTTTATGTTGTCACCTGGACATACGGAGTATTTATCGCTATAACCTGTAATCCTTAACATCAAAGCTCCCCTCTTTAAAAAGGCTTTAGACTAAGTAATGCAGAAGCTCTCGAGCCTCTATTTGTCTATAGACAATTATATTTTTTCAATAAATTATTGATCCGCTTCTTGAAAATAGCATGCTCACAATCGTCTTCCGATTCATAAACTTTACTTAAAATCTTGACAGGGACACCCCTAACCCCAGAAGTGATTCCAATCTTATATCCGGTGTGGGGCACTACACAGACCCTGACGTACTTTCCTTCCATCCCTTGTCGGCGGAATTTGTCTATCACACGCGCTAAATCGGCACTATGCCGAACGGCAGCGTGCCCGCCTTGTCCCGGTAAACCTATGGGATTTAGCCGATGCTCTTCAATTAGCTCATGTCTTTTTTTCTTGTCCGTTAGTAGAGGAAGAACATGCGTTCTCGTAATGAAATCATCTGTTTGAGAATGACTTCGGTTTTCTTGTACACCAGTTTTACGTGCCATAACCACCATCCTTAACTAAAGCTCTATAAGGCTGCAGAGATTTCCTTGAATAGAAGGCATGAAATCTCCAACACAAATAAGGTGGTGACTTCTAATGCTCCCCGTTCCTTTGCTTAATCAACAAAGAAACCACTAAATCACAGTCTGCATGCAGAAAAGCATTTTTGTCAATGGTTTTAAAAATGTTGCAGAAAACCTCTAATGCTTAGTTAAAAATTATTCGAACTTTAACATAAAAAAAGTATTTCCCGAGGGGTTGTAGTCATGCAAAGTTGTTTTTAGTTTTAATAGCTAGCTTTATTGTTGGTTGCACCGATGGAATGCCTCAAAGAGACTCGAATATCAAAGTTGCGCAATCCAGGATGGATAATTTATTTATCCGCATGGATAGGCTCACAGCCAAAAATTTTATGCATGAAGAGTTCATATTATCACTTAAGGAAATCAGGCTTAATCAATCTGATCTTGAAACTGCTTCAGATATCGCAGCAAAAAACCCATACTAAGAACCCTAGAGGGTTTAATAGAAAGGCGATCACAATGTTGTGCAAAATGCACGAGAAGGAAATCGCCCTAAAATCTGATTAGGTTTAAAGTAGCAATTATGAACGAAATTGATACCGACGTTTTAATAGTTGGAACAGGACCAGCAGGTTCATCCGCAGCGGCATTACTGAGTACTTATGGAATAGAAAATATTCTTGTCAATAATCATCGGTGGTTAGCTAACACCCCCAGAGCCCATATAACTAATCAGAGGACTATGGAGGTTTTAAGGGACCTAGGGAAGGAAATAGAAAAGGAAGCCTACCTTTATGCCACAGAGCAAAACTTAATGGGAGAAAACATATTTTGTACTTCTTTAGCGGGAGAGGAATTAGGTAGAGTGAAAAGCTGGGGCACACACCCGAATTCCAAAGCAGAACATTTATTATCTTCCCCAAGTTTCATGAACGATCTGCCACAAAATTTTATGGAACCATTGTTGTTTAAGACCGCTTGCTCTCGAGGATCACACTCAAAAATGTCTACTCAATACTTATCCCACCTAGAAGACGATACTGGAATCACAACCACATGCTTAGATCTTCTCAACAAACAAGAATTTACAATTAGGTCAAAATATTTAATAGGTGCTGATGGCAGTAACTCGACCGTAGCTAGCGACATTGGATTACCATTCGAGGGTAAAATGGGTGTTGGTGGATCAATGAACATTCATTTCAAGGCTGACTTATCACAATATGTGGCTCACCGCCCCTCGGTTTTATATTGGGTCCTACAGCCTGGAGCTGATGTAGGTGGGATAGGAATGGGTTTGATTAGGATGATCCGCCCATGGAATGAATGGTTGATTGTATGGGGATACAACATCGAGGAACCTGAACCAAGTGTGGATCACGATTTTGCCGTTAAAGTTACAAGGGATTTAGTAGGCGTCCCTGATTTGGAAATTGACTTGTTATCTGTTTCCACTTGGACCGTAAACAACATGTATGCAACAAAAATGTCACGAGGCCGAGTCTTCTGTGCTGGAGATGCCACTCACAGGCATCCACCTTCTAATGGATTAGGATCAAATACTTCTATCCAAGATAGTTTTAATTTATCTTGGAAATTAGCCTATGTGCTAAAAGGAATAGCGGGTCCGGGGTTACTTGAGACCTACTCAGCAGAACGTGCCCCTATTGCAAAAGAAGTCGTCACAAGAGCCAACCAATCAATAGTTGAATTTAGCCCTATATTTGAGGCGCTCGGCCTAACGAGTACAAAAGACTTACAACAAATGACTCAAAATATGAAAAGCAGAATTCAAAACACCCCGGAAGGAGAACTACAGAGAAAACGTCTAAGGGATGCTATCTCTTTTAAAAAATACGAATTTGATGCGCACGGAGTCGAAATGAACCAGCGGTATAAATCTCAGGCGGTATATTTAAGCACTCTAGAGAAAGAACCTTTATTTAATGAAGATAAAGAGCTCCACTACCAGCCCACCACTTTTGCTGGCGCGCGTATTCCTCATGCTTGGGTCTATGGGAAACATGGAAGTAAGTACTCTACTTTAGACTTATGTGGGAAAGGAAAGTTCACTATTTTTACTGGCATTGGCGGTGAAGGCTGGATCAGCGCGGCAGATAAAGTGAGCGCTGCCACTGGCGTCGAGATTGAATGCCGAGTAATTGGTCCTAACCAAGAATTCGAAGACCACGCAGGCGACTGGGCATATGTCAGAGAAATCGAAGACTCTGGAGTGGTTCTAGTCCGTCCGGATCACCATGTGTGTTGGAGAGTCTACAAGTTTTCGTTAGACGCATCTTCACAGCTGCGTAGTGTTATGGCGAGTATTTTAAATACAAATTAAACCTTCCCTCTGCAGCGCAGAGGGCTACGAACTTACTGTTTGCAATACAAGATCGAATGTTACGCTTAAGCCTTCTGCAGAAAGCTTAAGCGGGAAAGCCAAATCTGAGCTAGCCGCTCTAACGGCATCAGACGAAAGGTATTCGTCCCCTTCAAAATATATTTGCGTAGTAAGTGTTTCGTAGTCAGGATGCCTAACTATTACATGCAAATGCGCTGGCCTCCACGAGTGCCTTCCAAGTTTTTCCAACAACAACCCCGTAGGGCCCTTGTCGGGGATAGTATATTGTGCTGGCTTCACAGTTCTTAAAAGAAAACTTCCATTACTTTTGCTTTTTATTTTCCCACGAAGATTTCCTTCGGGCACTCCCTCATTGAAATATGAGTATCGCCCGATTGCATCCGATTGCCAGAAATCTAATTCCGCGTCTTTGATTGCCTCACCGTTGCCATCTATAACTGCACCGAACACTGTTAGCCTCTCACCAGGTTCATCCGCCCGAGCTAAGACCCCATCATCAAGCATTGGCATATCTGGGAGATAGAAAGGACCCAAAACTTGTGAGGTTGTACCTGATTTTTTCGTCGGGTCAGTCGCCACGACGTTAGCTTCTAAAAATGCATCAAAAAATAATGACCTTTCACCGGCATCAATGGCTTGACTCAAAAAATCGATCGCTTTTCGGTACTCATTGTGACTAACACGATGCTTTATACATATTTCCTCTACTGCGTTTATGAGATCTGTAGTTATATTGGCAACTCTACTTTTATTCATTTCATCTGCCCCGGGGAATAGTGGTCATTTAAAATATTACAGTCATTTGGTGCGATGTAAAGACAAGGCTCCTCAATACTTTATCGCTACACTTTGATATTTTACAAAAGCAACTGCTAAGATCAACCTTATATCACCCCTTCCTCTTTCAATTTCTCGATTTCTTCAAAGGAGAGTCCAAAAGATTTGAAAACTTCATAATTATCTGCTCCTAATTTAGGAGCTCCTTGACGGATTTTTGTCGGAGTCCGAGAAAACTTAACAGCAGGCCCCGTGAGAGGAACTTTTTTTCCGTCAGCTAATTCAATTTCTTGTAGCATATCTCGGCTTTTAATTTGGGAATGTTCCGCAGCCTCTCCAAAAGTATTTACGCGAGCGATAGCCAAACCAATATCTGTTAATTGACTTACTACTTCTTCCGTCGTTTTCGATACGCACCAGTCGGCGACAACTTTATCAACCATCTCTAATTCTTTTTTTCGTGCCGCTCCATCTAAGTGAGAAAGGTCTTCTCTTAAGAGAAGCGAGCACAGTGCTTTCCAATGTCGATCTAGTAGAACCGCTCCGTAAACACTTCCATCTAGGCATTTATAATTATTCACCGGTGCCGCAACCGACGATCGATTCCCCATCCTTGGTAGAGCGACACCAAGCTTCCCGGAAGTAAGGTGCCCGTTGCTTTGAAACAGTAAACTATCTACAAGAGCAACATCAACATGTTGACCTTCTCCTGTTCTATTGCGATGATTTAGAGCTGCCAATGCTCCAACAACGCCATGTAATCCTCCGAGGTCATCAGCCAAGAATGTAGGAGCTTTGACCGGATCACCAAATGGCTCGCCATTCATCGAACTCCAACCAGTAAAATTTTGCGCTAAAGGATCGTAGCCAGGTCGATCGCTATAGGGACCAAACTGACCATACATACTGATCGACAAATACACTACATCCGGTTTTACTTTACGTACGTCATCGTATCCAACACCCCAGGCATCTAGTGTCCCCGGCTTGAAATTCTCAATGACGATATCGCAATCTTGACACAGCTTCAGAAACAACTCTCGCCCTTTTGACAACTTCAGATCCAACGAAACATTCTGTTTGTTACGGTTAACGGTCTCGTGAGGAACAGTCAATAGAGAATCAGGAAGTAACGGAGACAGCTTTCGAGACACTTCCCCTTCTGGGTGTTCTACTTTAACCACTGTCGCCCCTAAATCGGCAAACAGACATCCCGCCATAGGCCCAGCCCACATTGTGGTCGCTTCAATCACCTTAATGCCTTCCAACGGTCCTATCGTATCTGAACAGGCATCACGATAAAAAATCGTCTTTTCCATTTTTTTTATTTCACCCTCTAGCCCACAACTAACCCTAAATGCTCCGCCATTTATTCAAGTCCCGACGGCTGTATATACGGGATTATCTCTGATATGAATCTCGTTAGAGAGTCGCGACTCTGCTCAAACGTTAGAGAGCCCCACGCAAAAGAGCCTACAAAGTAATTGATGCCACTATCCTCTACCAGTTGCTGAATCCTTTCCCGCACCGTACTAGCAGAACCAATAAGGGCAGCCCCCGAGGATAAGCTCTCTTCCCAGGCAAAAAGAGCATCAAAACTCGCGTCATTGTTTTTATGCCAAAGCTCCGTTATTGACTCATACCAATCGTGATAAGCGAGCTCAGCAATACTCAGTGCTTCTGCATCAGTCTCAGCAATAAAAACTTGCCTCATAGCGCCTATTTTAGGTGAAACACCGTCCGCTATTTTCGCCGTGGATTTGGTATACACCTGCCTATATAACAAAGCCAATTGCACTGCTAATGCTGAAGGGCCAAGGGTGAGAAAATTGAATCCATTTTCTGCCGCATAGGTTGTGCCAGCTTCACTGAATGTAGGATACCAAAGCGGCGGGTATGGCTGTTGCAAAGGCTTCAATGAAATTGAGACATCTTTAAAGGAAAAATTTTTACCCGCATAATTAAGGATGCTATTAGTCATGCCCTCTCGGAAAATATCAAGCGTTTCTCTAAACAATCCTTCGGCAGATCCCGGCTCCACACCAAAGCACTTAAGTTCGTAAGGCGACACTCCTTTGCTAACTCCTACTTCCACTCGACCGTTCGATAAATGATCAAGCATGCACACTTCTTCAATCAGTCTTATCGGATGATACATTGGAAGTAGAAATGCCATAGCACTAAAACGAATAGATTTCGTTCTCTGAGCCAATGCAGAGAAAAAAACAGCTGGCGAGGGCGCCATAGCCAAAGTTGTGCCGTGATGCTCCGCAAGATGATAGCCGTAAAAGCCAGACTGATCGGCAAGTTCCGCAAGCTTAAGCCTGCCTTCATAGAGCTCAGCAACAGCACCTGGCGACTGATCTATCCAGTCAAAAAGACCGAACTGTAAAGATTTTTCCAAAAAAACGACCCCTTTCGCCTTTATATTTATATATATATAAAAATATCATAGTACCGGTGCTACTGCAGCCTGAGAACACAATAATAAAAACCTTTTTATGAAATTGTCTTTTAGTGTAGCGATCCCATAAAAGCGATTGACAAGAATAAACAAAGCGACTTATCCAGTTAATACCATTGAATTCTGCACACAGCAGCATGGTGGGCTTGCATTTGGCTTAGAAACTACAAATCCTTATTAACCGATAGAACTTTTTTTGGCGGGAGTAAGGAGCCCAGGTTCCTCCTCCCAAGTATAAGAACAGGCTATTTATGCGAAGCTGGTAGTTAAATAAATCCGCAACCTAAGGACCTTAAAAAGCACTGTACAATTTGCGCCGCTTCTCTGGATTACGTTTGATATCGATGACTTTAAGAACTTACCTTTTTAATTTTTCTGCATAGGAACAACCGTTCTACATATAACCAAACTAAAGATGTTAGGCTAAGTTAAGGGATTTTGGGGAAATGAGTATGGCAATGGTCGATAAAAGCCTTGGGGTTTTTTTATATCCCGATGGATACAATGCAGCGGAGCTGCGGGAGTTTGCGCAACGCTTTGAGAAACTTGGCTACTCGGCAATATGGTACCCAGAAGTATTGGTTTACGAAAGCTTTACACTTGGTGGGTATCTTTTAAGCCAGACCGACAAAATAACCGTCGCAAGTGGCATCGCCAATATCTATGGGCGCGATGCCATAGGTACTTTGCAGGCAAGTCAGGGATTAGAAGCCATGTATCCTGGCCGTTATATAACTGGTCTCGGTGTATCTCATAAATCAATTGTAACCGACATCCGCGGGCACGAGTATGGCCCCCCAATGGCCACCTTAGTCAAATATCTGGACGACATGGACCGATGCAGAAAGTACCTCGTAGGAAAAGATACACCTCTTGTCATCGGTGCCTTAGGCCCGAAGATGATGGAGCTGGCTGCAAAAAGAAACTGTGGTGTTCATCCTTTTAACTCCCCTCCCGAACATACACGTTGGGCGCGTGAATTGGTCGGCCCAGACACTTGGATCTGTACGGCGCAACATGTCTGCAATACGACTGATCCGAACTTAGCTCGAGCCGCCGCAAGGAAGGCACTAGAGTACTATTTTGTGACGCCTAACCATTATCGCAATTGGCTTCGTATAGGATACACAAAAAACGACCTTGAAAACGGGGGTAGTGATCGATTGATTGACGCCTTAGTCGCTTGGGGAACAGCAAGCCAAATTCGCGACAGAGTGCAGCAACACTTCGATGCTGGTGCTACGCAAGTCATTATTAATTCAATTAATATCGAGAGTATTAAAGGCGGCGGGGTTGATATTGCAGGATTCAATTACCAATCCTCCCTACAATGGGATGTTTATGAAATGCTTAGCCCAGCTAAAAGTCTATAACAACTAAGTATCCTTGGCTCCTCTTATGAAAACACTCCCCTTACTAAAAGATATAAAACAAACTGTCCAATTATTAGAAATAACACCGATGAAGGAGCCTTAGTCATGCAACGTAAAGCAATCGTTGGGGGAACATTAATCGATGGTAGCGGCCGGCCGCCCATTGAAAAAGCAACAATACTTTTAAATAAAAACCGTGTTGACGCCATTTTTCGCGCGGGGGAGTGTAAATTACCCAAAGACACGCAAATAATCAATGCGGACGGCGGTTACGTAATCCCCGGGCTTATCGATTGCCATGTACATGTCGGAGTTCTGGCAGACAATTCCTTTATGTCAGTCGACGATCCTGCTGCCCTAACAGATTTTTTTATGCGTTCTTTGATTTCACATGGGATTACAACAGTACGTGACACTGGAAACTTTGACCCGATCTCAATTTACCCCCAGATGAAAAGGTCAAGGCCTAATTGGCCGAGATTCTTTGGTGCAGGAACCATTTTAGAGGGTCCATCCGAAGGCCCCGCTCCTTGGCGTTGGATGGCTACCATATCAGATGAAGCCTCAGCTCGGCGCGAAACCCGCAAAGTCATTGAGCAAGGTCTCGATTTCGTCAAACTATATATCTGGGTTAGATTACCAGAAATGAGGGCCGCGATATCTGAGGCGCACGCTGCGGGCGTGCGAGTAGCTGCTCACGTTGGACACAGAGTAACGGCTGGCGAGGCAATAAATGCTGGGATAGACGCTTTAGAGCATATTCGTATTGGACGTGAACTCCTAACCAATGATGGATTAATAGCGCTTAAAAAATTACCAGGGCGATCATTAGATGCGCTCGTCGATTTTCGCGCGTGGAGATATATTGATCCCAATGGCACCTTAGCCAAGAACTGGATCGACCGCGCCGCGGAACGCGGAACATTTATAACTCCCACACTCACGTTGTCGCGCAGTATATTAAAAGGAAATAGTAAGGATGTAATGCAGCCTGAGGGTGGAGAGGAAATACCTTTGGAAATACGTAATCAATGGAACCAATATGCCTACTCACAAGATTATTCAGAAGAAGATTGGAAATCTGCACCGCGAGAGTTTGAAAACCAACTAGAGTTTATTGGGATAGCAAAAGAGGCGGGGGTAAAGATTACTGCGGGCACAGATCTCGCTAACCCTTTTATTATGCCGGGGCGTAGTCTACACGACGAAATAACGATGCTAGTGGAAAATTGTGGCTTCTCTCCAATCGACGCCTTAAGGGCGTCCAGCGAAAAAGGCGCCGAACTTTTAGGACAAGCAGACGATTTAGGCATTATTGAAAAACGTAAAATCGCCGATCTACTAATTCTTGACAAGAATCCCCTAGAAAACATACGTAATACCCGCTGCATCCGAACAGTCATAAAAGATGGAGAAGTGGTAAACCGAACCATTTAAGACTAAATTTTAACTACTTTTATTCGAGCCCCTTGTGCTAACTCTTGATCCAGCTCTACTTCATCATCATTAAAATTGGCGCCATCCCTGAGAGCAAACCTACTCAGATCGTCCGATTTTAAAACCAAACGATAGGGGCCTGGCCCACGCGACTCTAACTCTAAACGCTCCCCTCCATTTTCAGGCTCATGAACCCGAAGAGTAAATCCATTGACGACATAGGTGGCACTAATAGCCGAAGAATCCGAGACGACAAGTCCAAGGCCGTTTTCATACAGACCTCGAGCCGCATCAATGTTGGGCACCAAATGTTCAATACCGACGACACCATTACAGCCATTTTTATGACGCCCCACTCCGTCCCAATTTAGCCGCTCGTCATCTGGAGTCTCCCACTCTATAAGAAAGGGCCAAGTTTTTCGCCATGGAGAAGTGCCAGGTATTACCAGACGCCATGATAGCAAACGCCCATCAGGTCGCTCCCTACTCATTTCAAATGGCCCCTGAAAATTTTGCCCAAATGAGGAGAGACCCGTGGCTAAAGGTTCTAATTTCGAGCAGGCGAAAACAAATCCTACTAAACCCTGTCCCGACCCAAGAAAATCCGCTAGCTCAGATCCAAAGGAGCCGCTCGAATACGCCTGATTTATATCGTCAACGGAAAGCAGCTCAATATAATCTAAACCGAAACGCACTAAAGCATTATGAGTCCCTATCGAGGGATGGCGCCCTCCAGCAGAGACATCAAATCCTAAGGCGGCGTATGACGTTATCGCCGCTTCAATGTCGCGAACCGCTATGACAGCATGATCAAAGCGCGTAATCATGATACCAACGACGGCAAAACTTCTTCTGTAACGCGTTGAAACTGATCCCTTTCATCGTGGCCAATTAATCGCAACGTTATCGTAGTGGCGCCAGCTTCCACAAATTTTGCAATCTCTTCAATACAGCGCTGAGGGCTACCGATAGCAACCCATCTCTCCAAAAAATCTCGATCATATGCGACGCCATAGTACTCCTGTAAATACGCTGCAGTTTCCTCAATACCTTTTTCACGGTCCTCAGTAACACGTATGTTGTAGTAAAGACAAACCTCAAAATCATCCGTTAGCTGTCTTCCTTCTTCGTCGGCATATTTTTGAATGTCATTATAATTTTCCTTAAGGCTGTCGACTGTGTTCGCTGTGGTCATCCAACCATCGCCCAATCGAGCAACTCTTCTTAATGCTGATTCCTTAAGTTTGGGAAAATCAGGATTAGGATTTGCGGTAACCCATATAGGTAAAGGGCTCTGCACGGGTCTCGGAAGGACAGTTATATTTTCGAAATGATTAAACTCGCCCTTAAAGCTAGCGCTCTCCTGCGTCGAGATCAGTCGCAGGATATCTATTGCCTCCTCCATTCGTCTACCTCGGGTCTCAGGCGGAACTCTAAACGCAGCAAATTCCTCCGAAAATTGCCCCCCTCCAGCTTCTTTTTGCCCTTGGCAAGCAACAAAAATTGAACGCCCTTGGCTCATGAAATCCAAGCTCGCCCACTGGTAAGCCATCAGTAACGCGTCTCTAAGAGGAGCACTCGCCATACATCCAACACCTAAACGAACCCTTTTTGTCACAGCGGCAATGCCTCCTAGAGCAACCATAACGTCCAGTCTCGGTTTAGCAAAAATTGAGTCCCCGAGCCATACCGAATCCCACACGTTCGCTTGATCTGAGTCTCGCGCAAGATCAAGCATTGATTGAGTGCTAGACATACCTAGCACCACGCTTCTGTTAGATAGTGTTAAGCCAAATTTAGCCATTTTTCTCCCCTTGCCGAGAAATGATGAAAGTGATAACTTACAAAAATATAGCGATAATCAATTTTGTACTCGATACGCCCGATATTGAAAAAGTAATTGTGGTTCAAGTGCTTGAAAAACCAACGCCAACAAAAATATTTTATTTAAAGGCCGTACTAATTTTAACAACATTAACATCTATTAACCATTAAAAGTTACGCAAGATAACACGAGAAAAAAAGCTTAACTAACTTCGCGAAGACTAGCTTATTATGATAAACGTTACGTTATTGTAATTTGTTTCGGAGGGGAAGTTAGTGAAGGAGGTATTCGTGGAAAAACATAGGGAAGTAGTTGATATTGCAGGACTCAATTGCCAATCCTCCCCACAATGAGATGTTTATGACATACTTAGGTTTATGACATGCTTAGCCCAGCTAAAGGATTATAACATATAGCTATCCTTGGCTTTCATATTGCGCACGCCCGAGATTCCCAAACAGCGAGAAATCGCTCGAAGCCAATCCCTACAGCGATGATATGAGCAAGCTCGACGATTTCCGGATCCGTAAACTCTTGTCGCAAGAGGTCAAAAAATTCATCGTCTAGCCCCTCGGGTTCGATACCGAGCTTTTCGGCGAACTTTAGCGCAAGCTTTTCCCGCCGATCTAATACATCGCTAACTTCATAGGAGCTCGTAGCCAATATTTTTTCCTGGCTCAAGCCCGGAACTGAATCAGGCCGCATGGGCGAACGTCGTAGGGAAGATTTTTCTGAATACGATGAACAATCGTTGTTTTGCGCGATCTTTATTCGTACCAACTCTTTCAAGCCACGATCCAGTTTCCCGTTTTCAAGCATATTCAAATAAGCCGCCCAGATCGGCTCGAAGACTTCTTGCTTATGTGCAAATATTTGCAAGCCATTAGCGTAGTCAGGATCGCTCTTGAATTTATTAACGATCTTCGCCATCCCTGACGAGAGCTGATCTTTATCAATGGGGTTTAATATCGTCATTTATCTAAATCCTAGTTAGTAAGTACAGTGACGTAATAATAAGTAATCATGTTTAAGCTTCCTCAGCTTTAAACACGGAAAGCAAACGACCCCAACCAATACATACGCTGATCACGATCGACATCTCGGCAATCTCCGCATCCGAAAACTCTTCGTGCAGCAGTGCGAAAAACTTATCATCTATCGATTGATGTTCAATGCCCATCTTTTCAGCAAACTTTAATGCCAGTTTTTCGCGACGAGTCAGCATCTCGCTAACTTCGTAGTTCTCAAGCTCCTTGATCTTGTCTTCGGTCAAACCTTTATCCATCACCGATGGATATCGCAACTTACGTCAGGTAAAACAGTCGTTATTTTGTGCGACCTTTATCCGCATCATCTCCTTAAGGCACGAATCGATAAGGCCGCCTTCGAACATATCCACATAGGCAGTCCACATCGGTTCTACAAACTCTTGGCTATGAGCAAAGACTCTAAGCCCCCGGTCGTAGGCGGGATCGAATTGCACTCGTTCTATCAGCCCTGCCATTCCAGAAGTAAGTTGACTTTTATCGAAAGGTTCTAAGCGTGCCACGATTTCCTCCTAAGGGCTTATAACATGCCAATTTATACGTTGATACCCACAAATTAGCAACAAAGAGTAAGGAAAGTCAAACTCATGTTTAAACAAACCTTAGCTCATTTAGATATATTGAAATACAGTCATCTGTATTGTCTTTTTAAAGACAAACACTCAGGCTTGTATTCAACACAAAACAACTTTGACTTAGTTCTTCGTCAGTGTTGACCCCTCATGGACTTGGTTCTAAAGCCGTGAGGGGTCATTGTATCATTATCGTCCTTAGTGCTATACGTACGCCATTGTCAGACAAAGGCCACTTCCAATTTTATTCACGTATAAAATTATTATTCATAATGACTTGAGCATATCCTAATAAAACAGATGCCAATAGAAAGTAAAACCCTGTCAAAAGGTCCATCTCAAAAAAACTTGAAACTTTACTTGAGAAAATTAAAAAACTAATCAAAAAAATGTCAACCATACTAAACTTATGTAAATTATAATTAGATATAAAGTTAGAACTTGTATAACGGGAAGCAATTTTAATTAATGGGAATATTAACCCGAAACTTATAACCACTATACCAAGCAAAATTTCACCTCCAGTTATTAAATCTTTAGCAATGCTTAATATTGAAAACTCTGATGAAAAAATCCAAAATTCTTCTATTTTTGCAATTGGCAAACTTACTCCCAATACTAATAAGGTGACCTCTAAGAGAGTTAATAAAATTGAAATCAATTACAACTCCACTGCGTTTGACAATTGATTAGAAGCATCTTCAATTTTTGTTCCTGCTAACGTTTTCGCGTGGAATTTTTCGGCACATCGCGGAACGGGCCTCCATCCATACGGGGCTCTTTCGCCATCTGGAGAACCCGCTCTGAGATGATGTTGCGCTGGATTTCGTCAGTTCCACCCGCAATCGAGGTCGCCGGTACCGACAACAGTATTTCCGCAATAATCCCATTTAACGCGCCATCCGTTCCTTTTAGCAACGCATCGGCACCGCCGATTAAGGTGTGAACTCTCGCCGCCGCCCGTGCCACATGGCTCGACGCCAGCTTACCTAAGGAACCTTCCGGACCCTGTGGCCTTCCATCTGCTTGCGCGGCTCGAGCGCGCTGTGCCGTCCACTCAGCTGTGCGTGACAGCATAAGTAATTTCGCCACTTCTTGGCGCACCGCCGGATCACTAAGGCGATCGGTCTCTATAGCACGTGGCCAGACTAGGTCGACTCGCCCTGTACGTTGTGGATACCATTTATACGGTTCCATAACAGTCGCAACTTCCGCCCGTTCTTCATCGTAGATCCGCCCTGACCGATCTGAGACCTTGCCCCAACGACGCAACGCATCCGCGCCGCGACGTTCGTGTGCTAAGGTCGTCATCGCGACATTCCAGCCGTTGCCGATCGTGGAAACTAAATTCTCTGGTGGGACATGCACATCTGTGAAAAACACTTGATTGAACGATGCGTGACCATTCATTTGTTTTAGTGGCTGCACCTCGATGCCATCTTGACGCATATCGAGAATAAAAAAGGATAGGCCTTGATGCTTTGGCGCATCCCAGTCAGTGCGCGCGAGGAGCAAGCCCCATTCCGCATGGTGAGCACTCGTACTCCAGAGTTTTTGTCCGTTGATGATCCAATTACCGCCATCACGATCCGCACGGGTGGTCGCACCTGCTAGATCGGATCCGCTACCAGGTTCGCTGAATAGCTGGCACCAGGTATCTTCACCTGTAAGCATGCGCCGTAAAAAGCGCGACTTTTGTTCGTCATTCGCGCAATCTAGCAAGGTCGCGGCGGCCAACATTCGTATGCCGATTTTCGCGACACCAACAGCACCGATCCGCTCAAACTCGGCGTCGACAACTGGAGTCATAGCGACCGGTAACCCGCGTCCCAACCATTGCTCGGGCCAATGCGGCACGCCCCATCCAGAATCGGCTAATTTATTTCGCCATTCGATCAAGCCGACGTCCGGATCCCAGTTTTCTTCCAACCAAGTGCGTATATCGTTCTGAATCTTATTTTCGTTATGACTGCTCATGCCAGCACCTCCTGTAATGAGACATAGCGTTCGCGGTGATAGCTCGGATCGTCTAACAACACTTCGGAACTTTTCGCGCGTTTGTACCAAAGATGTGTGTCGTGATCCCAGGTGAAGCCAATACCGCCGTGCAATTGAATGCTCTCGATGGCTGTGCGCATATAAGCGTCGGCAGTCGTGGCCTTCGCGAGCGAGGCCAAAGCTGAGACATCCGGATCGTTTTCGGCGCGTGCTTCAGCGGCGTAATACGCCGCTGATTTAGCGAGCTCTACGTCGAGCAGAATTTCCGCGCATTTGTGCTTTACGGCTTGGAACGAACCAATGACGCGACCAAACTGCATGCGCAGTTGCGCATATTCCACTACGGAGTCGAGTAAGGCTTGCGCGCCGCCGACCATTTCGTTCGCGAGCGCGATAGCGCCGTCATCCAGAGTCCGTGTGATAACGGCAACCGCATCCCCGGAATCGTTCAACGCCTGTGCGCTCACCTCGTTGAAGCTGAGTTCGGCGAGTTTTCTGGTCTCATCAATGGTATCCAACGCTCTGCGTTCCAATCCGCTGGCCGTGCCCTCTACGACAAATAATCCGATCCCGTCTGCACCGCTCGTACCAGGTTGTCGTGCTGCGACAATAACCAAGTCCGCAGTGTGCCCATCGAGCACGAATTTCTTTTGTCCATTAAGCACAAACCCTCTGCCGGATTGCGCCGCCGTGAGTTCGATACTGTCGCTATTCCAATGGCCGCTTGCTTCAGCAAGCGCCAGGCAAGCGATTTTCTTGCCGCTAACGAGACTTGGCAACAAATCTCGCTTTTGCGTTTCGCTGGCCCCGTGAACAATCGCAGATGTCGCGAGGATCGAGGAACCGAAATAAGGAGAGCACAACAAGGAACGACCCATCTCTTCATTAACAATGCCGACTTCAACGAACCCAAAACCGGCACCGCCATAAGCTTCTGGCACGTGCAGTCCCGCCAGGCCCAAGTCTTCGCACAACTGCCGCCACACCTCGCGGTCGAATCCTTCCGCTGTTTGCATAAGACGGCGTACTTCGGTTGTTGGCGATTTATCTCGCACAAAGCGTTGTACAACCGCACGGAATTGCTCTTGCTCATCGGTAAAATTAAATTGCATTTATCTCCTTCCCTGATAGAGACGCGGCACGCGCGAACAATGTATTGACCATCCCGTCCGTGCATTTAGTCATCTTTAAACGCACCTACACATTTTCTGTCATTTGTAAAAGTGTAGGTGTTTTCTCCGTACTTTAGACCATCCGTCCACTCACCGACATGTTTATATGTCTGCCTAAATATTAGCGACCTTCAGTGAGGTAGTTAACGTCAAGTACACGTTTTGCTCTCTTCAAGTTTTGGTTCGGCGCTTCCGTTCCACGACAAGGTACCAGCGTTCCTCGATTATTCTGGAGATCAATTACATTGATACTTTGGAATAACTGGAAATTAGTCCCTTTAGGACTGAATTGGCCTTTTTCTTTCCAACCAAAATCACTTCCTTTACCATCTAAGACTACCCATGGATCTTCACTCCAAACTTTCGTCAACTGCCATACTTTCCAAAGCTCACCGGCTTTATCAAACGCATTAGCGTAATACGATTCGCCTAATGTTGACTATAAAAAACTCTATTCAGTAAAATATAGTTAACCCAAGATGTAATAGCCAAAAAGCTTGTCAGGAAACTAAATCCACGCATCCCGTGTAAGCTCTTCTAATGTATCGTCCAAAGCCGCTATAAATAAGTCAATATCGCTGTCTTCCATTGGGGTCGATAGGCAAGCCATACCTCTAGCAGAGACCTGAACGCCTCTATTCAGTAAGCCAATATAAGTAAGTAAAGAAAGTTCTGAAGAAGCGTGTTCCACAATTCGCGGACAGTCGACCGGCGTTTCGGTCCAATGCAACCAGAATAATGAACCAATTCCAGACACTTGAGCCCCTGCATTCCGCCGTTGAATACTAGACTGCACACCTTCGCGCAAACGGTCACCTTGTCTATTTAAATCAGAAATAGCACCCTCATCTAATGCTTCCATTCCTGCTATGCCGGCACACATAGAGATTGGGTTGGCGCTAAAAGTACCTAAATTTGCTACATTTCCCATCTCATCAAGAGGAGTCATGAACTCTCGAAGACCTCCTACTCCTCCAATAGGAAAGCCTCCACCTATGATTTTCCCCATAGTCGTCATGTCGGGAACGATCCCATAGTAAGCTTGCGCTCCACCAACGGCCTGCCTAAGAGATATAACCTCATCGTAGATCATAACAATCCCATGCTTTTTAGTTTCCTTTCGAATGGTGTCCAAAAACTCCCTTTTCGCTGGAATAACCCCTCCAGCACCCATGATCGGCTCTACAACAATCGCTGCTAGTTCATTTCCGTATTTCTCTACTGCTTCTTTTACTGCATCTGAGTCGTTATATTTTATAAGAATCGCACCTTTAGTAGTCCCCAATGGCAGCCCACCCATGTCGGCCTCAGGCTCACTTACTCGAACTGTATCCGCTGGAAAAGGTAGATCGCTCCCCCCAACCAGGACCGAATCACTACTACCGTGATAGCATCCTTCAAAAAGTGCAACACGGTTGCGTCCAGTGTGTGCTCGTGCGGTTCGAATAGCGACCATTACAGCTTCAGTTCCGGAGTTATTAAAGACAACCTGCTCGACTCCCGGAACTCTGTCACAAAGAATTTCTGCAAGCGCTGTCTCGTGCATTGGCGGGGAAGGATAAGACGTTCCTTGAGGCAGTTGATCCATCACAGCCTTAGAGATTTCGGCATGTCCATGACCATGTATTTGCGCTGTGTAATTTCCATGGAAATCTAGTCGTCGATTACCATCCATGTCGACCGTACGGCAACCTTCCCCGCTAGCCACATAAAATGGAAACGGGGCATGTCGCAATAAGCCTCGAGACATCCCGCTGGGAATGACCAAACGGGCTCGATTCATGTGCTCTTTAGACCTAGGGTTCATTTTTTCGTATTCAATGAAAATTGTACTCGAATCCAGCGAACGCCCCATAAAATGATTCTGATCTGACTGATATTTCATTTGACCCTCCCTTTACGCACCCTCGGATAGCATCTCACAACCTGACAAGTTTCACTCCATTGAATCTAGCACAGCCGAAACTCTCGAAACAATGTCATCGATTTCTTCCGCCTTTACAATCAAAGGAGGCGCGATGACAAGACTGCGACCAGCTGGTCGAGCGATCATTCCGACATCCAGTAATTTTTTATACATTTCAATAGAGCGCTCGTCACTATTACTATTGAGCACCACGTCATTATCATCTCGCAGCAGAAAATCCAAACCCACTCCCAAACCAAAACTCCGTACGTCACCAATCATTGGGTGCTCTGTAAGAGGCATTAAGCCTTCCTTAAGACGGCATCCCATTTTCTTAGCGTGCTCTACCAAATTATCTCTTTCTATAATCTCTAAAGTTTTAAGTGCGGCTGCAGCTCCAACCGGGTGCGCAGAAAATGTGCCCGCATGCGCTAACACACCATGCTGTTCTGAGCCTATTTCCAAACCTTCATACAACGATGTTCCTAAGGAAATAGCAGACAAAGGGAAATAACCACTCGTCAACCCTTTTCCCATGACCACGTGATCAGGTTCCAAACCCATAGCATCGCTACCAAATAGATTACCTGTTCGTCCAAACCCAGTAATAACTTCATCACACACAAATTCAATTTCATAGGATAAAAGTAATTTTTGTATCTTCTCAAAGTACCCAAGTGGGGGTATTTTAAACCCTGCCGAGAAGCTTAATGGTTCAGCGAAAAATGCTGCGATCGTCCCTTCGGGTTCTTGCTCTATCAGCGTTTCAAATTCTAAAACCAATCGATCGCAATATTCCGCCTCACTCTCGCCAGCCAACCTGTTCCCATGATAATCAGGCTGCGACACATGACGAAAGCCCTCAATCGGAAGGCCAAACTCTTCGTGATGCGCACCAGTGAGACTAGCTGTGGCAATGGTGCCTCCGTGATAACTAGAATGCCTGCCTACTATAGTTTTACGATTTGGTTTACCTTTTGCAATCGCGTCAAATCGCATCAATTTCATAAGAAAATCGTTGGCCTCTGAACCTGTTGATGCAAACATAATATGTGCACCCTTATTTGGGACTATGTTCTGAAGTTTATCTGCAAGTTCTATCGATTTTCCGGGAGCGCGATGCATCGCAGACACAAAAAAGGGTAGCTTTCTATATTGCTCTTCTATTGCGTCAATGAGTTCTTCATTCTGGTAGCCCAAAGACGCCACATAAAAAGAGGCCGTCGCCTCTATGTACTCCTTCCCGTTAGAATCATAAACATAAATTCCTTTCCCTTTTTCGATAACTTTAGTTTCGTCTACCGTATTTTCTGATACACGCTGGAAGCCTAAAACCATTGATAATCGTTCTTTCGAATCAGCGTTTTTTAAATCTTTAGTCATTTTGAATTATCTCTCTCATTTTTCGTTCGCAAGTCGTCATTGAATTAAGCTCCGGAAGCTAATTCTTTCGAAGAACAGTTGTCGTCGCATAATCAACAGATAAAGTATCATCTTCTAAAGATCCTACAAATGCTACCCCGTAACTAGTTCGTGCAGAAGCTATCGACACATATTTCTCGACTACATCGGAGAGCACTTTTTCAGGTTCTCTACAAAACGGGTCGCCATAACCTCCACCAGAAGATTCTCTCCCACTAATCCACATACCTTTTAAAAGTTCTATTTGTCCAACATTCGGGATACTTTCTTTTGTCCCGTCGACTTGAATCAAGTACATCTCATTCACGTTGCCGTCGCCACCTCCTTGGACACCTCTAGGCGGGTTCGTCATCCCATCGGAGCCGAATACGACAGTCATCGGGTTCTCACTCGGACCAAGCGTTATAAGTGCTCCAGGCGCTCCTCGGTATTCACCAGCGCCAGAGTCATCTTGGGACAATCGTATCTCCTTAAAGTGCAATGGATAATGAAGCTCATCGATCTCAATACTATCTCTATACATAACTCCTCCTACCACTGGAAGACCGTAAGTAAGCCAACCATCGCTTTCCGGAGAAGCTGGGCCGCCATTTTGGCCTATAATTAATTGATTAACATAATCACTATTATTATGTCGCTTGTCTTTGCCGGAAATAATACAAAAACCCACCCCCATTCCGAGTCCGCCTTCGGCAAGCCCATAGCCTTTCCCCAATTCAGCAAAAGCCGCTTGAACGTTATTTACCAGCCTATCTGCAATGTTAGTAGTCGCAACAGAGCAACTATGAGGGAATTTTGGTTTACCAATTGCTGCCCCCTCTCGCATTTTTATTTTTACGCAACGGTAAGATCCATCATTTCTTGGGATGTCTGACGACAAGCAATTATAAGTTCCAGCAAGTGCCGTGCTAATCGAAGTTGCTTCGGACATATTTAAACCGTTATCCATGTTATCTATATTCATAGTCAAATCTATTTCAATCTCGCCAACTTCTGGCTTAATATCCAGCTTAACCCGAACTGGAATTCCATTTGGTAATATTGGAGGCATGGGATCATGAAAGCTTTCGCGTTCAATGGTAGCTTTAGGTAGCTTTTTTATCGCCTCCCGCATTTTACGCTCGCTGTAATCAAACCACTCAGATACAAACTGCTTTATTACGGTTGGACTATATTTTTGAAGAATACTGTGTATCCCTTTCTCACCAGTTCGAGCCGAACCCAACATCGCTAAAAAATCACCATGCCACATTTCTGGTACACGGATACGACGTTGGCACATTCTTATAATATCTTCGTTCAGCTCGCCTTTACTCTCAATTTTCACTGCAGGAAAAATTAAAGAGCCTTCCTCATAAACATCCCGAGCCATCACGTGATAAGTGGACGGAATTGAATTACCAATATCAGCTTGATGGGCCTTAGCGCAAACATTGAAAAGATGTTCTCCTTGCCAAAAAACTGGCACAATAATCGTATGATCGGCTGGATGTGAACATCCGCTATATGGATCATTATGAAGAAAAGCATCGCCCTCATTGATATTTTGGTGGTACTGACACATAGCTTTGGTTTGCAAGTCCAACCCATAAGTATGAACTGGAAGACCTTCCGCAGTCGCAAATAATCTATTATCAGAAGTGGTAATACCGCATGAAAAATCTCTCCCACTATTAATGACTGTAGAACGGCCGGTTCTAAGCATCGTGTTTGTCATCTCGCGCACAACGCCATCGAACCGATTAGCTAGAACCGCCATCAGCATCGGAGACAACTTTTCAAGACCTTTCTTAGCTTGCATTTGCAGTCGTCGCTCCCGTATATACACCCAATCTCGGCACCCAATACCTACGACGAACCAAATCGGACAACATAATTAGCCGACTCGTTAAGTGTCAATAATGCCTTAGGTGGCAATACTATAGTAGTGGTTGGTTCTTCAATAATCGCAGGACCTTGGACATTCGTGCCAACAGAAAAATTTTCTCCTCGCAACACTTGGGCAGTTATTGCTTCGTTCGGATCAAAATAAGCAAGTCTCTGACTTGCCACAGGCTTCACACCCGTTTTTCTAATCCGCGTTTCCACCTTAGGAATCTTAACTGTCACAGTACCAGTCCAGTTAGTGAACTCTACAGGGCTATCTCGATCCTTCACATTAAACACTCGTTGATGATTAGCATGAAATAGTTCCACCAACTGAGTAACTGATTCCAATGATTGAAATCTTTTAAACGGCAACTTGATAGGGATATCCCAAACTTGAGCTGCGTATTTAGCATCAACCCTATAACTTATCGACGCATCTGAAAAACCTTTTGAGGACAGTCGATCAGCAAAATTTGTTAGTTCCAAATCGAGCGTATCAAGGGTTTCGTTAACGCTAGTGTATCGGAATTCACTTGATCTCATTGGTAACATGGCTGCATGCTCATATTTAATATCGGAATATTGCATCCCACTGGCAGATAAGACACTAGCGACCCTAGGAATAATAACGGCTTTGCAACCCAATTCTTTAGCAATAGTAATTATTCCCAAGCCAGCTGCACCACCACCTGCAACAACTACTGCCTCAGTCGGATCCACGCCTTCGCTAACAGTCATATCTTTAATCGCATTGATCATTGATTCGTTTGACACCGCCAGTATTGAGAAAGCAGCCTCGGCTATGGAAACCTTTAATTGACTTGCTAAAACAGCTATCGCATTAAATGCGGCATCACGATCCAATGTCATCGCGCCTCCTAAAAAATAGTTAGGGTCAATGTAGCCCAGAACCACCGCAGCATCAGTTACAGTTGGTAGCTCGCCTCCTTTGCCATAGCACGCGGGACCTGGCATTGCACCCGCACTTTGAGGCCCAATACGCAAGAGACCCGCGTCATCTATCCAGGCTATCGATCCGCCCCCCGAACCAACGCTTCTGGCATCGACAGCCGGCAAACCTAACATATGTCCGGTAAACCGTTCACCAATCCAAGTCTCTGTCGTTATAGCAATATTTCCATCAACAATTAAACTTACATCAAACGTCGTGCCTCCAGCATCCACTACAACTATAGACTCCTCACTCTTTTCTACCTCAGCGTACTTTTTCCCGGCAACTGGTGCCATAGCGGGTCCAGAACGCACTGTGTGTATTGGTCGCTCAGACGCTTCTTCTATATCAACGCAGCCTCCATTAGAGGAGCTCACTAGTAACTGACCTTCGAACCCTTTTTGTCGAAAATCCTCTTGTAATTCTAGAAGATGTTTTTGCATTGCCGGCTTCACCGAAGCGTCAATCGCTGTTGACGAAGCACGACGATACTCTCTCAGAATTGGGTTTAATTGATGACTGAGCGTAATAGCAAGTTCGGGTAGTGCTTCACTGAGCCATTCCCCTAGTTGCTTCTCATGTACATTATTTACTGTGGACCAAATCAAGCAGACCGCACAAGCTTCAAATGATCCTTCTCTTAGCCTATTGATGACGTGATTTACCTGACTTCGATCTAAGCTTTTATATACACTCCCGGTGGACGTTATGCGCTCATTAATTTCAAAGGTGTAACGTCTAGGGATATAAGGAGGTGGGAACTCACGCGAAAAATCATGCGGATCAAACTTCCCTCCCTCTCGCAGCACCAAAATATCAGGGAAGCCTGCTGTAGTGAGGAATGCGGTTTTCGCAGTTCTTTGAGTCACGATTGCATTAGTCGCGTGAGTAGTTCCGTAAATAACAAATTGAGCTTCGTGGAGCAACTCGGTGACTGAACTACCGAGCTTGTTGGCCACTGATTCTAAAGCTTCATGCACCCCCAAAAACACTCTATCATGAGATGTAAGAGCTTTTCCGATAGTAAAATTTTGATTTTTATCTGCGACAACGACATCGGTAAACGTGCCACCAGTATCAATGCTTATAGTTAATTCTTTCAAACGAATCTCCCCTGCCGCTAACCGAACTACTCCACCGTAACGGCGTGTTGTTCAATGCATACGTTTCTGCCCCACTGATCGGTCTTTAGGTATGTCTATCGAAATATTTCGTAAAATCAGTCTTTGCGAAAATGCGGCATCACTTCTGTCGCGAACAAAGACATAGAGTTTCTTACTTTTTCGATTGGCATTCCCGCCATGTGCATCCACATTACCAGATGAGTGACTCGACTTGCCTTTTGATAGCGTTCGATCTCGGCAATCGCATCATCTGGCGTACCTATTATCAGCGGTGCTCCAAAAAACGACACGCTTTTGTCATTCCTCAGCTTACCTACCGGAGGGATCGCTGGAGCGGACATTATTTGGGCGCCCGCTTTCATGTCACCTGCCTCTTTGTAACGCTTGTCATACATAGACATCATATAGTGCAGATACTTTTCACAATCATCCCATGCTTTTTCTCGGCTTTCGGCTAAATATACGGATCGGCACTGTGAAATCAGACGGTCATCGAGGGACTGACCTAGCTTAGTTAGTTCAGAGTCATAATGTTGTTGAAGATCCTCACCTCCAGTACCTGATAGGTGATGTCCTAATCGTGCCACCCTACGCGCAGAATTCTCCGCTTGTGCGGCCACCCAAATTGGTGGCTTTGGTTGTTGTATCGGACGCGGATTGAGTTCGATGTTATTCAGTTTCCAGTATTTCCCATCGTACGAAAAACTTTCTTCAGTGAAGCACTTCTCAATTATCTCAATCCCTTCCGTCAGCCTAGATACTCTTTGTTTTCGGGAAATATTAAAGCTCGCAAATTCGCTTAACCAGTAACCTTGACCAAAGCCGAGATCAAGACGTCCGTTAGATATAATGTCTACTGTTGCGGCATCCTCCGCTACTCGTACAGGATGATGGTAAGGCAAAACGATAACGAAGGTGCCAATCCGAATAGTTTTTGTCCGGGCAGCGATAGCAGATAGTATAGGTAGCAAGCTTGGGGACCAGCCATCCTCACAAAAGTGGTGCTCCGTGGTCCATATGGTATCGTAGCCGATTTCTTCAGCGTACACCGCAGAGTCTATATGTTCAGCATAAATATCTGCAAAAGACCTTTTCCACTTTTTGGGATTTCTAAACGGAAGCAACAAGCCAAAATTTAACATAGAACTTCTCCTTACAAGTTATTGATCATCCTCGTCCACCAATCTCAGGTTTGTCTTGTCCTGCCATTCAATCCAGGAGATAGTCTTGGTAACCTGCCGCATGACTCTTCCTCAATTCTTCAAGATACAGGGGTAGCCCGCCAGTGAACATGAGCATTTCTCGGTGTTTGCCCGGAATGTTGGCACCCATATACCAAGAGTTCGCCTGATCAAATAGGGTCGGAGTTGCTAACTGACGACACAGTTCACCCCAGCGCTTCTCCTCTTCGATCCGCGCTTCAAAGCGCGTGATCTGCTTATCGCGTAAAGACCGTAAGCAATCCACGATACATTCGCCTTGGTATTCGGCGCTGGTCGGTCCATTGCAAAATGCAGTCGGTGCTTGAGGGCCATAAGTAAATAGTAGATTCGGAAATCCGGCCGTGCAAATACCTTGGTACGTGCGGACTCCCGTGCTCCATTTGTCTTCTAAACTCGTGCCGTCGGCACCTCGAATATCGATCTGAGTGAGTCCACCCGTAACGGAATCAAAACCGGTTGCGATCACGAGTAAATCGAATTCGAATTCTGTGTTTCGCGTTCTCACCCCCTGAGTGGTGATTTCGTCGATTGGGTTCGTTTGAATATCGACGAGTTCAACATGTCGTTCATTAAACAGATCGTAGTAGGTTTGCTCAAGTGCAACCCGTCGCGTACCGAAAGGATGTGGCGCAATGGTCGGCGCGAGCAGTTCGGCGACAGTGGGGTCCTGAATCCGCGCACAAACTTTATCCCGCCAAAACTCATAAACGTACGCGTTCGCGCGGGGGTCACTCAAACTATCGGCAAAGTTCGCGAGCCAGTAATCAAGGCCCCCGCGTGACCACAAACTCTCGAATAACGCGTCGCGGTCACGCGCAGAAACGTCGACAGCAAGACGAGGATCGAAATCGAAATCCACACCGCCGTAGCTGTTTTCTCGCGCCTTCAGGCTATCCGCCAGCGTCTCACGCAGTCGTCGATTGTCGGCGGCGTCGAGCGTACGTTGCCGCATGGGCAAACACATCGCTGGGGTTCGTTGAAATAGGGTTAACGACCGCGCTACTTTCGCTGCCTCTTGCGCTACTTGAATGCCACTCGCGCCAGTTCCAATGACGCCGACTCTTTGACCCGCCATCGATACACCTTTCTGCGGCCATTGCGCAGTGTGATAGCATGCGCCCGTAAACGCATCCAACCCCGCAAATTTTGGGATGTAAGGAACGAAACCATGGCCGCAACACACGACGAAAAATTTCGCGCGCGTCTCGACTTTAGTACCGTCTACGGTTTCGCTTTCAACAAGCCATAGTCGTTCGGCTTCGTCGAAGCGTGCTGCCCGAACCCAAGTTGAAAAACAGATATCGCGGCTTAGATCCAATTTCCGATCGAGATGTCGAAAGTAGGCGCGCATTTCTTCCCAACCAGGAAACCTTTCACTCCAATCCCAATCGTGCCATACGTCTTTGAGCGCGAATTGGTAATAGTCAGCCTTGCTATCCACTCGCGCGCCGGGATAACAGTTCCAATGCCAGATCCCGCCGAGCCCGCTCGCGGCTTCATGTGTTTTAACCTTGAAACCTTCGTCCCTCAAACGATCAAGAAGATAGATGCCGGCGAATCCGGCACCCACCAGCAGCACGTCGACGGATCCATTTGATGGCTTCACTATAAAAGTCTTCTCGAGTTTTTCAAAAAACCCAAAGTCGCACAACCATTCAATAATTGAAAGCGCTTTACGCAATTGTCTATCTGTGCGAGTTAAGTTGACAGTTTCTTCAAGCCAGACATATCATCAGCACAAACCGTACGGAGGCTACACGATGTCCGATATTCACTATTTGTCCTTGATGGACCTCTCGCGGCGGCTTCAGAAAAAGCAGATCTCGTCACTTGAAGTGACACGACATATGCTGGAACGGATTAGGGCACTCGATGGCCAGCTACGCAGTTATGTCACAGGCATGGCGGATGTCGCGCTCGCCCAGGCAGAACAGGCAGACAAGGAAATAGCGGCGGGCACGATTCGCGGACCGCTACACGGTGTTCCCTTCGGGCTCAAGGATTTGTGTGCCACCAAAGATGCGCCAACCCACGTTGGCTCATTTGCCAATCGCGACTGGAATCCGGGTGTCGATTGCACGGTCGTGAAAAAATTACGTGACGCGGGCGCCGTATTTCTAGGCAAGCTGCAATTGACTGAAGGTGCATACGGGGTCCACCACCCGGACATTGCGCCACCCATTAACCCATGGAGCGCTGATCACTGGACCGGGGTGTCGTCGAGTGGCTCGGGAGTCGCGACCGCCGCCGGCTTGTGTTTCGGCTCGCTGGGTACGGATACTGGCGGTTCGATTCGCTCGCCATCTCATTGCAATGGCATCACCGGTATCAAACAAACGTGGGGACGGGTCAGCCGCGCCGGCGCGTTCGCGCTGTCCGAGTCCTTAGATCACATTGGCCCACTGGCGCGCTCGACGGAAGATTGCGCGGCGATCCTTGGCATCATCGCCGGACGCGACCCAGACGACCCGACCAGCCTGACCGAACCGGTGCCTGATTACCTCGCTGAAATGAAGAACCCGATCAAAGGTATGAAAATCGGCTTGGACGAAGCCGACTGTAGCGGAGGGGTGGACGCTCAGACCAGCAGCGTTGTCATGGAGGCGATCAGCGTGCTTGAAAGTCGTGGCGCGGAAATCGTGCCGTTCACGGTTCCTGATATGGAGCTCATGATCAGCGGGTGGGAACGCTTTACCGGCGTCGAAACCGCAATTTTTCATGAAGGGATGTATCCACAGAAAAAGGAACTGTACGGACCCGGACTGTCAGACCTAATCGAAATCGGTTGCATGTCGAGCGGCGTGGCATTCGCGAAGCTGCAGCAGGCGCGCCAAATATTTGCGGGCGAACTGGCGGGTA
>Ga0114996_10000369_pt1 | contig 63216 bp, 55 predicted proteins | sample ArcticOcean_MG_C_4_FD_87039 | JGI IMG/M metagenome (GOLD analysis project Ga0114996, IMG submission 87039) | Marine microbial communities from western Arctic Ocean - ArcticOcean_MG_CB4_134 | ecosystem: Environmental > Aquatic > Marine > Oceanic | place: Arctic Ocean: Canada Basin | collected...
AACGCGCTCATACGTCGACCTTAGCCCTCCGAAGATGCACGGTCTTCGTCCACCGTCTCAGGGGCGCCCGTCGCGGCACTGCCCGCGGAGGCGACGCCCGCCGAGTTGACGCCGGCCATCTCAGGTTGATCCGGAATGACGCGCAGCTCCTCGGGCTCCTCGGGCAGCTCAATCGGATCCGCGTCTCCCGCCGCGTTTAGGAGATAGGTGGCGTCGAACTCGTCAACGATCGAGGCTGGCTCCGCCAGCCAATCGACGTAGGCCGCATCCTCGCGGTCGGCGGTGAGGCTAAGGATGGGCGTGGGCACGGTGCTGCCCGATTCGTCACGGAACGCCGTGTAGACATCGATCCGGACGATGCTGGGGCGGTAGTTGGGCACGTCGTAAAAGACCATCTCCAGGAGTTGAATGCCTGTCGCGCGCGCGGTATCGAGAGCAGTCGCGACCTGCGTCTGCTTGCCTTCGATGACGCGGAACTCCGGCTCCGCACTCGTGGTGATCCGCACGTAGCGGGCATTGGCCCGGAGCAGCTCCATCGCTTGCACCCCGGCCCAGACCGCGGCGCTCACCCCTTTCGGAGGCCGCTGGGTGCGCCAGCGCTCAATCTCGCCTTCCATGATGCCGGTGATCGCCTCCAAGTTGTTCTCGGCCACGAGCTGACGCCAGAAGCGATGCGTCCGTGCCTCCTTGAACAAGACCAGCGCGATCAAGGCGACCAGGAAGAAGATCACGGCAAAGGTGATCGCCACGCCTTCATTCATTGCACACCTATCCCCTCGCCCGGTTCATCGGCTCGCCCGACGTCGCCCTCATGCCCGTGAAACAGTCGACTCCTGCTCGCATGACGTGTGTTGGCCAACCGGACACCTGTTCGCCAGCCCCACGGCTGTCAGTCAGCCCGACACCCGTCAGTCAGCCCGACACCTGTCAGTCAGCCCGACACCTGTCAGTCGGCCCGACGCATTGCGGCTTCCGCCGCCGCAAACATGGTATCGACCGGAGCCGCTTGCCGCGTCCAGAGTTCAAACGAGGCGACACCTTGGTAGACGAGCATTGGCATCCCCCCCACCGCCGCGAGCCCGCGGGCCTTGGCGGCGAGGACCAGTGGCGTTTCCAGGGGATTGGCGATCAAGTCGATGACCTGGGCCTCCGCTTGAAGCTGCGCCACGTCGAAGGGCGTGGCGGACTCCGTCCCACCACCGCGCAGGCCCACCGGCGTGCAGTGGACGACGAGGTCGCAGGCCGCCAGCGCGGCGGGGGCATCCTCACTATCGATGGCGGTGGCGCGGAGCCGGACATCGTCGGAGGCTGGGGCCGAGGCCAGGTCGTGGCGCAGGCGTCCAGCCCGAATGCCCGTGCGGTTGACGATGGTAATCGCACCGACCTTGCGCCAGATCAGCGCCCAAGCCACGGCGCGGGCCGCTCCGCCCGCCCCCCAAATGACCGCGTGTTTTCCGACCGGGTCGAAGCCCTCGGCTTCTAGTGATCGCTGAAACCCGGCGACATCGGTGTTGTAGCCCTCCAGCAATCCGCCCTCTTGGACGATGGTGTTGATGGCCCCCACGAACCGTGCCGTTTGGTGCAGGCTGTCCATATGCCGGGCCGCGGCCTCCTTGTAGGGGATGGTGATGTTGGCACCTAGAGCTCCGTCCCGCAGCGAGTCGATGTGCCCCTCCAGTTCCTCAGGCGCGAGATCCCACGCTTCGTAGCGCGCGTCGAATCCGATGGCGTCGAATCCGGCCTGCTGGAACAGCGGCGAGATGCTGTGTCCTACGGGATGTCCGATCAGCCCCACGCGTTGGCTCATTCGTTTGCCTCCGTCGGCTGACCAAACGACTGCCTCATTGGTGGACTCAGTGACTGGCTTGCTCGCCCGTTCATTGCTGGCTGTTTCATTGGAAACGCACGACGTTGCGCAGATGCTCTTCGAAAGTCTCAGCGAACACGTGCGTGCCGTCACCGCGGGCGACGAAGTAGAGGAAGATCGTCTCGGCCGGGAAGATCGTGGCTTCGATCGATGCCAGTCCGGGTGCGGCGATCGGGCCCGGCGGCAGCCCGCTCACTACATATGTGTTGTAGTTCGACTCAAAGGTCAGGTCATTGGCGTCCAGGATGGTCTTCCAATAACCGAAGATGGCGATGCTGGAGGGGTCTTCCGTCAGGGCATATTGCACGGTGGGGTCGGCTTGCAGTGGGATCCCTTGCACTACGCGGTTCCAGAAAACGGAGGCGATGGTCGATCGCTCCCGCGCGACGACTGCCTCCCGTTCCACAATGGATGCCACGGTCAGGACCGTATGCACCGTCTCTCCTGCCGCCGCGATGGCCGCGCGCAGGGCCGGGGTGAATTGATCATCGAAACGCTCAAGCATCGCTTGTACCAAGCGGTCAGCGTCGGCGCGGGCAGAGAAACGGTAGGTACTGGGGAAGAGATAGCCCTCGATCTTCGTGCCCGCGGGCCGGTCACCAGCAAGGGTGCCAATGGCGTTGCCGGGGTTCTGCGTCGCGATCAAGAAATCGACGGCGCCAACAATCCCCGCCTCTTCCAGCCGCGCCGCCACCTCTTCGATGCGCAGACCTTCGGGAATCGTGACGACGAGCGGGGCGGTGATCCCCGCGCGGAGGCGCTCGATGATCTCGGTGGTCGTGAGACCGTCCTCGAACTCGTAGGTGCCCGCCGCCAAGGAGGTGTCGTAGCCCAGGAGAGAGACGAGGGTTTCGAAGCGGCGCGGCGAGTCGATCAGGCCCGCGTCGATGAGAGCCGTGCCGATCTGTGCGGCGGAGGCGCCCGGCTCCACGACCACCGTCGCCGAGATCGGTGTAAGCCGCTGTCCGGCGGCGTCATCGGGATGTTCGTCGACGGCGCTGCCCGGCGCGTTGTCGACGAACATGAACGCGACCACCGCGAGCAGCAGCGCCAGGGTCGAGGCCGCGATCCAGATCAGGCGCACGCCTAGCCTTCCATTTCGTCGGGCGCGGAGCCGCGAGTATCCAGCCAGCGCTGGAGGATGTTGGCTGCGGCGAGAGCGTGTTCCTCCGTCCGCCGCTGCTTGTGTTTGGCGACGCTGGTCTTGCCCTTGCGCTGCGATCCGCGCCGACCTCCACGCATCTGGTCGCTCTTAGGCAGCGCGAGGGGTGATCCCAAGGGGTTGCTGAAGCGCTCGCTGATGAACTCGCAAGGCAGCTCCAGCGCCGCCGCGATCTTGGCCCCCAACGCTTGGAAGGTTCGGGCCTGGTCATCCTCGGCTCCATCAGGGCGCAACGGCACGCCGACCACGACGACGGCCGCGCCCTCTGGGCCCAGCCGCTCACGGATCTGAGCGGCGCCGTCGTCCGAGACGGCGCGGCGATCGATGGTCAACAGCGGCAAGGCGAGCCGTCGCTCGTCATCGGTAATCGCGACGCCGATCCAGCGGGCGCCGGGATCGAGGCCGAGAGCGCGGCTCGATGCCCGGTTCGGCGTTTGGCCGAGTGTTTGGCCAAGTGCATCCTCTGTTGAGGACGCCGCTGCGGGAGGGAGGTCGGCTGGGGCCAAGACGTGCTCTTCCTAACCGGCGCGCTGCTCAGCCACGTGCTCTTCAGCCACGATGCTGTTCAGCGACAATGCCGGGCACGGCGCTAAGCGCCTCCCCCAACTTGGCGGCGTCCTTGCCTCCGGCTTGAGCCATGTGGGGTTTGCCGCCGCCGCCGCCGCCCGCCAGCTTCGCCACCTCGCGGATGATGTTGCCGGCGTGCAGTCCGGAACCGGTGAGGTCATCGGTCACCATGGCGACGAAGACCGGGCGGTCGTTGCTGACCGCGCCCAGTACGACAACCCCGCTACCGAGACGACGTTTGATCTCGTCGCCCGCTTGGCGCAGGCCGTCGGCGGATTCCGTCGCGATTTCACCTGCCACGACCTGCACTCCGTCCACGTCTTGCACCTGCTCCGCGAGATCCGCGGCTGAGCCGGTACTGGCTTCCCGTTCTACTTCGGCGAGACGACGCTTGGCCTGATCCAGTTCCGTCTGTAACGTCTCAATCCGCGAGACAACCTCCAAGGCCGGGGTGCGTAGCAATCCTGCCGCTGTATCCAAGGTGTCTAGGCGCTGGCGTTGCCAGGCATCGGCGGCGGCGCCGGTCAGCGCCTCGATCCGCCGCAACCCCGCGCCGACACTGCCTTCCGAGACGATCTTGAAGCCGCCGATGAAGCCCGTAGTCGGGGCGTGCACGCCTCCACAGAGCTCCTTGCTGAAACAGCCGTGGACCTCCGGATCGGGATCACAGATCTCAACGACGCGGACCTCGGTGGCGTACTTCTCGCCGAAGATGGCGGTGGCGCCCACATCGAGCGCATCTTCGTAGGCCATCTCGTTCGTCTGGACTGGGATATCGTCGCGGATGCGCGCGGCGACAAGCTGCTCCACCTCCACCAGCGCCTCGGAGTCCGGTTGTTCCGGCTGCGTGTAGTCGAAGCGGAAGCGATCCGGCGCCACCAGCGAGCCAGCCTGTCGTACATGTTCACCCAGCACAGAGCGCAAGGCCGCGTGCAGCAAGTGGGTGGCGGTGTGGTTGCGCATGAGGCCGTGGCGGCGCTCCAGGTTGACGCTAGCTCTGGTCTCGTGGTCGAGAGCAATGTGGCCGGACGTGACCGCGCCGATGTGCGCGATGAGATCGCCGCGCGCTTGGGTGTCGCGGACTTGCACCTCGCCCTGGTCCGACGAGCCGTGCCCAGAGACCAGAGTGCCGGAGTCGCCCTGCTGCCCCCCGCCCTCCGCGTAGAAGGGCGTACGCGAGAGGACGACTTCCACATCTTGGCCCGCGTCTGCCCGCTCAACGGTCGCGCCATTGACGATCAGGCCGATGACGGTGCCGCCGTCCGCCGTGGCGTCGTAGCCAGAGAAGTCACTGCGCCCGTCGATGCTGGCGTAGACCGCGTCGTCGCTGCCCTGGCCGAAGTCGGCGGAGGCACGCCCGCGCTCGCGCTGTGCCTCCATCGCGGAGTCGAACCCCGCTTGGTCGAAGCCCAGGTCGTGCTGCTCAGCGACTTCGCGCGTCAGCTCCGGCGGGAATCCGTAGGTGTCATAGAGGATGAAACCCACCTCACCGGGGATCTCGGCGGCAGCATCCGAGGGCAGATCGGCGAGGATGCGATCGATGGTTTCGGATAGGCTCTTCGCCCCGCTGACCTCAATGCTTTGTCCGGCGGCAAGCTCCCCCGCCAAACGCGGCACAATCAGTTGCTCCAGGAAGGCGTGCCCCGTCGACAGTGTGCGACGAAAGCGCTCTTCCTCCTGGCTGAGGATGTTGTCTGTCAGGGCGGCCTGCTCGCGCACCTCGGCGTAGTGATCACCCATCTGGTCGCGGACCTCGCTGGCGACGTCGACGAGGATCGGCTCCTCAATTCCCAAGGTCTGCGCCATATAGAGGGCGCGCCGGATCAGGCGTCGCAGGACGTAGCCGCGTCCCTCGTTGGCGGGGATCACCCCGTCCGAGACGAGGAATGTCATCGCCCGGCCATGCTCGGCGATCACGCGCAGCGCACGGCGGTCGACCTCCGAGGCAGAGGCGTAGTCGCGGTCGCAGCGCTCGCCGATGTAGGCCAAGAGCGGTGCGAAGATGTCGGTCTCGTAAAGCGACGGCTCGTCTTGCAGCATCATCGCCCAGCGCTCAAGGCCGGCTCCGGTATCGATGTTTTTCTTGGGCAGCGGCGTCTTTGTGCCATCCTTATGTCGCATGAACTCCATGAAGACGAGGTTCCAGACCTCCAGCCAGCGATCCTCGTTGTCCGAGGGGCCTTCGTTTGGCTGATCCGGGTTGGGCGCCAGGTCATAATGAAGTTCAGAGCAGGGGCCGCAGGGGCCGTCCTCCCCGGCGTACCAATAGTTGCCCTCGGCTTCGCCATAGCGATAGATGCGGTGTTCGGGAAGCCCCACGTCGTCGCGCCAGATGTCGTAGGCCTCGTCGTCGTCTTGGTAGACCGTGACGACGAGGCGATCGGCGGGCACGTTCATGACCTCGGTCATGAACTCCCAAGCCCAGGTGATGGCCTCTTTCTTGAAATAGTCGCCCAGCGAGAAGTTGCCGAGCATCTCGAACATCGTGAGATGCGTGGCATCGCCAACCTCATCGATGTCCGTCGTGCGAAAGCACTTTTGCACGGAGGTGAGCCGGTTTCGCGGGGGCTCCGCCTGCCCCAGGAAGTACGGCTTGAAGGGCACCATGCCCGCGCTGGTAAAGAGCAGAGTGGGGTCCCCGGGCGCAACTAGCGGCGCACTGGAGACGGCCTGGTGCTCCTTCCCCACGAAGAAGTCCGTAAATGCCTGTCGGATCTCACTGGTTCTCATCGTAGGTCCCTGGGTGTCTACTATCGCATCGGAATCGAACCGGAGCGGAATGCCTACCGATCTCGGACGGGAGGCGCGTTCCGCCGCCGTCGCATAGGAGAGACCGCATTGCTCTAGAGTCAGTATACGGAGGTGACTGGCTGGCGCTGATGGCGTTGACGTACAGGTAACGCTCGCTGCGCGGCCCGCTCCACATGCCGCAGTTCTCACCTCGGATACCCTGCTTCGAACCAAGTTCAGGGTTTGCCCGGTTGACAGGCCCCCCTTGTAGTCATTTAGCTAGTGCTACGACAAATCACACGGCCCCCGGGTCTGGGCCGGCGAACGGACATTTTGGATACATCCGACGAACCTCCAAGTCGCCATACATCGCAAGAGACGGCTTCGGTAGCAGAGACTCCACACTTACCTGAGATCACCGCCGTGGTGCTCGCAGCTGGCGCTGGGACGCGCATGCGTTCGCGGCTGCCCAAGGTGCTGCAACCGCTCTCCGGCCGCCCCATCCTGGGTCACATCCTCCACGCCCTCCGCCAGGCAGGCCTGCGAGAGACGGTCGTGGTGACCGGACATGCTGAAGACGAAGTCCGCGCGAGCGCGACCGCCGCCTGCCCCGAGGGCATGGCTCTGCGCTTCGCCCATCAGTCGCAACCCTTGGGGACGGGCCACGCCGTCCAACAAGCGCGCGACCAGGTCACGACGGCTTCGGTCTTGATCGTCAACGGCGACCTGGGGTTGCTGCGTGCGGATCAGGTACGCGCCATCGCCACTGCCGAGGGGACCGCGGCGGGTCAGGGCCCCCTAAGAGACCACGGAGCGATCACCGTCGCCACCGCCGAGGTGCCAGACCCGACGGGGCTCGGCCGCATCGTGCGGACGGACGTCGGCCTGATTGACGCGATCGTGGAAGAGGCCTTGGTCGACGACGCGACGCGGGGCATCAAAGAAATCAACGTGGGGCTGTATCGCTTCGATTCGGCCTGGCTGTGGTCCGCCCTCGATACACTGCCAGCCAGTGATACAGGGGAGATCTATCTGGGCGACGTGCTGGCGAACGCCATGGCGGAGGGACTGGCGACGGTCCCGGTGCCCGTCGATCTGAGGGACGGACTGCTCAACATCGAGAACAAGCGCGACCTGGCGCGTGCCGAACAGGTGATCCGGCGGCGAATTGTAGAACGGCAGCTCGACAGCGGCGTCACGATCACCGATCCGGCGACGACGTACATCGACGCCGATGTCTGCATTGGCGCCGATGCCGTGATCGAGCCGGGCTGCCATCTGCGCGGCAAGACGTCCGTGGGCGCCGAATCCAGACTGGGGCCAAACGCCGTGATCAGCGACACGCACATCGGCGCGCGCTGCGAGTTGGTGGGCTGCACAATCACAGGGTCGGTATTGGGCGATGGCGTCGAAGTTGGGCCCTACACGACCGTGCGCAGCGGCACTGTCCTGGACGACGGCGTCCACTTGGGGACACATGTGGAGACGAAGAACGCGCATCTCCAGCAAGGGGTCAAGGTTGGTCACTTCTCGTACGTCGGCGACGCAGAGGTTGGCGCCCGGACCAACATTGGCGCCGGCGCGATCACCTGCAATTTCGACGGTGAGTCGAAGCACCGCACCGTGATCGGTGCTGACGTGTTCATCGGTAGCGACAGTTTGCTGATCGCGCCGCTCAGTATTGGCGACGGCGCCCGGACGGGCGCGGGGTCGGTCGTCAACAAGGATGTGCCTGCGGGCGGATCGGTTGTCGGGTCGCCCGCGCGCGCGATACGGGCGAAGCGGCCTGTCGAACCGCCCGACCAGGCTGGAGGCGACGCATGACGACCGGATCGATCGTCGCCCTGGTGATTCTTGTCGCCGCCGTCGCCCTGCTGATCGTGGAGACGATCGCGGAAGCGGGCGTCATCAGTCTGAGTCGATCCCGCGCTCGGCTCCTCGCCTCCCGTGATCCGGACGACCATCGCGCCCAACGGCTCAATGACATCATCCAGGGCCGCGAACAAACGCTCGGCTCCTTTGCCGTGGGACGCACGCTCGCCGTCGTCACGGGCTTGTCATCGGGTCTCTACGTGCTGATCGCCGAAACGGGGTTCGATTGGGAAACCGTGGTGGGTACTGGCATCGTGGGGTTCATCGTGGTCGGGGTCACGCAGGCGATCCCGCGGCGGCTTGCCAGCAGCAGCCCCGAAGGGTTTGGGCTGTTCTTCTCGCGAACGATGGACGCGCTGGACTCGTTGTTCGTGCTGCCATCGCGGCTGATGGAGTCCCCAGCCACGATCGTGACACGCTTCCGTTCCGAGCAGGATGATCACGCCCCGGCGCCCACTGACATCGAATTCCTCCTCGAGGAGGGTGAGGGCGGCGAACTGGAGGAGCAGGAACGAGAGCTGATCCGTCGGGTCATTGAGATCGGTGAAACCACCGTTCGCGAGGCGATGATTCCCCGGCCCGACATCATCTCCGTGGACCGCGAGAGTTCGCTCTCGGATGCGGCCCAGTTGATCGTCGATCGCGGCTTCTCTCGCTTGCCGGTTTTCGAGGACAGCATCGATAACATCATCGGCGTCCTCTACGCCAAGGATGTCCTAGCCGAATTCCATGCCGGACGCGACACGGAGGTCAAGGACCTGATGCGGCCACCGTTGTTGGTGCCGGAATCGAAACTCTTGGACGACTTGCTGGCGCAGTTCAAGGCGCTCCGCGTCCACATCGCCATCGTGCTGGATGAGTACGGCGGCACCGCTGGCTTGGTCACGATTGAGGATGTGTTGGAGGAGATCGTGGGGGAGATCGAAGACGAATATGACCGCTTCTCAGCGGCGCCGATCGTGCGACTGGGTACCAACGAAGCGATCGTGGATGGGCGCGCCTCGCTCGACAGCCTCGTCGAGTTGTTCGGTCAGGTCCTGGAGGACGGGGAGTCGGAGACCGTGGGTGGCTATGTGTTCGATCGGCTGGGCAAGATCCCCGAGGTCGGGGATTTCGTGGACGAAGGTGATCTGCGTCTGGAAGTGACACGCATGGCGGGACGACGGATCTCCCGGATCCGTGCCGTGCGTGAAGGGGCCGCAGAGCGTCCTCTCGCCTCGGGTGAGGGCTAAGCCCGGTTCGATTCGAGTCCCTCGGGCGGCGCCACGACACCGAAAATAAAGGAATGCTTCTCGGATACGAGCGACACGCGCGCTCCCTCGCGGTATCCTTCCCACCCGATGACCCATCCCGACCTGCCCTATTGGCTCGCCCTGACCCGGGTCCCACGCATTGGCGGGGCGCGGATCGCGCTGCTGGAACAGCACTTCGGTAGCTTGCGCGAAGCCTGGCCCGCGCCACGCAGTGAGTTGCAGGCGGCTGGGCTGGACGACACGACGATCCGGAGTCTGTTCCAGGTGCGGCCCACGGTGGAACCGGAAGCGGAGCTTGCGCCCCTGGAGCAGGCTGGCGTCCAGGCCTTCACCTGGCACGATCCAGAATACCCACCCCGCCTCAAGGAGATTGTGGATCGCCCTCCCCTGCTTTTCGTGGAGGGAACGATCGAAGATCGGGACGAGTGGTCCGTCGCCGTCGTGGGAACACGACGCGTCTCCGCCTACGGACGGCAGATGGCGGAAGAGTTGAGCCGGGGCTTAGCGGCCAATAGTGTCACCGTCGTCAGCGGGTTAGCCCGCGGCGTCGATGGCGTGGCGCATCGTGCGGCCTTGGAGGCGGGTGGCCGCACGATCGCAGTCGTCGCATCCGGCTTGGACACGGTCTACCCCCCCGAGCACAAGGGGTTGGCGGCGGAGATCAGAGAGCGCGGCGCCATTGTCTCGGAGCAGCCGCTGAGGGCCGGGCCACGCGCCGACTACTTCCCTCGCCGCAACCGGATCCTGTCCGGTTTGACCCTGGGTTCGTTGATCATCGAGGCGGGCAAAGGTTCCGGCGCGCTGCACACAGCGAACCATGCCAATGAACAAAACCGCGAGGTCTTCGCGGTCCCTGGTCGCGTTACGTCACCTATGAGCGTGGGGACCAATGCGCTGATTCAACAGGGCATGGCCAAGCAGGTGGTGGAGGTGGGAGACATCTTGGAGGAACTCAATCTCCAGATGGTCGAACGACAAGTGGAGTTCGCCGATCTGATGCCCCGCGATGACCAGGAAGCGGCCATTTTACAACATTTCACACGTGATCCACGCCACATCGACGAGGCTGTGCGCCTTGCGGGGTTGCCCGTTGCGACCGTGACCAGCACGCTAGCTATGCTGGAACTCAGAGGATTAGTGCGCCAAGTGGGGCCGATGATCTATGTCAGAAACTGAAACGACCGTCAACGCCGCTGCTGAATCGCTCGACGAATCAGCAGCGGAAGAGACCACATCCGAGGCCGAATCGGAAACGAACAAGAGCACGAAGAAAGCCTCCTCGCGCAAGGCGGGCGGCAAGAAACTCTCCCTCGTTATCGTTGAATCCCCGGCCAAAGCAGAGACGATTGGCCGCTTTCTCGGCGATGATTATGTCGTTGATGCCTCGTACGGCCATGTCCGCGATCTCCCCGGAAACGCGCAAGAACGGCCCGCCGCCATCAAAGGCAAGCCGTGGGCGGAGCTGGGCGTCAACGTGGACGACGGCTTCGAGCCGGTCTACATCGTCCCCGCCAGCAAGCAACAGCACGTCGCCCGGCTCAAGAAGGAACTCAAACGCGCTGACAAGCTCCTAGTGGCGACGGATGAAGACCGTGAGGGCGAAGCGATCGGCTGGCACCTCGTCGAATTGCTCAAGCCGGATGTGCCCGTGGAGCGCATCGTCTTTCACGAGATCACGAAGGATGCCATCGAAGAGGCGATCCGATCGCCGCGTCAGATCGACCGCGATCTCGTGGATGCACAGGAGTCGCGGCGCATCTTGGACCGCTTGTTCGGCTACAGCCTTTCGCCAGTGCTCTGGCGCAAGGTCCAAGTGGGGTTGTCGGCGGGGCGGGTGCAGAGCGTCGCCGTTCGCATCCTGGTGCTTCGTGAGCGCGAGCGCGCGGTGTTCCATCAAGCGGCCTATTGGGACGCGGAAGCCGAGATGCGCGTAGCTCGCGGCGTCTTGCCCGGCACGCTGCGTCGTCTTGGCGCCGACCGGCTGCCCGCGGGACGAGACTTCGATTCCACCACGGGCGAACTCACCACGCAGGGCGTCCGCCTGCTGGATGAAGCGGCGATCACCAGCGTGATCAATCGCGTCAAGACTGCCTCCCCCTGGACGGTCACCACGGTGGAGGCATCCCCCGCCACCAAGCGGCCATCGCCGCCGTTCATCACCTCAACCCTGCAACAGGAAGCCAGCCGTAAACTGGGCTTCACCGCGCGTCGCACCATGCAAGTCGCCCAGTCCCTCTACGAAGGGATCGATCTTGGCTCCGAACGCGAAGGTCTGATCACCTATATGCGGACCGACTCGGTCACGCTCTCCAATCAGGCGTTGTCGGAAGCGCAAACGGTGATCAACGACCTCTACGGCGCGGACTTCACGGAGGGCCCGCGGGGCTACAAGACCAAGACGCGAAACGCACAAGAGGCACATGAGGCGATCCGGCCGACCAGCCTCAGCCGCCGCCCGGAGAGTCTGCGTCGCTCACTCAACAACGACCAATCCCGCCTCTACGAATTGATTTGGCAGCGCACCCTCGCCAGCCAGATGAAGAACGCGCAGATGGAGCGCACGGTCGTCGAAGTCGAAGTGCCGCTGGAAGGTGAAGATCACCCCGCCATGTTCGAGGCGCGCGGCTCACGCGTCGTCTTCGCGGGATATCTGCGCGCTTACCAAGAGGGCAGCGACGATCCCGAGGCGCAGTCCGATGGGGATGAGCGCTTGCTCCCCGCTGTCGAGGTGGGCGAAACGGTCACTCCAGCGGCGATTGAGGCGAAGCGCCACGAAACGCAGCCTCCCGCTCGCTACACCGAGGCCAGTTTGGTCCGCAAATTGGAAGAAGAGGGACTGGGCCGACCCAGCACGTACGCCTCGATCATGGGCACGATCGTCGAGCGGAAGTACGTCTTCAAGCAGGGCAACGCCCTCGTCCCCACTTTCCTCGGCTTGGCGGTAACCGATCTCCTGGAGAAGCACTTCGGCGATCTGGTGGACCCGCACTTCACGGCGGAGATGGAAGAGACCCTCGACGCGATCTCGCGCGGCGAGACGGAGTCAACGGCGCATCTTTCGTCCTTCTATGACGGCTCCGGTGAGGATCCAGGTCTTGCCAAGCGTATCGAAACGCAGACTCCGGAGATCGACTTCCCCCATCTTCCCGTTGGCGAAGACGCGGAGGGACGCCCGATCATCGTGCGGATTGGGCGCTATGGGCCCTACCTGCAACGGGGCGAAGGCGGGCCGGGCAACACCGCATCATTGCCACCCGACCAAGCGCCCGCCGACCTCGAGGTCGAAGCGGCCGTCGGGTTCTTGGATGCGAAGCAAGAAGGCCCGCGTGACTTGGGGCACGATCCAGAGACGGGCGTTGAAGTCCTGGTGCAGAGCGGCCGCTTTGGCCCCTATGTGCAGTTCGGCCCGAATCCGCCCACCGGCACGAAAAAGGCGGACATGCCGAAGCGCGCCTCCATTGCCCGCGGCATGACGATGGAGGACGTGACCCTGGAAGATGCGCTGCTCTGGCTGTCGCTGCCGCGCACCGTGGGCGTGCATCCAGAGTCCGGTGACGATATCGTCGCCGCCGACGGGCGCTTTGGCCCCTACATCAAGTGCGGCTCAGAGACGCGGTCTCTGACGGACGCCGACGATGTCTACAGCGTGGAACTGGAACGGGCGCTGCAACTCCTGGCGGAGCCGAAGGCCAAGAGTTTCAAGCGTCGAGCCTCCAGCAAGGTGCTGAAGGATCTGGGCACAACGCCTGATGGCAAGAACGTCCGCATTCTGGACGGTCGCTACGGCCCCTATGCCACGGACGGTGAGACGAACGCCAGTCTCCCCCGCGAGGCCGACGTGGACCAGGTGACGCTGGAAGCCGCCCTGAACTTGATCGGTGAGCGCGCCGCCGCCCCCAAGCGGAGTCGGGGTCGCAAGACTGCCGCCAAAGGCGCCAAAAAACGCACGACCAAGAAGACGGCGAAGAAACGTACCCGCAAAGCCGCCAAGAAGAGCGCCACGAAGGCCACTGACTAGCCCGCTTCCCTTCGTCGGGTCATCTGGGCGTCGCCACGCACTCCTCCGAAGCGGCTATTCCCGATAGTGCGATCCTGCGTGCTTCGTTAACTCCCTCCCCATTTACCTCTAGCCGATGCACAGACCTCCGCTGTCCGTACAGTGACTTCGTCCTCGTGGTGGCGGGGATTTTGAGGTTGGCACCCCACGTGACGACGGAGACACCGGACCGAATTCAAGTGCGCGTTCCCTCCTGTGGCGAACGTCTCGAAACCTACCTGGACTATCTGCGCTTTCAGCGCAACTTGTCCCCCTACACGCTGCGGAACTACCGCTCCGACCTCTCGCACTTCATCGAGTGGCTGGGCGACCGGTCGTTGGGGATCGAAGATGTTCACCGCACGACGTATCGCGACTATCTGGGCTGCCTGCAAGAGGCGCAGATCGCGCCGGGTTCGCTGCGGCGGCGCGGCAGCACCGTCAAGGCGTTCTTCAAGCACCTCCATGTCCACGGTCAGATCGACGAGAACCCGCTGAAGCTCGCGTCGACACCGAAGCAACCGCAACGCTTACCGGTGTTCCTCACGGTCGAACAAGTGGAGGCGCTGCTGGCCGCGCCAGATTTTCACACCCCCGCCGGCCTTCGCGACCGGGCGATCTTGGAGTGTCTCTATGGCTCCGGCCTGCGCGTCAGCGAACTCGTGTCACTCACGCTGCTCTCGATTGACTTTGAGAACGGCGTTCTGCGGGTGCGGGGCAAAGGCGACAAGGAGCGCATCGCTTTGATGGGACACGCCTCTCAGGATGCGCTGGAAGACTACTTGCGCGGGGGGCGCAAAGAGCTCGTCAGCGAGAAGAGCGGGCAGGCCCTGTGGCTCAACCGCTTCGGCGGCCAACTTTCGGCGCGGGCCGTGCAATTGGCCGTGCATCGCTACGCCTTGGCGGCAGGGCTGCCGCACGATGTCCATCCACACGTATTGCGGCACTCATTTGCCACTCATATGCTCGAAGGCGGCGCCGATGTCCGCGTCGTCCAAGAGTTGCTCGGACACGCCAGCGTCGCCACGACCCAGATCTATACCCACGTGACCGAGCGTGCGAAGCGAGCGGCTGTCGACGCAGGGATGCAGGGAATCAGCGAGCAACTGCGAGAGCGCTTCGCCAACCGGCGTGAACCACGACAACCAGACAGGGACTAGCGCCGATTCGTCGGCGACGACGGATCGGGAGACCCTCATCATGCGAATCCTGCTCATCTCGGGACCCAACCTCAACAACCTCGGCAAGCGCGACCCGGAACAGTACGGGACGCAAACGCTGCCCGACATTGAAGCGCTGGTGCAGAAGCGGGCGGAGGAATGGCAGGCCGAGATCCGGCCCTATCAGTCCAATCACGAAGGCGCGATCATTGACTTCATTCAGCAGGAGTCCAGCGCCGAGGGGATGATCATCAACGCCGGCGCGCTGACGCATTACGGGCTGGCACTGCGCGACGCCATCGCGGACTTCCCCGGCTTGGTGGTCGAGGTCCACCTCTCCAACATCTTCGAGCGCGAGGAATTCCGGCATACTTCCGTCACCGCGCCCGTCGCGTCCGGCCTCGTCTCGGGCCTGGGCTGGCGCGGGTATCTCGCCGCTCTCGATGCCCTGATCGGGATGCTGCACGAGAACGCCAAGTCGTAGCCGGCAACCCGATATCCCCCTCGCATGACTGCCATCACCGATCGAATCGCCCGCCTACGGACCACGCTCGACGAGGCCAATCTCGACGCGATCTTGATCGCGACACCCGCCAACCGTCGCTACATCTCGGGTTTTAGTGGCAGCAACGCCTTCGCCCTGGTCAGCGCGGAGGGCGCTTGGCTCTCCACCGACTCCCGCTATTGGGAGCAAGCCGAACGGCAGTGCCCTGACTTCCTGGTTCACCGACAAGAAGGGCGCCTGGCGGACTGGCTACCGGGGTTGCTCACACCACTCGCCGGCCGCAAGGTGGGGTTTGAAGCGGAGTTCGTCTCCGTCTCATCGCACAAACAGATGCGCGACATCGTCGGCCGGATGGCGGCGCCAGACAGACCGGCGTTGGTGCAGAGCGAGGGCGTCGTGGAGAAATTGCGCGCCAGCAAGGACGCCGACGAACTCGCCGCGATCGAACGCGCGGTGGTGATCGGCGACGAAGCCTTCGCGGCGGTCGCCGCACGGATTGAGCCCGGCTGGACCGAGATCAAGGTCGCTTGGGAAATCGAGCGCTACGCCCGCGAGCACGGCGCGTCCGCCATGTCCTTTCCAACGATCGTCGGCGGCGGTCCCTGGGGCGCGATGCCGCACGCCTATCCCCGCGAGGAGCCGATCGTCGCCGGGCAGCCCATCGTCATCGATATGGGGGTCGTCGTGGACGGCTACTGCTCGGACATGACCCGGACCATCGTGCTGGGCAAGCCGGACGCCAAATTCCAGGAGATCTATGACATCGTGCTGGCGGCGCAAGAGACGGCGGAGGCCACGCTGGAAGCCGGGATGTCGGGGCGCGACGTCCACGCCTTGGCCGAAGATGTGATCGTCAACGCCGGCTACGGAGACCAGTTCGGCCACGGCTTGGGACACGGGGTGGGGCTCGAGATCCATGAACTGCCACGCATCGGCCGCACCGTGGAGGAGTCCTTGGAAGAGGGCATGGTGATCACCGTGGAGCCCGGCATCTATCTCCCAGGCTGGGGTGGCGTCCGCATTGAGGACATGGGCGTGATCGAGAACGGCAAGTTCCGTAACTTCACGACCGCCGCGAAACTACGCCTGATCGACTGAACTCCCCCTCTGAAGGCAGGAGAGGCTTGTTCGTCGCCGGGCGACCTGTTCGACTACAGCCAGATCGCCGAGAGCCCGTTTGATGGCAATCACGAGGAGGGCGAGATTGGCTCGCCCGCCAAAGAAGAGAGACGGTCATGATTTCAACCGGAGACTTGAAGCGGGGAATCGTCGTGGAGATGGACGGCCATCTTCTGCAGATCGTCGATTGGGATCACATCAAAGTGGGACGCGGCTCCGCCCAGGTGCGGCTCAAGTTCCGCGATCTCCGGCAAGGACACGTGACGGAGAAAACCTTCCAGGCGGGCTCCAAGTTCCAGCGCGTCCGGACCGAACAAAAGAAAATGCAGTACCTCTACCCGGATGGAGAGCTCTTCTACTTCATGGATGCGGCCACCTTCGATCAGATCCCTCTCGACAACGCCATCGTCGAGGATGCGTTGCCCTTTATGGCCGAGAACGCTGAGGTGGAAGTGCTGTTCGTGGGCGACGAAGCGATCGGTATGGACCTGGGGGCCGCGGTCAATCTCCGTGTCACCGACAGCGACCCCGGCATCAAGGGCGACACCGCGACCGGCGCGACGAAGCCCGCCACGCTGGAGACGGGACACGTCGTCAATGTGCCCCTCTTCATCGGTCCCGGTGACCTCCTCAAGATCGACACGCGGACCGGCGACTACTTGGAGCGGGCGGAAACCGCCTCGTAGCGAGCCCAGCTCGTCAGGCCAATCGTGTTGGCGCACCGTGCCGGAGGCGACCGAGACACGCTTCTCGTTACGACGCCCTGGCGTTGATCTGGTCTGCGCCCCAACCAATGCGTCCGATACGCTGCGGGAGACCGGAGACGATATGAGCAGGGGCGACGATCAGATTGGCCCGAACCGCCGCTTGGGCGAAAGCCGCGATGCGGACGAACTCCTTGCGGATAGAGTGTCGTTCACGGGGCCACTATTCGGCGATGACTCGGAGGCCGATCTCTTTCTCCCCCAGCCCACATCGACAACCGATCTGCCCGGCGTGGGCAGGACCGGTGCGGAGTCGTTCATCCCGCCCACGGACGATGCAGCCCCGGAGGACGAGTCGCAACGCGTTCAGGAAACCGCGGGTCCGTACCACCGAACGGCAGGCGCCCCCTCGACAGGCGCCTCCGGCAGCGAACGTGACGGCTCTGAAGCCGCTGACTCCAAATCCACCGGAATCGCACCGGCGGCGTACAGCGTGGGCCAAGTCTCCAACTACATCCGTGAGCTTCTGGAAACCGATGCTTTTCTCAGCGACGTCTGGCTGTCGGGAGAGGTCACGAACTATTCCCGCTCTCAGGCCGGGCACGTCTACTTCACGCTGAGTGATTCGGAAGGGGCGCTGCGCTGCGTCTTTTTCCGCCAACACAGTCTGGGTGTGGCGGTGGAGCAGGGCGACGCCGTGCTCGTGCATGGCCGCGTGTCGATCTATGGCGCACGAGGCGAACTGCAGCTCTACGTGGATTCCTTACAGCCCGAGGGCATGGGGGTCCTGGAGGCGGAGTTCCAGCGGCTCATGGAACAGCTCAAGGCGGAGGGGCTCTTCGACCCCAACCGCAAGCGGGCTCTGCCCCGCTATCCACGCACGGTGGGAGTGGTGACGTCCGCGACCGGTGCGGTCTGGCACGATATCCAGACCGTGATGAAGCGTCGCTGGCCCATGGCGGGATTGCTCCTCTCGCCTTCCTTGGTGCAAGGGGACCGGGCGGCGCGCTCGATCGTGGCCGCGATCGAGAACCTGAACCGCGTCGCCGCCGACTTCGACGATGTAGACTTGGACGTGATCATCGTGGGACGGGGGGGAGGCTCGGCGGAAGACCTCTGGGCCTTTAACGACGAGCGGGTCGCCCGCGCCATCTACTCCAGTGAGATCCCCATCATCAGCGCCGTGGGCCACGAGACCGATCACACGATCGCTGATTACGTCGCCGACCTGCGCGCAGCCACGCCCTCCGCGGCCGCCGAGCTGGCGGCGCCGGACCAGATCGAAGAGCGGGCCCAGATCAGGGCACTACGCGCCGCCAGCGGGCGGGCCTTGAGCGATGTCTCCGATGCGGCACAGACTCGGTTGCGCGCGCTGACCGACCGCCTCGACCAGCGCGCCCCGGATCTCGACCATGAACGGCAGCGCTTGGACGGGCTGATTCGGGACGCCGACGCGCGCGTCAGCCAACTCCTTCAGGCGAACCAGGCCACGCTACGCGCCACGAGCGCTCGGCTCGCCGCTCTCGACCCACGGGCAACGCTTTCGCGCGGCTATGCCATCGTCCAGGATGCGCAGGGGCATATCGTCGATAGCGCCGCGGGCCTCTCGCGCGGCGCGGCGGTCCAGATCCAGTTCCACGACGGCACCGTCGACGCTGATGTCACCAACGTCGACTCCCCCGCCACACCCAAGAAGCGAGGCTGAGATGTCGCCCCAACCTACTGAACCGGGAAGCGACCAGGACCAAGTCCCCTACGAACAGCTTATTGAGCGGCTCGAAGAGCTGGTCACTCAGCTCGAAGCTGGCGGCTTGTCGATGGACGAGGCGATCACGACCTACGAACAGGGCGTCGCGCTTTCGGCCCAAGCGCAGCGCTTGCTGGATACGGCGGAACAGCGCATTCGTGAACTTCGCGAATCGGATGCGTAATGATCAGGCTCGCCATCCACAGCATCACGCGAAGATCCCAGGGACTGGCTTCCCACGGACTGGGTATCCAGGGTCAAGGTTAACGAAGCCGTGGCGCGCGCCGACCTCCATATGCACACACACTTCTCCCGCGACAGTGTCTTGAGCCCGCAAGATCTCGTCCGTCTGGCCGAAGCCAAGGGCCTCACGCACGTGGCGGTCACGGACCATCGCGGTGTGGACGGCGCCTACGCCGTCCGCGAGGCCGCCTCGTTCGAGGTGATCATCGGGCAGGAGATCCGGACATCGGCGGGGGAGATCTTGGCTTTATTCATTGAGGAGCCGATCCCGCCCAAGCTCTCGCCCGGTCTCACGGCGGCACGGATCCGCTCCCAGGGCGGTGTCGTCGTCGTGCCGCACCCGTTCGATCCCCTGCGCCCCAGCCTTGGTCACTCAGGGCTGGCCGAGCTGGGTTCTGGCATCGATGCGATCGAGGGTTACAACGGCCGGACGATGCTACCCGGCCGCACCGCCCAAGCGCGGCGCTACGCCCAGAACCAAGACTTGCCGGTCAGCCTCGGCTCCGACGCCCACTCCGGCCCGGAAGTCGGGCGATCCTGGATAGAACTGCCGGACTTTTCCGGTCCGCAGGAACTGCTCACCGCCCTGCGCGCGGCTAACTATCACCCGGCGGCCCGGGCGCCGTGGTGGCTACCACTGAGCGGCGTAGCACTGCTGCGCTGGGCCGTGGGTTGGCGACCAAAGCCCACCGCGCTGCCGTGTGGCGAGGAGACCGGATCGTGACACTCCGGCTGGCCTGGTTCGCCACGGCCAAAGGCACCAGCTCCAAGCTGCTCTTCCAGCGCGCCAGCGAGGCGATCGACGCCGGCGATCTGGATGCGGAGATCGTCGTTGTTTTCTGCAACCGCGACCGTGGGCAGTCGCGAAACACGGATGCGTTCCTCGACCTCGTGGAAGGACGGGGAACCCCGTTGGTGACTCTGTCGTCAGGGAAATGGCGGGAGAGAGTCAAAGGCACGATTTCGAAGCCGGGCGAACCACTCGCGACCTGGCGCAGTGACTATGAAGCGGCCGTCCGTGAGCAGCTGGAGCCGTACGCGCCGGAGCTGGGAGTCCTGGCCGGATTCATGCTCATCGCGCCCGACCTCTGCGAGTGGTTGCCGCTCCTCAATCTGCATCCCGCCCTGCCGGACGGTCCGGTCGGGACCTGGCAGGAAGTGATCCGGGAGCTCATCGCCAACGGAGCAGAGGAGAGCGGCATGATGCTGCAACGCAGCACACGGGAACTCGACCGGGGACCGGTCCTCACCTCGTGCCGCTATTCGCTGCGGGACCCGGAACTCCACGACCTCTGGACCGATGCCCCGCCGCCTGACCCGGGCGACTGGGAAGAGACACCGCTGTTTCAAGCGATTCGGGCACGGGGCGTGGATCGGGAACCACACTTCATCATTGCCTCTTTGCAGGCCGTCGCTGAGGGCCGCGTCCCGCTCCCCGCCATTCGCGGAGCCGGGCCCAACATCGACCTCACACCCGACGTCGAGCAGGCCCTCAGACGAGAGGCGCAGCGATAATGCCCCTACTCGGCGTCTTCTTCGCCTTACTCCGCGGCGTACTTCGGGTGGCGACGGTGCCAGTGCGGATGATCGCCGCGCCGTTCGGCTGCCTGATCACGTCGATCCTGTCCTTCCTCATGTTCTTCGGCTTGTTGTTCCTCATCTTCTATCTCGTCGGCCTCCAGCAGGCCGGCCCGAAGCTGGAGAACGACATCATCACAATCAAAGGCTCGAACGGCGTGGAGCGGACGTTGATACTCTCCACAACCGCCGCCGATCTCTTCGACTTCAAAGTGAGGCGAGCCGAGACCGATACCGGCAGTCTCCTAGTGCAAGTCATCCTCGATGAGCGGGACGTCAACGCCAAACTGCTGCTCTTGCTTGAGCAAGCGAAAGTCGATGATCCGGGCTTTCCGATCGACTCCCTGATCCTGGTCTTCACCCCCGATCGCGCGACCTTCTTCATCAACGGCGATGCGATTGGCCGCACGGTCGGTGTCGAAGTGCGCCTCGCCTTCGACATCGATGACCGCCGAATCGACATCACAATCGATCGGGTCAAGCTCGGCGCCCTGCCCTCGATCCCCTTCTCGCGACAACTGGCCGACTTGGTACTGGACGCCACACCGCTCGCCGACGAGTTCGAGCAGGCGCTGCCCGAGGGTGTCGAGGACCTGCGCATTGAAGAAGGCCAGATCGTGATCGAGGTGAGGCCCGGTCGATAGCCGATCTCCTCCGCTTCCCGCAAGGCGTCCTATACTGCCCCCATGACTGCTGCCGACGACCGCAAGGAAGCGAATCAGATGGACGTCACGAAACCCAGCGTCGTTCGGGCCGCCAACGCCCGGACCACGGACACGGGACCGCCTGACGACAGCGGCGGGCCGGACGAATCGTCGTCAAGATTGGTGGCTGAGGCCGAGATCGTTGATGCCGCATCACCCGGGTCGGATCTCGTACTGGGCCCGGAGCAGCATCCAGATCGCCACGCCAAGGGCCTCCTCCCTGCCCTGCGCGCTGACCTCTCCCCGTTGCTGCCACCGCTGCGCCGCGCGGCGACCGTCGTCGCCGTGGCGGCCGTCGCCGATTGGATAGTCCGCACCGGCAGCCAGCGCCTCGTCCGGCAAGGGGCCTCCCTCGCCCGGAGCGGCGCCCCGCTCCTCGCGGGCAAACCCGCGCTCAACGCGTGGCCAGCGGCGCGCCGATCCCGATCGGAGACGGTGATCATCGAGCGCATCATCATTCACCGCCCTTAGCGCCAACCCGTCGTGCATCGCTTCGCCTTGATCTCTGGGCTGCTTGTGCTCGCCTCCGCACTTGGCCTGAGCCTGCCGGCTCCCTCCGCCGCTGGCCGTGTGCTGCAGGGGCCGACGCTGCTGATCTCCGAAGTGCTGGTGAACAGTGGCGAAGGATCGCGCGATGCGGCCTTTGAATGGGTCGAGCTTCACAACCCCAACGCGGATCCGCTCTCGCTCGAGGGGTGGTCCATCGCGGACAATACGGACATGGACTTGTTGCCTGCCGAGGTCGTTGTACGGGGTGGATTCGTCATTCTGGCGGCCTCGGAGGCTGTCACGTTCGACGCCACCGCTTCCGAGCCTACCAACGTCCCCATCGTTCTCATTGACGACGGGCGGCTGGGCAACGGGCTGGCCAACAACGGCGATCGAATCGTCCTCCAGTCGTCCAGCGGCGAAGCGATCGACGCCGTCTCCTGGGGCTCCGATCGCACGATCACGGACCTGCCATCCCCGCCTGCCGGGCAGACCCTGTCGCGCGACTTGGAGTCGCTCGACTTCAGCGTCGGCGAACCCACGCCCGGCACCGCAGCTCTTCGCGTCGACAGCTCAGGACCAGTGCAAACCCTTCGAATCGTCGAGATCTTCTCCAACGCAGGCCAAGGGACGCGTGACGCCGCCTTCGAGTGGGTCGAGATCTTCAATCCCAACGACGAGGATATCGACCTTGTCGGCTGGCTGATCGCCGACAACGCGGGTTCGGACCGCCTCACCGGGACCGTGCCCGGCGGTGGATTCGCGGTCATCGCCGGGTCTGAGGATGCTGTCGATGAGGGCGTGACTAATGTAATCGTCATCGACGACGGTCGGATCGGCAACGGTCTGGCCAATGGCGGTGACACGGTGACTCTCACCGATCCCGCCGGGCGGCAAGTCGACCGCGTCGACTTCAGCGGGCCGCCGCTCCCGCGGCCGGAGCAAGGCCGCTCCATCGCCCGTGTCGACGATGTCTGGATTCTCAACTTAACGCCGACGCCTGGCGAATCCGGCGCCGAACCACTCCTCGCCGCCCTCACCAACCCCCCAGCGGATGTCGAGCAGAGCACGGAATCCAGCCCCTCTGCTTCAGTGCGGCAAGAGGATGACGAAGGTGGCTTTCCCGCCTGGGCGCTCGTCTTGATCGCGGTGGGTGTGCCCGTGCTGGCGGTCGCTGGCCGCGAGAGCTGGCGCCGATGGCCATCGATCCGAGGCGCTCGATGACTGACTCTCGGATCCCGCCAACCTCCTCTCAAGACACCGCTTCCGAAGTCTCTCCTGAGAGATCGAATCCCGAAGTCCCGGACGGCCTGCGCCTCCAGGTCGCGCTGGCGCGGGCCGGTGTCGCCTCCCGACGCGCGGCGGCGGAAGCGATCAAGGCGGGCCGAGTCGCCGTCAATGGCACGGTGATCCGCGAGCCGGGCCATCGCGTCCAAGCCGACCGCGACCAGATCCGCTTCGACGGCGAACCGGTCGGCGTGGAGCCACTCCGCTACTACCTCCTGCACAAACCCCGCGGCGTTCTCAGCACGGTCTCAGACGACCGCGATCGACCGGTCGTCACGGAGTACCTCCCCGATGATGCCGGACGATGCGTCCCCGTCGGTCGGTTGGATTTCACCAGCGAAGGGCTGTTGCTACTCACCAACGACGGCCCGCTTATCGAGGGGCTCCTGCATCCCCGTTATGAAGTGCCGCGAGAGTACGCCGCCGAGGTGGAGGGGCAAGTCAGCGACGGAGTGCTCGAACGCATCGAGAAGGGTGTGCGGCTGGAGGACGGCAGCCGTGCCTCTGCGCAGACAACGCGGCTCAATCGCAAAGCGACGCCGGGCCGCACCTGGTTGGGCCTCGTGCTGCGGCAGGGCCGCAAGCATGAGGTGCGGCGCATTGGGGACGCCGTTGGCCATCCCGTGCGACGTCTCATCCGAGTGCGCTTCGGTCCGCTTCTGCTGGGCGACTTGGCCCCAGGCCAGATCCGGGAGCTGACGGCGAAGGAACTCTCGTCGCTCCACGAGCGGGCAGGTGTCAGAGGCAAGAGCGGACCGCCCGCTACGCCTGCATCGCCCGGCGCCACCTCCGTATAATCCTGAAGATGACTGAAACACGCTCCACCTCAACAGGCACTTCCGGCAAAGACACCCGCGAGGTCATCGCGATCGACGGGCCGGTCGCATCGGGCAAGACCGTTGTTGGGCGAGAACTGGCGAAACGGCTGGGTTGGGAGATGCTGGATACAGGAATCATGTACCGCGCTCTGACCTGGCATGCCTTGCAGGCAGGCTCCGATCTCAGTGACCACGTCGCGCTGACGGAGATGGCCGGCCAAGTCCGGATCGATGTCGATAAACCCACACCGGGCAGCATTGAGACGTCGAGCATCTCCATCGACGGCGTGAATGTCACGGCGCACCTGCGCGATCCCGAGGTGGAGGCCAGCGTCTCTATTGTCGCGGCGGTGCCGGGGGTCCGCGAGCACATGGTGGCGGAACAACGGCGCCTCGCCAGCCGCGGGCGGCTGGTCATGGTGGGCCGCGACATTGGCACGGTGGTCGTGCCGAACGCAGCGATCAAGGTCTATCTCACCGCGTCGCCAGAAACGCGCGCCAAGCGTCGCGCCTCTGAAATGCGCACGACGGGGCGGGATGTCTCCGACGATCAAGTCCAAGACGAAATCATCCGGCGCGACGGCCGTGATGCGAATCGCGATGCCTCGCCGCTCCGGGCCGCCGACGGCGCGATCCAGCTCGACACCACAAACCTTGACCGCGACGCCGTGGTTGAAGCCGTCGTCGAACTCGTCCGCAGACGCGTCCCCGGCGTCTGGTCGTGAGTTGGCTGGATCCAATCAAGTCGGCAATCGGGCGAGCGTATTCCGTGCTTGCGCGGACCTTCACACGCATCGTTTTCGGCGAATCGCCGCAATTGGCGCGGGTCGGACTGCCGGGAAAACCACGCAAGTTTTTTCCGTGGTACCTGCTCTCGGGCGGCGTCATTTGGCTGTTCTTCAAGCTCTTCGCGCGTTGGGAGCGCCTAGGGATGGAGAACTTGCCCACAGAGGGGGGCTACATCCTGGTCGCCAACCACGTCGCCTCCGCCGACCCGCCGATGCTGGCGGTTTCGATGTATCCAAAGTGGCCCAAGTTCATGGCCAAGCTGGAGCTCTTCGAGAAACAGCCGTTGATCGGCTCGCTCTTCGCCTTGTCGGGCGCCTTCCCCGTGCGCCGTTTCGATGCCGATCTCGCGGCCTTACGGGAGGCGCAGGCCCAGCTCGACGATGGCCAAATCTTGGGCATGTTCCCGGAGGGCCACCGCTCCGACAACGCCTCTCTGATGGAGGCACACCCGGGCACGGCGCTGATCGCCCTGCGCAGCGGGGTCCCAGTCGTCCCCGTGGGCATTACCGGCAGCGAACAGTTCCGCCGCGGGCTCCGTGTCTTCCTCCAGCGCCCTCAGGTGCGGATGGTCTTTGGAGACCCCTTCGTTCTCAAGCCGGCGGGGAATCGCGTCCGCCGTGCCGATGTCGAAGACGCATCGCTCCGTATCATGCGCGAAATTGCCGCCTTGATCCCCGCCGGGTACCGTGGGGTCTATCGGGAGCAATTCTCCGACTTGCCTGACGAAGCGTCGGTCGATCTTGGACGGTCGATCTAAACCGTGCCGATGGCATACGCTCCCTATACTTGAACACTCGAGCGCCGGGTGCCGCAAGGGAGACGCATGATGGAAATCCGCCGATCGCGCGATATGGGCTTCTGCTTTGGGGTACGCCGCGCCGTTGACCTCATGAAGGAAGCGGCCGAGTCCGGGCGCCTGGTCCAGACACTGGGCCAGGTCGTCCACAACCCGCAGGTCGTGGAAGAGTTGGAAGAGATCGGCATCACGGTCAAGGAAGACCGCGATGCGGTAGGCGCGACTACCGACACGGTGGCGATTACGGCCCACGGCGTGGGCGAGGACACTGTGGGCGAGATCCGCGCCCGCGGCTTCGAGGTGATCGACACCACCTGCCAGTTTGTTGCCCGCTCGCAGCGCGCCGCCAAACACCTGGCTGAGAAGGGCTTCGCCGTCATCCTCTTCGGCGACCCAGATCACCCGGAGGTGCAAGGGGTCTTGGGCTGGTGTAAGGGCCGGGGCTTCATCGTCAAAGATGAGTCGCTGGAAGACCTCCCCGACTACTTGCCCAGCAAGATCGGTGTCATCTCTCAGACCACGCACACCCCCGAGCGCTTCGCCGCCTTCGTCTCCAACTTGATGATGGCTCGGATCGACCAAATCAGCGAGATCCGCGTCGTCAACGTCCTCTGCAACGCGACCACGTGCCAACAGGCCGCGACACGGGATCTGGCGGAAGAGGTGGACCTGATGATCGTCGTGGGCGGCTACAACAGCGCCAACACCTGCCACCTGGCCGAACTCGCCGCGGTGAACGGCGTGGCGACGCACCACGTAGAGACGGCAAGCGAACTCAATGTGGCCTGGTTCGACGGACACGAGATCATCGGTGTCACCGCTGGCGCGTCCACCCCCGACTCCTCAATCGACGCCGTCGTTTCCCGCATCGAAGAGATCGATCGCGAGCTAGCCGCCACCGGCGTCTAGCCGCACGGACACAGGGACGCCATGGCGAAGGCTCGACGCACAGGTGAGATCGCCGCTGTAGAGTCCGGCAGCTTGGCCGACGAGGCGGGGCTACACGCTGGCGATCGCGTCCTTGCGGTCAACGGGCAGGCGATTCGCGATCAACTCGACTACCGCTTCGAGGCCACCGAGGACCTGGTGGAGCTGACCGTCGTCCATGATGGTGACGAAGGCGTCGTGGAGTTTACGAAGCATCCGGACGAGAGCCTTGGCATTGAGTTCTCCGACGATGCCTTCGACGGCACCACCCTCTGCAACAACAAGTGTTTCTTCTGCTTCCTCAAGGGGCTTCCCAAAGGCCTGCGCAAGACCCTCTACGTCAAAGACGACGACTACCGGCTCTCTTTCGAGCATGGCAACTTCGTCACCCTGACGAACCTCGACGATGAGGATTGGGAGCGCCTGGAAACGCAGCGGCTCAGCCCCCTCAACGTCTCGGTCCACGCCACGGATCTGGAGCTGCGGAGGCGCATGCTGGGCAACACGACGGCGCCTGATGTCCGGATCCAGCTCCAGCGCTTGGCCAACATTGGAATCGAAGTCAACACGCAGGTTGTTCTCTGCCCCGGAATGAACGACGGCGCGGCCCTGGACGAGACAATCGGCGAGCTCCTCACTCACGAGAACGTACTCAGCATCGGCGTCGTACCCGTGGGGGCCAGCTTGGATGCCGAGGCCCGTCTCAGCAGCCGCTCATCTCCTGGCTCTGGTGTCGGGCCGGACGATGAAGCCGCCTTCATGCGCAGCTTCGACGTCAAAGGAGCGAAGGCCGTCCTGCGCCAGATCAGACGCTGGCAGCGAAGCGCGCAGGGTACTGCTGCGTACGGCCCCCGATCGACTGATGAACGGGGCACGGCGTCCGTCTTCGCCTCTGACGAGTTCTACCTCCGCGCCCAGGCCCGTATCCCCTCCGCCAAGGCCTATACAGGCTTCCCCCAGTGGGAAAATGGCGTGGGCATGGTCCGCACCCTGATCGACGACTGGCAGGCGACAAGGCGCCGTCTGCGGCGCGGCTCGCTGGCACCCGCGGCGGGAAAGCACGTCACCATCGCCTGCGGAACGCTGATCGGCCCTACGATGGCCCGCCTCGCGGGCGAGGCGGCGACGCTCGCGAACGCCCGGATCAACGTCGTGCCGGTCCGCAATTCGCTGTTCGGCAACCGGGTCAACGTCGCCGGCTTGCTGCCGGGGCAGGCATACATCGACCAGCTCACCGCCGTGCCGGAAGCGGAGCGCGGCGAGATCGTCTTCCTTCCCCGCGCCAGCCTCGACTACTTCGGCAAGCATTTCCTTGACGACGTGACGCCGGAGCAAGTCGCCGCCGCCGTCGATCGGCCGATCGCTTTTGCCTACAACCTCAGTGAGGTCATAGAGTGGATGTCTGGGGTAGAACTAGCGCCGCCGGGCCACGGAGACGAGGCCAACGGACGCTCGAACGGCCGGTCGTGGTCGATTCTTGGCGACTAGGTTTAGCGAGTACGCTGGACCGGTAGGCGCTTGGACCACTCGGCGATAGCGAGCAGTGGTTCTGCTTCGGCGGGGTTGGAGAGGCAGCACTCTATGTGCGGCATTATTGGCTACGTGGGCGAACAGGCCGCGGGCCCCATTCTTCTTGAAGGCTTGCAACGGCTGGAATACCGCGGCTACGACAGCAGCGGCATCGCCGTGATCGATCATGACGGCGCCTTGGCGATCCTCAAGCGCGCGGGGCAAGGCGAACTCGCAGCGTTGGGCGCTGACGAGGCTGGCGCAGGCGGTCTGGGTATTGGCCATACGCGTTGGGCCACACACGGCGCCGTCACGGATCAGAACGCGCATCCGCACGCCTCAAGTTCCGGCGACGTCATCGTCGTGCAGAACGGCATCGTCGAGAACTACCGCGATCTCCGCCAGCGCTTGCTGGACGCGGGCGTCGATTTCGTCTCCGACACGGATACCGAAGTGATCCCGCAACTCATCAGCTTGCACCTCCGGGACGGCCTGGATTTTCCCGCTGCGCTGCGCACCACGATGGATGAGATCGCGGGCGGCAACTCGGTCGTCGCCCTGCACACTGAAGCCCGCGATCGCATCTACGTCGCGCGAAAGGGTAACGCGGGCGGAATCGTCGTGGGCTTTGGCGAGGGCGAGATGTTCGTCGCCAGTGATATGCCCGCGCTGATCCCCCACACCAACCGCGTCCGCTACATCGAGAACGGCGAGACGGCGGAGATCAGCGTCGATGCCGTGCGCATCTGGGACGCGGGCGGAGAAGCGGTCGCCGTGGAACCCGTCGAGGTGCCGCTGGACCCGGTGGCCGTGGCTAAGGGGCCGTACAAGCACTTCATGCAGAAGGAGATCTGGGAGCAGCCGCGCGCCCTCTCCGACACGATCCGGGGGCGCGCTCGCCTCAATCCCAATGGCGTCCACCTGGAAGATATCCCCCTCAGCGACGACGACCTTCGCAAGCTGCGGCGTGTGTTGATCATCGGCATGGGCACCTCCATGAACGCGGGCATGATCGGCCGCGCCTTCATCGAACGCCTGGGCGGCATCCCCGCCGACTTCGACAACTCCTCCGAGTTCCGCTATCGCGAGCCGCTGTTGGGCCCGGAAACGCTGGTCGTCTCGATCAGCCAGTCGGGCGAGACGGTCGACACCTTGGGCGCCATGCATCACGTCAAAGAGGTCTGGGGGGCTCCCCAGATTACGATCTGCAACGTCGTGGGCGCGGAGTCGACGCGGGTCACGGACGGCTCCGCGATCTACCTGCGCTGCGGGCCGGAGATTGGCGTCGCCTCCACCAAGACGTTCACGGGCTCAATCGCCGCGCTCTATCTCTTGGGCTGCCGGATCGGCATGGCCCGTGGCTACCTCAGCGAGGACGCTCTCGATCATGCCTTGGAGGGCCTGATCTCCACACCGAGCCTGGTCGATCAGATGCTGCAGCAGTCCGATCGCTATGAGGCGATCGCGCAGGAATTCCGAGACGTCCGCAATCTGCTCTACCTGGGCCGCGGTCTGCAGTACCCCATCGCCATGGAGGGAGCGTTGAAGTGCAAGGAGATCTCATACGTCCACGCCGAGGGATACCCGGCGGGCGAGATGAAACACGGCCCCATCGCACTCATCGACCGACACACCCCCACGGTCGCCTTTGCCTTGCAGGACCCGCTCTACGACAAGATGTGGAGCACCATCCAGCAAGTTCAGGCCCGCAACGGCCTCGTCGTCGCGATCGGCACCGAGGGCGACGACCAACTCGCCGCCCAGGCCGACCACTTCATTCCGGTCCCCCCAATGGACGATCTGATCACTCCCTTTGCGACCGCCATCCCTGCCCAGCTCATCGCCTATTACCTCGCAACCCTGCGCGGCGCAGACGTGGACCAGCCACGAAACTTGGCCAAGACCGTCACCGTCGAGTGACCTATACTTCGGAAGCGCTGGGGTGCGGAAACGTTTCATGACTGACAGCACTAACGTCATTGTCTGGTTCGACCAGATTGGCAAAGACGATGTAGCCCTCGTGGGGGGCAAGGGTGCCAACCTGGGTGAGATGACCCGGCACCAGATCCCCGTCCCTCCGGGTTTCGTGGTCTCCACGCATGCCTACCGCCAGTTCGTCGAAGCCGCCGGGCTCGAAGCCACGATCCACGCGGAGCTGGACGGCCTCGAGGCCAACGACACGGCCAAGCTCAACGCCGTCTCCGCCAACGTGCGCCACGCCTTCCTCACAGCGGAGATGCCCGTGGCGATCGCCACCCAAATCGTTGATGCTTACGGAGCGTTGGCCGCGGATCTCGTCGCGGTCCGCTCCTCCGCCACCGCTGAGGATCTGGCGGAGGCCTCCTTCGCCGGGCAGCAGGCCACCTATCTCAACATCAGCGGATCCGATAACGTCGTCAGCGCCGTGCAGCGCTGCTGGGCCTCGCTGTTCGAAGGCCGCGCCATCTTCTATCGCATCCAGACCGGGTTCGACCATGCCAGCATCGATCTGGCGGTTCCGGTCCAAGAGATGGTCCAGTCCGAGGTCTCCGGGATTATGTTCACCATCAACCCGATCACGGGGGACGACAGCAGCGTGATGATCGAGGCCGTGCACGGGCTTGGCGAGGCTGCCGTCTCGGGCATGGTCACGCCGGACTCATACATCGCCAGCAAGGACCCGCTCGTCGTCCAAGAAGCCGCGGTCACTCCGCAGAGCGAGCAACTCGTCTATACCCCTGATCAAACCGACGAAGCGGGCGAGCGCAACACCTGGCAGCCCGTTGCGGCAGAACTTCGCGACCAACGCAAACTCAACGACGATCAGGTCCTGGAGCTGACTGCGATTGGCACGCGTCTCGCCGACCACTACGGGGTGCCACAAGACATTGAATGGGCCTGGGCGCAGGGGCAATTCCATCTGCTCCAGACACGCCCGGTCACGGTGGCGGGTGGGATCTCCTGACTAGTCCAACGACGCGCTGGTCAACACTGCAGTGCTTCCCTGCGTCGCAGGGAGCGAGTGAGGCTCGCATCGGCGTGAGCCGCTCATGACGAGCCGCGCGGGCTCCCTCATTGTGGCGGTCTTCTTGGGCGGCCTCGCTCTGGTCGCGGTGATCCTGATCATCATCCTCACCGGGGGTGACGGCGACGATGGTGGCTCCGCGAACCTGCAGGTCTCCATCCCGGAGGGCGCGCTCGTGCTCCTCGGGGAGCCCCTGGAACTGCGCGTCACCGCCCGCGACGACGAGCCGATCACCGGCATCGCGTTGATCGTGGATGGCGCCCTCGTCACGCGGGCCAATCCCTTCGCCGATCAAACGGGCGGCACCTTCTCCGCCATCCTCAGCTGGGTGCCGGATCGGCTGGGCACCGTCACCCTGACCATCCAGGCGCTCGGCCTCAGCGGCGCGGAGACAGAGCGCGAGTTCCGGGTGGAAGTGACCGACAGCGCCGAACGGGTGCGTGGAGCCGTCCAACTCGACATCGTCAGCCCGTCGCCCCTCCAGCAGATCGCGTTGGGGAATCCCATCAATATCTTGGTGCGCGCCCAATCCTCCGACCCGATCACTCGCTTTGACTTGGAAGTGGACGGTGTCTTGATTCAGTCCCTGGATGCAGCACTGGGACACAGCAGCGGTGACATCCTCCCGCTCAGCTACAGCGCGGCGGAAGAGGGATTCATCGTGCTGCGAGTCGTGGCGTTCACGACGGCCGGCATGGGGGGCATCGCCGAACTGACGATCGAGGTCGTCCCTGCCGGAGAGCTGCCCGAAGACTCGACCACCACCGTCGACGACGCGGACGGCGCGGACGGCTCCGTGCGAATCGTGACTCCCAGCGCCGATGCGGAGATCCCCTTCGAGCAAAACATCTCCCTCGATGTGCGCATCGATGCCTTCGAGACGGGCGCATTGCAGAGCGTCGATCTGTTCGTCAACACCCTCTTGACCCAGAGCGTGCGGCCGGAACCCCGCGCTGACGGCTCGTACAGCTTCATCTTGCCCTTCAGCCCTGGAACGCCGGGCCTCTACGCGCTGGAAGTCGTCGCCACGTCCGAAAGCAGCCGCCGCTTCGACTTCCGCATCGACGTGACGCTCACCGCCGACGATGAACCGCCCCCCGACGACGAGATCCCGCCCGATGACGAAGAACCGCCGGAAGACGAAGTTGAGACGCCGCCGCAAGCCGACCTAACGCCGCTCTCCGTCACCGTGGGAGAGGGCAACACCATTCTCTTGACGATCCAGAACAGTGGATCGGAGCCGTTCGGCCCGGTTCCTGTTCTCTTCAGTGTCATCCGGACCGCGGATGGGCTTCTGCTGGGTGAAGAACTCCTCGTGCTGGCGCTGGCCGCCGGGGAGATTCGGCTGCTGCCACTCCCGATCGGCCTCACCGAAGCCATCGACATCACGGTTGTCGTGGACACGGCGAACGCCGTGGATGAATCCAACGAAGACAACAACACGATTACCACGGTATTTGAGCCGCTGTCGCGGCCGGACCTCGCAGCCACGGATCTACAGATCAGCTCCGATCTCTTCCCGATCGTGTCCCTGCTCAACGCGGGCGAGAATGTCGCCGCCGGACCCATTTCCGTGCTCATCCTCTTCAATGGTGTCGCGACGGAACGCCTCACCGTGGGACAGGACCTGGGTGTGCAAGGGTCGCTGACCTTGGCGGGATCGATCCCGATCGAGGGCGAGGGACAGCTCTCCGCGATCGTCGACCCCGACAACACGATCGCCGAGGCCGATGAGTCCAACAACAGCATCACCATCACGATCGAGTCTCAGGCGCCTCCCGAATAGGCCGCGATCAGACTGGCAGACCACGTCTGACGACGGCCGCTTGTCAAATCGCTATCCAGCGCTGCGATAACCTTGCACGTATCGTGTCAAATCGCCCTTCTTGACCGTGATAGACTCTTCAGGCCATGAGTGGAACGTCTTGAGCCAAACCGAAGAGATTAAGAGCCGCATCGATATCGTCGATCTGATCGGCGACTCCGTCTCGCTGCGCAAGGCCGGGCGCACGTTCAAAGCCCCGTGCCCGTTCCACAACGAACGCACCCCCTCCTTCGTCGTCGACCCCGAACGCCAGTCGTGGCGCTGCTATGGCGCCTGTGGCGAAGGCGGCGACATCTTCAGCTTCGTCATGAAACAGCAGAATCTCGGCTTCCGCGACGCGCTGACACAACTGGCTGAGCGTGCCAATGTCCCCCTGGCACCGCTCGACAAACACGCCGAAGAGCGCGAACGCGTCCTGGACCGTCTACGCAGCGCCAATGAAGCCACCGTCACGTTCTTCCGCAACCAGCTCCTGGAGGCGCCTGGGGCCGAAGAGGCACGCGCGTACGTCGAGCGGCGGGGCTTGAACGAAGAGATTTGTGAGACCTTTGGCCTAGGCTACGCGCCGCCCGACCGCGACGCCTTGCAGAGTTACCTTCGCGCCCGTGGCTTCAGTCACGAAGAGATCGTGGAGGCTGGACTCGCCGTTGCTGGGGACCGCGACACGATGGACCGCTTTCGCGATCGACTGATCTTTCCGATCCGCGATCGCCGCGCCCGCTGCATTGGCTTCGGGGGCCGCGCTCTCGGCGACGACGCCGGTCCCAAGTACCTCAATACCTCCCAGACCCCACTGTTCGACAAGAGCGGCACCCTCTACGCCTTCGAACTCGCGCGGGAGAGCATGCGGGCAGCGGACCAGGTGATCATCGTGGAAGGCTACATGGACGTCATCGCGGCGCATCAATTTGAACAGCGCAACGTCGTCGCCGCGATGGGGACCTCCCTGACGGAGAAGCAGGTGGCGCTGATCAAGCCGGTGACACGGAACATCGTGCTCGCACTCGACGCCGACGTCGCGGGCGCGGCCGCCACCCTCCGCGGCATCGACACCGCGCGTGAGGCTGTGGGGACCGAAGCGATCCCGGTATTGGACGCGCGCGGCATCCTGCGCATGCAAGACAGCTTGGCCGCGGACATCCGCGTGCTCGAGTTGCCGGAAGGTCTTGACCCAGACGACCTCATCCGCAAAGAGCCGGATCGCTGGAGCGCCCTGGTCCAGGAAGCCGCCGGCTACCTGGACTACCGCTTCACCCAAATCAGATCGACACACGATCTCAACAACGCCCGCGACCGCGCCGCCGCCGTGCAGACCTTGCTGCCCATCGTGGGCGCCATCGTGGAGCCGGTGGTGCGTTCTGAGTACGTCGCGCGCCTGGCAGCGGTCGCCCGCGTGGAGATCGGCGCCCTGGAGACGATGTTGCAACGCCGCAGACGCGGCGGGAGCGGCGGCTCTCCAATGCGGGCGGAGGACAACCGCATCCGGACTGGTACCAAAGAAATCCGGGGCACGGGGGAGCGGCGCGATAAACAGGCCGAGTTCCTGCTCAAGCTGCTCTTAATCCGCCCTGAGATCGTCGTGGACCTCCCTCCAGAGCTTCCGACGTACACCGAAGACGCCGCCCTGCGTGAAGTGCTGACGGCCTGTGTCGAGGCAAAGTCCGCAACGAGCCCGGAGGACGACTGGCGAGCTGGGCTGGATGAGTCGTTGCAGTCCTATCTCAGTGAGCTAGAGCAAGAGGCCGCGAATCTCCCGCCCTACTCGGAGCTGGAAGCGCATTCCGCGGCGGCGCAGACGGTGGTCCGGCTTCGGGAACGGACGCTTCGCGGCGAGTTGCGAGCTCTTTCACAGGGGATCGCGGAGGAAGAGCGAGAGACCCGCGGCGACCGCCTCACTCTGGCCGCGGTGGCCATGGATGGTGACACATCCGTCGCGGAGCTTGAGGCGGAGCCAATCGACGACGAACTCAAAGCAGCGGCCTACCAGGTGCTGGAGAACCGCGCCAAGAGCAGGGCGCTGCATGGGCGGCAACGAGTGGAAGCAATCAGACACGGTGTGGCCAAGGGGCCCGTAGTAGAGGGAGAAGGCTGAGATGCCCACCAAAACGAAGAAGCCTAGCGACAGCAAGTCCGACGAGGAAAAGAAGGCCCCCGCCAACGCCAGCACGAAAGCTAAAGCCGACAGCAATGGCGAGAACAAGAAGCGGGCACCGGCCGTCAAGCGCACGAAGCAGCGGGCCACCGCCGCCCCGCCAACGCAGCGCAAGGCCAAGCCTGTCCCGGGCAACGCCGGCGACCGTCGTGTCCGCGCCCTGACGGCGCCCGTGGACGAGTTCTCCATGCCTGCCGGCAAACGCTCCATCAATCTGGCGGAGCGGCCCAAGACCAGCACGAAGAAGTCCACCAAGGCGGCCCCCAGCCCGCAACGCGCGGCGGCGCGGCGGACCCGGGCCAAGCAAAAGGAGGAGGCCGCCGAAGCGGAGCGTGTCTCCACCGCTTCCTTCGAGTTCACGGCCAGCCCGACGATCGACTTCGAGGCGCTATTTGAGGATGAAAAGAAGAAGAAGAAGAAGAAGGGCAAGGGGCGGGGCAAGGGAGCCGCTTCAGCGGTCGCGAATCGGGTCCGGGCAATCAAGGTGGGGCCGGAAGAGGGAGAGGGCATCGACGATCCGGTACGCATGTACCTGCGCGAGATCGGGCGCGTCTTCCTCCTCACCGCCACCGATGAGAAGTTCCTGGCGCGCGAGATTGAGGAAGGCAACTGGATCCACGACATCGAGGAGCAGTTCCACGAGGACAACAGTCGCGAACCCACATCGCTGGAAATCTTTCTCATCCTCATCGACCAGCTTGAAGATCTCCGGGCCAGCACGGACGTCGTCACGAAGACGCTCGGCATTAGCGGCCAGACCTTGGTGGAACTCATCGATGACGAGACGTTCCGCGGCCGCATCGATCGCGAAATGGACGAAGAACTCCGTAGCAAGATCGTCAAAAGCCTGCGCTGCGACGAAGGGGAAGCTGAAGAGCAGTTGGTACAGCTCTCCGTCGTTACGCACATTCTCAGCGCCGACATCGTGACGCGTAGCGCCGACGCAGCAGGCGGCTTGGAGAAGTTGTACCCGGTGGCGCGTGGCGTGCCGAAGAAGCTTGAGAAGCTGGAGACTCGCTACGAGCGCCATTTCCACCGGCTCAAGGAAGACTCGTACCGCTCCGAGAAGCGTTTGACGGAAGCGAACCTGCGGCTCGTGGTTTCGGTCGCCAAGAAATACATCGGTCGAGGCATGTCCTTGTTGGATCTCATCCAAGAAGGCAACATTGGCCTGATCCGCGCCGTCGAAAAGTTCGACTACCGCAAGGGATACAAGTTTTCCACCTACGCCACCTGGTGGATTCGGCAGGCGATCACACGCGCCATCGCCGATCAAGCCCGCACCATCCGCATCCCCGTCCACATGGTGGAGACGATCAACAAACTGGTCCGCGTCTCCCGACGTCTCGTCCAGGAGTACGGCCGGGAACCGACTTCCGAGGAGATCGGCGCCGGCATGGATCTGCCGGCAGAGCGGGTACGGGAGATCATCAAGGTCAGCCAGGAACCGGTCTCGCTGGAGACACCGATCGGTGAAGAGGAAGACTCCCATCTGGGCGACTTCGTCCCAGACAATGAAACCGTGGCCCCCGCCGACGCCGCCAGCCAGGCCTTGCTGAAGGAGACGGTGGAGGAGGTGCTCTCGTCGCTGACACTGCGAGAGCGCCGGGTGCTGCAACTACGCTTCGGGCTGGAGGATGGCCGCAGCCGGACGCTGGAAGAGGTGGGCCGCGAGTTCGGCGTCACGCGGGAACGAATCCGCCAGATCGAGGCGAAGGCGCTGCGCAAACTGCGTCACCCCTCGCGGGCGAAACGCCTGCGCGACTACCTGGAGTAGCCGCCGCGTCGAAACCAGCGATCAAGGGCAGCCGCTCCGGCTGCCCTTCTTGCATCCCATTCCCCATTTCGGAAAGTGAGCTAGCCGCCCACGAGCGAGGCGGCGAGAGCGGGTGACCCGGGCGCGTAGCGTTCGTAGGCGAAGAAGTCCCAGGATGCGACGGCCAGGTCTCGGACCAAGACCCAGGCGGAGCCCTGTGGCACAGCACCCTGCGTGTAAATGGCGATCGCGTAGGACAGCGTCCGCCCATCGCGTTGGAACTCCACGATGCCGATGTCGTTGACGGACGACAAGCCGTAGACCGGCAGCCAGCCGACCTTATAGAAGACATGGCCTTGGCCATCCGGCACTGCACCCTCAATGCCAAACCAACGGCGTCCCTGGGTCATGCGGTTGATCAGGGTCCGGCTCAGATCCGGCTCGGCGATCTGAGCCGTGTAGAGCAGCTCCAAAGCCCGGGCGGCGTCGCTGGGGCTGGTGAGATTGTCGTTCTCATCCTCGTCAAAGCTGGGATCTTGCTCCCAGCGATAGCCGGACGGGTGAGCGATCACCGTTCCGTCGAGTCCCCAGATATCCAAGCGCCGATTGATAGCCGGGATTCCGGTTCGCAGCGTGAGATTGCGGGCGTGGGCGTTGCTCTGCAAGACCATGATCCCGTAGAGGTCGTCGGCGATGGTGGCGTAGGTGTAGAGGCCGTTCTCGATGTCCTGTAGCGCTGACAGCGTGGCGAAGAACTTGATCGTGCTAGCGGCTTGGAACTGTTGCCGCCCGTTGACATCGATGCGGTGGCCGGTCTGCAAGTCGATGACGGCGACGCCGGCGGTCGCGTCGAACTGCTCGATGAGTGGGCTGAGGCGCGCCACGAGGGGGATCAGGGGGTTGGGTCCGGGCGGCAGAGCGCGTGCCGGAGCTGGATTGGGCACTCCACTGCGGTTCAGCCAGCCGTGGACGACTCGAAGGAGTTCGGGCGAGGGACTTGGCAGCGCGCTCAGCGCAGGCAGGATGGTGATCTCATCCTGACTCGCGGGAGCCTCAGCTAAATCCGGGCTTGCCTGCTCGCGGTCCCGATCGCTGGAGGCGGCGAGGCTCGGGCTCTCACCCTCCGTCGCGTTGAGATTGGCCGCGGGCGGATCGGGCTCGGACAGATTCGCCCCGGGTAGATTGGTCGCTGGGAGAGCGGTGGCCGCAGGCAGGAGGGCGGCAACAAAGGCCGGTGCGCTGTTTGCTGGAGTGAGCAGGAATACGGCGGCGATGAGCGCTCCGACCGCGGCAGCCGATCCAGCACCGACCGCCATTCCGATCGCGAAGTGCTTGCGCGGACCTCGCGCGGGCGCCGAGGCAGGGTCGGCGGAGAGAGTGATCGGAATCACTGGAACGCTCTGCGCCGGCTCTGGTTGAACGGGCGGGGAGGGATCGACGAGCGGGCTCGATGTCGCTGCGCCGCTCCGCGAGAGACGCCAGAGAGCTACTAGGGCGGCGCTCAACGCTAGCCCCTCAAGGCCACTACTCCATTTCACCCGCGGAACCTCCCCGGCGCAGGCTAACCAACAACTGGAGTCAGCGGAGGGTAGTTGTCCACATGTTTCGTCTCCGGACTGCTCGAGCGCACGGAGGATCTCGATCGCCTCCCGCACCCTACTTCGGGAGCGTAAAGCCTCCGATCAGTCCAGTAGCCGAGCAGCATTGTCGAGGCGGGCGGCGTGGCATAGCCTCTTGCCGCGACTTGCACAGTACGTAGGAGAGCGGAACAGCCATGGACCAGACACAGATCGAGGAGTTCCTAGCGGAGCGCCGCAATGCGACCCTCGCGACCGTGAACAAGGCCGGTGCCCCTATACAGGTGCCGGTCTTCTTCGACTGGCACGACGGGCACGCGTACGTCTCGGTGACGACGCAGCGGGGCTTCTTCCCGAACCTGCGTACGAACCCGCAGGTCTCGCTCTGCGTGGACGACGCGGGACGCCCCGTGCGAACTGTGATCATCCGAGGCGAAGTGAAGATCGTGGAGGGGGAGGGGCACTGGGATCACACTGATCGGATCATCCGCAAGTACGTGCCGGACGACCAAGTTGAGGCGACGCTGGAGCGGATGCACACGGAGCCGCGGGTGATTTTGGACGTGACACCGTCGATGATCACATCGTGGTCGCCGACGCCGGCCGATCGCGAAGTGTGGCGCCCAGCATAGGGTTGCCGAAGCCGCGAGGATTGTCCGGGGACTGGCGGCTGGCATATCCTGGGGGGACACGGTCCCTGTCCGTGACGCGGCTGTAGCTGGATTGAGGTTGTTCCATGCCCATGTACGAGTACTACTGCCGCACGTGCAACGACAAGTTCACCCAGTTGCGCTCGATCGCGGTCGCGGGCGAGAACAGCGAGTGCACGCAAGGGCACCTGGCGATGAAGGTGCTGACGGCGGCGACGGTGTTCGCGGGCGGGTTCAGTCCCGAGGCGGACGGTGGTGAGATGGCCGCCCCCACTGGCGGCGGCTGCCCGTGTGGTCGTGGCGCCTGCGCCTGCGCCGGCTAAGCCCCGGTTAAGCCCCGGTTAAGCCAGCTTTCCTCTTAAGATTCTCGCGATGATCGTGGTACTTCCTGACTAGAGGAAGGATGGCTGCTGATCGCCGCGGGGGCGGGCGCTGGGATTGCGTGGCCATAGCGGCGGCGGTACCAGTAGCCGGAGGTGGCTAGGACTACGGCGAGGCCGATGGTGGTCCCGGCAATCAGCATGGTGGTCTCAAAGAAGAAGCGCTGGGGAAACATCTGGATCAGTCGATCACGGTTGCTGAGCTGCCAGAGGTCGTTGGTGAAGAAGAGCAGATGGAACTGGCGGAAGGCATCATCGAAGCCGGTGATGGCGACGACGCCGAGCACGGCGATGCCCGCCGTGACGCCGACTCCCGCATAGAAGCCCGCGGAGGCGAACTTGTCGAGCACGGCGGCAACTCCATTGCGACGCTGCCAGAGGATGACGCCGATGAGGAAGGCGATGAGGAAACCGATGGCGGCCCAACCGGCGTCGTAGGTGCTCTGGAGGAGGCGTTTGACGTCGATGAGATGGACGACTTCGCGCTCCGTGTAGAGGGCCTCGGATTGGCCCGCTTGGTTGGTGACGGCGATATCGGCGCGGGCGGCGTCGTTGAGGAAGTAGGCGCGCAGCTCGGCGCCGGCGCGGTCGAGCTCGGCGCGGTCGAGGCCGGTACGGCGCTCGACGTTGAAGCGGTCGAAGCCACGCTCCCACCAGGACTCGTTTTGAGCGGTGTAGCGCACCGTCCAGGCGATCGGGAGGAGGAGCGCGGAGAGGGCGAAGGCGAGCACGGTGAGACGCCAGAGCCACTCCTGGGCTCGCGGAGAGGGAGGCGCGGGCAGCCAGTGGGGGCGAGTGAACCGCGGTGCTGGGTTGGAGGCCATGCGGTGCGATATCCTTCGTCCGGCGAAGCGCTTCGTGGATCTGGGGCGAACGATGCGGCTCGACGCCACGTGTGCACCTTATCGCGCCCCCTGAGACGGAGCCCGGGGCTGGTGCGAGTCTTGACTGGAAGTGTGACTCGGGCCCAATTGAGTTTCGTCTGAGCTGGCGTATTGGATGTCTGCATGAAGAACCGAACGAGCACGATCTGATGTCGACCAGTGCGACTCACTCGATCGATGCGCTGTTGCAGGTCGCGGGGATCAACGCGGAAGACGGCATCCAGATCACGACACCCGCGGGACTGCGCGCGCTGCATCCGACGGTGCCAGTGTTGGTGCTGCTAGGCGGTGCCGAGCTGCGCGCCGAGGCACTGCTGCGCTACCCGGCAACGACGGAGGCCAGCCGAATCGTTGCCGGGCCCGAGGGGCTGGTGGCGGAGAGCAGCAGCGTTGCCGATCTGCGGGCAGAGCGGGCCGAAGGTACCGAGCTGAGCGTGGCGGTGATCTTGGCGGCGGTCCCCGCGGACGAGATACGGCTGGATATGGACGGCCTGCGGGGGGTGATCCGTCGGCTGCGGGATCCGGAGGGGGGCTGTCCTTGGGACTTGGAACAGGATCATGAATCGTTGCGCCCTCACTTGCTGGAGGAGACGTACGAGGTGCTCTCCGCCCTTGATACGGGCGATGGTGCCGCGCTGCAAGAAGAGCTCGGTGACCTATTCATGCAGATCGTGCTGCATGCCCAAATCGCGGAGCAGAACGGCGACTTCGATCTGGACGACGTGAGCGAGGGGATCCGGGCGAAGCTGGTGCGTCGACATCCGCATGTCTTCGGCGATGTGGAGGCGGAGACGGCGGAGCAGGTCACGGCGAACTGGGACAAGATCAAGGCGGCAGAACGGGCAGCCAAGCCTGCATCCGATCCGTCCGCCTTGGACGGGGTACCCAAGGCGTTGCCGGCGTTGCAGCGGGCGCAGAGTCTGACGGGCCGGGCGTCGCGCCAGGGCTTCTTCTGGCGTAGCGATGAGGACCTGCTGGCCAACATTACCGATGAGCTGCGCGAGATCGCGGAGGCGGCGACGGGGCGGGAGCGGCAGCAGGAGTTCGGCGATCTGCTGTTCGCGATGGCGGACTTCGCGCGTCGCCATGATGTGGCGCTGGAGGATGCGGTGCGGGAGACGGCGGAGAAGTTCGAGCGTCGCTTCCGGGGGATTGAGTCGGCGTTGCGGGCCGAGGGTCGTGAGATGTCCGAGGCGGGGCGGGACGAGCAGCTGCGCCTCTGGAACGCAATGAAAGCCACTGAGGCGTCGCCTGAGGCGCGGATGACTGAAGAAGCGACTAAGTCTCCATTGATTGAAGAATGAAGCACGGACTTCGCTGAGCGAGGTTCTCCAGCAGAAACAGCATTCGCAGGAAGAGCGACAGGGGATTCGATGTCGATATTGAAGTCCGAGGAATGGGACGGCGAGCACTTGTTGTCGCAGGGGCTGCCGGCGGATGCCAAGGCGGTGCATACCCGCGATACGGTGATTGAGGCGTTCGACATTGGGCAGGGCCGGATGCTGCTGCGCGGGGAGCTGCGGGACCGTCGCGGCGAGCGGTTCCAGACAGCCGGCACGCGGACGGTGGAGGCGGGAGAGCCGCTGCACGGGATGGTGTGCGAGTTTGAGATCGATGTCGAGGGCGGGATGGAGATTCTGGCGGCGCAAGGGGCGATGCCGCACACGCCGCATCCGACATGCCCGGGATGGCTGGAAGCGCTGCAGGAGTTGGTAGGTCTGCGGATTGAGGCAGGCTTCAATCGCAAGATGCGTGGGTCGATTGCGGGGGCGTCGGGATGCGCCCATTTCACGAGCTTGGTGACGGCGATGGCGCCGGTGGCGATGCAGGGTCGGTCGGGGGTGCAGAAGCGGTCGGGAGAGATGGAGGGGCCGGAGAAAGACGGCGGGCTACACATGGCCAACACCTGCCACGTCTACGCCGCCGACTAAGTCGGGTTTGCTTGGCTGATCGATGGCTGATCGATGGCCGTCGGCGGCATCGGGGCAGATCGGCGATGGTTCTCGCGACGTCGCAAGCCAGATAAGAAGCCGTGAGTGGTGGATCTCGCGGGTGAGGCGCTAGCGGGCACCTTCGCGGTATTCGTCGAGGAAGCTGATGTTGCCTTCGGGATCGGCGAAGAGGGCGATCGTGCCGCCCCAGGGTTGCTTGGTGGGTGGCATCGGGAATTCGACGCCTTTGGCGGCAAGCTCCTTATGGGTGGCGGCCAGGTCATCGACGGCGAGGCCGAGACCGGTGTGGCGACCGGTGAGCTCGTCGACGTTGTCCATGCTGTCGTCGACGCGGGTGAGGGAGAACTGGGCGAAGCCGGTGTCGAAAGCGGCGTAGCCGAAGTCGTCTTCGCGTCGAAGCAGGGGCAGGCCAAGCGTGTCTGCGTAGAAGTCGACGGCGCGAGAGAAGTCACGGACATAGACGGTGGTGTACCAAAGGCGGTATCGCATAGGGGCTCCATCCAGGTCCCTGCTCTGGGACTCATGTACGGAGCGTACTCGTTAGGGAGGTTGCTATGACTGCCGAGCAGTTTGAGGCGTTCATCAAGCACGCGTATTGGGGACTGGACATGATCCTGGATGCGGCGGCGGAACTTTCCGAGGCGGAGTTTCGGGCGCGGCCGTTGACGGGGGTGCAATCGGTGCAGGCGACGTTGATCCACATGCTGGGATTCGAGACGTTCTGGGGCGGAATCCTGCAGGGGGAACAACGCGCCGATCAACCAACCGCCGAGGAGGTGCGCGCACGCGATCCCGATCTGGCCGCCCTACGAAAGACGTGGGCGCCGGTGCGGGAGGAGTGGTTGGGGTTCGTTGCGACGGCGACGCCGGAGCAACTAAACGCGCAACTGGAGGTGAAGGGGCCGGACAAGAACGAGTATCAGCCTCGGGCGCGGCTGGTGCTGTCGCAGTTTGTGCAGCATCAGGGGCAGCACCGCAGTGAGCTGGCGGCGTTGGTGTCGCAGTACGGACACTCGCCGGGAGAGTTCGATTGGTGGGACTTCGAGCAGATCCCACGCAAGGGGGAGTCTTGAGCGAGACAGCTGATAGCAGGGCATCTGATAGGCAGAAGCCTCGGATTCGGGCGGCCACCGCGGCGCACGTGGAGTCGATCCGGGCGTGCGTGCGTGAGGCGTACGACCTCTACGTAGAGCGGATGGACCAGGAGCCAGCGCCGATGGCGGCGGACTATGCGGAGGTGGTGGCAGCGGGGCAGGTGGATGTACTGGAACTGGAGGGCGCGATCGTGGGGGTGCTGGTGAGTTTCCAGAAAGAGGATCACTACTTCGTGGAGAACGTAGCGGTGTCGCCGTCGTTGCAGGGGACGGGACAGGGGAGGGCGCTGTTGGATTTCGCGGAGGAGAAGGCGCGCGCGCTGGGTTTGAAGGAGATGGGGCTGTACACGCATGCGTCGATGCACGAGAACATCTCGTACTACCCGCGGTTGGGATACGAGGAGGTGGGGCGTCATGAGGAGGATGGGTTCGAACGGGTGTTCTTCGTGAAGCGGTTGGTGGACTAGACGGTTCCAGCATTGCCCTCCAACGCATTCAGGAGCATCCGCCAGGAGGCAGATTCGTTTCGTCGCTGCGTTGGAGACGAGGCGTTGCACGACTTTTCGCGTTCTGTGGTGGGGCGGCGGCGCGGCCGGCGAGTATCGAAGATCGTTTGAACGGTGCTCGAAGGATGGAGTCGCCTGGATCGATGTTGGGCAAGTGCCGTTGGCAGACCGCGGGACGATCGGGGCACCGCATTTGTGGTAGGTTCCGAGCATTACGAAACGGCTACACAGGCGAATAGGGGACGGCTGATGGCGCGCGTACTGATCACGGGAACGAGCACGGGAATTGGCAAGGATGCGGCGCTGCACTTGGGCCGGGCCGGTCATGAAGTGATCGCGACGATGCGGCAGCCGGATCGGGCACCGGAGCTGCAGGAGGCGGTGACGACGGAGGAGCTTCCGGTGTCGATCTTGCCGCTGGACGTGGATGATGACACGTCAGTGCGGAAGGCGGTGGCGACGGCGCTCGAGGGAGGGCCGATCGATGTGTTGATCAACAATGCGGGGATCACCGTGTGGACGGCACTGGAGGAGACGCCAGTGGCGGACCTGCAGCGAGTGATGGAGACGAACTTCGTGGGGCCGATGCGGTGTGCGCAGGCGGTGTTGCCGGGGATGCGGGAGCGGGGGGAGGGACTGATCATCAATGTGACGTCGATTGCGGGGCGAATCGCGATACTCGGGACAGGTCCATATGGGGCGTCAAAGGCGGCGTTGGAGTCGGCGAGCGAGACGTTGGCGCAGGAGGTGCGGCCGTACGGGGTTCGAGTGGCGATCTTGGAGCCGAGATTCTTTGAGACTCCGATCATCAACGAAAAGCGCGAGGGGCCAGGGGACGATACGGCGTATCCGGCGCTGCACCGGCTGAACGCCTTAGCGGCTGCCACACCGCAGGCGCCGACATCGATCACGTCGGAAAGGATTTTGGAGATCATGGAGTCGGACTCGGATCAGTTGCGGTGGCCGGCGGGGCCGGATGCGGAGCCGTACTTCGCGTGGCGCGGGTCGATGTCGGATGAGGAGTGGGTGGCGTACCACGGGGTGGCGAAAGACGAGACGTGGTACGCGGCGATCGAGCGGGATTTTCAGATGGACGTGCGGCCCAAGGGGTAACGGGACGCTGGTCTCCGAAGCTAGACCTTTTCGAGGGGGGCCAGCGACAAGAGCAGCTTTTTGATGCCGGCGTCTTCGAAGTCGACGGTGACTTCGGAGTCGCCGCCGCGGTCTTTGGTGGCGACGACGGCACCGAGGCCGAAGGCTTCGTGGCGGACGCGGTCGCCGGGGCTGAGGGGGACGCGGACGATGGGCTCGCTGTCCCAATCGGCGTCGACGCCGTCGTGCCTGCCGTCTGCAGAGCGGTTGCGGACGCGGGTGGTGGTGGGGGCGTGGTCGCCGCCACCACTTTTGTCGTTGTCCATTTCGTCCCAGGTGAGCCAGCGGTTGCGAGCGGGGCGGACGTCTTCGCCGCCGGTCTTGATGTGACGGCCGCGGAGATCGATGTGGTCTTCGTTGAGGTCGTCGATGAAGCGGGAGCGGGGGTTGTGGCCGGCGCTGCCGGCGAGGGCGCGGCGGAAAGCGTGGACGAGGTAGAGCTGCTTCTCGGCGCGGGTGCAGCCGACGTAGCAGAGGCGACGTTCTTCTTCCATGGATGCGGGGTCGTCGAAGGAGCGCTGGTGGGGGAGGACGCCTTCTTCCATGCCGACGAGGAAGACGACGGGGAATTCGAGACCTTTGGCGGCGTGAAGGGTGATGAGGGTGACGGCCTGGGGGGCATCGTCGCCCATGGAGTCGACGTCGGCGACGAGGGCGACGTCTTCGAGGAAGGTGGCGAGGGCGGCTTCGGGGGCGATCTCGGTGTAGTTGGAGGCGACCGTACGGAGTTCGAGGACGTTCTGCCAGCGGTCTTCGGCGTCGTCGAAGTCACGGAAGAGGAAGTCCTGGTAGCCGGTTTCGCGGAGGAGGATGTCGATGACTTCTTCGAGCGTCCCGGTTTTGGCGACCTCCTGGGCGTCCTGGATCATCTGCGCGAAGGCGAGGCAGGCGCGGGCGGCGCGGGCGGTGAGGTTGGGGCCGTCGGACTGGCCGGCGTAGGCGGCAGCGTCGAGGGGGGAGAGGCCGTTCTCTTCGGCCCAGACGAGGAGTTCGCCCTGCGATTTCTGGCCGAGGGCGCGGGCGGGGACGTTGATGATGCGCTGGAAAGCGACGGTGTCGGTGGGGTTCGAGATGAGGCGGAGGTAGGCGAGGATGTCTTTGACTTCGCGGCGGGCGTAGAAGCGGGTGCCGCCGACGACGCGATAGGGGATGCCACGTCGGAGGAAGGCCTCCTCGATGACGCGGGACTGGGCGTTGGTGCGATACATGATGGCGACGTCGCCGGGGCTCCAGTTGCCTTCAGAGATGTTTCGTTCGATCTCCTGGGTGACGAAATCAGCTTCGTCGGATTCGGAGTAGGCCTCGTAAACGACGGGGTTGACGCCTTGGTCGTTGTCGGTCCAGAGCTGCTTGTGGATGCGTTCGGTAGCGCGGTCGATGACGGCGTCGGCGACGCGGAGGATGGCTTTGGTGGAGCGGTAGTTCTGTTCGAGACGAACGACGGCGGCGTCCGGGAAGTCACGCTCGAAGTAGAGGATGTTGCGGATGTCGGCGGCGCGCCAGGAGTAGATGGATTGGTCGGGGTCGCCGACGACGGTGAGGTTGTTGCTGCCGGCGGCCCAGTGGCGGGTGAGGTCGTACTGGATGAGGTTGGTGTCTTGGAATTCGTCGACGAGGGTGTGGCGGAAGCGGCGCTGGTAGCGCTCGGCGACTTGGGCTTGGGTGTCGAAGAGGTCGACGGTACGGGTGAGGAGGTCGTCGAAGTCGAGGGCGTTGTTCTGTTTGAGGGTGGCTTCGTAGTGCTCGTAGAGGCGGCCGACGACTTCTTCAAAGTAGTTGCCGGCGCGGTTGCGATATTCGGCGACGGGGAGGCCTTCGTTCTTGGCGCGGGAGATGGCGCTGCGGACGGTGCGGGAGCCGTAGTGCTTAGGGTCGATGCGGAGGTCGGCGAGGGCTCGGCGGATGACGAGGTCTTGGTCGGCGTCGTCATAGATGACGAATTCACGGGGGATGCCGATGGCGGCGCCGTCGACGCGGAGGATGCGGGCGCAGGTGCTGTGGAAGGTGCCGAGGGACATGCCTTCGGTGGATTGGCCAACGAGAGCGGTGACGCGGTCGCGGAGTTCGCGGGCGGCTTTCTTGGTAAAGGTGACGCCGAGGATCTGGTGGGGTCGGACGCCCTGTTCTTGGACGAGCCAGGCGATGCGGTGGGCGATGACGCGGGTTTTGCCGCTGCCGGGGCCGGCGACGATGAGGAGGGGGCCGCTGGGATGCGTGGCGGCTTTCGCTTGGGCGGGGTTGAGGCCGTCGAGAAGGGGGGTGGGGCTGAGAGCAGGGTTAGGGTCGAGGGTCATGGGAACCAGGTTAGCACTGGTGTTCGGATGGGGAGATAGGGCCGTTATCGCTGGGATGGCTCCGGGTTCCGACATTTGGGCGATCCTGGGTAGGTGATCGCCTGTCCAGATGCGCCACATCCAGGAGGGCAGGTGGGAGCCCTACATTGTGGAGACAAGAGATTCTGGAGGGTTCCCCCATGCCTAGCGACTCGATCCCTCGACTCAATTCGCGGTTGGTCTATGACGATATAGAGGCGGCGGTCGCGTGGTTGAGTGAGGTGGTGGGGTTCCGCGAGCGCGTCGAGGATCGTATCTCCAGCCCGGAGGGCGAGCTGGCCTGGTTGGACTTGGGCGACGACTTGATCGTCGTGAGTAGTGCCGGTGGCCATGGTCTGCAGAGCCCGCAGACGCTCGGCGGCTGTAACCAACAGGTCATGGTGTATGTGGACGATATCGACGCGCTGGTCGAGCGAGCGGAGGCGGCGGGCTGCACGGTGATTGCGCCGCCCGCGGATCAGTTCTTCGGCGATCGTCGGGCGGAGTTGCTGGACCCGGAGGGCAATGCTTGGGCGTTTCACCAGCATTTGCGTGACGTTCCACGCGAGGAGTGGCCGGTCGAACTGCGCCCCGGCTGAGCCGGGTTCCCGTTGAGTGCACCAGGAGTTGATTGGTCCGAGCGCCGATCCATGTTTGGCGCCGGCACGTGAGGAAGCAAGGACTAGGGACGAACGAGGTGAGTCGGGCATAGACTCGTGCGATGAGTGAATCTGACGAGACGGCGCTGGGGGCGCTGGAGCGGGTGACGCTGCGCGGGGTCGATCCAGTGCTGCCGTCGACGTTCCGGGTGGGGGCGGCGGCGGGAGCGACGGTGGCGGCGGCGGGGTTGGCGGCGGGGAGGTGTGGCGGTCGCGGACGGGGGAGTCACAGTCGGTGGGGATCGATCTCAGGGCGGCGGCGGCAGCGTTTCGGAGTGAGCGATACTTCCGGGTCGACGATGAAGTTCCGTCGAGTCCCTGGAGTCAGACGGCGGGCTACTACCGAACGGCAGACGGTCGTTGGATCCAGTTGCATACGAATTTCGCGCACCATGAGGCGGGGACGCTGGAGGTGTTGGGCTGCGCGGCGGAGCGAGAGTCGGTGAGGGAAGCGGTGCTGGGTTGGGAGGGGGAGTTGTTGGAGGCGGCGTTGGTGGAACGAGGGATGCCGGCAGGTTTGATGCGAAGTAGGGAGGAGTGGGAGGCGCATCCGCAGAGCGCGGCGGTGGCGTCGTTGCCGTTGTTCGAAATTTCGCAGTTGGGGGAGAGCCCAGTCGAACCGCTCGGGCCCGGGGATCGGCCTCTGAGCGGGGTGCGGGTGTTGGATCTGACGCGGGTGATCGCGGGGCCGGTCTGCGGGCGGACGTTAGCGTCGCATGGGGCGGAGGTACTGCGGATCGGTGCGCCGGATCTGCCGACGTTGCCGTTGGTGTGGTTGGACATGGCGCAGGGAAAGCGGTCGGCGTGGTTGGACCTGCGAGAGCAGGTCGACCATGCGCGGCTGGAGTCGTTGATTGGGGAGAGCGATGTGTTCGTGCAGGGGTACCGGCCGGGGACGCTGGCGGCGCGGGGGTTCGGTCCGGAGGCGGTGGCGCGGCTGCGGCCGGGGATCGTGTACGTGACGCTGTCGGCGTATGGGCATGTGGGGCCGTGGGCGGAACGTCGGGGGTACGACAGTTTGGTGCAGACGGTGAGCGGTTTCGCGGAGGCGGGGAGGCAGGCGGCGGAGGTCGATCAGGTGTCAGTGAAGCCAACCCCGTTACCATGTCAGGCGTTGGATCATGCGACGGGATACTTGGCGGCGATGGCGGCGATGGCGGCGATGGCGGCGATGGTGGGGCTGCAACGGCGGGCGGAGCAGGGAGGGAGTTGGCTGGTGCGGGTGTCGCTGGCGCAGACGGGTCGTTGGTTATGGGATTTGGGGCGGGTGGATGGGCTGGGGTGTGCGGATCCGACGGTCGAGGATGTGCGGGATTTGTTGGTGCGGAGGGAGACGGAGGAGGGGGTGGTGTCGACGGTGCGGCCGCCGGTGGAGATGTCGTCAACCCCGGCGCGGTGGGAGCGGGTAGCGAGGTCGTTGGGGAGTGATGAGCCAACATGGCAGGCCGGTTGAGCTGGGTTTCCTTGGGATGCTCGTGTCGTGTCGCCGCTTCTGGGGCAAGTCGTTCGTAGGCGCAGAGACTCCCCAGGGAGTAGGGAGCCGGGTACGGGTAGCTAGGGGGCAGTCGGGTCGAGGAGGGCGGCGATCTTCTTGGGGGCGACGAGACAGTACGAGTCTTCGAGGAAGTCCTGGAGTTCGTCCCAGTCGACCGCGATGTCGAGGCGGACGCCGATCCAGCCGCTGGGGCCGACGTAGGGGGGCTTGTAGAAGCGGGTGGGGTCGGTCTGGATGAGGATGTCTTGGACGCCGGGTTCGGCTTTGCAATGGACGGCGGTGATGCCGTCGCCGTGATGGTTGTCGCTGTACATGGCGAACATCTTATTGCGAACGCGGAAGGTCGGTTGGCCCCAGGCTTCTTTTTCTGTGGCTTCGGGTAGGGCGAGGCAGAGTTCGCGGAGCTTGGGGAGGGGGTCGATTGGCATGTCTGGTCCCATTGGGAGTTGGCGGGCTAGGTCGCTCGAGGATGTGGGCTCCAGTGGATTCTACGCGTTCGTTCCCTTGGACCGGAGGCTGGCACCCCTGGGACCCCTGGCTCGTTCCTTTCGACCGGGGCTTGCAGGCCCCCGGGACCCCCTGCCCGTCCGACGGGGGTAGACGACTCGACGCGCCCGTCTGGGAGAGGTCGGTTGGGCGAGCAAGCTCTCTCGTGGCTGGCTTCTCCTCATGCGGGGGCGCTTGTTCTCTTCGCCCGGGGGCTGGCAGCCCCCGGGACCCCCTGCCCGTCCGACGGGGGTAGACGACCCGACGCGCCCGTCTGGGAGAGGTCGGTCGGGCGGGCAAGATCTCTCGTGGCTGAGTTCTGCTCATGCGGGGGCGATTGTTCTCTTCGCCTGGGGGCTGGCAGCCCCCGGGACCCCCTGCCCGTCCGACGGGGTAGACGACCCGACGCGCCCGTTTGGGAGGGGCGGTTGGCGTGCAAGCTCTCTCGTGGCTGGCTTCTGCTCAAGCCAGGGGGCTAGGTAGCGGGCATGCGGGGAGGGAACTGTTTGGGGCGGTTGGGCGTCGTTAACGGGGATGGCGCGGCGGGATCGCGCGTGGAGTCGGTAAGCGGCCCGGATGGTATAGTGCGTACTCGGTCGCACTGTTTTGGGTGGTGGGCCAGACGGCGAGGGAAACCATGCTGGATCTGATCCCAGCGATTAGTTGGCCGGGCGGGAGCCCCGAGAACACGGGGATCATCGCCGGGGTGATCGTGGGCGCGTATTTGGGGGCGGTGTGGTTGGCGGCGCTGATCTGGACGATCCGCGATATCCGCGATCGATCCGAGGATCCGATTACGCAGGTCGTCGCGTTTCTGATCGTACTGATCTTCAATTTGCCTGGTTGGGTGCTGTATCAGGTGCTGCGTCCGCCGTTGACGCTGGCCGATGTCTACGAGCGCCAGCTGGAAGAGGAGGCGCTGCGGCAGGAGTTGGACAACCGTTTGGCCTGTCCGACCTGTGAGCGCGAGGTGGAAGACGACTACGCGGCGTGTCCGCAGTGTGCGACGCAGCTGAAGACGCCGTGCCGGGAATGCTCGCGAGCGGTGTCGTTCTCATGGCTGGCGTGCCCTTGGTGCGGGACGCGTCGACATGACGAGGGTACGAGGTTGGAGCCGATCCCGATGGCGTCGGAGTTGTCCGCCGAAAAAGCGAAGGCCGACTCTCCGGAATGGAGCGCCGCAGGAGCGGCGGGCACGGTCGCATCTGCGTCTGTGGGAGCGTCGGGAGCCGGTGCCGCCGCGAGACCCGCGATCCGCCCCTCCGCATCGGTCGATGCAGCGGGGGTGGATGCGGTTGCGGGAGATGGGCGGCCAAGCCCGTTCCGCCGGTCGCAGGCGGAGGCGCAGGGGGAGTCTGAGACTGCGCCGGAGTCGAGTTTAGGGCGGCCAGCACGGGTCGTGGCTGACTAAGGAATTCTGTCGCTAGGACTGATCGAGGGACGGCGCTGGCGGATGAGCCGCGTTCGCTTTGGGTGCTCTGGGGGTGCCGGTGGCGGAGGGTGTCACGTGGCCGAGCAGGGAGAGGGAGGGGGCGCTTGCTTCGGGTAGGGTGTGGCTCTGAGGGAGGCCGGAGGCATGACGATCTATTCGAGCCCGGACGAGACGATGGCCGCGTATTCGGAGGCGCTGTTCGCGGGCGACGCGGCGACGGTGGAGGCGATGTACGAGGAGGAGGCGATCTACTACCGGCCGACGGTGATGGCGAAGGGTCGTGCGGCGATTGGGGAGTTCTACCGGAATGGGATCGCGGCGCGAGAGTTCCTGTCGGTGGAGCGGGTGGAGGGGTCGATCACGGTGCGGGATGACTATGCGTTTCAGCATGGGGTGTACGTGATCCGGTCGAAAGATCGGGCGTCGGGGGAGGTGCAGGAGACGGAGTCGCGGTCGACGCTGATCTTTCATCGAGGGGACGATGGTGGGTGGCGGTTCCAGACTATGCAGGGCAATTGATCAAGAGGGCACTGGCCCCGCCGACAGCGCGATGGAGCCGAAAGTAGGAGAGCACGATGCCTGATCCCGTCCTGGTGTACTTGGTGGCAAACGCGCGGTTCCACGATACGAACTTCGCGCGGCTGGAGTTGTTGAAACTGCTGGCGGAGGACGATGAGGTGCGCGTGCGCGTGGCCGAGTCGTTCGCGGATGTGGAGGCGATCGGGGAGTCGGATGTGTTGGTGACGTACACGTGCGATTTGCGGCCATCGCCGGAGGAAGAGGCGGCGCTGCGGTCGTTCGTGGAGGGCGGCGGACGCTGGGTGTCGTTGCATGCGTCGAACGCGATCTTGGATTTCCACGACGATGGGATCCGTTGCCCGCGTGAGTACGATTCGTTCATGGAGACGATGGGGAGCCGGTTCATCAGCCATCCGCCGTCGATGCCGTACCAGGTGACGCTGTCGCCGGGGGCGGAGTCGGACCCGTTAGTCGCGGGGATTGAGCCGTTCGAGACGACGGATGAGCTGTACTTGTGCGAGTACTTCGGGGAGATTCAACCGTTGCTGGAGACGCGCTGGACGGGGTCGTTCACGGGCGGGTACGTGGAGAATACGTGGCCGGTCGATGAGCCGCGGTTGGTGATGTACACGCATCCGGTGGGCAAAGGCGCCGTGCTGTATCTGACCCTGGGGCACTGCCAGGGGAAGTACGATATGCGGCCCTTGGTGGACCTGGCGGAGCCGAGTCGTGGGTCGTGGGACTTGCCGGTCTTCTATGAGTTGCTGCGTCGGTCGCTCCGCTGGGCGGCCGGCTGAGCCGGGTTTGCTTGGAGTGCGCACGGGCAAAGATATCTTGGGGCGGCAGTCGATCGTCTCGGCACGCTGGAAGGAAGGATACGTGAACATTCAGGGGATGGCACACGTCAATGTGAACTGCAGCGACTTCGATCGGTCGCGGGCGTTCTACGAGAGGTTGGGGTTTGAGGTGGTGTGGGAGGTGGAGCCGGTGGGGAGCCCGGCAATCAGTGCGGCGGTGGGGATGCCGCCCTATCGGGTGAAGGGGGCGGTGATGGCGTTGGGTGGGAATCCGAGGTCGACGGCGATCGATCTGCTGGAATGGCAAGATCCTGAGGATGGGGAGGCGCCATATCCGCATCTCTATCACTTGGGCCTGGCGCGGGTGGCACTCTTCACGAGCGATATGGATGCGGATGTGCAGCAGTTGCGCGAGGCGGGGGTGGAGTTCGTTTCGGAGCCCGTGTCGTTGGCGGGGCCGACGGGGGAGACGGTGCGGTTTGTGTGTTTCAAGGATCCGGATGGGACGGTGCTGGAGTTGGTCTCTGCGGGCTAAGCCCGGTTTGCTTGGGCCAGCTGAGCCGGGTTTACTTTGAGTGCACTGGGGGTCTCAGCAATCCGGGGCGGATCGTTCGGTGATCGTCTCGGTAGCCGGGGAGCAGAAGGCAGGACCGGCGATGCCGGGTTGCCGGGGAAGGACAGCGAGATGGTGGGAGACTTTCCACGCACGGTGGAGGAGATTTCGACGGAATGGTTGTCGGGGGCGCTCGGGGGGCCGGTCACGGGATTCGAGATGACCAAGTTGGAAGGGGGGTTGTTCGCGGAAACGCTGCGACTGCACTCGATCAGCTATGCGGGAGAGGCGGGTGATCTACCGCCGTCGGTAGTGATTAAGATGGCCCATCCAGACGCCGACCAGCGAGCGATGGCACTGGGAAACAACGCCTATCTGAAGGAGTTGCGGTTCTTCGAGGACTTGGCGCCAGACGTCCCACTGCGTTCGCCGGGTTTGTACGCGAGCGCGTCAGACGGGAGTCCACAAGCGGAGTTCTTCATCCTGGTGATGGAGGACTTGAGTGTGCACTCGAAGGTGTTCAATCAGGTGGACGATACGCCCAGTGCGGACTTCGCGCTGAAACAGGCGCTGGAGCTGGCGGAGTTCCATGCGCAGTACTGGGAGTCGTCCGAGGTGACGCTGCCGTGGCTGGGGCAGCCTGATGGGCGCTACCAGTTTGTGCTGGATTCGTTGGCCCGCCTGGCGGCCGGTGAGTGGGACTCGATCCGCGCCGCTTGGAAACAGATGTGCCGTCGGGACCTATTTGAGGGGCCGGACGATCAGCCCCTGGAAGAGCTGATCGCCCGGCTCTGCGGTCCGCAGTGCGAGGCGATCATCGATGCGATCTCGGATCTGCTTTCGTCCCGGCCGCTGACGGTGCTGCATGGGGACCTGCGGGTGGACAATCTGTTCCGGACCGATCCGGCACTGGGGAAGGGGGCGGAGGAGTCGGCGCTGACGTACATCGATTGGCAACTCATCCATGCGGGGCCGCCGGGTGTGGAATTCACCGTGGCTTGGATGGGGTCGCTGGAACCGGAAGTGCGACGGTTGGATTTGGAGATGCTGCGGCAGTACCACGCGCGGCTCGTGGAGTTGGAGCCAGCGGCCGCCGCGTACACGTACGAGATGCTCGTAGAAGATTATGCGCTGAGTTGCTGCGTCTACTGGTTAGCGGTGCTGGGGGCGGTGCCGACGATCGCGGGGGGGCTGGATGAGTCAGGAGACCAGCGGACGCGGGATCTGTTCCACATCGCGGGAATCCGGTCGAAAGCGGCTCTGCGCGAACTGAATTGTGCGGCACTCATCGAGCAGATCTGCGCAGGGTTGCCGGAAGGTGGGTCCGTCGCGGGGTAGCCAAGTGATGGTCGCCTAGACGCGGGCTGGCAGTCCCCGGGACCCCCTGGCTTGTTACTTTGGACCGGGGGCTGGCAGCCCCCGGGACCCCCTGCACGACCAACGATCGGACAGACTGCGGCGAGAGTCCTGGGGGCTGGTCGGTCGGGCAGCCAAGATCTCTGGTGGCTGAGTTCCTGTCGACCGAGAGTGAGCAGCCGACTCTGGGCGTGACGTCGGTCCAGACCTATTTGACGGGGTCGAGGACGACGACGGGGATTTCGCGGTGGTCGACAGCTCGGGCTTGGTATTCGGTGTATGGGGAAAAGAGTTCCGCCATCTGGGTCCAGAGGGTGCTGCGTTCGTCGCCCGTGGCGGTGCGGGCGGTGGCGTGGCAGCGGTCGGCGCCGACTTGGATCTGGACGTCAGGGTTGGCGTCAAGATTGAGGTACCAGGCGGGGTGGGCGGGGGCGCCGCCTTTGGAGGCAACAATGATGTAGGCCCCATCCTTCTCTCCGTAGATCAGGGGAAGCGTGATCTCGTTACCGGTTTTGCGGCCGGTGGTGACGAGCAGCAGGGTGGGCAGGATGCCGCCGCCGCCCGGTCGGTCCCACATGTGACCGTCTTCGCCATTGGTGTCGAGATAGCGCTGGGTGTGGTCGCGGATCCAATCGGCGACGTTGTCGGGGACGGTGAAGGCGGGCATGGGGTCGCTCCGTTTCTTGTGGGGTCAGAAACGTAGCAGGCCCTCTGGGCGAACGGGGGATCCGGGGTCAGCCGCAGCGGGGGTGGGAGACGGAGCGTGGCGCGGGCGCGGCGGTCAGAAGGGCAAAGCGTCTTGGGATCGCCCGCCGGGCCGAGAGGTCCTCTGAGCGCTCTCGTTAGGGCGAGTTGGTTTCGGGCGGATCAGACCTTTACTTCTTCGGGGGCCATGCCGTCTTTGACGAAGCCGGTCTGGGTCTTGGCTTCGAAGAGTTCGTAGATCTGGTTCTCAAGCTCGACGGGGCAGAGGTTGGCCAGGGGCTTGCCGCGCTCCATGAGATCGCGGACGCCTGCTGGGAGCTCCGCGGCTTCGAGGGCCGTACGACGCCAGAAGACTTGCCGGGCGTGGCGGTGCTGGGGTTCGGCTTCGCCTAGATAGTGATAGTCGGACTCGATCTGGCCGAGGAGGAAGTGGGCACCATCGTCGATGGGGAGGAGGACCGACTCGTTGCGCTGGAGCTTCTGGAAGAAGCGCCAGACGCCGTCGGAACGGTCGCGGAGTTCGCTTTCGTCAACGCCATCGGCGGTCATGGCGTTGCGAAGGGCGAGTTTGTCGTCGTAGGAGCGGAGGTTGTCGAGCTGTGGCTCTTCGATGACGAGGCGGGCGGTGCGGATGATGCCGTCGACATCTCCGGCGTTTTGGTTGGCACGGACGAGCCAGATGGGCATGGCGGTTCCTCTCTTTGCACGGCTGGGTCTCTGCGCGGTTGGGCTCTTTGTGCCGACGATGCGCAGGCCGGTGGTGAGTCCATAGCAGATCGGGCAAAGGGGGGGTATGAGCGATCCAGGGTTGGCCAGGGTTCACGTCGGAGGGCGGTGAGGCCGGTCCTCAAGCGCTGGGATCTCGTTCAGGTGAAAACAAAGAGTTAGGTTGGCCCGCCAGCCAGAGAAACTGAAGAAGCGGTTGCTCTGGGTGCTTGGGGAGTTGAATCGAACCACGCGCGGCCCTCGACGGGCGCGGCACAGGTAGCACGGATGGGAAAATGCTTCGGCGTTAAGAGGCAGGGATTTGGGTGAGGGCGGCGAGGCTGTCTGGGTTGCTGTGCTGTTGGACGAGCGTGACCGCCCGGCGGAGTTTGCGCTGGCCAATGAAGGGGGTGTGGGTATAGAGGTCACCAATACGGTTGGTGACGTCGGCGGTATTGAGCGGGGTGATGATGAGAGCGAAGGCCTCGCTCTCGGCGCGCTCATGGACGTAGGGGAGCTGGGGCTCTCCGCCGGTGAGGATGAGGCCGATGGGGGTTTCGCGGAGGGCGGAGAGGGCGATGTCGACACGGTCGTGGCGGGTGATCACCGTTTGGTCCGGGTGGACATCGAAGTAAGGGATACCACCGTGGGCACTGACGGGACCGACGGTGAGCCATTCGGCGGCCTCTTGATGGAGATCCTCGGGGCCGCTGAGCTGGCCTTGAATGGCGTCGGCGATGGCTCGGAAGGAGGGGGCGGCGAGGAGCCGGTCCTGCGGCAGGACGGCAAGGACGGGGAGGCCGTAGCTCTCGGCGTCTTGGGAGACTTGGTCCAGGGCCGCTGCAGGGACTCCGTTGATGACGATGGCGGCGGGTTTCATCGCTTCGATGGCGCCGCGGACGGTGTAGTCATCGGCTTGGCCGTGGCGGGTGACGAGTACGAGGATGGCCCCCTGCTGTTGCAGAGAAGCGGCATCATCGGGCGCACTCGCGAGGGCGTCGGTTTCGACGATGGTGAGGTCCGTGTCGGTCTGGAGCGCGGCGAGGGGTTCGGGAGATCCAGTGGTGCGGACGCCCTGGAGCTGGGCGAAGGTCGCGGCGTCGATCGTGGCGCTTTGCGATTGGCCGGATCGAACGAGCCGGACCGTGGAACCAGCTTGCCGGAGGGTCAGGGCGAGACCGGCGGCGACGACCGACTTGCCATCGCGGGCAAGGGGCGAGCTGATGATGAGGGTGGTCATACGAATCCTCCCAGAGGGGTGGTGCGCGCCGAAGTATATCAGCGCGAGATATAGAGCCCAGCGCGAAAGCGCGGGAGCTGGCCAGAGGTGGGTCGCCAACGTGACCGTGGAATATTTGTTATGTCACATTGAGGTCTGGGCTATGAGGACGATGTCTTGGGAGTGTTGACGGGGAGGGTGGGGTCCGATGAAATGGCTCAGCGGGGCGCGCCACGTGGCACGGGATCCTGCATCGCGGGCCGAGGTAGCTCAGTCGGTAGAGCACACGACTGAAAATCGTGGTGTCGGCAGTTCGATTCTGCCCCTCGGCACCAATCTTCTATCTGGTGGGTTGGCGAAGACGAATCAGGTCCCCAGTTGGGTCCTGATCGCCCGCCAGGTCGAGAGCCTGCGAACGACTCGGGCTATCGGCCTGGGACGCCGTAGGCTGTCCGTCTGCGATCTGCTTGGCCCCTCGCCGTCGAGATGGGCGCACGTGTCAGCGACCTTGAACTCACGATCCACGACCAGTGAACCAACGGCCGATCGATGTGGACGAGGACGTGGGAAAAGAGCCAGCCGCCGAGCGGTGTCGACGTGACGGCTTAGATCGGGCGCAATATTGGGTTCATGAATCGCTCTCCTCTTGTGGTCTGGCCGCTTGGGCTCTGGGATGTCCACCATCGTCAGGGTCGGACCATATCCCGTTCGAGTCGCTGGCGCCCGTACCCGATCGCGATGGTGATCGAGCATTGCAACTGCAACAGCATCTACCGTGCTTCTCATCGGGGCTGACGCGCGCCAGCGACTCCGAGCGGTGCATCGGCTTCATCGCCTTTGATGTGGATGCAGGCGAGCTGAACGGCGTCGACTTGGCAGGGCGACGTGGAGTCTTCGTTCAGCCCTCACCGCATGGATACCACGCAGATCCGTAAGGGCCGACAGCGGTAGCATGATGCAATGAGCCGAAGTAGCACGACGGGCTTGATCATCGGCGTGATCGGACTCGTCGTGGTGGTCGTCCTGGCGCTCGGCGGCACCGTGAGTCGCACAACGAGCGGCGTTTCAGAGCTTCAGGCACCAGATCCCGAAGCGGGCCCGTCGGTCTCAGGCCTGTTCGTCGACCCGGGTACGAAGGTGCTCGGCATTCGCCTCAGCTCTTCGACCTACCGCGTGCGCGTGCAATTCACCGCCTCGCCGGAATGTTTCGAGAATCTCACTGGCGGTGCGGACTGGCCTATCGACCACGAAAGCTGCCGCAGCGACGTCCCCATCACCGGCACGGTGGCAGGCAGCGGGCGCACTGCATTTGGGGACACCGTCGTGGTGGTGGAACGCAAGATCACCCGCACGTGTTACGAAGCCTTACTCAACCGCGGCGCGACGCCTTGGCCGGTTTCCGCGGAAGCGTGCCTGACGTAGACCGGCGGTCACGGCCCACTTATCGCTGAGGAATCGAACGTCGTTCTTCGCGTGACCCGCGCCCCGCTAGGCGGATACCTGCTCGACGCGCGTCAGGAAGGCGTTAGGATTCGTTACCGTAAGGCGCGATCGGAGTGCCGAAGGAGAACCTGGCGTGCCACGTCGGCGGGTTCTGATCATCGCGGTGCTGGCGCTCAGTCAGCTCCTGGCGATGCTCGACATGAGCATCGTCAACACGGCGATCCCGGCCATCGCCCGCGAGTTCCAGGCGTCCTCGTCGACGCTGCAGTGGCTCGTTGGCGGGTTCGCGCTGCTGTTCGCGGGACTGCTGCTGCTGGCAGGGGCGCTGGGGGACCGCTACGGACGGCGGCGCATTCTGGCGGTGGGGTTGGTGATCTTTGCCGTGACGTCGGTGGGCGCCTCGTTCGCAACAACCGCGGAGGCGCTGATCGCCTTCCGCGCGGGGCAGGGAGTTGGCGCCGCGTTTGTGGTGCCACAGACCCTCTCGATCCTCACCGCGGTGTTCCCACGCGAGGAGCGGGGCCGGGCACTCGGTATCTGGTCCGGGGCGCTGGGCTTGGGGACGGCCGGGGGACCGTTGTTGGGTGGCGTGTTGGTCGATCAGATTGGCTGGGAAGCGGTGTTCTGGGTGCCTGCCCCGGTCGCGCTGCTGGCGCTGCTGGGGCTGCGGTTCGTGCCGGAGTCGCGCAGTGAAGGCGAGGGCGGGCTCGATCTTCCCGGCGCCGTGCTGGGAACGCTGGGCATCTCGGCTTTGGTCTATGGCGTGATCGAGGGGAACAATTCGGGCTGGGGGTCGGGGGAGATCGTGGCCGCTTTCGCACTGGCGGCCACCGCTTTGCTGTTGTTTCTCGCCGTGGAGCGGCGCGCCGCTGCGCCCATGGTGCCCTTGCACTTCTTCCGCCAGCGCGACTTCGACGGCGGCGTGGCGGTTCTGTTTCTGATGTTCTTCGCGCTCCTGGGGGTAATGTTCTTCCTCTCGCAGTTCTTCCAACTGGTTCAGGGCAAGTCGGCCTTCACGGCTGGGCTCTATATGTTGCCCCTGGCCACGGCGATGATGGTGACCGCTCCGCTTGCGGGTCGGATGATTGCAGTGGTGGGGCCCAAGCGCTTGGTGCTGCTGTCGATGGCCCTCAGTGTTGGCGTGCTGGTGTTTTTTACCCGCATGGACGTCGACAGCGCCTACTGGCCGATCGGCATCGCGCTCTTCGTCTTTGGGATGAGTGGCGGGCTGGTCATGCCCACGGTGACCGACACGATCATGGCGTCGGTCCCGATTCGGCAAGCCGGCCGCGCCTCGGGCGTGAGCACGACGGGCCGCCAGGTGGGCGGTGCGATGGGGATCGCCATACTGGGCGCGATCGCCGCGTCCACGTACGCCGGCGGGGTCTCCAGCGCGCTGACGGGATCGTTGCCGCCTGATCTGGTGGCCCAGATTCGGGACGGGATTGGAGCGGCAGCGGTCATCGCTCAAGCGGCGGAACCGGAAGTGGCCGCCGCGATCGAAGCCGCCGTCTTCCCCGCCTTCGTCGACGCCATCCACGTCGTTTTTTGGATCGGGGCTGCATTCATGGCGTTGGCAGGCGTTGCCACCGTCTTCCTGATCCCGAGCCGCGTGCGCGCCACGCAGATGGGGGCGGAAACGGAGATATCAGCAGCGGTCGTCAGCGCCGCGACCGTGCATCGCGCCGCCGCGATCGGGTTGATGCGAGCCCATCCACAGAAAGTCACCGCTCCGGCAGCAGCGGCCGGCGACTAGGTGCGGGCCAGCCACTGGCCCGCGCCGCATGGATCTAGCCAAGCAAGGGTGAGGAGTTCGCCCGCGACCGTTCGGCGTCCGTGCCACGGATATCAGTCAGCGCGGTAGATCGACGTCAGCCGGAGGCCGCTGGAGGTTCATGGTCGGCGAAGAATTGGATGACGCCTTGGGCCACGCCGCGTGCGATGGCTTGTCGGCCAAGAAAGTCCCGCAGAACTGCAGCATCTTCTTCGTTGCCGACGAAGAGTAGCTCGACGAGGACGCTGGGCATCCTGGTGCCACGGGTGGATAGGAAGTTCTGACCGTCTCGGAACCCTGCAGCGAGGGGGTCGACGCCCTCCGCCTCAAACACGGAACGCTGCAAGGTGAGCGGCGGGGAAAGCACGTAGATCGAGCGGCAGATGCTTCCAAATTGCCGCCAACAGGTGTCATCTTTCACCCCCAGCGACGCCGCCTCGTATCCGTAGGCGAGCAGCTCCGCCTGGACGCGGCTCAGGATCAGGATTCCCAGCCAGCGGTTTTGCTCAGCCAGAAGCGGGGTTGGGTGATACCAGGCTTCGACGCCTCGCACTTCCGGATCGGGATGGCCGTTGGAGTGGATGGAGATGAAAGCATCGGCCTCAAGGAAAGCGGCCAACTCCACGCGTGCTTCGCGATCGCGGCGGCCGAGCGCGGGAGCGCTGCCCCGGGCGAGCGAGGCCGGGGTGAGGATCGAGGGGCCGTCATCTCGCCGCGTGAGGATCACGTGGAATCCATTGGCGAGGAGAATCTCTTCGACCCGGAGGGCGAAGTCGAGATTCGACGAGGGTTCGGCGACGCCGTTGAGGGCGGCGCCGGGATCCCCGCCGCCGTGCCCCGGATCGATGACGACGGTGCGCTGGCCCGCGGCAGCCTTGGTCACTCCGGCGTCGGCGAGAAGACGCTCAATCTCGACCGCTCGTCGTTGCGCGGTGGTGAGGCGTGGGGTGGTGGCAGTCTCGGTATCAAGGCTGGGGCGCGGCGGCGGCAGCGGGCGGACCGGCTCAGGGATCCCTGCAGCGAGGGTGGGCGCGGCGACGCTGAGATCCGTGGGGCGGGCAGGCGGCGCGGACACGGTGGGCGGGGTGGGTTGGTTGGCGAGGGCTGGCGGCGCCGGATCATCGGCCGCGCCACAGGCAGAGGTCAGCAGGGCCAAGATCAACAGGGTCAGCGCCAGCAGGAGCCCGGCAGTGAAGAGATCGCGGGGACGCCTCGTGCATCGCTGTGGAGTTCGTTGCGCCCGTCGGGTCTCCATACGGGAAGCCTACGCGAGAGCCCTGGGGAGCCGTCGTGATGGCGGCGAAGGTCGTCAGTCGCGACGGGAGGGGCCAGAAGGGCGGTGCTGCCGCACTTCTCGAGTTCCTCAACGTCGCCGCGCGACCGAAACAAGGCTCAGCAGCGGTCCCGAGGGAGCCTCAGTGTGCGGTCCAATCCGGGTCAGGGCGGACGAGACATCAAACGGGCGCTCATCGAAAACCCATCCCCGATCCCAGGAACCGGCCCGGGGGGCGAACTCTGCGTTGAGAGGCCGTGAGTGCCGGAGCGGCAGGCCGCATATAGCGCCGCCGCACCGTTCATCGGTGAGGTTTCCGGTCGTCCAGTGTCCGTTCCCAGGATCAGGCCACGCAGCGTGGGGGCTGCGCCGTCCAGATCGCACGGCCCTTCGCTCCCTTGCTCGGTTCTCTCCGCCGCCGGACAGGACCCGTACGATCCCAACTCCTGGCCTCTCCGTCCGAAAGTTCAGTGTCGAATCAACCTGGTAGCCTGCGAGCTGCAATTGGCCCCTAGATAGAGAGTTCAGATGACACAGACTTATCTTCGTCCCTTCGCGCTGTATTTCCTTCTTGCCGCCGCTGCCGCGGTCGGGTTGGCTGTGGCCGGGTTGGCTGTGGCCTCCTCGGCCCGAGCGCAGGCCCCTCTCGGCGGTGAGGTCTTCTACAGCCCTTGCTCAGCGGCGATCAGGTCGTGCCGTCGGTTGTGAGCGCCGGCGACGGCGAGTTCACTGCAAGCGGTGAGGAGGGCGGCGATTCGATCGACTTCGAGCTGCGCGTTGATGGCGCGGGTATCACTCAGATCCACATCCATCTTGGCGGTCCCGACGAGAACGGTGGGGTCGCCGCGTTCCTGTTCGGGCCCGCGGATCCGCCGCAGGATGGCGTGAAGGTCGACGGGACTCTGACGGAGGCGGACCTGATCGGTGATGTGGCGGGCGATTGGGAGGCGTTCGTCGCGGCGCTCTTCACTAGCGCCTATGTACAGGTCCACACGGTGGAGCATCCGGCGGGCGAGCTGCGCGGCCAAATCTTCGTCGCGCTGACGACCCCCGATGCGGAGCCGACCGTGGAGCCGACGGAGGAACCCATTCCCATCGAGACGACGGATGAACCGATTCCCTTGGAGCCGCCGGGAGGCGATGGTCAGGTGGTCTCGCCTGCCTCGCTCGACGCGTTCTTCGACGCACTCGACGCGGCCGGCGTCCCCGTGATCCTGCAAGAGATCGCCGTGACTCGGCCCAGGATTCCGGTGCCGAGCGCCGGCATCCTGGTGCTGGATGACGCGCAAGCCGAGGTCTATTCACTGACTGCGCTTGAAGCGGAAGTCGCGATCGCCAACATTTCCGGCGAGAACGCCGCGTTCCAGCCACCGGCGAACGCCACGCTTTGGCGCGCCACGGAACTGATCGTGATTCTGCTCGACGCGCCGAGTCACCCGGGAGCCGATCTGACGCTGTCCGGGATTCTGGGGTCGCCGATCCTGGCGACGATCACGGGAGGCGGCCTGCCGCCTCCCGTGATCGGAACGGATGTCGACGAGGTTGAGGAGCCGACCGGCGATGACTCCAGCGGTTCGCCCGTGGCGCTACCCGCCACAGGGAGCGGCGGGCTGGCCGCCGACGAAGGCTGGGATCAGCGCACAGCATTGGCCGCTGCACTGGTCGCTGCGGTTGTCGGGTTGGTCGTCCTCTTG
>Ga0114996_10000372_pt1 | contig 63127 bp, 59 predicted proteins | sample ArcticOcean_MG_C_4_FD_87039 | JGI IMG/M metagenome (GOLD analysis project Ga0114996, IMG submission 87039) | Marine microbial communities from western Arctic Ocean - ArcticOcean_MG_CB4_134 | ecosystem: Environmental > Aquatic > Marine > Oceanic | place: Arctic Ocean: Canada Basin | collected...
AAATGGTGGTCGACTCTTTGATACGAATCGTCGCTGCTGGCAACCGAGGCATCGGAAACCTGCAAAGACGCTAAACCGTCCCAAATCCACGGGTGGGGCCACCCGTTGTAATGAAAGCCCCAAACAAAGCCGGTGTTCCGCCCGAAGCAGATGTCATAACCGCATCATCCTGAGGTTCTCGAAGGATCTATAGTTCAACGCGTCCCTCGCATTGCTACAATGTCACCGTTCAGACGTACAGACCCACAGCGCCCCCATGAGGTCCTATGCCCGCCCTCCTTATTACATCGGTAAGCCCCCGCCAGGGAAAAACGGCCGTCGCCGCACTCCTAGCCACCAAAATCGCCTCCGACGGCAAGTCGGTTGGCATAGTAACGCCCGATGAAAATACAGCGGCCTCGCTCTCCGCACTTCTCCCCGGCTTTAAAGTGCAGACCGCAGGTCCTGACGCTGGTGGCGATGCAACCATCATCGAAGGCCTCTCCGGTGACGTGGCTGGCAACCTCAAGATTGCCGATGAACTGGACGCCCGCGTAATAATCGTCGGCGAACTAAGTGACGACCTCGCATCAGCAGCTCAGGCATATGGCGACCGCGCAGCAGGCGTAATCATCAACAACATGCCTCGCTTCAAGTCACACGAACTGGAAACCACTGTCCAGCCCGCTCTCGAAGCAGCCGGCGTGAAGTTCCTCGGCGCAATTCCCGAAGACCGACGCTTGGTGGCATCCACAGTCCGCCAGATCTCAGAACACCTCGACGGAGCCCTTACCCAATGGGATGAGCACTCAGACGAACTGGTCGACAACGTCCTCCTCGGCGGAATGGTCGTCGATTGGGGTGTTCACTACTTCCGATCGCAAGAGAACGCAGTAGTCGTGATCCGTGGCGACCGCGCCGACATCCAGATGGCCGCGCTGGCCACTCCAATCAAAGGCCTGATCCTCACCGAAGGCATTGAGCCGCTAGAGTACGTCCACTACGAGGCCGATCAGGAAGAAGTCCCGGTCACCGTAGTCCCGTCCGGAACGCGCGACGTCACAGTAAAACTGGAATCCCTTCTAGATACAGTCCAGTTCGACCACCCGGACAAGCTAACCCGCCTCCAGGAACTGGCCGCTGACACAGTAGATTTCGACGCCATCCAGGACGCCCTCGCCCAACCCGTAACCGGCTGAGCGAAGGAGCACAGCTCCTACTGCCGCGTCTAGCGAATCCGCACACGCCCCATTCGTCGTCCTGAGGCTCCGCGTGCGGATCTCATCTTGAGCGTGTGACCAACAACAAATGTGCATCATTCGCCAAGCTCGAATGTCACCCTGAGGTCCGGCTCCGCGGGCCGTGAGGGTCTCTGCCGGTTAAGCTCGCCCTAACGGCACATCAACCCAGCATCGCTATCAACATATTGGCTACACAAACTCGCGCTGCATCCCCAACCGGCAGATGGGTAAAATCATCGCCACCCGTGCGGGTCCGCACTCGCCCACCCACACCATCTCGCAGGGATCCCCGAACTGTGTTTACCTGTTAGCAGGTACTCTTCTTACACGTTCGTGATACTCGCTACCGTGTACACGGTAGCGAGTATCTAATGCCTGATATGTCTTCGATATGCAGAGCGCAGCTCCGACAATCGGGGGACTGATTTCGGTGCTGGCGCTGCTAGACTCAGTCGATGACTTCGACCGATTCCCGCCCCACACCTGACAGCCTCGCATCATCCCTTACCGAACGCCAACAGCAGGCTGTCGAATATACCGGCGGGCCACTGCTTATCGTGGCCGGACCCGGCTCCGGAAAGACGCGTGTGATGTCTCACCGCGTCGCCCACCTGATTGGCGAGTTGGACATACCGCCCTGGCAGGTGTTGGCGGTGACATTCACCAACAAGGCCGCCCGCGAACTACGCGAAAGATGCGAGCGACTTCTTGGCGGCGATGTCCCAGATCTACAAGTTCGCACGTTCCACTCATGGGCATCCCAGCTGCTGCGCCGAGAAGGTGGTCGCGCTGGCCTTGAGCCGGGATTCTCTATCTACGATGACGACGACCAGATTCGCCTCATGCGTCAGATCCTCGACCAGCTTGAGGTCGATACAAAGCGCTACGCCCCACGTGCCGTTCTCGGCATCATCTCCAACGCAAAAAATCTCATGCTAGACGCCCAGCACTTCGAGCCGTCAGTCGGATCGTACTTCGAGGAGGTCGCCTCGCGCTCGTACGAGCAGTATGAGAAACGCCTGCGTGAGGCCAACGCCGTGGACTTCGATGACCTGCTGCTGGTGGCGCATCGATTGCTCGATACCAACATTGATCTGCTCGAAACGTATCAACGCCGCTACAAGCACCTGCTCATCGACGAGTTTCAGGACACCAACCCAATTCAGCTTGGATTGGCCCGTCTTCTCGCCGGTGGCCACGAGAATATCTGCGTGGTTGGCGACCCCAACCAATCGATTTATTCGTGGCGCCACGCAGACCCCAAGAACATGCTGGACTTCAAGAAGTTCTACCCCAACGCCAAGATCGTTGCGCTCGATCAGAACTATCGCTCCACCCAGACCATCATTGAGGCCGCCGCCGCCGTCATTGGCAACAACCAGGGTCGGATCCCAAACGAACTTTGGACTAATAACCCCAAAGGCGGCCCAATCATCATCGCCGAGGCTTATACCGAAGAGGAAGAGGCCGATCTGGTCCTCCAGGAGGTGATGCGCCTGCGAGACGAGGATGACGTCGATCTAAACGACATTGCCGTGATGTACCGCATCAACGCCCAGTCACGCGCACTTGAGGTGGCCTGTAATCGGCACAGCGTCCCGTACCAACTCGTCGGCGGACTGAAGTTCTACGAGCGACGAGAGGTTCGCGACCTGATCGCCTACCTCCGCGTCATCGCAAACCCGCCAGACGATATTGCTCTCGAACGCGTCATCAACCAGCCAGCCCGCGGCATCTCCCAAAAGTCGGTAGATGCCATTCGCTCCAGCGCTCGCGGTCGTGGCGTCTCCGAATGGGAAGCAATAGCCGATATAGAAGAGCCCGGCCATGAGTTGCGTTCCGCGCTGAACAAGCGAGCTGTGAACTCGGTCGCTGCGTTCGTCGGCATGATCAAGTTCCTCGCAGACCGCAGCCACCAGGTGAGTGTGAAAGAACTCATGGACGTCACCCTGGAACGCACTGGTTACAAGCGCCTCATCCAGGAAGATCAGGACCGCGGCGATGAGCGCTGGGACAACATCCTGGAGCTTCGAGGCACCGCAAACCATCTCGATGGCACCGAACCCCGAGAAGAACTACTTGAGTTCCTGGAAGACGCCGCACTTGTATCGGCCGTCGATACCATCGCCGATGATGAAGAGGGCTTGCTCACGCTGATCACGCTGCACCAGGCCAAGGGGCTGGAGTACGACTCCGTGTTCATGATCGGCATGGAAGAGGGCATGCTGCCCCACATCCGGTCCATGGAAAGCGCTGAGGACCTCGAAGAAGAGCGTCGCCTCTGCTACGTGGGCATGACTCGCGCCAAGCGACGCCTCTACATGCTGCGAGCGTTCCGTCGATCCTTCCGCGGCATGACCGGCGCATCACTCCCCTCTCGCTTCCTGGACGAACTACCGGAAGAGTTCACCGCACGAGAGAACAACGTCCGCACGGGTCTGACTAAGTCGAGAGTACGACAGCCTGAGCCGACCATAAAGACGCCGTTGCAGGTGCGCGCGAAGCTGGCAGCGCCGTCACCATCACCAGCAGGACCCAAGATCAGTTTCACCCCGGGCGAGCAGGTTACTCATGAGAAGTTTGGCGAGGGCATCATCATCACAGTAGATGAGGGCCGCGGAGACCAAATGATTACCGTGGTGTTCAAAACGGCCGGTCAAAAGATGCTGAGCGTTGAATATGCGAACCTCACAAAAGTCGAGAAGGTCAAAAAGCCTTCCAAAATGAGGCCTCAGTCCGACGAATTTATTGACACTTGAGGACGCCGTTCATAGACTCCGCCCGCCTGATGCAATTCAACATGAGATCAAACACTCACAAAACCACCAGTACATCACCAGTACGACAAGGAAATCGATTTGCCTGAAGAGTCGGTCATAACCGATGAGATGCGTGCGGCGATTGGAGTCGAGTCCGAACCCGGAGTCTGGCCCATCGAGCGCGGCGCAATTGAGAAGTTCGCCAATGCGATTGGCGACTCAAGCATTCTGTACACCGATGAGTTAGCCGCCCGTCAGACTCATGCAGGTGGCATCATTGCGCCTCCCACGTTCTTGCGGCTTCTTTCTCCCGGCACTCAGACGGCCACGTACAAGATGCCGTATCGAGAAGTGCTGGACGGTGGCAGTGAGTACGAATACTTCGCGCCGATCAGAGAGGGCGATACAATCACGTCCACTGTGCAGCTGGTCGAAGTTTTCGAAAAGCCCGGACGACTTGGGCTAATGCTTTTCCGGATCAACGAGAACCGCTACGTGAACCAGTTTGGTGAGCTCGTAGCAACCCAGCGAACGACCAGCATCAACTACCCGGATCAGGAGTAATCATGCCGTACTTCGACGATGTCTCGGTAGGAGACGATCTTCCAGACCTGAAGAAGCAGGCGACCACTGTGCAGTTGGTTCAGTACGCCGGTGCTTCCAACGACTACAACCAGATCCACTACGATGCCGAAGTTGCCGCACGAGCCGGCCACAAGAGTGTCATCATCCACGGTGCGCTCAAGAACGCATGGCTGGCGCAACTGGTGACCGACTGGATTGGCACCACAGGCACGCTGGCCAAGATTTCAGTTGCATACCGCGGAATCGACTATCCAAACGACACGATCACGTGCAAAGGCAAAGTGACCGGCAAGCGAACCGAAGACGGGCGCAATCTCGTCGACTGCGATATCTGGCTTGAGAACGGCGAGGGCAAGACCACCACACCCGGCACTGCCATCGTCGCCCTGCCCACCCGCTAATCACACGAACCTAATCACAACCCACAAATTGCAAATAGACAGAGGATCGAAATGCCCGGACTACTTGATGGACGCGTAGCCATAGTCACAGGTGCGGGAGGTGGCATTGGCCGCGCCGTGGCCGAACACCTTGGATCACTTGGAGCAAACGTAGTCGTCAACGACTTCGGTGGCTCAGTCGACGGCAGCGGCAGTTCAACCACTCCGGCCGAAGAGACTGCGAAGCTGGTAGAAGCTGCAGGCGGCAAGGCAGTAGTGAACTCAACCTCCGTGACTGAAATGGCCAACGGAGAGGCACTCGTCCAGCAGGCGCTGGATGAGTTTGGCAGGCTCGATATCGTAGTAACCGCGGCAGGCATCCTGCGCGACCGCATGATCTTCAACATGTCTGAAGATGAGTGGGATCAGGTCATAGACGTCCACCTCAAAGGCACATTCACGGTGGTCAAGCACGCCTCAATCCTCTTCCGGCAGCAGCGCTCCGGCAGCATCATCACCTTCTCATCGGAATCAGGATTACTCGGCAACGCCGGACAGGCCAACTACGGCGCCGCAAAGTCAGGTATCGCAGGCTTCACGAAAGTCATTGCCCGAGACCTCGGCAAATACGGTGTCACGGTCAACTGCATCGCACCACGCGCAGAAACTCGCATGATTGCCACCGTCCCGCAAGAGATCAAGGACAAGATGGACGAATCAGGCATCGATCTCATCCCGAAAAAGGCCTCCATGGAGCCTGAAGACATCGCTCCGATGGTCGGCTTCCTGGCCAGCGATTACGCGGTGGACGTGAACGGCCAAATATTCCTGGTCCACGGCGGCACGATCTCCCTCATGTCTCAGCCTCGCGTTATCCGATCCATGTACAACAAGGGCGGCGGTTTCTCGGTTGCAGAGATTGATGAGATGGCACCCCTGTTCCTGCTTCAGGGGCCTGGCGACTACCGTCCCGACGCCCCAAACGTCGGCAAAATGTCGGCTGGGGAGAAGTCGCTTGAAGGCAAAGTCGCCATCGTGACCGGCTCAGGCCGTGGCATCGGCGCCGGAGTTGCAAAGCTACTCGCGGCGCAAGGTGCATCCGTCGTTGTGAACGATATCGGTGCAGCGTTGGACGGCTCTGGAGGCGACCAGTCTCCAGCCGCGCAGATCGTTGCGGAGATCGGTGAAGACGGCGGCAGCGCGGTTGCGTCATTCGATAGCGTCACTGAGGCCACCGGTGGCACCAACATCATCGAGACCGCAATGGACAACTTCGGCCGACTCGACATTGTTGTCACCCCGGCTGGAATACTCCGGGACCGCATGATCTTCAACATGTCTGAAGAGGAGTGGGATGCCGTAATCGCTGTCCACTTGAAGGGCACATTCAACGTGATCCGCCCTGCTTCAATCATCTTCCGGCAGCAGAAGGCGGGACGAATCATCACGTTCTCATCCGTATCCGGCCTCTACGGCTACTCCGGCCAGGCTAACTACGGCGCAGCCAAAGACGGCATCGCAGGCTTTACGCGAGTAGTCGCAAAAGACCTCGCCAAGTACGGCGTCACGGCCAACTCCATCTCCCCCGGTGCATCAACGCGCATGACCGACAGCGTCCCCGACTCAACTCGTCAAATGCGGCGGAAGGGTCAACTAGTACCGCCAGATGGCATTCTGACCCGGGAGCCAAATGAAGTGGCTCCAATGGTCGGCTGGCTGGCCTCCGACGCGTCGCAAGGCGTCTCGGGGCGTGTGTTCCACGTCAGCGGCAACACCATTGGACTCATGTCAGACCCGGCCACATTCAAGTCCATCAACAAAGATGGCCGCTGGGACGTTGACGAAATTGCAGCGATGTTCCCGTCAACGCTAGGTCTGGATCTCCAGAACCCAAAGCCAATGGAAGAGCCGAAGGCGTAGGCGTCAGAGCCGCGCGAAGAGGGGCAGGTTTCAAACCTGCCCCTACCAAACGTCACGTATCTGTTCCCCGAACTAGCCGCAGATGTTGCTTAGCGTGCCGACCTGGCTGATCTCTACCTCAACCGTGTCGCCAGCCACAATCTGACCTGCTGTGCCTGAAGTTCCCGTGAAAATGCAGTCACCGGGCTCCAGGGTCATGTACTTACTGATGAACGATATGGTCTTGGGAATGTCGTGAATCATCTCTGACGTGTTGCAGTTCTGCGCTGCCTTGCCATTGATACGTCCCTCAATGTCGAGGTTCGAAGGGTCGATTCCTGTGACGATCCACGGGCCAATCGGTGAGAACGTGTCGGATGACTTTGCTCGCCACCAGCTTGTGTCCATGGCCTGCCAGTCACGGGCACTCACGTCGTTGCCGCAGCTGTAGCCAAACACGTAGTCCATGGCATCTTCCAGGGAGACGTTGCTGGCAGTTTTGCTGATCACAACTACCAGTTCAGCTTCGGCGTCTACCTTTTCTGAGTCGGTTGGGATCTTGATGACATCGCCGGTGCCAGCCAGTGATGTCTCTGACTTCAGGAACGGCTCTGGCACTTCAGGGGCAGGTGCGTCGTGAAGGTGTGAACCGTAGTTCAAGGCCATAGCCAGCATCTTGTTTGGCTCAACAGGGGCGAGCAGCTTTACATCGCTAAAGGCGTGCGTGGCGCCTGTTTCACTGTAATCGGTATAGCCGGGACCACTGATCGCCTTGACGGTATCGCCATCGACAATTCCGTAGCTGTCGGAACCACCTGCGCTGAATCTGATGAATTTCATGTGCTCTTCTCCCTGTGATGCTGATATAAATCAGCACGCGTATTGATTGCATCTTTGAAGAATTGACGACGGTGCGCAAGTTTATTCGACAGATGTCCGTCGCGCCAATCGCCATAAGCGTTTGAGTCGCAAATGAGGGTGATATTGGAGTTGGAATGTTCGATCTCATAATCAAAAACGCTCGGCTTATCGATGGCACTGGCGGTCACGCCTACGATACTGACATCGCTGTTGAGGGCGATCGCGTCACCGCTATTGGTCGCATCGATGGCGATGCTGCCCAGGTTGTCGATGCGGCTGGCGCAGTTGTCACACCGGGCTTCATCGATCTTCATACCCACTCTGATGGCTCGTTTCTGATCGATCCACATGCCGATAGCAAGCTGAGACAGGGTGTGACGCTGGAACTGATGGGCAACTGCGGCATGAGCTTCTGCGCTCCACTTGGCGGACTGGCGCGTTCTTATCTTGACGACTGGATGGACGGGTACGAAACGGCACCAGATGTTGATTGGACAACGATGGACGGATATCTCAATGCGCTTGAGGCGCGTGGCTCAACCATCAACGTGGCGGCCCAGGTAGGACACGGCACGGTGCGGCAGAATGTTCTGGGCATGGACGCACGCTCGCCGGATGTCGATGAGCTTGCAGCGATGGAGCGGTTGGTTGCAGAGAGTCTGGACGCCGGCGCGCTTGGCTTCTCCACTGGCCTGTTCTACACGCCGGGCAGCTATTCCGTAACCGACGAAGTAGTCGCGCTGGCACAGGTAGCCGCCGATCGCGGTGCGCTGTACTCCAGCCATCTTCGCTCCGAAGGCGCGGACGGACCGGGACTCATGACAGCCTACGAGGAGGCTCTCGAGATCGGTCGCCGCACGGGTGTCCGAGTGGAGCTTTCGCACGTGAAGTGCAAGGGCGTACCCGTATGGGGCAAGGGCGGCGTAGTTCTCGCTCTTATCGAAGCAGCGAGGCGAGAAGGCTTGGACGTGGCTGGCGATCAGTATCCGTATCCACGTTCATCAACTCTCATGATGGGTGCGCTGTTCCCAAAGTGGGCGCAAGCAGGCGGCCGAGATGCTGTGCTGCAGCGCATCAGTGATTCCGACACGCGCGCCAAAGTTCGCACAGCCATCGACTATAACATCGGACTCTACAAAGGCCCTGAAGCGTTCACGTTCTCGGCGTTCAAGGCGAACCCAGAGTTCGAGGGACGCCATCTGGGCGATATTGCTGACGATATCGGCACTGAGCCAGCGGAGGCAGCCCTGAGGCTCTTCGAGATGGGCTCAGGTCAGGTCGTCCTGACATCACTATCGCAGGAAGATGTCGACCTGATCGCCCAGTCATCGTTCATCTCAGTGGCGTCTGACGGCAACTCATTGCGCACCGAAGGGCCGCTTTCGGCCGGTGTGCCGCATCCGCGGAGCTACGGAACCAACGCACGATTCATCAACGAGTATGTGAACACCAAGAAAACGGTCAAACTGGAAGACGCCGTCCACCGGATGACCGGGCTTCCTGCACAGCGGCTTGACCTCAAGCGCCGCGGCCGCATCGCTCCCGGATACATTGCGGATATCGTAATCATGAGACCGAATGAAGTCCGCGACAACGCTACTTTCACAGACCCTCATCAGTACGCCGACGGCGTGGACGAAGTGTGGGTCAACGGCACACATGCGCTCAGTGGCGGCCAACCAACTGGCAAGCTCGCTGGCAAAGTAATCCGCAGCAAAGATTCATAGTGACTTGCGCCTTTCAAGGCGTATCCTCTATTACGGAATTCACGACGTAAGGAAAGTGACCAGATGCCCGGCTACGATCTCGTAATCAAGAACGGCACCGTGGTGGACCCGTCCCAGGGGATCCACGCCAAAAAAGACATCGCGATCTCCGGCGGAACAATCCAGGCGATCGAGGACTACATTACCGACGGCGATACCCGTGATGTCATTGAGGCCAAAGACCTTCTCGTCACCCCTGGGCTGGTTGATCTGCACGTCCACATCTGGTGGGGCGTAGCGCATCTGGCTATCGAGCCGGACCCCACATCACTGGCGCATGGTGCGACCACAGTCGTCGATGCTGGTTCATCAGGCTCCAACACGTTTCCGGGCTTTCGCCGGTATGTGATGGAGCAGGTGAACACCCGCGCATATGCGTTCCTGCACATCTCCGGGATGGGCCAACTCGACCGAGACATTGGTGAACTTGAGGACATCCGCTGGGCGCGCGTTGATCATGCCGTGGCGACTGCCAACGCTAATCTTGATCTCATTGTGGGCATCAAGGTCCGGCTCTCAGAGGGAATCGTTGGTGCCAACGATGTGGTCGCGCTGGAGCGTGCATCTGAAGCAGCACAGCACATCGGCGTGCCGCTGATGATTCATATTGGTGGCACAAACCACGAGTTGGAGGAGATTTTCGGCAAGCTCCGCAAGGGCGATATCGTCACCCACTCCTTCACGGCCACGCCGCCAGGCATAATCACAGACAACGGTGCAGTGCTTCCGGCTGCACTTGAGGCCCGCGAGCGAGGCGTCAACTTCGACGTTGGCCACGGTGCCGGCAGCTTTGGGTTCAAGGTAGCTGAGGCTGCGATGAGCCACGGCTTCAACCCGGCGACAATCAGCTCGGACGTACACCGCTACAACGTGCGCGGTCCTGTGTTCGATCTGGCGACCACGCTCTCCAAGTTCATGCATCTAGGCATGAGCCTTGATGACGTGATTCGCCTCGGTACTGAAGCCCCCGCGACCGCGATAAACCGACAAGATATCGTCGGGTCACTCAAGGTCGGGTCAGTCGCTGACGTATCTATCTTTGACCTCAAAGAGGGTGCAGTTGAGTTCAAGGACGCCCGCGGAGATGTCCGCAACGGCAACCAACTCCTTGTGCCGGTCGAAACGGTTCGAGCAGGCCGACGCTTCTCGCCATTCCACGGCAGCCACCACGATCACTCACACCCACCCGGATTTTAAGGCGACTTCTCCTGAGCACTGAGATCATGGATTCGTCACCCGACGCGGGTCAGCCAGCCGCTGATATCGCGGTGGTGCGGACTTCAGGTGTCCACAAGGCATACGGCGACGCTGGCGTACTGACGGGCCTGAATCTGGAAGTCCAGCGCGGCGAAACAATCACGATATTCGGCCCAAATGGCGCCGGGAAGACCACGCTGTTGCGGGTGCTTGGTTCGCTGACGAAGCCGGACCGTGGCGAAGTCTCGATCAATGGCTACTCCCTTACGCAACAAGCCGCACTTGCTCGCAGCACGATCGGCGTTGTGATGCACTCGTCGTTGCTCTACGGCGACCTAACGGCGCGCGAAAATCTTCGGTTTTACGGAAATTTGTTCAGCCTCAGCGACCCAGAGGATCGCATTGAGACACTGGCCGAACGCTTGAACGTAACGCACCGCCTGGACGACAAAGTAAGGGATCTATCGCACGGTCTCGAGAAGCGGGTTTCGTTTGTGCGAGCGCTGCTTCATCGACCGCGGCTGCTACTGCTGGACGAACCGGAATCAGGGCTAGACCAGAACACCCTGGCCATATTTGAAGACTTACTTGCGGAATTCCGCGCCGCCGGCGGTTCAACGGTGCTGGTTACCCACTCGCTGGAGCGAGGGCTGGCACTGTCTGATCGCGTCGCCATCCTGAGCGGCGGACGAATCGTGTTCGATGACCGCAGCCAGAACGTCCCCATAGAAGAGCTGCCAGAGATCTACCGGAGCTTCACGGGAGAGGTCTCTTGAAGATCTCACTTGGGCCAGTATGGGCGGTCGCCAAAAAAGACCTGCTGCTGGAAGTCCGCAACCGGGAGATCATCCTTTCTATTCTGGTCTTCTCAGGGCTGGTTTTCATCATCTTCAACTTCGCCATAGAGCTAACCACGGTCAACCGCGACACCGTTGGCCCCGGCGTGCTGTGGGTGGCGTTCATCTTCGCCGCGATTCTGGGCCTGAACCGGTCATTCATCATCGAGAAAGATGGCAACGCACTGGAAGGAATGATGCTCTCGCCAATCGGGCGCGACACCATTCTGGCCGGCAAGACTCTCGGCAACCTGCTCTTCATGCTCACCGCGCTGGTCGTGCTCTTCCCAGTGTTCACAGCACTGTTCAATGTGAACGTGCTGAAGCCAGAGATCATCGTGCTGGCCGCCCTCGCAACCATCGGGTTGGCAACGATTGGAACCATGTTCGCCGCCCTCTCTGTGAACACTCGTGCCCGCGAGATCATGCTCCCGGTGCTGTTCCTACCAATGGCCGTACCAATCCTCATCGCAGCGGTAGAAGGCACCGCACAGATCACTCAGGGCGGAAGCTGGTCAGAAGCCGCCGAGTGGTTCCAGGTGCTGGGCGCATTCGACATAGTCTTCGTCATCGGCGCGCTCCTGACCTTCCAGTTCCTGCTGGAAGACTAGGTACCTGCCGCACAGGCACATATAACAGCCGCGATTGTCTGCCTTGCAGTCTTGGATGCCGCGCATATTTGTATCTACGCCCCCCTGCAATCCAACCTCACAATCTTTACGTTCGACTGAACTGGAAATCATCGCGATTGTGATATTCTGAACACAGTGTTTACGGGAGAGAAATAGGTGGTCGAATTGATCGGCCCAAAACGCACAGTTTGGCTATTTGCCACGGCTGTTCTGGTTCTGGTTACCCTATGGATGATCTTCGAGTGGGTCCCCACGGAACGGAACCTTGGCGTCGTTCAACGCGCTCTTTACGTGCACGTTCCGCTCGCGTGGATTTCGATGGTCGCCGTTGGCGTTGTTGCCGCTGCATCACTCATGTATCTCATCACCGGCAAACGCAGGTGGGACTCCATCGCACTGGCCTCCGCTGAAACAGGCGTTCTAGCCGGGACGCTGATGCTCATTACCGGCGCAATCTGGGCGAAGCCAATCTGGAACGTCTGGTGGACGTGGGACGCAAAACTCACTACCACTGCGATCCTCTGGTTCCTCTACGTTGCATACCTGATGCTCAGAGCGTTCGCCCCTCCAGGAAACCAGGCATACCGGATGGCCGCTGTAGTGGCTGTGCTGGGCGCCGTTGACGTGCCGATTGTTTACTACGCCGCTAACCTATGGCGAACGGCGCATCCTGAATTGATAATTGGCCCTGCAGCCGACTCCTCAGGGCTTACCTCCGAGATGGGTATTACGCTACTCGTCTCAGTGGTGGCCTTCACCAGTCTGTACATCTACATGCTCGTCGACCGATTCCGTGTTCGACAGTCCGAACTTGAAATATCCGATTTGAAACGCGAGATGCGTAATCATCTGTATGCACCAATGACGTCTGACACACCCGCTACGGCACAGAGCCTTCGTGAAGTCGCACCTGAACCGGCAGGAGACTGACTGATGAGAACTGTGCTGACAAGGCCCCTAACGATCTTGCTGGCGATTATTGCGACCATCGTTCCAACAGGTGTTGTGCTGGCAGCTTCTGAGGGGCCGATATTCCGGGCTGCGAAAGTCGTTGGACAGGAAAATACCAACACCGAGACGAATCTCGATTACCTTTTCGCCATCTACTTAGTTACATGGGTAGGCTTCTTCGCCTACATCTTCATTGTTTCGCGCAGACAGCGGACAATGGAACGAGAGATTGAAGGGCTCAAGCAATTGCTGTCCCAACAACAAGAACGCACGGGGAAGGGCTTACCAGTCAAATGACCTCAGGTCCCAACGGATCAAATCAGAGACCGGACTTCGACCCGGATTCTCCTGACTTCGACCCCGGTGAACTTCCGGATATATTGCAGCCATCATCTGAGGCTTCTGCATCCACGCTCATCAGCCCCAGAGCACGCCTCATTCTGTTTGGTGTTCTCATCTTCGCGGTGCTGGGCTTCTTCGCCACAATGGCGCTTCGCAACGCCTCTGTCTACTACGTCACGGTCTCCGAGCTTCAGGCTCAGGATGCCGCAGAGGACGGCACTCTGGTGCGGGTAGCAGGAAAACTCGTGAGTGACTCATTTGTGCGCCACGAGAACAGCCTCGATGTCGAGTTCGCCATTACCGATGAAGAGGGCGAAGTGCTTAACGTTGCCTATTCAGGTGAAGTGGGCCAGATCTTCTTCAACGATCACTCTGAGCTGATTCTAGAGGGTGCCTACGGACACGACGGCATCTTCACCACGGAGCAGCTAATTGTGAAGTGTCCTACCAAGTACGTGAACGTACAGGACAACGCAAATACCGCGAGTGGGGGTGAATCGGTTGACCCGGACTACGAAGACTTAGAAATCACGACCGAGATTTTCAACTCGAATTCTTAGGCCGATTGAGTTTCGCTCCACACCCGTGACATCCGCGGGGCGTGGGGGTGTCATTCTGAGGTTTTACGAAGAATCTCAGTTGTGAACAAGAGTATGCGTTCGATGTAGCCTGCGCCGCGATCGATTCTGAGATTCTTTGTGGGACCTCAGAATCACTTTGCAGTAGGGATTGCCATCCCCCGGTTTCTGCCCCGAATTCCTGATCGAACGACACACGGTGAAAATAGAAAACGCCCCGGAATCAATCCGGAGCGTTTGCGTTAGATAGCTACCGAACAGCTATTTACTCTCGGTAGTAGCCGCTTTGATCTTCGCCATGATCTCATCGGGGGCATCCTGTTTTGGCACGTTCTGCAAGAGTTCAATGGTTGAACGAAGTGACTCTGTCCAACCCTCGCAGTCGGTACATTCGGTGAGGTGGGCTTCAAGCTTGAGGACAAGCTCTTCATCGCACTCACCATCGATTAAATCAGAGGCGTTGGCGCGCAACTCATCACAGATCGCCCGAGCTCGATCACTGTGACCGTCGCGGTCATTGCCACGTTTGAAAAATCTGGAAACCACTGTTCTTGCGCCCCTTGAGACGAGAGAGTCAACTAATCCATCGTAATTATTATCACAGTCACAGGGCTCCGTACATCTGGGGTTTATAGCGATACCGGAGCACTCCCGACAGACTTATGATGCGCATATTGGCCGGTGCGATTCAAAATCAGGCTGATTGGATCAGCACCGCTATGACACTCTGTGCGTACTTGAATAGAAGTACTATCATGTAATACCCATTGAGGCCGTGGCGCATCAAATAGGGGCTAGTGGACGCTTTCCACACGATCAAGCCCAAGAGGTTTTCAGGATTCGATGATATCCAGCGGCACGGAAAACGTAGTTGAACTGACCGACGAGCTTTTCGAGAAGATCGTCGATGAGCATTCCAGCTTTGTGTACAACGTTTCCTACCGCATGATGGGAAACCCAGATGATGCCCAGGAAGTAGTGCAGGACACATTCCTCTCCGCATACAGAGCACGTGATCGCTTCCGCGGTGAGGCGCAGGTAACTACCTTGCTCTACCGAACGACACCAACGCGGCACTGATGCGGCTGCGGAAGAACAGCCACAAGAAAGAGATCGCTCAGGATCCGCTTGGGGTCTACCAAAAGATCGACCGGGCCGATTGGGCAGATGCTCCGGATAAAACAGCTCTCAACAACGAACTGGCAGTAGAAATCCAGAAGGGCATTGAGGAACTTCCCGAAGATCTGAAGGTCGCCGTTGTCCTAAGAGACGTCGAAGGCCTCACCAATGAGGAAGCAGCAGAGGCACTTGAGATATCAGTCTCAGCCCTGAAGGCCCGACTTCACCGTGGCCGAGTCCTTCTGCGAAACATTCTGGCGGACTACATCAACCAACGATCTTCCTAATCGCCAACTTCACGGAATCGCAATCAAAAAGGCCCGCCTAAATAGCGGGCCTTTTGATTTAGGTCTGGTTTTTGAGGCTAAATCGCGTACGTAGCCAGAATCTTCTCCGGTGAAGCTTTCGATGGCGCTCGACCGGTCATAGACGAATACTGGTCGCCAAGCGTTGGCCGATTTTCCTTGAAGATGACGCCCAAAGGCACGCGGCCGTCAGAGACGACGTTCATGGCCTGGGCTCGATCTGACGAGTCGTAGTCTTCAGGCAGGTCGATGATGCCAGGCTCTATGCCCTTCTTCTTGCTGCCCTTCAACTGCTCATACGTATCGTTGTAGGTCGTGCATGGGGACTGCACATGGACGATCGAGAAGCCATTGTGCTCCATCGCTTCCTCAATCAGTGCAGACAGTTCGCGTGGCTTGCTTGAGTAGTGCGAAGCGATAAACGAGACGCCAATCTCAAGGTAGAAAGAGAGCGGATTGAGTGCAGCCTCAATCTTGCCGAATGGCGTTGAGCTGGTCACCATGCCAAAATTCGATGTAGGCGAGCTCTGGCCCTTGGTGAGGCCGTAAACACCGTTGTCCATGATGACTGCTGTCACGTTGAGGTTACGCTGTGCCTGTGGGCCAATGTGCTCCATACCGATGCTGAGGAAGTCGCCGTCTCCGGCAACAATAATCACATTGCTGTCCGGTGAACCAGACTTCACGCCGAGCGCGATTGGGAGCGTCCGACCGTGGATGCCGTGAATACCAAAAGGCTGCTCATCAGCTTCCATCAGATGAACCAGGTTTCCGGAGCAGCCAATGCCGGCAACGATCACGTTATCCCGCATGCGGGTCTCGTGCTTTTCATTCCGGGCGTTGAGAGCGAATTCGACGGCGCGTCGCACACCAAAATCACCGCAACCGGGGCACCACTTGAAATCGTAATTGGGATTCTTTGTCGTCATGCGAGAACTTTCCCCTCCTGATGCTGCATAACCATGGTTTCAACCCGATCCGCCAGCAGGCCGGATTTGAACGGGAGACCGGTGTATTGAGTAATCGACTCGGCGTTTACCCGGTCCATACGGAGCAGTGCGGACCACTGACCCTGATAGTTGAGTTCTGGAACAATAACTAGGTCTTTCGATTTCAGAAGGTCCAGCAGACCATCTGGGAGCGGGTTGAGGTACATGGTGTAAACCCACCCAATGTCCACCCCACGGTCCTTGAGAGCCTCAAACGCTTCTCGCGCTGGGCCTTTGGAGCCGCCCCACGGCATCATCACAACGGATGCGTCCGGGTTGATGTCTTCATATGTGCCGTCGTTCAGCAGGTTCAGCTTGCCAAACCGGCGATGTGTTCCGTGGACGTGCACGGTGGCCAGGTGCGTTGTATCGCCAAATTCATCATGCTCACTACCGTTGGCAACGTAAGCACCGGGGCCACCGGGGAGCGGCATTGGCGATACCTCTTCCGCTTCGTAGCGGTGGTAGCCATTTTCACCTGTGTAGACCTGTCGGTCCTCAACCACAATCTTGGAGAGGTCAGGCTTTTCGATGTTCTGAGTGCGCTCGGAAAGCACCATTTCGCTCAGCAGAATGACCGGTCCCTGATATCGTTCAGCCCAATTGACCGCCTTGGCGGAACCGAAGAGGCACTCCTCAAGGTCACCGGGGGCAATGACCGGGATTCTCACATCACCGTGAGCGGGGTGGATGCAGGAGAAGAGGTCTGACTGTTCGGTCTTGGTTGGAAGCCCCGTGGCAGGACCACCGCGCTGCACGTTTACAATCACCAACGGAATCTCAGACATCCAGGCCAGTCCAATTCCTTCACTCATCAGGGACAGTCCGGGACCAGCCGTTGCTGTCATCGCTTTCCGTCCAGCGAATCCTGCACCTATTAGAGTGTTGATCGATTCAATTTCAGATGATGTCTGGTGGACAAACGTGTTTTCGCCAACCATTCTCGATTCCATCCAGATCAGAATCTTGGTGGCCGGTGAGATGGGGTATCCAACGTAGTAGTCGAGCCCGGCAGCCATGGCACCAAGGCCAATCATGTCGCTGCTCTCCGCCATGATCTGTTCATACTCTGGGGGATTTGAGGCACCGATGCTCTCAATGAATATGCCACTGTCGCGGGCGGCCTGAGCGCCAAGTTCCAGTGCAGCATCGTTGGAGTCGATGATCTGAGCGTCGCTGTCTCGGCCTCTGGTGTACTTGGCCTTGTTGAACGCTTTCACATCATCCAGAGCAAACCCAATTTCCTGGGAGATTGCGCCAACCGTTACAAAGTTGGTTGCCCTGGGGTTCCCCACTTCTTTGGCCAGTGCTTCAACATCAATTCCAAAGTTAAGTCCGTCTACCGGGAGATCAAACTCTTTGGAGTTGTAGATAGTCACGCCGCCAGCACGTAGCTCCGGATGGTGGGTGTCATATCCGTACTTGTTGAATGCCACCAGGAGGTCCGGGTAGTCACCCTGTCCGAATACGGGGTCGACAGACATTCTGACTTGCGTCCAAATTGGTCCACCGAGGATCTGCGATGGAAACGTAGCGAAGGTATAAACGTAATAACCAGCACTCGCAGCCGCACTCGCAAGTGCCTCCGTCGCCGTAACGACATTGGCCTCACCGGCAAACCGGACTACGAAATCGCGCTTTTCCAATCGTTCCTCCAGCAAACTTATCGGTCTGTTGCGTCGGGAGCCGTTTTCAGACATCGCTGTCTTGTGGTCCCGTCTTGTAATTTTTTATTGACCCGGATCCCAGGCAGTCCCTGGTTCATCTCAGATGCTGACGTATTTTATAGGGTTACTTTTCTAAAGCGTGTCGCTACGGAATTTATCCTCACCGCTTTCGTATCCCCAAAATAAATTGGAGGAGTCAGGCGTCACGGTAGGAATTTTGAATAAGCCTAGAAAGTAAATTATCGGTTTGGTAAAAAGTGGTGTCAACCGAAATTCGTACGAATGCGCCCTTACAGCGTCAGCAATCGCACCAGTTTGAAAACGTCTGGACTGATTGTGACAAAAACCACAAACAAATAAACTTAGGTTTCAAGAGCCAGAAACGTATCCCGTAAACAACCTCGTCTCCCTCTCAAAACCATGCAAACAAGAACTGCAATCTCACACGGCGGCGTAGTATTGCGCCCCACGGAAGACGGCGACTACGAAGTAGTTTTGTGCGGTCGCAATATTTCGGGAACATGGCAATTGCCCAAGGGGACGCCTGATCCTGGTGAAACCCATGAAGAAACAGCGCTCCGTGAGGTTAGGGAAGAAACCGGACTTGAGACCAGAATTATTGAACTGGTCGGAGAGATCAGGTACTCGTTTGTTCGCCAATCTGCTGAAACCCGGTACGATAAGAGCGTTTCTTACTATCTGATGGAGGTGAAAGGCGGTGACCTTTGCCTCCATGATGACGAATTTGACGTAGTGGTCTGGCGGGACGTCCGTGAGGCCGCAGGGAATTTAACATTCGAGAATGAATCGCGAATCTTGGAAAAGGCTATTGCCCTGGCCCAGAGCAGAGAGACCGGAAGAACGTAACCTTCTGCTCACTGGCCAGCAGATTGTGTTGCGCGAAAAGCGAATCGAAGACGCCGCAGTTGACTACGAGTGGCGTGTTGACCCAGAACTGGCGAAGCTCGATGCGACTGCACCTCTGCGCCTGACGCTGGAGGAGTACACCCGGTATTTCAAAGATGAGTTGGAGTTTCCGTCACCCTGGTCCGTCCGCCTTGCCGTTGAGACCCACGAAGGCGAGCACATTGGCAACGTCATGTACTACGATGTGGATGAGCGCAAGAAACAGGCTGAACTGGGCATCATGATTGGCATCAAGGAGTACTGGGGCCGCGGTTACGGCTCGGACGTAGTGGCCACGGTCCTCAAGCATATTTTCCTGGATACCGGAATTGAGCGCGTCTACCTGCACACCCTCTCCTGGAACGATCGTGCGCAGGCGGCGTTTAAGAAGTCTGGATTCAAAGTACTTCGTGACGTCAGGAAAGACGGTTACGATTTCTTGAAGATGGATGTTACCCAAGAGGACTGGGTTGCTGAAAACCCGGAGGCCATTGCCAGCGTTGAAGAGCCATCTGGCGCACGCTTTGACACCGGCGGCCAGACATCCGGGGCGACTAACTAGCGAGCATCACCCGTGCACAGTGCTCGTTGGAACGAGCGACAAACGGTGTTCAGCAGACTTCACCACATCGCTTCGTTCCCACGTAATAGGGTGATATTCTCCGTCTAGCCACGGTTGCACCAGATCGTCGTAGTGCGCACTGCCGATGCGGCCTGACTACCCCGGAGCGTACATCGATTTCGAGTTGCTCAGATCACCCATGTCTATGATCTGCCGATATGACTGGGATGCAGCGTTTACCTCGTAGCCGGTTCCCGCTTCATAGGAAGCTTGAAATGGCGTATCGGCATTACCGCCAATTGGAATCGGTCCGCGGTTGAAGATAGTTCCGAGCGGTTGCGTTGATCCAAGCGCATGTCTGAATGTGAGCTTGTGCGCCGCACCCCAGCTCCACTTCGATCGATCGCTACCCAAGTTTCGCTCTATCATCCGCATTACGGCTAGCAACGACTCCCCAACCACCCGGTCACGGTCACCCGCACGCGCCAACCATGCCGAATCTGAATCAGGCGGAAGTAACAGGAATCGAATGATTAGCGTGATGCCGTGCGAGACATATTCTGTCTCTGATGCCAGCAGAGGATAGATACCCTCGCCCATCACAAGCGCAGTCAGATCAGGCGCAAGACCGGGGCTGAGAATTCGCTCCGACAGATCGTTTCGCAACACTTCAAATATCAGGGCCGCTCGCGACTCAGCCGTGACCACGCCGTCCCACGCCATGATTTCGTTATAGGCGAAAAGTGCCTCCGGCTCCGTAACGGTAATCCTCTGCAACAGGTCCTGAAGCTCACGAACAGACGGAGCAGTCAGGTCGCCGTGCGCCAGTTCAGACCGCTCGATACTGATTGGCAAGTGAGCCGTGAGGATCTCCTCCACACGTGACGCGCGATATCCCGGGATCCATAGTTCCCCAAGCTCATGCGGGTAATCGTCTGCAATAATTCGATTGTTTGCACTAACGATGAGTCCCGAATCCGGGTTGAGCACGTGAGGCAACTCTGATGCCGGTATCTCAGCCGGCTCGTTGCCACCAGTGGCGGTCGGCTTGCCTTCCCCTCTCGGTCGGGCAGGAACACCACCGGTCATGGTGTCCCCAATGTTGCCCTGGGTATCCGCGTAGACGATGTTCAAGTGAGCACCCCGGAGGTCCGCGCAAGCATCCCGAAATTCATTCCAGTTCGATGCTACGTTCAGTCTAGTGAATCCCGTAACGTCCTCAGAAGGCCGCAATGCACTGGCGCTGATCGCCGCCGCTTCCCCTTCTCCAAGATTGACCTGGGGGATGATTGGTCCTGCAGGCGTAACCGTGACCCTCTCTACAACCGGCTCTGATTTGCCTTTGATAAATATCGATTCATCGATCACCTCAGCATCGCCAACGACCATGCCGGATGAGTCGACATCTACAGGCACCAGCGTCTCTACGTCGGCAAACGACAGCGTGATCCCCCAGGCGATATCACTGTTGTGGCCAATGACTACGGCGGGCAACCCGGGGAACGAGACGCCAGTTACCTCGTGATCACCACCCACAAGATGGTTCTCGTACCAGACCGATGGGATACGAAGCGGAAGATGTGGATCGTTCGCCAGCAGCGCACTTCCGGTGGCGGACTTCTCAGAGGAAATAGCCCAGGCATTGGATCCGCCACGCCCCGGCGTGAAGTCTCTCGCAATGTCAGATGCCTCAGAAATATCGAATTCCAGAGCGCCAATGATTGTTGGCAGGTGATCCGGGTACTCCAACATGAGATCTCCAGCAGCATCCTCACCCAGCGCCTCCACCAGTCGGGACTGGATCAGATCGTTCGTCCAGCCGTAAGACATGGTCCACGTCAGCATCCGTACGTAGGCAAGGCTATCCAGCACCGTCCATCGCTCCGGCTTGCGGCGCAGCAGCGTGAACTCCACGGGCAGCCCAGCACCTGCGCCGTCGATGACAGCGTTCACGCCTTCGGCATACGCCTCCAGGATCTGCCGCACATCATCAGGAAGAGCCTCATAATCCCGTTCAGCCGTACGTCGAAAACCAAGCGTGCGAGCTATGCGGTCAATCTCCAGCAGTTGCGGCCCCACGAACTCGCTCACGCGTCCGCTTGCAATTCGACGATTGACCTCCATCTGCCAGAGCCGGTCTTGCGCGTGGACAAAGCCCTGCGTGAAGAAAAGGTCGTGCTCGTTATCGGCGTAGATATGCGGCACGCCCCACTCATCACGAATTACCTCAACGTGTCCGCGAAGATTGGGAAGTTCAATCCTGCCATCCAGTTGCGGCAAACGGCGGCGTGACAGCAGCCTCAGCGCTGGCTTGAGAGCAAAACCGGCGAGGGATATGACAACTCTTGGAAGACGGATTGGCATTCGTTGAGACTGAGGTGATTAGTTGGAACTAACGGTCAGGAACACGCAACCCTGATGTTATGCTGCGGGCCGTGATCTGACACTCATTTGAGGTCGCCCAAAATTGACTTCTGACTACACCTCATCAGGCGTTCGAGTCGCCCAAAGCGAGCTGCAATCCCTGCTTGAATCGATGTTCCAATCGGCGGGCATGAGTGACGGCGACGCAACCCTGGTATCAGACTCGCTGATCGTTGCCGACCTTGGTGGCACCCACTCGCACGGTGTTCTCCGTGTTCCTGAGTACGTCAAAAAGATGACTGTCGATGGCGTCAATCCGGTGGGTCGCCCTTCCCTCGTCAGCGATCGCTGCTCTGCGATGGTCGTCGACGGTGACAACGCGATGGGCCAGATCGCATGCAGCTTTGCGATGCAACAAGTAATCGAGAGAGCTCGGGACACCGGAATAGCCGCGGCCGCGATCCGGGGCAGCAATCACTGCGGCGCATGTAGCTACTATGCAGAAATGGCCATCGCTGAGGACATGATCGGAATCGCGACTACGAATGCCCTGCCAACGATGGCACCAGAGGGCGGAGCAGATCCCATTCTTGGTATCGACCCGATGGCGGTATCCATCGCCGCCGGCGATGAGCATCCGATCTCATACGATGCTGCGTTTAGCGGCACGGCCCACGGGAAAATACGGGTCTACGAACAGAAGGGGCTGCAGCTACCCGAGGGCTGGGTGCTGGATAGCGATGGAGTGCCTACTACTGACCCAACAGCGGCGATCAGCGGCCTACTGCTGCCAATCGGCGGCTTCAAAGGGGCATCGATGGCAATGATCATGGGGATACTGTCATCAATGCTGTCGGGGGCCGCGTACGGCACGGAACTGGGCACTATGATCGATGGCCCCACGTCCGGCAAGGACGGCCAGTTCGTAATGGCGCTCAACGTGGCGTCATTCGTGGACGTGGATGAGTTCAAAGCTCGTGTAGACGCGTCGATCAGGCAAGTACACGAGAGCCGCAAAGCTCCCGGCCCTGATCGCATCTGGGTGGCGGGTGAGCGAGAGTTCGAGACACGCGCAATCAACATCGAACAGGGAATCCCCCTCAACGATGTGACGATCAGGGACATCAGGCTCAGCGCTGACGAACAGGGCGTCGATATCTCACCCTACGGCTGGCTGACGGAATGACGATCTCGTATCGCCCATGCACGAAGGGCGATATCAACGCGGTTCTGGACCTGTGGATTCGCGGCGGCCAACAGGGTTCGACAGACAATACGACGGCGATCAAACGCATGTTGGAACGCGATCCGCAGCTATTTGTGCTGGCATGGGATGGCGAGGCACTGGTTGGTTCGCTCATCGGGGCGTGGGATGGCTGGCGGGCAAATATGTACCGTCTGGTGATCGATCCGGAGTACCGGCGGTCTGGTATCGCCACCCATCTGCTTGAGTTGGTTGAGGATGAACTGAGGAAACTAGGCGCAACGCGGGTTTATGCTCTAGCCCTGATTAACAGTTCAGAGGCTGGCCCTTTTTGGAATCATCATGGGTATGTCCCAAACAGCAGCATCGAACCGCTCGCGAAGAACCTGTAGCAAAGTGACACATGCACCGTCATTCTGAAGAAGACCTCGACCAGCTAAGACTTTCGCACTCGCCCGAGGCAATTCGGCAGGCGCTGGAAGATGGCCCCACGCATAGCAACCTTGGCGACTTCATCCTGGGTGCCATTGACGGCGCCATAACTACATTTGCCGTAGTAGCAGGCGCGGTGGGCGCAGATCTGGGGGCTGGGATCGTCGTGGTGCTGGGGCTCGCCAACCTGCTGGCTGACGGATTCAGCATGGGAATCGGCGTATTCCTTGGCGAGCGAGCAGAGCACCAGCAGGCAGACGCGCTCCGTGAGTCCGCATCACGTCACATAGAGATTTATCCAGACGGTGCTACGGAAGCTATCAGGCAAATATTTCTCGCCCGAGGATTCGAGGGAGAGGCATTGGAGTTCGCGGTTGCCACTGTCACCTCCAACCGAGAAACATGGCTACACGAGATCATGCACGAGATCCACAACGTCTCAGATGAGCACAAATCGGCAGGCAAAGCCGGGCTGGTCACATTCCTGGCGTTCCTACTCGTTGGAACAATCCCGCTGCTGGTTTACTTCGTCGCGCTGGCGACCGATGGCGATCTCCCCGCACCGTTCCTCTGGGCGTCAATTCTCACCGGTATAGCGTTCTTCCTGGTGGGAGCGATTAAGAGCACATTCGTGGCCACAAAGTGGTGGTACGAAGGCCTCGAGACGCTGGCGGTTGGCGGCGTTGCCGCCTCACTGGCATACGGTGTAGGAGTCTTGCTACGCGGGCTGATAGATTCGGTATAGCCGACTACAGGTCCTCGCCACGCGCTCCCCGTTTTGAGCGCCCTGGCAGCTGCCGGGTTTGCCCGGCTCTTTGTTGTTGTATGCAGCGGATCATTGAGCCGCTCCTGCGCTTTGTGACCTCAGCGGAGCAAGCCCGCGGCTATCACTTCACAATGCAAGCATTCGGCATCAAGTTGTAACAGGGGTGTGATGCGAACGTAATGCCCTCAAGCCAGCCTCCAGTGATCATTGAATCAAACACCCCCACCGGAGGCAACCCAATGGCTGATCCAATGAAAATCTTGATCATCGACGACTCCAAAGATATCCAGTTTGTAATAAAATCGATCATCGAAGAGAACGTGCAGCCGAATCTAGAGACCGCTGATAACGGTGTAGATGCCGTTCGGGCGATGTCTGGTGAAATCTATGACGTCGTGTTTCTGGATATTCGGATGCCCCGGTTGAACGGACTGGGCGTACTGAGAGCCATATCTCACGGCTTCACACTCCGCCCGGGATACCTCGCACTGATCTCAGCAACCTTCGCCTACCAAGAGGAACAGCTGGCCACAATCCACCCGCACGTGGATCAGATCATCGCCAAGCCGTTCCGCATGCAAGAGATCATGGAGGCAATAGAGGCGGCAGCGATACGCAGTGGAGAGGTTTTGGAGCGGGTTTAGGTGCGTGTCTCACCGCATCTCACACGTCCGTACGCGTAGATGCGGCTGCGATAGCTGCGCCCAAACGTCGCATCTGTAGCGCGGGGTGGACCAACGGAACCACCAGCGAATTCGATCGAGTCGCTCGCATCAGTTCTTCAATAAAAAGGACCCGCCTCATCAGCGGGTCTTTTTCTATGTCCAGCAGGGAGTGCCTAGAGGATTCTGTCTGCCAGGCCGCCTTCAGTCAGCCAGTAGAAGACTATGTAGCCACCGGCCACCAGCAACAGAATCGAAGAGATCATGTTCGTGTGCGGCAACACCTTCCGCAGCGCCGTAGATACCTGGTTCTGCGCCAGCGCAAGGCTCAGCGTCAGGACCGTGATCACGAACGCCATACCAAGTGCGTAGACCAGGAACTGACCGGCTGCGTCGATGAAGTTTCCGGTTGCCAGCGAACTGCTGATGAGCGCTATAAAGATGGGCAGTGTGCAACTCAGTGACGCAGTTGCGTAGCTGAGCCCAAAGAGGAAGTAGCCCTTCAGCGACGCATCTCTCGGGTCGCCAATCTTACTGGCGGTCTGAGTAGCAAAAGCGGTATACAGCTTCCCACCAGCCATGATGTATCCACCAGCAATCGTGAGCACCGCACCTACGCCGAGTCCGACCCACGGGAAGATCTCTACGATTGACTGTGCGCCCGCAGAGATGACGATGCCTGCTGCACCGAACAGGACCACGAACCCAAGTCCTACCGCAACGCTAACCACGCTGGCTTTAGCAAGGCGCTGCGTCAGGCTGAGCTTCTTCTCTTCTTCGCCAGCACTGCCAACATAAAGGCCCAAGTATGCGGGCAGCATCATGAAGCCACATGGATTGACAGTGGAGACCATTCCAGCTGCAAAAGCGAAGCCAAATGGGAGCACGTCGCCAAAGTTACCAAGGAAGTTTGAAGATGATGATGAGGCGTCAAGAATCCTCCCAACGGCAGTGTTAGCCCCGTCACCAACAAGGAATCCAGCGACCGCAGAGATAACGAGCACGGTAGTTGCGAGCAAATACGGGAATATTTTTGACATCGTCAGGCGGCTCTGACCTGATCCTGATCCAACGGCGGCAGTTGCCACTTTCTTTTCCTCTCTCTTGATGACCATTTCCGTGTTCACGGTTTCCTGATCATCCATGTAACAGTGTCCTCCATAACTCCCTCATGCTGCGAGTTACCGCTTCTGCAGGGATCTGGAGTTCCTCAGCAATAAATACGATGCCCTTGTTTTCTGTAAGGCGCGAATCTGAAGGCAATCTGAAGATGGCTCATCTGGATTGCTGTGCTGAAGCCGACTTCCATCTCGGAATTTTATCTGCCGAAAAATGAACTGACATGGTCTCAATATGACAGCTTGTTCATTTCTGGGCCTGCGACCTGCATATTATTGGGGCCACTGGCACTATCTAGGTTTGGGGCTCGTCGGACTCTATTTAACAATTGCGACGAAACGATTGCTCAGCGCTGAAGCGCCCATACCCAAATCGTTCTGCGCGTGTGCTACACTTTACGAACTCTCGACTGAACTCAGCCGGGGGTTTTTTGCGTGTGGTGAATTGCCACAATTTGGCGGAAAATATCTCCCGAAATAATCTAGATCGCCCTGTAGTAATTGATCGAACTCAATATATTCGGGGCCAGGACGACAGGACGACATGACAGAACAGCCCGTAGTAGCTACGGAGCCAGAGCAGGTAACTGAGCAGCAGTTGACAGTGAGAACTCTCCTGGAAGCTGGTGTCCACATCGGTCACCCCACCAAGCGATGGCATCCGAAAATGGCACCTTACATCTATCAAAAGCGCCAGAAAATCCACATCATCAATCCTCAGTCCACCCTGGACCACCTTGAGGCGGCCGCAGAATACGTTGCGGATCTTTCTTCTAGGGGGGGCGAGATCTTGTTCGTTGGCACCAAAAAGCAGGCCGAGCTGGTTATCAGCGAGTCCGCTCTTAGATGTGGATCCATGTATATCAACCGGCGCTGGCTTGGCGGGTTGATGACAAACTTCCAGACCATTCAAACTCGTATCGATTACCTGGTTCGCCTTGAAGAGCAGATTTCCAAAGGCGAACTCCGCACAACCACCAAGCGTGAGGCACAGCAGGCGCAAACAAAGGTTCGCAAGCTGAACAACTACCTTGGTGGCATCAAGTCCATGACCAAATTGCCAGACGCAATCTTTGTGGTGGACATCATCAAAGAGTCCATTGCGATTGCAGAAGCCAAGCGACTTGGCGTCAAGACGGTGGCCATGGTGGATAGCAACTGCGATCCAACAGACATCGACTATGTGATTCCAAGCAATGATGACGCCACTCGAGCAATTGGCCTTATCACTGGCCGGATTGCCGATGCAGTTAACGAAGGTCGAGAGCGATTCCGCCAAGCGGAAGAAGATCGTCTGACTGCTGACTCAGAAATTGAAGCTTTTGAAACCGCTGCCCGTGAAGCAGCCCAGGCTGCTGCTGCTGCAAGGCACGCAGAGGCAGCTGCAGCTGCAGCCCGCGAAGCTACAGCGAAGGCAGAAGCTGGTTCTGGCGATACTGATGCGGCTGCACCCCCCGCCGCAGAAGAAGCTCCGAAGGTAGAAAAAACTCCCAAAGCAGAAAAGGCAGATCCGGTAGCCGCTGCTCCTGAGGCCGCACCTGAAGCGAAGGCTGAAGAAGCCCCGGCCGCAGAAGCTGCACCAGAAGCCGCTGCTGATGAAGCTGCTCCCGCTGAGGCCGCTGCTGAAGAGAAGCCTACTGTTGCAGAAGAAGAGCCGGCCGCCGCAGACACAAAGACTGAAGAAGAACCCGTCGCTTCGGACGACTCCGAAAAGGCGAAAGAGTAAATACTACCCGGATGATTTGGCCCATCAACCAATTGGGCTTCCGGCTGAGATATTGAGGGATTAACAATGGCTGTAACCGCAGCAATGGTGAAGGAACTTCGCGACCGCGTAGGCGCCGGCGTCATGGACGCAAAAAAGGCACTTGAAGCGGCAGATGGCGACCAGGAAAAGGCTGAAGAGATTCTCAAGCAGAAAGGCCTGGCGGACGCCGCCAAGCGAGCCGACCGAGAGACTTCAGAGGGCCTTGTGCAGGCTTACATTCACCCTGGCGGCCGCATTGGTACGCTGGTAGAAGTGAATTGCGAGACGGACTTCGTCGCCCGGACAGACGAGTTTCAGGATTTGACGCGCTATATCGCCATGCAAATTGCTGCGATGAGCCCGAAGTACATCGACCGAGAGTCAGTCCCCGAAGATGAGACAGACGTTGCCGATGAGGAGATTCTTCTCACGCAGGCGTTCATCAAGGACCCAAGCGTTACGGTCTGGGAGATGATCCAGCAGACCAACTCCAAAACAGGCGAAAACATCAAGATCAGGCGATTCGAGAGATTCGCCCTCGGAGAATAGTCGAGGAACGGCATTGCGAGAACCTCTGTACCGCAGGGTTGTACTGAAACTCAGTGGTGAAGCCTTCAAAGGGAAGGGTGATAGCGGTACTGTTATTGATCAGGATGTTGTCCGATACCTGGCCAGCGAGATCAAGCTCAGCGTAGAGAACGGTGTGGAGATATCTCTCGTTGTAGGCGGAGGCAACATCTGGCGCGGCGCGGATCAAGAGTCGGCCGGTATGGATCGATCGACGGCCGATAGCGCTGGAATGCTGGCCACCATCATCAACGCACTGGCGCTTCAAGATGGCCTGGAAAAGCACGGCGTTCCGGTTCGGACACAGACGGCTATCCCGATGTCTACCGTGGCCGAACCGTACATTCGGCGGCGCGCAATGCGTCACCTGGAAAAAGGCCGCGTAGTTATCTTTGCCGCCGGAATGGGCAATCCCTACTTCTCCACTGATACCGCGGCTGGACTGCGTGCGTTAGAGATGGACGCTAACGTCCTGGTCATGGGAAAAAATAACATTGATGGCATCTACACAGATGACCCCAATAAGAATCCAGACGCCACAAAAATCGACTCCATGACTTACATTGATGCTCTGGAACAGCGAACCGGGGCACTCGATAGCACTGTTCTTTCGCTCTGCATGGACAATAAATTGCCCATCGTCGTGTTCAATATGTTCCAAAAAGGCAATCTGGAACTGGCGCTTTCTGGCGCAGATATTGGTACCCTGATTTCTGAAACCACCAAAGCGGCTTAGCCGAGCAGGCAGACGTCGAGTTCCGCAATTGCGGCGAATATGACAATCGGAGCGTGATATGACCACTGAATCTCTGGGAGACGCTGAATCCCGGATGAAGAGATCCGCTGACGCCCTCGCGAAGGACCTATCCTCCATCCGCACGGGCAGGGCCAATCCCGGCCTGGTGGAAGACATTCTGGTTGAATACGGCGGCGCAACTTACCCCATAAATCAGCTTGCACAGGTCGGTGTGGCAGATGCACGTTTGCTGACCATCCAGCCATGGGATCCAGGCTCAATACCAGATATTGAAAAAGCGATTCAGGCTTCTGATATTGGCATCATGCCTGGGAACGATGGAAAGCTGATTCGACTTCCTATTCCTGCCCTGACTGAAGAGCGCAGAAAAGAACTGGTTCGATCAGTCAAGAAGCGCGTGGAGGAAGGCAAAGTCGCAACGCGAAACGTCCGCCGCGATATTCAGGATCAAATCAGGAAGTTGCAAAAAGACGGCGATATCTCTGAGGATGAGGCTCGGCGGGCACAGGATGATCTTCAAAAAGCAACTGACCGAACCGTGGGCACCATGGAAGAAATTGGTAGTAAGAAAGAAGAAGACGTGATGTCCGTTTAGTCGGACGCTCTTCATCTCACTTCTGCCGAGTAGCTAACTCTGTGGCTCCCACTGTGGGGGCTACCTAAACGACGATAGGCCAGACCTTGACCATCGCTGACCAGACACAGTCAACAGCCAACGGTTCGGAAAGCGAACAGGATAACGAGATCATACCCGCGCACGTTGCGTTCATCATGGACGGCAACGGTCGATGGGCGGAGGCTCGCCAACAGCCGCGCACAGAAGGTCACGTGGCCGGCCTAGAGAACATACGCCGGGTGCTAAGACATCTTGAAAACCGCGGTGTCCGTTACGCCACGATATTTGCCTTCTCAACGGAAAACTGGACCCGGCCTGAGGCTGAAGTCTCATTCTTGCTCCAGCTTCTCGCTGAGTCGCTCAAGACTGAGGTTGGCGATATGCATGAGAGCAACGTTAGGATTCTGCATCAGGGTCGACTGGCAGAACTCCCTGCTCTATTGAGCAAAGAGATAGGAGCCGCGGTGAAACTCACCGCAAAGAATGATGGCATCACGCTGATTGTGGCCTTCAACTACGGCGGTCGCGCTGAGATCGTCGATGCGGCTAAGAGATTGATTGAAATGGGAACAGCGGCGGACGACCTAGACGAAAAGGCCTTCGCCAAACAGATGAGCCCCCCGGGTGTTCCAGACCCTGACCTGGTTGTACGAACCGGCGGTGAATTCCGCATCTCAAATTTCCTGCTGTGGCAATCGGCTTACAGTGAGTTCTACTCCACCCCCGCACCGTGGCCTGAGTTCGACGAACTTGAGGTCGACAAGGCGATTGAATCATTCAGCAGCCGCCAACGCAGGTTTGGCGGAATTGAGAGCGAGCAGTCGAAATAGCTGAGTGTTGGGTACGGTCTCCAGGTGATGAGATCGATCTGCGCTCCCTAAGCACGCCGTACTGCCTGATCACGCCATGCTAAAAGTACGAATACTAAGCGCCATCGTTGGGCTCCCCATCATGATTGGCGCCATCATCATCGGCACATCCGCTGTGGGCATTCTCATTATCCTCGCGTCGATCATCGCCGGGATCGAAATAGCGCAGATGTCCACACCGCGCGTCGGAAACATCAACATCTTCACCGCTATCATCCCATTTGGCCTGGGCATTGCAGGCATCCTCATTGGACTGGATAGCGGCGAGTGGTGGCTGCTGGCACTGGTGTTTGGAGCGGCTGCCTTCACCGCACTCACCTTTGAAGTCATGCGAATCTATCGGAGCCGCGCATCACTTCTCGCTATATTTATCGCTGGGTACTTCGGAGGCCTGCTTGCCCACGGTGCGCCACTACGCTCGCTGGATGGCACATTCGACTGGCTATTACTCGCCATTCTCGTAACGTTCGCCACTGACACACTGTCTTACTTCATCGGCACATGGCTCGGAACGCATCGACTACTGCCCATCATCAGCCCCAGCAAGACATGGGAAGGCGCATTGGCTGGCGTAGTGGCAGGCACCGCTGCAGGAGCAGGCCTCACGGTCCTGCTGGACCTGCCCATAGAAACCTCGGAAGGTGCGTTGATTGGGATCGCCAGTTCATTAGCTGCGGTCGGTGGAGATCTGGTTGAATCAGCCTTCAAACGCCTCTCTCGGGTTAAAGACGCCGGCTCCATCATTCCTGGGCACGGCGGAGTCCTGGACCGTATCGATAGCCTGGCACCGAGTCTCGCGGTCGTATACTGGATGGCAATATGGCTCACCCCATGAGGCGCGTCGCAGTATTAGGCTCTACCGGCTCGGTCGGCACCCAGACGTTGGATGTTGTTCGTGCATTTCCAAATCGATTTAAAGTCGTTGCGCTATCTGCCGGTCGCAATCTTGAACTCCTCTCAAAGCAGATTGATGAGTTCAATCCTGAGTACGTTCTCTGTGAAGACTCAGAGGCATTAAAGTCGCTCCCCGGACGAGATTGCGGCACATTAGAAGAGATGGCCACGCTGCCTGAAGTAGACGTAGTCATGGTCGCCACTGTGGGTTCGGCTGGGCTGATTCCTACTGTGCGTGCACTTGAAGCTGGCAAGACCGTGGCGCTGGCTAACAAAGAAGTCTTGATCATGGCGGGCGAGCAGGTGATGGACGCCTCGCGACGATTCAACAATCCAATTCTGCCCGTCGACAGCGAGCCATCAGCGATATGGCAGTGCATGCTTGGCGAGCGAGATGCCATTCGCAAATTGATAATCACAGCATCTGGCGGAGCATTCAGGGACAGATCTCCAGAGGAGCTTGCGAACGTAACTCCTGAAGAGGCCCTGCAACATCCAACCTGGTCCATGGGCCGCAAAATAACCATTGACTCAGCCACCCTAGTAAACAAAGCATTTGAAGTGATCGAAGCGCACTGGCTCTTCGACATGCCGTACGACCAGATAGATGTTGTTGTACATCGTCAATCAATAGTCCACTCGATGATTGAAACCGCCGATGGAATAGTGAAGGCCCATTTGGGCTCTCCAGATATGAGATATCCCATTCAGTACGCCCTCACCCACCCGGAACGGGTATTTAACCCGGGTCTCAAGCCATTTGATCCGGTTGAGACCGGCTCGCTCACGTTTGAAGCCATGGACCCAAAGTTGTATCCGTGCTTCGAACTCGCCATCGACATCGGTCGTCGCCCAGGCACCTGGGGCTCGGTGCTTATGGGTGCGGATGAAGCTGCCGTGGACATGTTTTTGGAAAACCGCATCAAATTTACGGAAATCCCCGATGTAATCAGGGGAGTTATCACGCAACATAATCCTGAAGAGTCACTAAACATCCCAAGTCTTGAAGAGGCAATTCAGACAGCACAGTGGGCTTACGACGCTGCAAAATCAGCAGTTGTCGGTTCGACGAACTAACCGGTTCCCCCACCTGAGAAGCAAAAATTATGGATACCCTGATCCTAGGAATCATCACCTTTATTCTCGTGCTGGGGCCACTTGTGGTCCTTCACGAGTTTGGCCACTTCTTCGCGGCCAAACTCACTGGCACGAAAGTCGTAGAGTTTGGCTTTGGGTTCCCGCCGCGCGCCGGCGGCAAGTGGACCGGCCGCACCGCCGTAAAGATCACGGCTGAGACAGCGCTCGACCTGGAACTAACCGAAGAGTTTGACCTGGAGCACGGTGTAACCACCGGCTCTGAATTTGCATCGCAGCATGCTCGCGTCGGCCAAATGATCGCGTTTGCTACGTATGAGAATGAAGCTGGTGAACTCGTCGCCAGGCGGGCCGCGCTGTACAACGATCGCACAGAGTTGTCCGGCGAAGGTGACTTGATCGCAGGCAAGATCAAGTCCATCGAAGACGGCGTGATCTACGTGTCTGAGATGTTGTGGTCATTCAACTGGCTGCCACTTGGCGGATTCGTCAAGATGGTGGGCGAGGAAGATCCCACCTCCAAGAACTCACTGGCCAGCAAGCCTCGAATTCAGCGAATGTTCGTGCTGGCTGCAGGTTCCGGCGTCAACTTCATCTTGCCGTTCGTCATCTTCACTATCGTCGCGATGATTCCGCAGAACACGCTGGTTGGCGAAGTTGTCATCACAGCCGTTATGCCGGGATCACCGGCTGAGGCAGCGGGTCTAAAAATTGGCGACAAGATTATTGAAGTCGACGGGCGCACGATGGAGAACATTGGCGTGCTGCAGGAAGCCGTCACGCTAAAGCTGGGAGCGAACAGCAATTGGGACGTCCAGCACGGGATTCCAGACCCATTCCCACAGCCAGGCACGCCACTGCCAGCGTTCCAGTACACCGGAGAAGAGGACTCGGTATCCCTCAAACCTCGCTGGCGACCGCCATCACGCTCTGTGGTTAACGTGGTTACCAACCCTGATGCAGAGATTTCCCTGCTTGAAGCGCGCAAGGCAGACCAGTTTTCCGGGATAAGTAGCCGACTTACGGTGGTCGCAACGGTAAGCGATTCCACCCGTGAGATCACCGTCAATGACCTCAGAGAGATTGTTCCAGACGTAAATTTCGTGGTCGGTGACACCCTGCTGGTTGTTGGCGAGGTCACAAACCCGGAACGCCAACTCGGGGTACTGGATGCCCAGAAATATGAGAACGACCTGGGCGTGGACACACGTCTTCAGGAAGGCCCCGTTGGCATCACCATCCGAAGTCAGAAGCAGATAACTGAAAAGCGCTGGGTCTGGCCCTGGATCGCAGTGGGCCGGGGAGTCCAGGAAGTTCAAGATCTGGTTCTCTTGACCAAAAACGGCCTCACCGGAATCATCATCGACAGCGGCAACCCGCAGCTTGAAGGCCCTGCAACCGTTGGTCCGATTGGCATTGGCCAGCTAACCGGCGAGATTTCAACTGCTGATGCAGACTTCGTATCCAAGCTCACAACGCTCGCAAATCTCGCAGCCACGTTGAGCCTGAGCCTCGCCGTAATCAACATCTTGCCGATCCCGGCACTTGACGGCGGGCGTCTCTTCTTTGTGGTCGTAGAGGCAATCCGCGGAGGCCGAAGGATCTCACCGGAACGGGAAGGCATTGTCCATTTGGCCGGAATGGTTGTACTGCTGGGACTCATCCTGCTCATCAGCATCCAGGACGTGATGCGAATCGTTCGCGGAGAGAACTTCTTCTAGCTGCGCCTGTTCCCGCATAGATTCCTGACCAGATGCGACCCCGTTACGACTGGCCGCCATAGTCGCCCAGTCGAGTAAACTGCACTTGGACAAATTCCACGTGCTTGCGAGGCAAATCTTTCTATGGCCAAAAGGCGAATAACCAAGCAGATCACCGTTGGCGGCGTCAAGATTGGTGGACGCGACAACCCTGTCGTTGTGCAGTCCATGACCACCGGGGACACTCGGGACGTTAAAGCCAGTATCGCTGAGATCAAGACTCTTGAAGATGAGGGCTGCGAAATTGTTCGCGTTGCGGTGCCCGATATGGAAGCGGCTGATGCGATTCCCGCAATCCGCGCCGGCACCAACATACCAATCATTGCCGATATCCATTTCCACTACGAACTCGCCCTGGCGTCCGTCAAAAACGGCGTGGATGGACTCCGCCTCAACCCCGGCAATATTCGTGATGCCGACAAAGTCCGCGAGATCACTGAGGCCGCTAAGAAGGCCCAGATCCCAATTCGAATTGGCGTCAACTTTGGAAGCTTGCCTCCCGTCGGCAAGATCGGTGCCACTCGCGGTGGCCGACGTGTCGTTGACGGCGTAAATGAGCTGCCAACCATCGCTGAAGCAATCGCTCGCGGCGATGATGACGCATACACGGTCGTCGATCACATGGTCGCTACCGCGCTCTGGGAGATCAGCGTCCTGGAAGAGCTAGATTTCGACGACATCAAGATTTCCCTGAAGGCGTTCGACGTCGAAACCACCGTTGAGGCATACCGAAAACTGGCGCCGCTGGTCCCCTACCCGTTCCATCTTGGGATCACAGAATCTGGCACCGTGACCACTGGCAGCATCCGAAGTGCCGTGGGCCTTGGCGTACTGCTCTACGATGGCATCGGCGACACGATTCGTGTCTCGCTGGCGGGTGACTCTCGTGAAGAGGTCAAGACCGGGTATGAGATTCTGAAGTCTCTGAAGTTGCGAGACAAAGGCCCGATCATGATCGCCTGCCCGTCCTGTGGCCGGGCAGATGTGGATGTCCTCAAGCTCGCGAACAGCGTTGAGCAGTTCATCAAAGAAGTGAAGACTCCACTCAAGATTGCCGTCATGGGCTGTGAAGTGAACGGCCCCGGTGAAGCGAAAGATGCCGATATTGGAATCGCTGGCGGCAACGGTCGTGCGGTGATCTTCCGCAAAGGTGCCAAAGCCAAAGTTGTGGCAGAGTCTGAAATGCTGGAAGCGTTGATGCAGGAAGTGCGCGCTACCGAAGCCGAAATGGCGGACTCGCAGGCGTAAGCTACTCAGGCCAACTTCGTGTTCATTCCGGGTTCAGTGGGCCGGATTCAGCGAGAAGATTCTGATCCCTGCTTTTACTGTGAGTCGTGTACCTCACTACATTTGATAATTCGTACATTTGAAAACCCAGAACTAAGGACTAAGCGTTAAATGCGTCTGAGCAGATACTTCGGGAAAACCCTCCGCCAAGCCCCCAGCGATGCCGACACGATCAGCCATCAGCTGCTGGTGCGTGCTGGATATATTCAACAGCTTGCCGCGGGTAGCTACCAGTTCCTCCCCCTGGGTTGGCGAATGCAGCAGAAGATTTCTGGCATCATTCGCGAAGAGATGGACACCGCTGGTGCGCTGGAAGTCAGCATGCCGGTGATCCAGCCTCGTGAGATCTGGGAAATGTCTGGTCGGGCCGACACGTTCATCCCGCCGCTCGCCACCTTTCAAGACCGTCGTGGTCGCCCTATGATCGTCGCACCAACCCACGAAGAAGCCGTGACTCTCATGGTCAAGGCCAATGTGAACAGCTATCGCGACCTTCCCGTGAACCTCTACCAGGTGCAGACCAAGTTCAGAGATGAGCCGCGCCCTCGTGCCGGCCTCCTGCGTACGCGCGAATTTATGATGAAGGACGCCTACAGCTTCGATGCAACGGAGGAGTCCCTCGACCAGAGCTACGACTTGATGGTTCAGGCGTACATCAACATATTCACCCGCTGTGGCCTGGAAGTGGCGATTGTCGAAGCCGACTCCGGTGGCATTGGCGGCAAGTCTTCACAGGAGTTCATTCTGCTCGCTGAGAGCGGTGAGGATACTGTGCTGCTTTGCGAGAACGGCGACTACGGCGCGAACGTTGAGAAGGCTGAGTTCGTCAAGCAGGCCAACCCTGAAGAAGAGCCGCTTGAGATGGAAGAGATTGCCACGCTAGGCATCAAGACCATTGAAGCGCTGGCGGATTCACTTGGCATCGCGACCAACCAGACAGCGAAGGCCGTCTTCTACGCGGCAGGCGATGAAATCATCATCGTCACAATCCGCGGTGATCTTGAAGTGAATGAAATCAAACTGCGCAATGTACTTGGCGGTGTGGAGCCACGCTTTGCATCGGCAGCAAAAGTGGCGAAGGCCAATCTCATACCAGGTTCTGCCTCAGCTGTTGGGCTGGAAGGCATCCGTTCTATTGTTGACGACTCAATGACCCTTGGAACCAACTTTGTGGCAGGCACCAACAAGGAGGGATTCCACATCAAGAACGTCAATTTCCCCCGTGACTTCAAGGCAGACATGGTCGTCGACATCGCGAATGCGACGACCGGAGACATCTGCCCGATCGATGGTGGTCGCTTCAAGGATGCTCGCGGAATTGAAGTTGGTCACGTGTTCAAGCTTGGAACCATCTACAGCGACAGTCTCGACGCTAATTTTCTCGACGAAAACGGAGAATCGCACCCGATCATCATGGGTTGCTACGGCCTGGGCGTCAGCCGACTTGTGGGCGGCATAATTGAAGCGCATCACGATGACAACGGCATGACGTTGCCCGCCGCTATCGCCCCATACACCATCTACCTGGCCAGCCTCAACGCTGACGATGAAGGAGTGCGAGAGACGGCCGATGGCCTCTACGACGAACTCACCAGGGCTGGGTTCGACGTGCTCTACGACGACCGCGATGAGAAGCCCGGCGTGAAGTTCAAGGACGCTGACCTGATCGGCATTCCGGTGCGAGTTGTGATTAGCCGCCGCGGGCTAACGAACGGGCAGATCGAGTTGAAACTTCGTACCGACAGCGAGGCAACCTACGCGTCCGTGGCCGATGCCGTGGACACGATCAAGGGCATGCTGGACAGCTAGGCTTCGGTCTTCTGGAGCTCTTCAAGCGCTCGAAGAACGTCGTGAAAATCCTCAAATGGGGTGAACTCGATCTGGTTGTCTTCGCAGTGTTTCCGTAGTGATCGAGTGGCGAAAATCACGTCGGCCTGCTCGGACACGCAGAAGTCGGACAGTCCGTCACCGATGAACACGACTTTGTAATCGTCACTCTGAAGCGGGCGCACCCTGTCGCACTTGCAGATGCCGTTAATATCGCACAACGTCGCACGTGGGCTGGGGGCGAACACTGCAACATCACCCAGTGTGAAGTCTGCCTTCGCAGAAATGTACGGAACCTCCGTCAGTTCAAACTTCCCCAGGATTGCGTCGATGTAAAACGACCATCCGCTGGAGGCGATTTCTAGCGGAATATCATGCGATCGTGCGTAGGCGATAAGTTCTTTGAACCCCGGCCGAATTTCGCCCTTTTCTCGAGCGAAATCTTGCATCTCTGACTCTTGCGCGGACGAAAGATACGCAGCTTCCCATTCATGAAGTTCGCGGGACCCGAATTCGCCTGATCGGTACCGAACTATGCCCTCATCCCATCCAGCCAGACCGAACTCCATGATGATCTCAAGACCCACATCTTCGGTCGTTATCGTCCCGTCAAAATCGATCACTAAAGCCAAACGAGTCAAGACGTCCTCCGAGACCCTGTTGAAGAGGTTTTCAAGCATACGCCGCGCGATGTGCCTGAAACACGTCAGTGAAGCAATTGTCTAAGGAGATTCAAAGCGGTACAATTTACGATAGTACTGGAGATATTTATGAGGAAGTGGGGTAAGCCCACTTTTTTGTTTGTATGCGATCTTTCGTTTCTCCAGCAAAAATCTGGGCTAGGAGGCGTCGGTAATGAAAAGTGATCTGTTACTCGCCGTAACGCAACTTGCCGCAGAAAGAAGCCTCCCACCAAACATCGTGGTGAGCGCAGTTCAAGATGCCTTGACTGCTGCCTACAAGCGGGATGAAATCGCCGGCGGCCAAGACGTTATAGTGGAGCTAGATCAGGAAACTGGCGACGTTACCGTTCACACCGTTCGTAACGTTGTTGAAGAGGTTGAAGAGCCCGAATCTGAGTGGACCCTTGAAGAAGCAAGGACTCACGAGCCAACCGCGCAACTGGGAGACCAGATCCGCACAGGCATGATCGAGAGCAACCCCGGACGCATCGCAGCACAGACTGCCAAGCAGCTCGTAATGCAACGCCTTCGTGACGCAGAGCGCGAGTTGGTATTTGACGAATATGTGGGCAAAGAGGGCGAAGTCGTCACTGCCACAGTTCAGCGTATAGACCCAAGGTTCATAACGTTGGACCTTGGTCGTGCAGAAGCAATCATGCCTCCGACGGAGCAGATTCAACGAGAGCGCTACCGCCCCGGTATGCGCCTCAAGGTGTATATCTCAGAAGTACGCCGGAGTGTCCGCGGCCCGGAAATTGTCGGTTCCCGCACACACACTGAGTTGCTCCGCAAACTATTTGAAACTGAAGTGCCTGAAATCTTCAACGGCGTCGTAGAGATTAAGTCGATCGCCAGAGAACCAGGCGCACGAAGCAAAGTTGCCGTCTCGTCTAACCAAGAAGGTGTGGACCCGGTTGGCGCGTGTGTTGGCCTTCGTGGAATCCGAATTCAGAACGTTGTCAACGAGCTCATGGGCGAGAAGATTGACGTTGTTGAATTCAACGAGGATCCCATCCAGTTCATCTCCAGTTCTCTGAGCCCCGCTCAAGTGGACAAGGTGACGCTGAATGAAGCAGAGAACAGTGCCGCAGTTATCGTGCCTGACCGTCAGCTCTCGCTGGCAATAGGTCGAGAAGGCCAGAATGCGCGACTGGCCGCAAAGCTGACCAACTGGCATATTGATATCAAGAGTTCACTCGATGAGGCTCCTGTTACTGAGGAAGTACCAAAGGTAGCCGCTGAAGCTACCGCAGATGCTCCAGTGGTCGAAGGCGAGGCCGCAGAGGCGGTTGTTGTTGACGCTGTAGCCACTGACGCAGTAGAGACTCCGGAGACCGCGGAAGGTGAAGCGATAGCCGCTGAATCACCTGCTGAGGTGACTGGGGAATCCGACGTGGCTGAAGCTCCATCCGCTGTTGAGATAGCCGCGGAAATCATCGATGAGTCCGCAGCATCCGGCACCTCCGCTGAAGAAGAGCTGGCCCTTATGGCTCTTGAAGAAGAGATCAAGGCTCTTGAAGCGCAGGAGAAGGCCGACGCTGAGCGTGCGGAGCAAGAGTTGGCCGCCGCAGCCGCCGCCGTTGAATCGGAAGATATCTGGCAGGTTGGCGGAGCTGATGGCGAAGGCGGTGGTGGACTTCGGTTCGCTGAAGACATCGTTGGCTACCGTGACATGTCATCAAGCCGACGGAGTCGGCGTGGACGTGGTGGGGCCAACTTGAGCCCCAAGGCACGTCGTGCGCAGGCCAAGAAGACCTCTCCTTCCCCCACTCCTGACAACAAATCGTAGTTAGTCCGGCGCCTCAAAAGCGCTGAGGTTCGCGTGTGACTCAAAAGCATGTGCCGCTCAGGACCTGCGTGGCCTGTCGCACAAAACGACCGCAATTAGAGTTGGTCCGATTGGTACGTTCACCAACCGGGGAGTTCTCCATAAACCCGACGAAGAGCGTTCCCGGGCGAGGTTTATACATTTGCCGAATTCGGCAATGCTGGGTTGATGCGGTACAAAACAGAAAGATTGCACGGGCGACTAATTCACCAGTTGAAACAAGGTCTGCGGCGGAGCTAATGGCCTGGGCTGGTAACAACGTGAGCGCATCGGAAAATATTCGGGTGGAGTAAGTCTCACACTCGGAGTAAAGTTAGTGACTTCCACAGCACAGTAATTTAGTAAGGGCAGGTTCAAAAACTGCTCTTTCAATTCGTAATCAGGAGAATGATTTAGCGTATGCCAAGGCGGAGGCAACCGGGAGCCAGAAGGCGCCCACCGGGACGGCGTGGACCACGTCGTCCAAGGACGGATAATTCAGATAGCGCAGTCGCAGCGCTAGAGAAGCCGGAAGGCCCAATTGAATTACCCGCGCAAATTACCGTGGGAGACCTGTCTGAGGTCCTGCACATCACTCATGTTGACGCGGTAAAAGCAGTACTCCGACTGGGCATCATGGCAACCGTCAACGAGGAAATTGATTTCCAGACGGCCGCACAGGTTGCTCACTCCTTTGAGATCGCCGTGCTGCGACCAAAGGAGAAGACAGAGAGTGAAGCCGCCAATCGTGCCGAGGTTGAGTCTGACAAAGATGAGAACGCAGTCAAGCGTCCGCCCATCGTTGCGATTCTTGGTCACGTGGACCACGGCAAGACCACGCTTCTGGACTCCATTCGCGGATCACAGGTAGTCGATGCCGAAGCCGGTGGAATCACACAGAGCATCGGTGCCTATCAGGCGCGATACAAAGATGAACTCATCACATTCATCGACACTCCCGGCCACGCCGCGTTCACCGCTATGCGCGCCCGTGGAGCGCAGGCAACTGACATCGCAATTCTCCTCATCGCCGCCGATGACGGTGTTCTGCCCCAGACCGTGGAGGCAATCGAGCACGCAAAAGCTGCCGGTGTGCCCATCATCGTCGCACTCAACAAGATCGACCTGCCAGGAGCAGATCCGGATCGGGTCAAAGCTCAGCTGACTGAGCATGATCTGGTCGTTGAGTCCTTCGGTGGAGACATTATGGTCGTTGAAGTCTCAGCAATCACAAAGGACGGCATCGACGAGCTTCTTGAAGCCATTTTGCTGGTGGCAGAAGTAGAGGGATTTGTAGCTAACCCGGATAAGCCAGGTTCCGGAGTCGTGATCGAATCACACGTAGACCAGAAGCGTGGCCCTCTCGCCAGTGTCATCATCCGCTCAGGCCAGATACACCTCGCCGACAGCATTGTTGTTGGAACCAACCGCGGCAGAATTCGCGCCATGACCGACGGATTTGGTCAGGTAACCAAAGAAGCCGGCCCGTCAACACCAATCCAGATTCTTGGACTCGACGGATTGCCTGAACCTGGCGATTCTTTCGATATCGTTGAGAATGACAAGACATCCCGTCAGTTAGTAAACGCTCGCAAGAGGCTTGCTCCCGGTCGAGAGAGCGGACGCAGGGCCACCACGATGGCTGAGATCATGCGGTCACGCGGCGCTGAAGGCAACGTTGAACTGAACCTCGTGATTAAGACAGGCAGCCAGGGTGCCATTGACGCCGTTCGTCGCGCACTGGAACCAGCGTCCATCGAAGAGATCAAAGTAAACATACTGAGTATCGGTACTGGAGTCATTAACGACTCCGACGTTATGCTCGCCGCTGCATCCGAAGCTATTGTGTTTGGATTTGAGACGTTTGCTCAACCCGGCGCCGTGCGTCAGGCTGATAGCCAGGGCGTGGAGATCCGCACTTACGATATCATCTACCAGCTGGTCGACGATGTTGAAAACACCGCCAAAGGACTTATCGCTCCTGAAGAGCGCGAAGTCACTCTTGGTCGGGCAATTGTGCAACAGGTATTCTCAGCGGGACGTCGAGACAAGGCCGCTGGTATCAGAGTTACGGACGGTTTCTTCTCAAGGACGGCAAGTGTTCGCGTGCTCAGACGTGGCGAAGAAGTCTTCGCTGGACGAGTGCTATCGCTACGCCGCTTCAAGGAGGATGTCCGAGACGTGCAGACCGGATTCGAAGGTGGAGTCACGTTACAGAACTTCAGTGATTTCGAAGACGGCGACATCCTCGAATGTTTCGAGGTCCAGGAGTTCCGCAGCTAACAGCAAATCTGGCACTGGCGGCAAGGCCGCACGGATAGGATGGAGCGTGCCAGCTTTAGCTGACGTCGAAGGCGAGAAGTCTGTAGCCGTGATGTTTGCGGCGCACGCCCACTGAAAGGCCGCTCGTATGACGAACGGCCTGCTCTAGTCGTGTGATGAACGTTGACCCGCCAGCGAACACCGCTGTACCTCCCTGCTTCAGCAGAGATTTCGATCGAGCAGCGATCAACGCGCAATCGGTTATCGTTTCATCGCCTCGCAAACGGCCAAGTACCAGATCATGCTGCTTGGCATCCGGCATCGACTCTGGCATCTCAAATACATGCGATAAATTGACACGTTCCGGATCGTAGTCGTTGGCCACCAGGTTGTGCCTGGCATAGCGCAAGGCAAGCAGATCATGGCTGCTGAGTGTCAGCGAGGCGGGATCCTTTGCCAGCATTGCGGCTAGCGGGACATGCCCCTGCCCTGGCTCATAGACGAATACGTCCGGATTGCCCGACACTTCTGTCTCAGTAATCCAGCGGACGAGGAGTGCCGTGCCGTGGCCGGCTATCTCAAAATCTTCGATACCCCGTGCCGTCTGCAACTCAGCACCCTCAGGTGATCCATCAATGGTGCTCTCGCCGCGATAATACATATCCAGATCAGGTGCGATCAGGCCGAGATCGACGGGTGGATCAGTGAACCGATAGTGGTATGTGACGTAGTGCTGATTTGCCTCTCGAGCACTCACCGAGATCATGTCGTCAGACGCCAGCAAATCATCCACGAACTCACCAAGCGGTGATACCACCACGCATGCCACACTCCCGTTCGCCGATAGATAGTTGCGTGAATCCAGCACGATCGACTCAATTACATCCGCCCCCGCTTTGCCGGGGATGTTGGACATAATCAGGTCAAACTCCCCCTCGGGTACGTCTGAGTAACCAAGGCTTCCGTATGCCTCAACCTTGGCGGAAACTGCGTTCAATACGGCGTTGCGACGGGAGTATTCGACCGCCAGCGCATCACGATCAACCATGTGGGCGCGGTCTGCCAGACCGGTTGCGACCATTGCTATACCTAGCGGGCCATACCCGCAGCCAACATCAAGAACCTTCCGAGGCGCGGCTTCAAGTTCGGAGGCGACGGTCCGCAACAGGAATCGGGTCCCAGCATCAACTTTAAAGCTGCTAAAGAGCCGCTGAGTTATCTCGAACTCAAGATTCGATTTTCCGAACCTTAGGGGGATCTTCTTTATTGCCGCTGATCGGCTAACGCGAGAAGTTTTTGCCAACTATGATCCAGAAATCAGGTAACGCTGACGTCGGTAATCTCAGGAACGTGGATCTTGAGCGATGTGGAGAGGAAGCGGGTGACAGCCTCGTGCGTGGGAACGCACTCCGGGCACTCTTCGTTGACGCCGGGGTAGTACTTCACTTCAAGTGATGTCTCACCCAGATTCACGAGCTCCAGCGAGCCACCTTCGGACGCGACCATGGTCTCAATATTCTGCAACACCAAGTCCATCTTCGGATCAGAAACGCTTTCAACCATCATCTCAATCCTCCTACTTTCGTGAAATTAACTATACCGTGCTGAGTTCCCGGCCCTGGGCAGCTCGCTGCTGCTCTTCTGCATGATATGAACTTCGCACCAACGGCCCAGCAGCCACGTGCTTGAAGCCCATCTGCAATCCCGCCTCTTCAAACTCTTTGAACTCATCCGGGTGGTAGAACCTGATCACCGGATGGTGGCGTTTGGTAGGGCGCAGATACTGACCGATAGTCAGAAGTTCAACGTTCGACGCCCTGAGATCTTCCATCGTCTGAAGCACCTCAGGCTTCGTCTCACCCAGTCCTAGCATCATGCCTGACTTGGTGGACGACTCAGGCTGGATCTCTTTCGCGCGCTGAAGCAATTCCTGGCTGAGGTCATAATCGCCCCGTGCCCGGACTTTCCGGAATATCCTGCGTACCGATTCAATATTGTGACTCAACACATCGGGGCGCTGTTCCAGAACCGTCCTGAGCGCCGCTTCGTCGCCGTTAAAGTCGGGGATCAACACTTCAACGTGAATTCCCGGGGTATGCTCTCTAATCTGCTTTATGGTCATAGCAAATATGCCCGAGCCGCCGTCTTCAAGATCATCACGATCGACACTGGTGACAACGATGTATTTGAGATCCATCTCCTGCACGGTCTTGGCCACTCGCATAGGCTCGCCAAGATCGAGGCTGAGTGGCCTACCCGTCTTCACATTGCAGTAGGAGCATGCCCGCGTGCAGGTGTCGCCCAGAATCATGAAGGTAGCCGTACCGCGACCCCAGCACTCGGCAATATTTGGGCAAGCAGCTTCCTCACACACTGTGTTGAGTTTGTAAGTCCGCATCTGGTTCTTGATCCGAGCGTAATTTTCACCGCCCGGAAATTTGACCTTGAACCAGTCAGGAAGTCGGCGTTCTTGTTCCAATGAAGAGTCTGGCCTTTCGATGAGAGGGTCCCAGTTGGCCTCGAGTGCATAACAAGGCGCGTGAGACCTTATTGAAGGATAGCAGAGCAATCGCTGCAATCTGAGTCCTGATTTGATCCAAACTGCTTCGGGCACCAATACAATTAGAGGTCCCGATTCTGGACATCCCTGATTCACACCAAGCAACTCGGATCAAATTGAGTAGAAAACGCTATAAAGGCCGCAACAAGAAGTTTAAGGGCCCCTGGATAACTGACGAACTGGGAATCGATCGCGGCGATCGGATCAAACTGGAATTAGGCGATCCGCATGAGACGGGCGAAACCAGCGCGACCTATGAAGGCATCCGCGTTGCGGTGGCTGGCGGCGTTCCGGGCGAGACGGTGGAGGTTGAGATAACACGCCGCTACCCTGACTCCCTCGCTGCCACGGTCGTCGAAATCGACAATCCTTCTTCTGACCGCACAGACCCGCAGTGCCCCTACTATCTGGCATGCAGCGGTTGCCAGTGGCAGCACGTCACCTACGAACGTCAGCTCGATCTCAAACGAGAGCGCGTCGAGCGAGCCATTCGCGAGCACCCAGATTTTGCTGACGTAAACATCCTCCCTGTCCTCCCTTCCCCAGACAACTTCGGCTACCGGAACCATGCCCGCTTCACCGTCCGCCAGAGTGGCGAGATTGGTTACGTGAACCGCCACACAAGACAGTGGCTCCGAGTGGACGAGTGCATGCTGATGACTGATCAGATAAACGGCGCGTTAGGCAAGATGCAGGATCGCGTTCGCGGTATGACACAGATGTCGGTTCGCGTCGGCGTAAACACTGGCGATATGTTGATCCAGCCGAAGCTGCCAAATCCCGCCATAGAGATGGAATCCGGCGGCCGCGACTACACGGAGACATTGAACGGCCGTCCCTATCGCGTGGCCGGGTCGTCTTTCTTCCAGGTCAATACTGCGCAGGCAGAGAATCTAGCGGAGATTCTGGCAGAGCGCTTACAGCTACAAGATCATGAGACGCTCATTGATGCCTACGCGGGCGTTGGCACGTTTGCGATCATGCTCGCCCCTTACGTCAAGCGGGTGATCGTCATCGAAGAGTCTAACTCTGCGGTTGAGGACGCCAAACACAATGCGCAGGACATTCCAAACATCGAATTCATTGAAGCGCGGACCGAAGAGGCGATGCCGGAACTCAGCGGTGAGGTCGACGTACTGATCCTCGATCCACCCCGCCGCGGCTGCCATCCTGAGGCCATTGAAGCCACAAAACAGCTTCAACCCGGAAAAATCGCCATGGTTTCATGCGATCCTCAGACGATGGCACGTGATCTGGCATCGCTATGTGATGGAGGCTCCTTCATACTTGAAGAGGTGCAGCCTGTGGACCTCTTTCCGCAGACGCACCACGTGGAATGCATTGCCATCCTGAAGAAGGCGTGATCGTGGGCGTGCAGACGTCAAAAGTGATGTTGTCATCAGCCAATCTGATTCTGGCTTCTGGTTCGCCGCGCCGCTTGGAGATCATGATTTCCGCTGGTTTCGAATTCGTCATTCAGGTCTCCGACGTTGACGAGGACGCCATCGGCCAAGGACTCTCGGCCACTGAATTGGCGGTTGCGCTCGCTGAAGCAAAGACGAAAGCAGTAGCAGTGAACATGCCTGAAGCCACGATCATAGGTGCGGATACCGTGGTGTCTAAGAATGGCGTTCTCTATGCCAAACCCCACGGTGTAGAGGACGCACGACGAATGCTTCAAGAGCTTGGACACAGTAGTCACACCGTCATCACCGGGGTGGCAGTTGTAGTGGACGGCAACCTCATATCGGGCCACAAATCCACCCTCGTAAATATGCGAAACTACGATGCATCTGAAATTGCAGAATATGTCGAGAGCGGGAGCCCTTTGGACAAAGCCGGCGCCTACGGAATTCAAGATGAGTCATTCATGCCAGCAGCATCTATCGAAGGCTGCTACTTAAACGTCGTCGGGCTGCCAGTTTGCCTCACCGGAGAGCTTCTATTGAGCGCCAATGTGATTCGAGATGCAGATCGCCCCACCTGCGCCGGACACAATATGCTGGCGGGCGCCACGTCATGAACATTATGGGCATCGGCCCCATGGAGATCATGGTGGTCGCAATCCTTGCGTTTTTCCTGCTTGGCCCCAAGAAGATGGCTGAGGCTGGCAAGACCTTCGGAAAGGTCTTGCGCGAACTCCGAGAACAGCGTGATGAGTTCACGTCGCTGATTATGGAGAGCACGGATATTTCAGATCCTGACGACAAGCCGAAGAAGCGAGTAGTTCCACCGCCAGTTGATCTGCCTGCGCCAGAGGGTGCCGTTGCACAATCCGGCGACCCGGGCGATGGATCGGAGCCTGCGGCCGATGATGTTCCGGCAACGGCAGAGGTTGAGGCAGAATCGACTTCAGAGTCGCCTGAAGACAAATCCGGGCCTGAGGCTACGTAGCCGTGTCGGCCCAGAGGGAGATGCCGTTCCTCTCCCACATTGGTGAACTGAAGCGACGACTCACCTGGGTCGCACTGTTTTTCATCCTCACGGTAGGAACGTCTCTCGCATTTCACCGCCACATCATCAGGTTTCTGGTTGAGCCAGCTGAAGATCTAAACGCGTTCACCGGTGGGACTCTCATCTTCACGGACCTGACGGAATTCTGGGGCGCAGCGGTGAAGATATCTGTTATGACTGGCGCTCTGGTTACATTGCCGTTCTTCTCGCTCCAAATGAGCCTGTTCCTGGGACCGGGACTTAGCAGCACGGAGCGCAGATGGCTCTACTTGCTGATGCCGTTTGCACTGCTTTCGTTCGCTGGAGGGATCGCCTTCGGATACTTCATCCTCATCCCACCCGCAATCAGCTTCCTTCTGAACTTCGCCGGCGATGTTGCCACGCCTCTGATTCGAATTGGCTCATATCTGAACTTGGTTACGATGTTGCTGTTCTGGATGGGACTGTCATTTGAACTGCCGGTGGTGATGTTCTTCGTTGCAAAGATCGGGGTTGCAACGCCACAGTTCTTCTTGAGCAAATTCAAATACGCGGTTGTCGGAGCATTTGTGGTCGGAGCGATGATCACTCCAACCTTTGACCCCTTCAATCAGTCGCTGGTTGCCGGGCCGATCATAGTTCTATACCTGGTGGGCTATCTACTGGCGAGGGTTGGTGCCAAACGAGACAAGTCTGAGTCGACTGAGATCTCCCCGTCTGCCTGAAATAAGAGATGAACTAAAAACATCCAACAAAAAAGCCCGGGAAATCCCGGGCTTTTTTTGTTGATCAGAGGTATCTAGGCTTTGGTTTCAGTTGACTCATCATCTGAGTCTTCTGATCCGTCGCCCTTGAGTTGAGATCGGAACTCTCTGAGGCCTTTGCCAATCCCACCACCAACCTCTGGCAGTCGACCGACTCCGAAGATGACGAGGATGATCACCAGGATAATGACAATTTCAAGTGGGCCGATGCTTGGCACGGGCGTCTCTCCTATTCAGTGGCGTGATGTGCACGAACTTGTATTCGACACGCCGAACAACCCAATGTTCGCACTGACATATCGCCCAGTCAACGATATATGGCCTCGTTCACGGTAATCTCACGTTATCCGTGAAGCTCATCACAGAGCCAAAGAGCGACCAGACCTAGTTGAAGTCTCTCCACACGGCAACCACTCTACCAATCACCTCAACGTCATCTGCAGACACGCGAATTGGCTCCATCGTGCTGTTGGCTGGCTGTAGGCGAACGGTTGGCCCTTCTGCGTAGAACTTCTTGAGAGTCGTCTCCTCATCTCGCTTCAATCGCACCGCGGCCATCTCGCCGTCAGCGACAGTCTTCACGCTCTCCATCACCACGAGGTCACCGTCGTCTATCAGGGCGTCGATCATCGACTGCCCCTTCACCTGCAGCGCGTAGAGCTTGCTTCCATCGCCAATAACACTCTGAGGCAGTTCAACATACTCATCGGCCTCTGTGGGCAAGGGAGCGTCCGCACTGGGCAAAGATATTGGCGAGCCAGCAGCGATCAGTCCCAGGATAGGGACCGCAACGCTTTCTACCTCAGGCTGCTTCCGATTCAACAGCTCGAGCCCTCGAGATACATCTGCGTGACGGCGTAGGAAGCCTTTCTCCCTGAGCGCGTTCAGGTTGTAGTCAACAACAGACGTGGAGCTAATCCCACATCCGTTTTGAATATCGCGAACCGTGGGAGGATACCCATTCTCATCCATAAAATTGGAGATGAACTCCAGCATCTTTCGTTGACGATCTGACAGATCTGCCACCGGTCTCTCACTCCCTGTCGACCTCTGTCGACGCTCGGTTGCGACTAAGTGACGATCCACCCTCAAAACTCTTTGAGAACGTCACCAATCCGCACTAATGTTCTCATCCAACCTATGCGGCGATAGCGCATGTGTCAATCACCCCGTGGCAGTACGTCTGAATGAATGTGCGAACGGTCTCTACAAGTCTTTGCATCCCGGTGGATATGTGGCGGTGCTTACGACCTCTCCATTCGTATTCAGGAGCGACGCCTCATCGGGAACACTGTTCGCCCAGATAGCAGCGCCACTCTGGAAGGACAGACCACCGAACCTCGAGTGAACCTCATGTGTATACACCCGCACGGTTTCCCCGGACGCCAGAATAGTTTCAGGGAACTCAAACGACGGCCGACCATCTGCGCTATCGAGGAGTATCCAGCCGGTCAGGTCTGCATCGACTGTACCAGCATTGAGGATCTCAACATACTCATCCGACTCTGTTCTGGGTGCCTCCCCGTCAAAGAAGATGCAAACGATTTCTACGTTTACGACTCCCGATGCGGACAACGCAGTTGGAGCAAGTTCGACTGGAACTGCAATAACCGACGTTGGCGTTGGCGTTGGCGTTGGCAGTAACGGGATCGCACTGGCCGTTGCGGTTGGCAGTACGACTACGTCGGTGGGCTGCGGCGTGGCTGTGGCAACTGGATTGCTGTTGGCGGCACTGGTCGTGAAGTCGCAGTCGCAATGGGTATTGGAGCAACCGTGGAGACTGGAGCAGTGGCGATGGCTACGTCAGCCTCTGCCGTGGGGGTTGCCTCAGGCATCACAGGCGTTGCTCGAGCAAATCCCGAATTAGGTGTCGTTTCGGCGGCATCTGGAGAACCACAAGCGATTGCCAGAATTACCAGGCTACCGACACCAATATCTAACGCAACTCTTCTGAGGCTCCGCATCGATGCAGTTATTGCTGAAATTGATATTCCCACGCTGAGGCCATTATCTACGAATAATAGTCTTGGCATGGCATCTTCAAGATCAGATTATGACTAACTCAAAACCCACATAAAAGAAAAATCCCGCCTGAGTGGCGGGATTTCTTTGATATGAACTGGCCGTAAGACTTAGTCAGCCTGAGCCTTGGACTGTGAATTCACCAACCGTGAAATCCGGCGTGCAGCGTTGTTCTTGTGAATGACGCCCTTGCTTGCCGCCCTGGCCAGCGCCTTCACCGCTTCATCAACCGATGTCTTTGCCGTATCCGAACTTGCGTCCTCTATGAGGGCCGTTCGAGCGGCAGCTACCCGTGTCCGCGCAGTTGTGCGGTGGGGCTTGTTGACTATCGTCTTGTGTTCTCGGACTCTTCTACTTTTCTTACTTGGCATACCGTCTCAGCCGAAACTCTTTCATCAAAATTCGACGCCACCTGAAGCAGTACTTCAAATGACGTCCCTGTTAGAGGCCCTGTCTTACGATTCCGAAGACACCTCTCACGTTTTCAAGCCGTGAGAATAGCCTGCTCAATTGTTTGCTCCCTGTAGTGTACACCGTGAGAGTGACCGTACAGGTACTGGTATCTTCATCTTCTGTTGACGTAAGTGAATGAATATTGACGGTTTCTTCACCCACCAATGAGGTCAAATCGCGGATGAGCCCAACCCTGTCCCACGCTTCGATCTTGAATCTGGCAGGAATGCGTGATGAAGAATGGCCCCAGTCTACCTCAACCAGTCGCTCTGGCTGGTCTTTGCCCCGCAAGTTAGAGCAGAGCGCCCGATGAATGGTCACGCCACGACCACGTGTCAGGTACCCGACGATGTCATCCCCGTAGACAGGGTTGCAACACAGAGCTTCCCTGGTGAGTAGTCCGCTCATTCCCATAACGATAGTGCCTGAAGTTCCGTCGGACTTCTTGAGCGACTTCTCGGGTACGATTTCCGCGACCTCTGGCGCAGCGGACATAAGTTTTGCCACTACCTCGCCTGCGTGCAACTCACCGGATCCAATCAACTCATAGAGATGATTTGGTGATTCATAACCCATCGCCTCAGCCACGTCATCATGGGTCATCTTCTCGTGAAGACGTCGAAGCTGTCGGGACAGGAACTCTCGACCCTGGGTTCGCTGCGACTCCCGCTCCTGACGTCTGAACCACTGGCTAACTTTCGTTTGAGCGCTGGCAGTCTTGAGATATCCAAGGTCCGGGTTCAGCCAATCCAGTCGAGGCTTTCCGGGCCCTTTGCGCTTCTGGATGGTAACCCTGTCGCCGTTGTGCAGCGGCTTGCTTAACCCCGTCAACTTACCGTTCACTATCGCGCCACCAGTCTGGTGCCCCAGGTTGGTGTGGATCTTGTATGCAAAATCTAGCGCTGTTCCACCGGCAGGAAGCTCAACGACGTCTCCGGCGGGCGTATAAACAAAAACCTGATCCTGCAATATGTCTGTTTTTATCTGCTCCAACCACTCGAAGTCCTCGCCATGATCGCGATCAGATTCAAGCAACTGACGAAGCAGAGTCATGCCCTCATCAAACCGATCTGGCGCTTCCCCACCTTCTTTATACAGAGTGTGCGCCGCGATCCCGTTTTCAGAGATATTGTGCATATCAGGCGTACGAATTTGAACTTCTACAGGGAATCCATCCAGCGCTCTTACAGTCGTGTGGAGCGACTGGTACATGTTGTCCTTTGGACTGGCAATATAATCATCAAACTGGCCACCCATTGGCGGCCACACACCATGAATCACGCCTAGCGCCGCGTAACAGTCGCCAACCGATTCCACGAAAATCCGAAGGGCGAACAGATCATGAATGTCGCCCAGCTTCTTGCCCTGAGCGGCGTACCTAACGGCCTTCTGATGGATGCTGTAGATATGCTTGGCGCGTCCGGTTACCTCTGCGTCAATATCAGCCTTTTCAAGCGCCTCCGCCGTTTCAGCTGTCACACGCTCAACGTACTCTTCGCGCTCAGCTCGTTTGCGTTGGAGCAGGCGGGAGAGCGCCCGGAACTCACGGGGCTGGAGATACTTGAAGGACTCATCTTCCAGTCGCCACTTGAGATCCCACATTCCCAGCCGATGCGCCAGCGGCGCGTATATATCCAGAGTTTCTCGCGCGATGGCGATCTGTCTGTGCGGCGGTAGTGCCTTTAGCGTGAGCATGTTGTGGAGTCTGTCAGCCAGCTTGATCACAACAACGCGCACGTCCTTGGCCATTGCCACAAACATCTTGCGCATTGAAGCAGCTCTTGCAGTCGCAAGTGCTGCTTCCCTCTCTGAGGTAGTCTCACCCTCGGTAACCGTTGGAACCGTGCCATCTGGACTCCAGGGCAGCAGGGTACCGTCGGCGTTTAGCTTGGTTACGGAATCAACGAGAGTCGCAACGGTTGGATTAAACCGATCGACCAACTCTTTGTACTCGACATCACAATCTTCCATCGTGTCGTGCAGAAGTCCGGCAGCAACGGTGTCTGGATCCATCCGCAATTGGGCAAGATATTGCCCGGTGGCGATGGGATGTTCAATGAATGGGGAGCCTGACTTACGGCGCTGATCCCGGTGCGCGTGAACGGCGAACTCGAGCGCTTCTGAGATGAATTTACTCTGCTCATCAGTGAAGTTATCGTTCACAATGGTCATCAGATTCGCAGTCAAGCTGGCAGTCTGGCGAGCGCGAGCGCGCCAGTTGTTTGAGGAGTCCGATGTTCTCGTTTGAGTAGCCATCAGTATTGATTCTAGCGCGTTGTGATCAGATAGGGGTTACACAGATCGCCATTTTTGATCGCGTATTAGTCCCCAAAATAGCGCGCTATCTCATCTCTTTCAAACTCAGGCAGGGGACTCAAACGACCGTTTTCAGCAATGCTCAGGCCATCAGACGAGGCTGTCAATTTACCGATTATTTCAGCCTCACGGCCTTCCACCCGCACGGCCTCAACTATGTCTCCAGACCGCGCAGGATCCGCCGCTATCAACAGCGCACCCGACGCGATAAGGCCCCACACATCCAGCCCAAGCGCCTCACAGATCGCGGCTGCTTCTGGATAGATATGAACAGACTCAGCGTTGACGGCCACACCCAATCCGGAAGCGTTGCACACCTCGGCTATGCCAGTAGCAAGGCCGCCTTCCGTTGGGTCGTGCATGGAGTGAACGCCACCAACGGCCATCGCTATGTCGGCATCTTTCACCACGCTGATTCCCGGCTCGTCGAGAAATTTAGCGGCGCGCCCAAGAATCGCCTCGCTCATCCCCAACTCAACAAGCCGATCGGATGCTTGTGCAGCGAGTATCGCCGCGCCTTCAACAGCAATGCCCGATGTCAGGATCAAGTCATCCCCAAATTGGGCACCGGCCGTTGAAATAGCTTCGCCACGTCGCACAGTGCCCAGCATCGCCCCAGAGAGAATTGGCCGTGGAAGGTCCACGGTTATCTCCGTATGTCCCCCAATGAGGCTCACATTGAGTGACTTGCACGCTGACTGAAGCTGTTCAAACACAGCCTCTGGCAGGGACGGGTCGCTGCCCTCCGGTATTAGTAACGTCGCCAGGAACCAACGCGGAGTACCGCCGGTAGCCGCCACATCGTTGGCATTGACCTGTACCGCGTACCAGCCAATCCGGTCAGTGGCGAAGGTGATTGGGTCCATCTTTGCGACGACCAGCTCGGAATCGGGATCGACTACCGCTGCATCTTCACCGGGTCGTGGTCCCAGGACCACGGAGGGATCACCGGATGTGTCGACCTTTTTCAGAAGGCGCGCAAGCAGATCGGCTGGAAGTTTTCCGGCTTTAAGACCGCTCATGATGGAACCCGCCGTGCCAAATTTCTAGCGCCCACTAATTCTGAGGCGGGAATGCGGGGAATTCACGCGCTGAAAGAGCCTCATTGATGATCTTCTGGAATGGGCCAGGCGCTATTCCGTCCTGCCCGTCCCAGAATGCCTGATCGCCTCTAATCACTTCGCTAGTACCAGGGCAGGCATACAGGAAGGACACAGTTCCGGCATCACTAACGAAATCAATCTGGAACAGTGAGGTGCAATCAGACTTATCCGTCAGGTGAGTTTCGCCAGCCAGGGCTTCAAGGGCTATCGCTATCCGGTCCAGGTCATCCACCCTAACGACTTCTACCGGATCAACACCTGGTTGCGGTGCCAGAATCCGAATTGAAGTGACGCCTACTAGATTGGCTGTACTGACCAGATCAAGTGATGGTGAAGATCCCAGGATTGTTGCAGCGGCACATGAGACAACATTTTCGCCCAACGAATCGGCGTGGACTTCAAGCGTAACTCCCTCACCATTCATAACGATTTTCCAGCCGGAAACCTGAGTCTGCGCGTATATCTGGCCGGGTAGTTCGCAGCCCAACCCCGTGGTTGGCCAGGTCTCCGGGTCCTGAGACAGCACGGTGATATCAGACGGTGCCAGGCCCAACTCTGAGGCGGCCAATGACATGGCCTTAGCCCGTGCTCGTGACGGGGAGCTGGGGGTTGGGCTTGGCGTGGGTGGTCTTGGTGTTGCTGTTGCGGTTGGCTGAGGTGCAGCGGTGGCCGTCGGAGCAAGAGTGGGGACCGCCGTGGGAGCTGCTGTCGGGTCAGGGACTGAGGTGGCGGTGATCCCCGAAGCGGTTGCCTCAGACATTGCCGTTGGAACTGGGGTGGAATCACCATCTCCACCTCTACAGGCGACAGCCAAAACAATCAGCATCGCGGGGATCAAAAGCATCAAGCGTCTAGAAAATCGGAGATTCACTACCAGGTCTCGTTTCTGTTGCTCGACTTTTTCGGCTTTTGATTTAGTTAGCAGGTAGTGCCAACAGTGCAATTCTAGCGTCGCTGGCATGGAACTTCCTCAAGACCGCAGACCATAAACGATGCATGCTGCCAGTCAGATCGTCTAGCGACCGACCGCCAGAGCCGTCTGGATAGCCTCAATCTGGATATCCGGAGTTGGGGTAACTTCCAGCATTCTGCCTTCAACGTTGATGGTGATCTTCTCAACCGTCCGGAATTCAAATTCGAAACCTTCGGGCGCGTCTTCCACCAGCAGGAACACGGCCTCCGTCAATTCCTGATCACACTCGCCGGTTGCATCTTGAAATACGTTTATCCGAACCACGTTGGGGTCGATTAGCCACTCGACAGTGTCGACCGTAACAGTGAAATCGCAGCCCGTCTGAGTGAATACGGTTCCTACGAGATCCTCTGCGTCCCAGTCGATCTCGTCTTCATCAATGAGGATTGCTGAGTCGTAATCCACTTCTATCGCTTGCGCTTCTGTCTCGTCGACTACAACGACAAGTTCGCCCTCGAAGCGTGCTGGATCCAGGATCTGCCCCAGTTCGGCCAATTCCGTGTAGAGAAGAGTCTGAGGAACTGAATCGCAGAACGCGCCGTTCCCGCCTATCGCGTCGGCGTGATATTCGTACCGAATTCCCTCGTGAATAAAACCGGCCACCACACCCGGAAGGTTGTAGTTGCCGTCATACAACTCTGGCGGGGGCAGGCATCCGGGTTCCCTCTTTGTGAATGGCCTACCTTCAATGCTATCCAGTCTGAGGTCTGGAGCAGAACTGCCAGTTCGAATTTCCAACGCTTTCCGTGCCCGGTCAACGATTACTACTTCCAGTTCAAACTCATCTGCGGGCAGTGCGCCAGGTGGGACCGTCGTTGGAGTTGGTCCGGGTGTAGCCGTAGGAGAGGGTGAATAGAAGTCATCGCATGCCATTGCAAACAAAAAAAGAAGGCAGGCAAAAGTGCGGCGACGAGCCGGGGCGCTTGAAATTTAGGAATTAGGTGCATGCTTCTGTGGGCCAATAGGTCACGTAGCAGTCCGCTTCTCAGGATAGCTGACTGATCTGATTAAAACCTCGCAGAAACGTTACGGGTTCAACCTGCTTATGACATGCTGAGCAAGACACCGCAAACGAACCACATGGTCAAACTCATATGAGAGATGTAAAACGTACATACGAATTTCTTTATTCGTACACATGACAAGCGCACACACCTTTGATCTGGCTGAGTGACTACAAGTATGATTCACGATGGTAAATGATGGATTTATGAGGAAGCCAATACACCTCTTGTTATTCCTGGCCCGATTGGTATATATTCTATTTTTAGAGGCGTTCAAAACGTATGCACGAGTGGGTTGTCCAGTGTGTACGAACACGATGTGACTGGCGCATTTACAACTAACCGCCAGTCTCCAAACCCAGGCGCAGAGGTTTCAATTCGAATGGGCATTTCATCGCCGACCTTTCGGCGAGCAGTCACCGCGGCTCTATTTTTCGCGGTGGTATCGGTATCCGTAGCCTGTGGCGACAGTGATGACGCGTCATCCAATGAGCTGATCATTTACTCCGGTCGGAGCGAGTCACTTGTTGATCCAATTCTCAAGCGATTCGAGGAAGCATCTGGAGTCGAGGTCAAGATCCGGTATGGCAGCACAGGTGCTCTGGCAGCAACGTTGCTTGAAGAAGGTGACCGAACCCCGGCAGACGTATTTTTCGCCCAGGACCCCGGTGGGCTAGGGGCGATAAGCGGAATGCTCAACCCAATCTCATCCGATGTTCTCAACCTTGCCCCCGAATGGGCACGCTCCCCAGATGGCACATGGGTTGGAACATCAGGCCGAGCCCGTGTTGTGGTCTACAACACAGACAGTCTCACTATCGACGATCTGCCCACCAACATTGAAGGGTTTACAGACCCTATGTGGAAAGGCCGCATTGGCTGGCCTCCAACCAACGGCTCGTTCCAGGCAATGGTGACCGGAATGAGGATCATATGGGGCGAAGAGAAAACCCGGAACTGGCTTGACGGCATCATGGCCAACGACCCCGTGATCTACGCCAAGAACACACCCACCGTGCAGGCGGTGGCTGATGGCGAAGTGGAGGTTGGGTTCGTAAACCACTACTACCTCCACCGCTTCCTGGCAGAACAGGGTGATGGCTTTGCCGCACGCAACTACTACCTCCCTGACGGCGGTCCTGGCTCAGTGGTCCTCGTGGCAGGTGTAGGCGTAATCGACGCCGATAGTCCCGCTGAAGATTTCATAGAGTTCCTGCTCTCAGAGGAGAGCCAGCAATATTTCGCCGACGAGACTTACGAGCACCCGCTCATCGACGGCGTAGCCACTCAGCCGGGGATCCCAGATATCGACAACCTTTCTAGGCCAACGATAGACATCTCAGACCTGGGTGACCTTGAGAACACGCAGAAGCTGCTCAGAGACACCGGGGCTCTTCCTTAGATAGCTACGAATCAATTTCTGACGGGGCAGGGGGCAGGTTCGAAACCTGCCCCCTGCCCCGCCGCAATAGAAACAAGCAAATAGCCAGGTTGAGTTGACGTCGCTGCGCATGCAGACAGGCTTCCAGCTCGGGGCCATTCGGCCTCGCGGTGGATTCACGCTGCTCCATTTAGTTGGCATCGCAATTGCGGCGCTGGTCTTGCTCCCCATCATCTACCTTGCGATCCGTACCTTCTCTGCTGACGCTTCAGCCGCCGACCTGATATTTCGGCAGCGCACAGCGGAGATTCTTTTCCGATCGATACTGCTCGTCGGACTCGTCACCGCAGGTTCGATTTCGATCGCCGTCCCGATGGCATGGCTGACGCTTCGCACCAACCTACCGTTGCGTAACCTATGGACCGTTGGCGCTGTCCTGCCGTTGGTCATCCCCAGCTTCATCGGCGCATTTGTAGCAGTGATAGCGCTCAGCCCGCGCGGCATGCTGCAAGATCTGCTGGACGTGCTATTCAGTGTCGAGCGAATCCCTGACATCTTCGGTCTACCCGGCGCCACACTGGTGCTGGTGCTACTGACATTCCCGTACGTATTTATTCCGGTGCGTGCGTCGCTCCGGCGCATGGATCCCGCGCTGGAAGAGATGTCACGCAATCTCGGTCACGGCGGCTTTGCAACCTTCAGGTACGTAACATTCCCACTCCTCAAGCCTGCAATTTCCGCCGGTGCTGTTCTCACAGCACTCTACACACTGAGCGACTTCGGAGCCGTCTCTTTACTACGATACGAAACGTTCACGTGGGCGATATTCGTCCAATATGACACCGCATTTGATCGTTCGATTGCCGCGGCTCTATCGCTGGTGCTCGTTGCTGTTGCGCTTGGCATACTGGCAATTGATATCGCATCCCGCGGCCAGGGCAGATACCACCGCTCGACCGTTGGATCAGTGCGCCCAACTCGACCAATCGAGCTTGGGCGATGGCGCTGGCCAGCGCTGGCGTTCGTCTCCGTTGTGGTTGCGCTCAGTCTGATCGCGCCACTTGGCGTCGTCACGTACTGGGTAGTCCGCGGAGTTGCGCGAGGCGAAGAGGTCGGTTTGGATTGGACCGCCTTCGCAAACTCACTTCAGGCCGGTGGACTTGCAGCACTGTTCACTACGCTTGCGGCGATTCCCGTGGCGATACTTGCGGTGCGACATCGCGACCTGCTTAGCCTCAGTATCGAGCGCGCAAGTTATCTCGGATTTGGTCTACCAGGAATTGTCGTAGCACTGGCGCTGGTGTTCTTCGGCATCAACGTCTTCACACCCATCTACCAGACCCGTTCCCTCCTTGTGGTCGCCTATGTGATCCTTTTCCTACCAGCGGCGATCAGTGCGATCAGGGCATCTCTCATGCAGGTGAACCCCCGCATTGAAGAAGCCGCCCGCGGCCTGGGCAAGAATTCATGGCACGTAGGATTTCGAATCACACTTCCACTGGTCATGCCCGGCGTTCTCGCGGGAGCGGCTACCGTGTTCCTTCTCACAATGAAAGAGCTACCGGCCACGCTGATCCTGGGGCCGATTGGCTTCCAGACGTTGGCCACAGACATCTGGGGCTTCACTGAAGAAGCGTTCTTCGCCAAAGCTGCGGTGCCCGCGCTGGTGCTGATACTGTCATCAGGCATCCCCACCGCGTTCCTGCTGTTCAGGGACGCCCAACTCTCATCGTCCAATTCTCCTGAAGACCCAGCAGGCACAACAAGCTAATGGCCACCGCCCGCAATCTCAACCCCAGCGGTCTCAATAAAGATGATCCGCTCCTGGAAATGAGCGACGTATGCGTCACGTATCCCGGTGCGGCCAGCCCTGCTCTGGATAATTTGAGCCTTGCCGTTCGACCGGGCGAGTTCCTGACTATTCTGGGCCAGAGCGGCTCTGGCAAAACCACAGCGCTCAGGGCAATTGCCGGATTCGAGCGCATTGAAAGCGGCCATCTTTCCATCGGCGGGCAGATAATTGCTGATGCAAGGACTCACGTCAAACCTGAAAGTCGCCGCGTAGGGATGGTGTTCCAGGACTACGCTCTGTTCCCACACCTCTCTGTGATGGACAACGTCGCATTTGGCGTTCCAGACGCTGCTTCGAGTGGAAAAGCCAGTATCACTCAGGCGCTGGAGATGGTTGGCCTTGGCGGGTATGAGAGCCGATTTCCGCATGAACTTTCAGGTGGTCAACAACAACGAGTTGCGCTGGCCCGATCACTGGCACCAGACCCGGTAATTCTCCTCCTGGATGAGCCATTTTCGAATCTGGATCGCCAACTTCGCGGAACGCTGCGGCGAGACGTCCGCGAGATAGTCGAGAGCCACGGCACGACCGCCATTCTGGTGACGCACGACCGAGAAGAAGCGCTGGGGATGGCAGATCGCGTCGCCATTATGCAATCCGGGCGCGTGCTACAAGTCGGCAAGCCGAACGACCTGTACTCCGGGGCAAATAGCTCTGAGGTGGCACAGCTGATTGCGCCGTCCAACACAGTACGCGGAAGAATCGCCGGGCCGTACGTGGACACCGAAGCTGGCCGCTTTCGATACCGATCTCCCAATGGCCCGCTCGGCAACGGGGTGTTCGTAGACGCAGTACTGCGTGCACACGACCTTGAGTTGGGACCCTGGGAAGGTGGCGGAGCGATCCGAACTGTCCGCTATCGCGAATACCAGGGTGAGTTCACTGAGTACGGCATTGAGTTGCCATCTCTGCGCCAAATATACGTCCGACGTCGATCCATCGCACCACTGGAAATTGGCACACGCGTAATGATTACCGCTCCGTTTGATCGCCCGGTTCTGGTGTTTCCAGAGCAGCCCTAGCGCGCTCTTGAATCTGGGACTGACGCAGCCTCGCAGCAACCCTTCCTGGCTGCTCCAATAGCAGAACTATAGGTATCGCCAAAGTCAAAATCGCTGCCAGAGCCAGGAACCCCGGCCTGTAGGTATCCGTCATATCAAATGTCAAACCAACGGCCACCGGTCCAATGGCGGAGAATCCTGCACTTACGGTGCTAGTGATGCCCACCACCGAAGCGTAATTACGGCGCCCAAAGTAGTCGGCCAGCATGGAAAGGCGAAGCGGAATTGATGAGCCAAACCCAATTCCAAACCCTAGAGCGAAAATAGGTAGCGTCAAAAATAATGGCAGGGTGTACCCAAATATTTCAGCGTGGGTCAGAGCCAGTGCGAAGGTGCCAATAGATTGGATGGCAAATGAGCCCGCGAAAAGCAGTCGATTATCGAACCGAGTGCTGAGGGTGCCTATTCCTAGCCTGCCAGCGAAATCGCCGACCGCTACCATTCCAATAGCAACACCAGCGAGCTTCAGACTAACGTCAAATGATTCCAACGCGGTGATGTGGAGCAGGTTGGTTGATGAGACCAGTTGACCGAAGCTCGCTGCGATTGAAAACTGCCAGAAAAACGGTGTTTTCATCACCTGCCGAACTGTGAAATCGGGTTCTCGGATCACGACCGGTCGGCCAGTCGCTTCATCGATTGCAGCCACACCGTCTGGCATCTGTCCGTAGTCTTCAGGGCGAGTTCGCATGAAGTATGAGGCTGGGAAGCCCACAATCCAGAAACCCACGCCAACCGACAGCAGCACGTCACGCCATCCCCAGGTATCGATGGATAGAACGAGAACCGGAACGAGGAATCCACCGACGCCGGTGCAGGCCATGAGGATTGCCAGTGCCTTTGACCGTTTTTTCACGAACCAGTTGCTCACCGTGGAGACAAGAACAATAAAAGTGCCAAACGACATTCCAACCGTCAGCAGAGCCATCGTTGCGTAGAACTGCCAGAGCGACTGAACCTGGCTCATCAGGATGAATGCCGTTCCCGTTATGGCAATTCCCACTGCCATCACCCTTCGCGGTCCAAACCTATTGATGATCATCCCCACAAAAGGGGAGATCATCCCGCCCTCGGTACGCTGCAACGACATCGCTCCGGCGGTTGCGCCAGCGCTCCAGCCAAACGTATCGACTATCGGCCCAAAGAATGCGGCGAACCCACGCCAGAATGTGGCTGAGGCATAACCCTGCACCACCCCACCCGCAGCAACAATCCACCAACCGTAGAAGACTCCTCGCACGCTAAGAAGCCTCCGAGCTACCGTCCAGGACCTTGTTGAAGAATGGCCCCACAGCATCTGCGAACCCGACTGGATTATCGCCGGGAACCAGATGTGCTGCCTTCTCAACAACGGCTAGTTCCGCAGTGGACACGCGATCAAGCACTGCCTGCGCAGCCTCCGGCGTCAAGACATCGCTCTTTACCCCCCGAACCAAGAGCATTGGGCAAGCAACCCTGTCCATGAAAGTCCACAGATACTCGGTCGTGAACGTTGGATCTTTCGGCCGTGGCTGGCGCAGAACTCTGTCGTACTTCCACGTCCACCTGCCGTTGGGAAGCTCTTTCGCCGCGCGTCTCACGCTACCTCGAATTTGCTCGATAGGCCGAAGCTTCCGTGTATATCCCGCAACATGGTTGACCAGATCATCGAAGGAGTCCCACTCATCCTCTCCCTGCACGAAGTCTCGTATTCGCGACGAACCGCTAAGGTTTAGATCTGGCGCAGCGTCCACCACCACCAGTGAGCGAACGACCGATGGGTGGTCCGCTGCGTATACAAAGGCAACCCTGCCGCCCAGTGAAAGACCACAAATACTGAGGTCTGTCAGCCCCAGTGCATCTACAAAGAGGGCGATGTCAGCAACGTATTCAGAAAGTAGATAACTTCCGTCTGTAGACCAGTCGGTGTCACCGTGGCCTCTCAGATCTACAGAAATAACGTGGAACCGATCTCGGAGACCCAGTGCAGCAAAGTCGAATGAATGGGCCTGCTGAGCAAAGCCGTGAATAAAGAGAAGATGGGGCAAGTGCTTGTTGCCCCAATCAAGGTAATGAAACTTGAAACCGTTGACTGAAACTTCCTCGTCTGTTGGCTCAGCCGGCGCCGTAATGGTTAGCCCGGCTGACTTTGCTGCCTCCAGCAACGGCATGCCATACATAGAAGCTGTGCCGGATTTCTCTTCGCTATTTGACTGTGACAATATGACTCCTGGCGGTAATTGTGCCTAAGCATATTCCCTCCGAGAAAGATGGTGTGGCGTTTCGAAGCCTCACGATCGCGATTTCAACTCTCTTTCTTATTGTCGCGTGCAGCAATCATCGTGATGGATCGATAACCGTCCCCATTACCGCACCCACCCAGATCATTCCCACTGCGACGCCTACCGTAACTCAGGTAGCACCAACCGTTGCCCCACTTCCCACGTCGACCGTCGTTCCGCTTCCCCCCCAGACTCCCTCTAAAGATGAGCTGGACCGCGCCCGGCTACTGATGCTCCAGTCATTCGACTTCTTCACCGGCCCGAACATCGTGGCAATTCAGGCGGCGGGGGAACTGGGTCTCCAGCAATCGATCATTCCCCTCATCGAGTTAACTCGTTTCGTTTTCGAGGATCACAGCATCAACGAGCTTGGGCGTGTGCTTCAGGAGTTCACAGGCGAGTCAATCGGGGGCTCAGAGTGGGCTAAATGGTACCAGTGGCTGGGCGATCACCCAGAACTGAAACCGCTGCCTGGCTACGTGACGGGGAAGGGCGATATCTACTCACAGATCGACGATCGATTCGCATCGTTCTTTGTGGAATCAGATGACCGCCGCATCCCAATGTGGGCAATTCAGTGGGGCGGCGTGGCTCGTGATGGCATACCGCCGCTGGAGGACCCCTCGGTGATCAGAGGCGACGAAATCTCATACCTGGAGCCAGACGACCCCGT
>Ga0114996_10000375_pt1 | contig 63056 bp, 60 predicted proteins | sample ArcticOcean_MG_C_4_FD_87039 | JGI IMG/M metagenome (GOLD analysis project Ga0114996, IMG submission 87039) | Marine microbial communities from western Arctic Ocean - ArcticOcean_MG_CB4_134 | ecosystem: Environmental > Aquatic > Marine > Oceanic | place: Arctic Ocean: Canada Basin | collected...
CGACGGTGTCGGTGTGGGCGTGAGCGTAGGTGTCGGCGTGGGCGTTGGGGTGTTGGCGGGAGTACCCGCGCCTGAGCCTGAGCCCGAGGCCGAGCCCGAGTCCGTACCGGTACCCGTGGCCGTGCGAGTAGCTGTCGCGGTTGGCGACGGTGTCGGTGTGGGCGTGAGCGTAGGTGTCGGCGTGGGCGTAGGGGTTTCTGTGGGAACTGGTCTGGGAGAGGGCATTTCCGGCGTCGGGCTATCCGGGTCTGGAACGGGCGTCATGGTAGCTGGCACCGCTGTGCGAGTTGGCGTCGGCGACGAGCCGGCCACGCCAACCCGCACAGCGGTAGGGGTGGGCGAGGGCGCCGGGAGAGCGACGGTCTGCGTTGGAGTCGGCGTTCTCGTTTCAGCGACGGGGGTGGCCGTTTGATCGCCGACCAGTGAAACCTCCCCTGGGGCGGACGCTGTCGGGGTCGAACCGTCCGGCTCCGGTGAGGGAGTCGCCACAGACACCGAAGACTCTGGCGTCGGCACCGCGTCCTCGATGATGGTGATGGCGAACAGGGACAGGCCGGGCGAGAGCGCCTCAAACGTAAACGCCTCGGCCGACTCGGCGATTAGCGACGTGACCAACGGGACCCAATCCCCTACTAGCCGCTGCAGAACCACGTTTTCCGAGTCGCCGCCCGCTTCTGTCAGCCACTCGATCGGGACATCGAACGTGACACGAACCGATTCAAGGCTCTCAGGGTCGATTTCGGCAGCCGGGTCGAGCGAGATGTCCAGCATCTGGAACACCGACCCCTCTACTTTTGGAACGGCCTCGATGGCGGAAATCTCTACCTCGGAGACCGAAAGTACGACCTCTACGCCCGACTTACCCGTGCTCAGGACGACTTTGCTCACCGCCAGACGTGGCTCCTCGAACGTTGCCTCCAGTTCACCACTGGCGAGGGGAACGGCGGCGGTTACCTCCGTGTAGCGCAGGGCGTCGGGCGACGGAGTCAGCTTGCCGACTGGTTCGTCACCGGAGCGCGAGCAGGCGACGCCCACAACACCCAGGGCGAGGAGGAGGAAGACGCCAGGCATGAAGCTGCCACGGAGGCGCGAGGCGAAGCAGACCACTCGCGCAACTCGTCCCAGGTGGGCATTTTGGGTTAAATGCGCTTTCAACTGGTTGGCCTGTCGGTCTTCACTTAATTCGGTCGACCATTTCACGCAACGGTGCCCGCTAGCTGGTCTGCAAGGAGTTTGGCGTACTGCGGCAATACCAGATGCTGGTCGAACCGTTCAATTGCCATACGACGGCCAGCCGCTCCAAGTTCTGCGCGTAGCTCCGGGTCGCTCACGAGTCGCTCAATTGCATCTGCCAGGGCCGTGACATTCTTGGCTGGCACGAGTAGGCCATTTACTTCATGTTTAACGACGGATCTGCATCCGACCACATCGGTGGCTACTACCGGCAGGCCGCAGGACATCGCCTCCAGCAAGAACAGGGGCAGGCCTTCGTGGTAGCTGGGAAGCACTGCGATGTCCGAGTCGGCTATCACGTTGTGGATGTCTGCTTTGAATCCGAGGAACTCCACGGCGCTCTCTCGTTTCCAGCGTTCGTACTGGTCGACGGTTATGGAAAGTCGACTGCCCAAATCAGGTGACCCCGCCAGGAGGTAGTGGGCTTCGACCCCCTTCGACGCGAGTAGATCTGCTGCGCCCACGTACTCCCGCACCCCTTTGTCGATTAGCATGCGGGCCACCATTACAACGCTTGGAGGCGAGACCGGGTTGTCGTTTGGCCCAGTGCCGGAACTAGGCCCAGAACCGGAAGCGGGCCTGGGCCGGTATAGTTTCGTGTCCACGCCGCTTCCGAGAATGACGACGGCACGGTCGGGTGGGCAGAGGCCTTTTTCGACCATGAACCTGCGGTCTTCTTCGTTGTGGAAGATCGTCACCACGCCGGGCTGGTGCAAGAGCCGTCCAATCAAAGGTGACAAAAACGGGCGAGCCAATTTGGAACCGCCCGTGTCGAGGAATGGGAAACCGATCCCAGTGAAGGTGTTGGTCACAGATTTCACCCCTGCAAACCCGGCCGCCAGAGTGCCGTAGAGGATCGACTTAATCGCAAAGTGTTGGACGGCCTGGGGCCTTTCCCGCCTGTAAATGGCCGTCAAAGACACCGTCGCCATGGCCTCGGCAACGGGCAAAATGCCGCGTCGGCTCAGCCCCCATTCGACCCAGCGGAACCCGGCATCGACCAGTTTGCTTACGTGCTCGTCCCTTGGCGAGACGAACACCACCTCCATGCCCGAATCAGACAGGATTTTTGCCAAAGGAAGCCTGAAGTTGGCCAGCCCCCAGCCCGAGTTGGCCACTAAAAGAACCTTATGCATAGTTGGTCTGGTGCACCGTGCTGCGGTCCAACACCGACGCGCCATCGTCCGGGCGAGGAGAGACCAGGTCGTCGGATTCGAGCATTCGTAGCCAGATCTCGAAGTTGAGTATTGCCCACATCCCGTGCGAGTGATCCGCTACTTTTTGTTGGTGCTGATCGGCCATGAAGGCGATGGCCGCCCGGTCTAGATAGGTCGAGCTGCGGGAGTCTGCCGCCAGTACGGTGTCTGCGAACTGATCGCGAAGGGTTCCCCTGAACCAGGCCGCCAGCGGAACGCTGAAGCCGTGCTTAGGTCGTCGTGTCAGCTTCTTGGGCAGCATGTCCGCGAATGCAGCACGGAGCACCCACTTGGTGGTCGCTCTCCTCACCTTCATCTCGGGAGCGAGTGTGGCCACGTACTCCACCAGTGCAGTGTCCAGGAGAGGCGAACGGGTCTCAAGGCCACTGGCCATGCCCATGCGGTCCATCTTGACGTTGATGTCTCCGGCCAGGGAGGAGTGGAACTGTGCGTAGAGGAGCATTGATAGGGTTGGGACAGTCGAGACTTTGTCGAACAGCCCGGCGAAGTACTTCTCGACCGGATCTGTGCCCCGTGTCAGATGGGGGGTCAGATCGGGATTCAGTATGCTCGCGGTCGTCGCCGATTCCATTATGCGGTGCCAATCGACGAAGCGGCTTAGGACGGTGCCGCCGGAGTTTGCAAATAGCTTTTCCGCACGACGGCGAAGGTTGAAGTAGCCGTCCCGGTGTGGCAAAAACGGGGTCAGGGTCTGCCCGATTCGCCCGACCCACGCAGGCATTTTCTCGGCGATGGCGGCCGCCAGGAAGCGGTTATAGCCAGCGAAGACCTCGTCTCCGCCGTCGCCGTTGAGCGCCACGGTGACGTGGTCTCGGGCCAGCCGCGACACCAAGAAAGTCGGTATTGCGGAGGAGTCGGCATAGGGCTGGTCATGGTGCCACAGGAGTGTCGGTAGCAGCGAGGTGGCGTCTGCCGATACAGTGAACTTGGTGTGCATGGTGCCGAACTTGCGCGCGGCCATGTCGGCATAGCCGGTCTCGTCGTAGGATGAGTCGTCTGCGAACCCCAGGCTGAAAGTACGGACGGGGTCGGAGGTGAGCTGGGACATCACCCCCACCACGATGGAAGAGTCCAGACCGCCGCTGAGCAGGGCGCCCAGAGGGACGTCGCTCACCAGCCTGCGACGGACCGCCTCGGTCACCAACTCCCGGACTCTGTTTACGGCATCTCCTGACCGGACGGGACTGCCGTTTGACGGCGGGTCAGGCAGGTCCCAGTACCTCGTTACCGTTGCTTTGCCCGCTTCGAGAACTACCCGGCAGCCGGGCGGAACCTGCGACACGCTGTCGTACATGGTGCGGGGAGCGGGGACGTAGCCGAGTGAAAAGAAGACAGGCAACTGGTCGGTTGCGACCCTCGGCTTGACCCACGGGCAGGCAAGAATGGCCTTGATCTCAGAGCCGAATGTACATCTGCCGCCGTTCCATTCGTAAAAGAGTGGCTTTTTGCCCGATCGGTCTCTGGCCAGAACCAGCTTTCCTTTGCGCTTGTCCCACAATGCAAATGCGAACATGCCTTCGAGGCGACGGACGAAATCATCGCCGTACTGTTCGTACGCGTGCACGATGGTTTCGGTGTCCGATCTCGATTTGAAGACGTGGCCCATCGGTTCGAGGGCTTCGCGCAATTGACGGAAGTTGTATATCTCGCCATTGAACACGACCTGAACCGAGCCGTCTTCGTTGGACATTGGTTGCGCTGCGGACTCGGTCAGGTCGATTATCTTTAACCGTGTATGGCCAAGAAAGTACGAGGCACTATTGCCGGTAGAATCTTCCCAGGAAGACCCGTCGGCGTCTGGCCCGCGATGTCGCAGGAGCGATACCATACGCGACCCTGCCGGTCGGTCGACCGGTCGGCCCTCGAAGTCAACGAAGCCGCAAATTCCACACATAGATAAAGTTGTCAGATGCCCCCACACTATTTTAGGAAATTGCGGCCTGTAATAATCAGGTTTTCGGCCCAGATTCCGATAAGAACCTGTCCGTCCTGTGGCCGGACCAACCAGTTTGGAAGCTCATGGGAGAGTTCTATTGGCGACTACTTCAACCTCTGAAACGGGGCCCGTGATGGTTACGGGCTGCGCCGGGATGATCGGGGCGAGGGTTGCCGGCAAGCTCCTGGCCGACGGAGTTAGGGTGGTGGGAGTCGATATTCTCAACGACGCCTATGACATTCGCCTCAAGGACTGGCGTATGGAAAGGCTGATGGGCACCGAGGGCTTCGAGTTCCACAAGGCGGACATCTCCGATGAGGCCGCTATGGACGGGATCTTCACCGGTGCCGCCGCTGGCGCCTCCGAGAGATCAGACCCCGCACCGATCTCGGCGGTCATTAATCTGGCGGCTCGCGCCGGGGTGCGCCAGTCGATTGAAGACCCGGCCGCCTACTACGAGGCGAACCTCTTGGGCACTCTTAGCTTGCTGCGACTGTGCGCCAGTCACGAAGTGCCCAAGTTCGTGCTCTCGTCTACGTCGAGCGTTTATGGCCTGGCCGCGTCAACGCCGACCAGTGAGGGCGGGGCTATGGGCGGCCAGTTATCGGTGGGTCTGGAGACTGCCCGGCCCCTGTCCCCGTATGCGGCTTCGAAGAAGGCGGCCGAGGCGCTGGCATATACCTACCACCACCTGTACGGCCTGGACGTGTCGATTCTCCGATATTTCACGGTCTACGGTCCGGCGGGACGGCCGGATATGAGCCTGTTCCGGTTCGTGCAGAAGATTTCCGAAGGGAGGCCAATCATGGTCTTTGGTGACGGATCGCAGTCGCGTGATTTCACCTTCGTCGATGATGTTGCGGCCGCCACTATTGCATCTACTCGGCCGGTTGGCTACGAGATTATGAACGTCGGGTCGGACTCGCCCGTTGTGTTGAGCGACGCCATATCGATTATCGAAGAACTAACGGGCAACATTGCCTATATCGATTATCAGCCCATGCACTCGGCCGACGTTACGGCGACCTGGGCGGACATATCCAAGACCAAGCGTCTGTTGGACTGGGAGCCGAAGACTTCGTTTAGCGACGGGCTTGTCAGCCTGGTTAAGTGGTACCAGGACAACCGGGACTGGGCCCAGGACGTCCTTACCGACGACTGAGCTTGACCCACCGGCGCTCTGCACTGGAGCGCTTGGCGGCCAAAACCACAGCGAGGGTTTTCGCGGCGTCGGCCACGTCTACCAGGGCCGTGGCCTCGCCGCGCAGACAGGCCAGGTAGTGGCTCAGCTGGTCGACGAACTGGTCGTTACGAGCGTCTTCGTAATTGCGTATCTCGTCAAGGGCGCTGTCGGCCATTCGCAGTTCGACCGTCCCGGTCGAGTAGTCCCATAGCGCCGTTCCATTTGTGCCAACTATCGAGCAGTGCCGACGGTACTGGCGCTGCACCAGGTCGACGTGGACGTTGCCGATCACCCCGTTCTCGAAGCGCAGTATCAACTCGGAGAGGTCGTCGGTGTCCAGGTCCAGGTCGCTGACGTGGGTTACGGCGGCGCTCACTTCGGCCACTTCGCCCAGCAACCAGCGCAGGTAGTCGATTTCGTGGCTCAGGTCGAGCAGCGCGCCGCCGCCCTGGCTCTCGTGGCTCATGTACCAGCGCCGGTAGTCTTCATCGGGGTGCCAGTCTGGCAGGTACTGACCTACCTCTGCCCTGACGCCGAGTACCCGGCCTAGCACTCCTGATTCGACCACTTTCTTGACCTCAAGCACGCCGGGGTGGAAGCGCATGGAGTAGCCGACCATGGCCCAGACGCCCCGGCTCTTGAGCGTGGCCATCAGATGGTCAACGCCTTCAATATTTTGGGCGAGAGGTTTTTCCAATAACTGGTTCAACCCGCGCTCGGCGACCCGCTGTGCCATGCCGATGTGCAGGTGAGGAGGCGTGCAAATTAGCACGCCATCTAGATCGTCGGCCTCCAGCGCCAGGTCCAAGCGGGAGAACTTTTGTAGCCCCGGAACTCCTTGCAGCCCCGCGAGAAGATCGGACGCCTCGGCCAGGCGGTCGGCGCGGGCATCGACGGCGGACAGTCGCGCGCCTAGTCTGGCTAGGTTACCGAGATGCCGTCTGCCCACCGAGCCGCACCCGACCACGAGCAGGTGCATGCCCTCGGCACTGTTCGCCCCAGTCGAGTCAGCCGCTGGGGCCATCAGGCGTTGAGCCAGTTGGCCGGATCGAGGTCTTGCGGCTGTCGGGTCCTGATCGACTCCAGCGCCGCTACAGCCCAGACGGTCGCACGAGCCCCGTCAGAGGCGTCGGGAGCGGCTCTCTCGCCAGTGCGTAGTGCGCTGGCAAATGCCGCCAACTGCTCGGCATGGCCTTTGCCGGAGGCCCTTACGGTCTTCGCACGAGATGTTCCGGAGATAAAAGTCACCGACTCGAAATCGTTGATGACCGCCGTGAGGCCGTCTGCCAGCACCTCGACGCGTTCTTTTGGGGTGCCCGGTGCGCCTGAGGTTGTGTAGACGAGAGTCCCCAGGGACCCGTCGGCGAACTCGGTGAGCACTTGCGCAGTGCCGCCGGGCGCGTCCGAGCCGGTGGCGTGCACCCGGGCGGGCTCTGAGCCGAGTAGCCAGGCCATCCAGTCGAGGAAGTGGACGCCCTCGCCCAAGAGCCTGCCGCCGCCGCGCTCCGGGTCGTCGAGCCAGTGGCCGTCGGGCAGCGAGTCGCCGCGTACCCGGTAGGAAATTTGCTTTTGCCCGGTTGCCGCCCGGACTTGCTCTGCCACCACGCGAGACGCGGGCGCGAACCGCCGGTTGAACCCGACCATAAGCACACGCTCTTTGGCTGCCGCCCCGACTACTCGTTGGGCATCCTCCAGCGTCAGGGCGATGGGCTTTTGCAAAAAGACGTGCTTGCCCGCTTCGAGTGCCGCGATGGCAAGGTAGGCGTGGCTCTCGTGCGTGGTGGTTATCCACACCGCCGCCACCGAGTCGTCAGTCAGCATCTGCGCAGGGTCGGTGGTGGCGTACGCTGCTCCGAAGCGCTCGGTTGCGTGCGACGCCGTGTGACCGTGTAGCGAGGCAACACCGCGCAGGTCGAAGTCACGCGCTTTGTTAAGCGCGGGCAGCACTACCGCCCTGGCGAACTCGCCGGAGCCGATAACGGCCGCTCCGATTGTTCCCGACTTGAGCGGCGCGGCCGATGCCATTTCGATGCGCCTGTCGGGAGGGGTTAACGTTTCATTTGAAGTGCCGTCGCCGTGGCTCAGAAGCACGGCGGTCGTTTGTGCGTCTTCGGAGAGGCGGGCGTACGCGGCGGGTGCGTCGTCCAGCGCCATCTCGGCCGCATTGAGCGGCGCGACAGTCAGGTGGCCGTCGGCCATTAGCGCCAGGCAGGCTGCCACGTTTCGTTGCTCGGTCCACCGAACGTATGCCGGTGGATAATCGACGCCACCCACTTCGTAGGCAGGGTCGTACCGTCCTGGCCCCAGAGACCGGGACATGACCAGGTCCAACTCTTTGCGATAGAAGTCTTCCCTGTCAGCCCCCAGGCCGACGTCTCCGACCACCACCACGCGACCCCGCTCACGGCATAGGGCCGCGGCAAGGTTGATTGGCTCGTCGGAGGCGGTTGCGGCGCATATGACCACCGCGTCGGCACCCAGTCCGGCCGTCATGTTGCTTACGGCATCACGCGCGGCCTGGGCGTCGGTCACCGACACTGCCGCTCCTGACGCGAGCGCTGCGGCCGTCCGCGCCGGGTTAAGGTCCATGCCAACAACGGTGCAGCCCGCTCGTTTCAGCAACTGGCATGTGAGCATGCCGACGAGGCCGAGACCTATGACGACGACCGTTTCGCCCAGCCCGGCACCGCTTCGGCGCACCGCCTGCATGGCGATGGCGGCTACCGGGGCAAATGCGGCGCTTTTGAAATCGACATTGGTAGGGACGGGCACCACCATTTGCCTGGGCACTGAAACGACCTGGGCATGGTGGGCGAAGTCTGCGCCCGAGCAGACGACCGGGTCTCCCGGAGACAGGCCCTTTACGCCTTCGCCGACCTCTTCGACGACGCCCGAGAGGCTGTAGCCGATGGGGTGCGTGCGCGACAGGCGTTCTTGCAACGAATCGAGAGTAGAGCCGACGCCGTCTTTTAGAGCCTTTTTGGCAAGGTCCCCGGCCAATGCGGGCTTGGCCGCGACTCGGGAGATTAGGGGGGACGACTGGTGCCGAATAGCGGCGGTTTCTGTGCCGGAGCTGATGAGCGAAAAGGCGGTCCGGACCAGTACCCAGCCAGGCCGACCCATCGGTGCGGGGACTTCCTGCACGCGCGGGTTCCCCTTGGTGTCCAGCAGCACCTGTTTCATGAGCAGGGCATCTGTTTTGCGCGCCTAGGCGCCGTGGCGTTTCGGCGGCTTGCCGGAGCCGAACGCCTCGTATTCGAAGCCGAGCCCATCGACCATCTCGGGGTCGAAGACGCGCCGCCCGTCGATGATTAAGGGTATGGTCATCGACGACCGAACTTTCGCCAGGTCGGCATCTTTGTACTGGGACCACTCGGTCAACAAGATGAGGGCGTGGCTGTCTTGAGCCGCCTCGTACATGTCGGCCTCGTAGCGAAGGTCGGGGTGTTCGTCGAAGGCCTCGCGGAACCGGCTTATGGCCACCGGGTCGTGGCAGGTTACCTTCGCGCCCGCCTCCAGTAACTGGCGCACGACGTCCAGGCTGGGGGCGTTCCTGACGTCGTCGGTCTCTGGCTTGAACGACAGGCCCCATACGGTCACGGGCTTGTCGTTCAGCAGCCACAGCGCGTCCCGCACCTTGTCCACTATCTGCACTGGTCGGCGCTCGTTAATTTTCTGAGCTTCAGCGAGCATGGAAGAGTCGACGCCGGCCTGAGTCGAGAAGTGCACGAATGCGCGCACGTCTTTTGGCAGGCAGCTGCCCCCGTAACCCACGCCGGGGTTGAGGAACGAGCGGCCTATGCGGCTGTCGCCGCCAACACCGTCGAGCAAAGCACCGAGATTGGCACCGGTGGCCTCGCTCATGTCGGCGAGCAGGTTGGAATAGGAGATCTTTAGAGCCAAAAAGGCGTTAGAGGCGTGCTTGACCAGCTCGGCTGTGCCGGGGTCGGTCCACACCTTTTCGCAGTCGAACGAGCTGTACAGGTCTTCTATGAGCGCCCGGCTGCGGTCCGAGCCGACGCCGATGATGATGCGGTCGGGGTTGAAGAAGTCGTGAACCGCATTGCCTTCACGGAGGAATTCGGGGATGCACGCTACGTCGAACTCGGCGTCCCGACCGACGTGGCGGGAAATGGTGCGAGCGATGTGCCTGTGCGTGCCGATGGGCACGGTGCTTTTTTCGATGAGCAGTCGGTAACCGGGCAGGTTGCGGGCCACGTCTACCGCGACCGACTCGACCTGCGAAAGGTCCGCTGCGCCCTCTTCCCCTTCGGGCGTGCCGACGCATACGAACACGACGTTGGCGAACCGCAGCACCTCACCCATGTCGTTGGTGAAGTTGAGGGAGCCTTTGTCCACGCCCTGCTGGACCAGTTCCTGTAGGCCGGGCTCGTAAAGCGGTATGCTCCCGTTTGTTAGCTGTTTGAGACGGACCGGGTCTTTCTCAACACAAAGCACCTGGTGGCCAAGGGAGCTGAACGCCCCTGCCGTTACCAGGCCGACTGGGCCCGCGCCTATTACTCCGAGTTTCATGTCTGCCAGTTTCTGTAGTGTGAGTTTGTGCCCGGCGATGCGCCCGGCAACGGGGATTTCCCCGATACAGGTTAGCTCAGAGCGCGTCGCAGGTTCAACGAAAAGGAATGGCCTCATTTGGCAACTTCAAAACATCACTCGCATGTCCCGAAGGCCCGAATGCCCCACAAGTAAGCGGCCAAACACCATCGGAGCGACGGTTCGGCGATGCTAGAATTGGGCAATTCGATCGGGAACGCCGATGTTGGCCCGCCGCCGCACCCGCCGACCGGGTTTAAGCGCGGGAAAGTTTGGAGGACAGAGCCAGTTGGCAGATGTGATCGCCAACCAAGAGGAGCAGGTCGCTCCACCCCGGACGATCGTCATCGGCCAGCAGTCGGGGTGGGCGTTCGTCGACTTGCCAGAGCTATGGCGGTATCGAGACATGCTGCTGTTTGTTGTCTGGCGAGACATCAAGACTCGCTACTCTCAGTCCGCCATCGGAATAGGGTGGGCGCTGGTCCAGCCCGTCTTTTTCATGATCGCGTTCACGTTCGTGTTCGGCCGTCTAATTGGCGTGAAGTCGGATGGGAGCCCGTACGCAGTGTTCAGCTACATTGCCCTGGTCCCGTGGACGTACTTCGCCAACTCGCTAATCGACGCCACCAACAGCCTGAACACCAATACGGCAATGCTGACCAAGGTCTACTTTCCCAGGGTGATCCTGCCCCTGTCAGCGGTCGCCGCGCGCGCGATGGATTTCCTGATCGCCTTTGCCCTAGTGGTCGTACTCATGGCCTGGTACCGGGTCGAACCAACGTGGTGGGTGGCGGCAGCGCCGGTGCTCTTGCTCATCCTTATTGCCACGTCCCTGGGTCTGGGCATGTGGCTCACCGCTCTGTCCGTGCAGTACCGTGATGTCAGGTATGCCATCGCGTTCATGACACAGCTGCTCATGTACGGAACCCCGGTGGTCTACCCGGTCAGCATGATTCCTGAGCGGTTCCACCTGATTTATGCGATCAATCCGATGGTGGGGGTCATTGAGGGCTTCCGCGCTGGCTTCTTGGGCACCGGCCCGATGCCGTGGGACATGATCGGGATCGGGGCCGCTACCGCAGCGTTCTTCCTGCTGTGCGGTAGCGTGATTTTTAGGCGCACAGAGCGCTTTTTCGCGGACGTTGCCTGAGGGAGCACTGATGTCTGACACGGCCGTACGGCTGGAAGGTCTTTCCAAGCGATACCGCATCGGTGTTGAGACCGAGCGCAGTGACACCTTTCTTGGCGCAACGCTGGGACAAGCCTCCACCTTTGTCAGGAACTGGAAGAATATCCGCAACCTGACCCATTTCGACGCCGACCAAACTGGCGACGATGTCATCTGGGCTCTCAAAGACGTGTCATTCGATGTGCGCCGGGGCGAGCGGATGGGCATCATCGGGCCAAATGGTGCTGGCAAGTCCACGTTGCTGAAGATAATTTCAAGGATCACCACGCCCACCAGCGGAACGGCCAGCATATTTGGCCGGTGCGCGAGCCTGTTGGAGGTGGGGACAGGTTTCCACCCCGAACTCACCGGCAGGGAGAACATCTACCTGAACGGGACGATTCTGGGAATGACCAGGGCCGAGATAAAACGGAAATTCGACGAAATAGTCGATTTCTCCGGAGTGGAAAAATTCATCGACACCCCGGTCAAGCGTTACTCCAGCGGCATGAGGGTGCGCCTCGCCTTTTCCGTCGCAGTGAATCTGGACGCAGAGGTCATGATTATCGACGAGGTCCTCTCGGTAGGGGACGCTGAGTTCCAGAAAAAGTCGCTGGAGAAAATGGAGAATGTCGGCCGCGAGGGCCGGACCGTCCTATTCGTCAGCCACAACATGTACGGAATCAGGAGACTTTGCGAACGAGCGGTTCTTTTGGAAGACGGCCAGGTCACAACGATCGGCACGGCCGATGAGGTCGTTGAGCAGTACCTCGGGGATGGCACCGACTCCGTTGCAGAGCGCGTTTGGGACGACCCAGAGCAGGCACCGAGCAACGAGCTGGTGAGCCTGCGACGGGTGACTGCCACTAACCCGACTGGAGCGGCGAGCAGTGAATTTGTAGTTACCGACCCTATTGATGTCGAGGTGGAGTTCGCCGTTCTTGCTTCCGGGCAAAAAATTAACGTCTCGTTTTATTTCTACGATGACATGGGCTCTCTTATTTTCGTCGCTGGTGACTATCAAAACGATGAATGGAAGGGTCGAGAGCGGCCAGAAGGCATTCACCGGAGCCGATGCAGGATTCCGGCAAACCTGCTGAACGCTGGCCGCCTTAGCGTACGGCCCTGGATATTCACTGAAGAACCGCACATGGTCCACGCCAGTTCCCATGACGCACTCATCCTGATAGTGAAAGACAATGTCATTTCCGGCGGGTCTCGCGGTTACTTCAAACGGGAGTGGCCCGGTGGTTCGGTACGGCCCGTGCTGGAATGGACTTCTTCTTTCGAGCCGGTCGGAACCGGCGTTCGAGGTCGGCCTTGATGGCCGCCGCAGCGCTGCGTCAATTCTCGGTTGATTTTTCTGGACCATGCCTGCCGGTGTGCACTGTGAGGAGACCCACCCTGGTTTGGAACCATTCCATTGGGAGCTAGGACACTTGCTCGCCGAGTGATCGGTTACGTTCTGTCGTGGATGCGTGCACGCCGGTACGACCTCGCGCCGCCATGGGAGACCAGAGTCCTCGTGCTGAACTACACCGGCGGAGAAGGCAACTGGGGTTGCCAGACGACCTCTGTGGGCCTTCTTTCTCTGATCAGTAAGGCATACCGGGACATCGGCCGTATTGACGGTGCCAATTTGGTTTGCGGGGGAACAGGACCAATATGACCTGCCCGACTCTCCTGATGGGTGGGACGACTACCTCAATGACCTCACCGAGACGCCTGGATTTGACCGATTCGGATGGGCCGATGTCGTGATCATGAACGGTGAGGGGACTATCCACGAATGGCCAGACATGGCAACCAGGCCCGAGTCATACTTGAGGCTATTGGAGATCTACGCCGCCTCCGTGGGTTACGGCAAGCCTGTGATGGCTGTAAACCAGTCGATCGACTACTGGTCTGAGGGATTCGGACGCTGGGTGCAGGCCGCCTTCAAGGGTTGCGACTATGTTTCGGTGCGTGAGCCCATTTCCGCACGCAAACTGGCAGCACTAGGGCTCGAAGACGTCGAGGTGGTTCCCGATGCCGCATTCCTCACCAAACCTGCGGACGACGACGCGGTCGGTTCGTTTATGGATTCGCGCGGGATCGAGCCCGGTTTTGTTGCGTTTTTCCTCGGCGAGACTGTGCAGGACCTCCCCCCCGATAGGCTGGAGCGAGCGGCCGTCTTGGCCAGTGATGTTACGGGTCGGCCGGTGGTTTTTTTCGCAGGGCCCTGGGGTGAGCGACGACTGGCCTCAGAGGTCGCGTCGCGTCTCCAAGCGCCTGTTGTAGGCATGGAAGCAGGTCCGGAAATGCTGGTCGGGTTGCTTCAGCGATCTTCGTTGGTGGTGAGTGGCCGGTACCATTGCTGCATATTCGCCGCTTTGGCGCCTGCTCCCTTATTGCCCCTCACGTCAAATACTCACAAGATAGAGGGCGTGATGGAGATGCTGCAGTATCCGGTTCGGCCGGTTGAACTGGCTGAGGACGGACAAGACGGGTTCGAATGCTCGCTCAAACAGGTCTGGGAGACTCGCGACGAACTCAAGGCCGTGTTCGAGCGAACAGTCCCCGAGGCCGTTCGGTTGACCGAGCGGGGTTATCCCAACGTCCTAAAAGGCGGTCGGCCCACAGTAGACGGCGTGGTGATCAAGTGAAAACGGTAATCCTTTGCGGAGGGCAGGGCGCTCGGATCCGCCGCGAGACCGAGAGTAAGCCCAAGCCCCTGATCGAGGTGGGCGGTATGCCTATTTTGCTGCACATCATGCGTCGCTACGCCATGTACGGCCACAAGGACTTTGTGCTGGCCCTCGGCTATAAGGGCCGGAGCATCAAGGACTACTTTCTCAAGTACCAGCTCATGGCCAATGATTTCACGGTGAAGCTCGGCGACGGGTCTATCGACATTCACCCCGATGGCCCGGAAAACGACTGGACAGTCACCCTGGCCGACACCGGCGAAGCGTCCCTTAAAGGTGCCAGAATTGCCAGAGTTGCCAAATACTTAGATGGCGACGAGCGATTCATGTTGACCTACGGGGACGGCGTGGCCAACGTGGATGTCGACGCCCTGATTCGCCACCACGAGGCCAGCGGCAAGATAGGCACGTTCACCGGCGTGCACATGCCCTCGCGGTTCGGCTCGGTGCGCACCGACGGCGACGGGAAGGTTCTGAACTGGACCGAGAAGCCCGTGCTGGAGGGGTACATAAACGGCGGCTTCTTCGTGTTTGAACGCTCGTTCCTCGACTATCTGTCGGAGGAAGAGAGTTGTGACCTGGAGCGGGAACCGCTTGAACGGCTGGCCGCCGACGGACAGCTTTCCATGTACCCGCACGAGGGCAGCTGGCACTGCCTCGATACCTACCGCGACATGGTCTATCTCAACGAGCTATGGAGTTCGGGCCAGGCCGACTGGGGCTCGCCCTAATGGCAGGCTCTGAGATGGCAGCAATGGGTAACGGCGACTGGAACGGCAAACGAGTTCTTGTTACGGGCGCCACCGGGCTGGTGGGGTCGTGGCTCTGTGCTGAACTGGTGTCGCTGGGGGCAGAGGTGATGGCGCTGGTGCGCAGCCCGGACCCGGCGTCGGAGTTGTACAGGTCCGGAACGGCCTCGCGGTTAGCCGTCGTTTCAGGGGCGCTGGAAGACCTTGCCACTGTGCAAAGGGCGGTTGTCGAGCACGACCCCGAGTACGTATTTCATATCGGCGCTCAGGCCATCGTCGGGGTGGCCGACCGCTGGCCGCTCGATACGTTCGAGGCCAATATTCGAGGAACGTACAACTTGTTAGAAGCGTGCCGCCTGCACGGTCGGTCCCTTGAGAGCGTCGTGGTGGCGTCTAGCGACAAGGCCTACGGTGCCCATGACGAGCTTCCATACACCGAGGACATGGAGCTAAAGCCTGGTTGTCCGTACGAGGTGTCAAAGGCCGCTGCCGACATGATCGCCCGGTCATATGCCGGGTCGTACGACATGCCGATTACGGTTGCCAGGTTCGGCAATGTGTACGGCGGGGGCGACCTGAACTGGAGCCGCATCGTTCCCGGCACAGTTAGAAGCCTTATAGCGGGAGATGCGCCGATTATTCGCAGCGATGGGAGCTTCGTTCGCGACTATATTTACGTGCGAGACGTGGTCGATGGATACCTCGCCCTGGCGTCTGCCGACCGGTCTGTGACGGCCGGTCGTGCCTTCAACTTCAGCCCCGAGCGACCCGTCACGGTGCTGGAGATGGTCGATGCCATACGAGGCGAGATGAGCCCGTCGTCCCTCAACCCCACAATACTTGGCGAGGCGAGCGATGAGATCGAGTCCCAGTACCTGAACTGCGACCGGGCAAAACGGGAACTGGGCTGGTCGGCGACCCGGTCGCTGAAAGACGGCCTGGCCGAGACCATCGAGTGGTATCGCAATTACCTCGCTGCGCCCGGAGTTTCGAGTTGAACCGAGTAACGCAGACTAGAGTTGGGGCAGAGCGATGATCGACGGAGTTCTGGTCACGCCGCTACAGCAGATTCCCGATGAGCGCGGCAAGATAATGCACATGCTCAGGGTCACCGACCCGCACTTTGAGGCCTTTGGAGAGATCTACTTTTCGGTGGCTTACCCGGACGTTATTAAGGGCTGGCACATCCACACTAGGCAGGTGCAGAACTACGCGGTCGTCTCCGGCAGGGTAAAGCTTGCACTCTACGACCAGCGCGAGGGCTCGCCGACCGTGGGCGAGTTGCAGGAGATTTACCTGGGCGGGGAGAACTACAACCTTGTGCGCATTCCGACCGGCGTCTATAACGGGTTCAAGGCCGTCGGCAACGAACCGGCGATAGTGGCCAACTGCGCCACCGTTCCGCACGACCCCGACGAGATTTCCCGACTGGACCCCTTCGACGAGAGCATCCCCTACGACTGGGATCTGAAGCACCGCTAGAGCTATGCCGCCCCCCGTGCCGCCATTAAAGACGGCCCTCATTGCCGGTGGTGACGGCATGCTCGCAACCGACGTACGCGCCGCTCTCTTGGCCACCGGACGCTGGCGGGCGACCGCGCCTTCCCGGCTCGACCTGGACATTACGGACGCTGTCGCTGTCGCCCAACACATAGTTGCCGTAAAGCCCGACGTGGTTATTAACACCGCTGTCCTGCACGTAGACCCCTGCGAGCGTTCCCCGGAAGAGGCGTTTCGGGTGAACGCCTGGGGCGTGCGTAATCTGGCCATCGCCTGCGAAGCGATCGATGCCGTGCTGGTGCAGATCAGCACCTGCGGCCTGTTCGGCGACGAGGTGCGGCCGTACAACGAGTACGACCCGGTGGTACTCAAGACCGTCTACGCTCGCTCCAAGCATGCCGGGGAGCGCTACGCTGCCGAACTGTGTTCCCGTACCCTGGTTCTACGGTTGGGTTGGCTTTTCGGGGGCAGTCCGGCTCACTCCCGCAACTTCGTGGCGGCGCGCATCCGAGAAGCACAGGCGGCCGAGGGCGCGCTCAGGAGCGCTTCGGACAAGCACGGCTCTCCCACGTTTACGGGCGACGTGGCCGACAGGCTCATCGCGCTGGTGGAAATGGGTGCGGTCGGCCTGTTTCACCTGGCCAACTCGGGCGCTGCTTCTCGTGTGGAGTATGTTCGCCGGATACTGACTTCGGCGGGCCTGAGTACGGCCGTAGAGGACGTGGATTCGGGCCACTTCCCCAGGGTCGCCCCGGTGCCCGACTGTGAGGTTCTTACCAGCCTGAACCTCGGCTACGCCGGGCTGACCCCCCTGCCGCCGTGGACCGAGGCGATAGACCGATACGTGCGGTCGATAAGGGCAGAGCTGGTATGAGCGACGTGCCTCCGGTGACCGTGCTGATGACGGTGCGCAACGGGCGACCGTTCGTGAAAGAGGCGGTCGCCAGCGTGCTGGGCCAGAGCCACACGGACCTGCGGCTACTGGTGCTCGACAATGCTTCCACAGACGGCAGCCGGGACGATGTGACTTCGTTCGGGGATTCCCGTGTGGACCTGGTTGCGCTCGATAATGACCTGGGCCAAACAGGTGCATTGAACAAGGGCCTGGCGATGATCGATTCCCCGTTAGTTGCCCGCATGGACGCCGACGACGTGTGCATGCCCGAGCGCATTGCACGCCAAATGGCGGCAATGCAGCATAGCGACGACGACGTGGCCGTGGTCGGTTCCGGCGTGAGGCTCATCTCACGGCAGGGCAAGGCCGAAGGGAGCTGGTCCGGCAAACTGCAGGGCAGGGGAGATTTCCTGTTTTCGCTGCTGGCGAACACTGTGCCCCTTTATCATCCTGCGGTGATGTTTCGCCGGGACGCCGTGGATAAGGTCGGCGGATATGACCCTGACTTCGCCCCCGCCGAGGACTATGAACTGTGGGTCAACCTGGTCCTCGCAGGGTACTCGGCAATCGTGCTTAAAGAGCCGTTGCTTAAACTGCGTCGCCACGAGGGCCAGACCTCGAACGTGGCGACGGCCGGGCAGAACCGCAACTTGGCCAGGGCCCGTAGAGGCCTGATGAAGAGCCTCGGCGTAGCCGACCCGCAGCCCGCGTTTTACCGGTTCTTCGACTTCGACACCGATGTTTTCGACGAGCTTGATGGCGAAAGCGATGTTGGCCGGCTCACCGGCGTCATCAACCGTCTGTTGAAGATGGCGCCCGCTGCCACAGGTATGACCCGGCGAGAGTCGCGACGCTTCGACCGGGCGCTGCGAGAGCGGGCGGCGGCACTGGCGCTGCTGGGCGCGCTGACGGGCAGGGGGACGGCGACTCGCAGCCTGTTCGACTTCGCCATTGCCGGTGGGCCCGGCATGCTGACCCGCCTGGATATGCTGCTCTACCCGCTGGCCCGGCTGCCTGGCCCGCTGCGTAAGAGCGCCTCAGCCATAAAGGTGCTGGCGAGCGCGGCGCAAAACGTCACCCAAACCGTGATTCGGAACACGGCTAATGGCTGATCCCCTCACGGCGCAGGTCGTTATTCCCGCTCGCATGGACTCTTCACGCCTGCCGGGCAAGGTGCTGGCCGACATTTCTGGCAAACCGATGCTCAGGCATGTCTGTGAGCGGTCGGCACGTGCCCGTCTGGTATCCTCGGTCTCGGTTGCGACCGACTTTCCCCAGATAGCCGACCACGTTCGGGACTGGGGTTTCGCGGTGCACATGACATCTCCCGACGCCCCCTCAGGAACTGCCAGAATTGCCAGCGTGCTGGACAAATTGGACTCTCAGATAATCGTCAACGTCCAGGGTGACGAGCCCTTGATTGAGCCGGGACTTATCGACGAAGTGATTTTGGCACTGCGCGACTCGGACGCCGCCATTGCCACGCCCGTTTACCCATTGGCCGCACCTGGTGACATTCGCGATCCGAACGTGGTTAAGGTCGTCATAGATAGCGCAGGACGGGCGATGTACTTCTCCCGCAGTGCCGTCCCTCACGTTCGCGACGTGGCGCAAGAGGCCTGGCCGACGGCGGTCCAGTTCTGGGGGCACGTGGGCCTGTACGGGTTTAAGCGGTCGGCGCTGGAGGTCTACCCGACGCTCCCGGTGGGCGTGCTGGAGACGGCCGAGCGGCTGGAACAGCTCCGCTTCTTGGAGGCGGGAATCGCCATACAAACCGTGCGCATCGAGAGCCCGACGCTGGGCGTAGACACCCCGGATGACCTGGAACGGGTCAGGCGAATATTCGCCGAAGGGAGGGCCTGACGTGTCTGGAGCCGACAACTTTGTAGCCGATGCAGCGAAGGTCTTCGAGACTGAAGCGAGCGCTCTGCTGGCTGTGCGTGCCCGGCTTGGCGACTCGTTCTCTGAGGCCGTGCGAGCGTTACTGACAGCGCCCACGAAGGTTGTCTTCATGGGTGTGGGTAAGTCCGGCCTGGTGGCTGAAAAAATCGCTTCATCGCTTCGTAGCGTCGGGATGCCCGCCGTGTACGTCAGCGCGGCGGAGGCGGCGCACGGTGACCTGGGCGTGTACGGCGTGGGCGACCCGACGGTCATGGTCTCCAAGAGCGGCGGCTCTTCGGAACTGCTCAAGGTTGTCCCGTCGCTCAAGGCTCTGGAATCCACCATCGTGGCGATAGTTGGCAAGGCCGCGTCTCCTGTTGCCGAGGTGGCCGACATAGTCCTGAACGCCGAGGTCGACGCCGAAGCCGATCCGCTGGGCTTGGTGCCGACCTCGAGCACCACGGCGGCGCTGGTAATGGGCGATGCTCTGGTGGCGGCAACTATGCAGGCCAGGTCATTCACTCGAGAGCAGTTTGCCTCTAACCACCCGGGCGGTATGCTGGGCCGGAGCCTTACTATTACGGTCGACCGGGTCATGCACCCGACCGACAAGGTCGCGGTCGTCTCGGCCGGGACGGCCATGACGAGAGTTGTCGAGGCCATGTCCGAACGCAATCTTGGCTGTGCGGTGGTCGTGGACAGGAACGCACGCATGCTCGGGGTCATCACCGACGGCGATGTACGCCGTGCCCTGCGCGTGGGCGAGGACGTGCGCGAAATGTCGGCCGAGTCCGTAATGACGAAAAACCCGATCGCGACCCGGCCCGACGCCCTGCTAATAGACGCCGTGCGCCTCATGGAGCAACGCGAGAGCCAGATAGCCGTTTTGCCGGTGATCGACGACTCCAATTTATTGCTGGGTGTATTGCGGTTGCACGACATTCTCAGGCTGGAAGTCTCATGAGCGGCCGTCTTGCCCGGCGTGGCCCCAAACTAGGACGCGGCTTCGAACTGGCGACCGGTGTGGAGATCGGAACTGGCGGCACATTCGTGCTGTTCGCCGGTCCGTGCGCGATCGAGTCCCCGGAGATAACGCTCGACATCGCTCGGGAACTGAAACGAATAACGGGTGAACTTGGGGTTCCGTTCGTCTTCAAGGCTTCGTACGACAAGGCCAACCGCACCTCGTCCAAGGGCTTTCGCGGGGCGGGGTTGGACGACGGCCTGGAAATACTCGCCAGCGTAAAAGAGCAACTGGGCGTTCCCATACTCACTGACGTGCATGAAACGAGCCAAGTCCAACGAGTGGCCGAGGTAGCGGACGTCATCCAGATACCGGCGATGCTGTCTCGCCAGACCGACCTGCTGCTCGCGGCGGCCAACACCGGCCTGCCCGTAAAGATAAAGAAGGCTCAGTTCATGGCCCCACAAGATATGGCGGGTGCCATCGACAAAGTCCGGTCCACCGGCAATGACCGGGTTATCGCGACCGAGCGCGGCACAAGCTTTGGCTATAACAACCTCGTCGTGGACATGCGTGGGCTGCCGATCATGCGCCGGTTCGCGCCGGTCGTTTTCGACGCCACCCACGCCGTGCAGCGCCCCGGCGGCCTGGGCGATCGTTCGGGCGGCGAAAGCGAGTTCGTACCCTACCTGGCCCGCGCCGCGGCTGGTGCCGGAGTTGACGGCTTTTTTATGGAGACCCACTTCGACCCTTCCAAAGCCCTGAGCGACGGCCCCAATATGATTGCGCTGGCCGACCTGCCCGCGCTGCTCACGGACCTGCTGGCCATCACCGGACTTGGGCTAACGGCGCCGGGTAACGAATGACCAACACGAGGGATCTGGGCGAAGTCTGCCGGGGCATCGAACTGCTGGTGCTGGACGTTGACGGTGTGCTGACCGACGGCAGTATTTTCCTCACCGGCGAAGGCGAGATAAAGCGTTTCCACGCCCACGACGGGCTGGGGATCAAGCTGGCGATGGCAGCAAACATTGAGGTCGCCATAGCGACTGCGCGGGTGTCCGCACCGGTGGCGCAGCGAGCCGGGGAATTGGGCATCAACACCGCGCTGCAGGGCCGCATTGACAAGGTAACGGCCGTGGCCGAATTGGCCACAGAGCGCGGGTTGGCCCACAGCCGCATCGCCTACATCGGCGACGACCTGCCGGACCTGCCCGCCATGCGCTCGGTCGGCCTGCCCATAGCCGTGGCCAACGCCCGGCCCGAAGTGCAAGCGGCCGCATTGCACATCACTGCGGCGTCGGGCGGTAACGGTGCCGTGCGCGAGGCCGTCGAGTGGCTGCTGGAAATGAGGGGACAGAAGAACTCTGTGATGGCCCGGTTTTTGGGTGACGCAACGGCCCAATAGAGCAGCGTTTTCACCGGGTCGTAGTGGCCGGACGCTGGTAGAATCGAAGTGCTCTCAGGCGGGCGGATAACATTTTGAAACGCGCTCTAATTACCGGAATCACCGGACAGGACGGCTCATACCTGGCCGAGATGTTGCTGTCGAAGGGATACGAGGTCCACGGACTGATCCGCCGGGCCAGTACCTTCAACACCGCGCGCATCGACCACATTTACCAGGACGCGCATGCGCCCGACGCAAGGCTGTTCCTGCACTACGGCGACCTGTCCAATTCTGAGCAGCTCACCAATCTGATCTACAACGTCGAACCGGAAGAGATTTATCACCTCGGCGCTCAGAGCCACGTCCGGGTCAGCTTCGACATGCCGGAGTTCACCGGGGACGTGACCGGCCTGGGGACGACCCGTATCCTCGAAGCTATTCGACGCTCGGGTGCGGCACCACGCTTCTACCAGGCGTCTAGCTCAGAGATGTTCGGCAGCGTACCCCCGCCACAAAACGAAAACACGGCGTTTAGCCCGAGAAGCCCTTACGCGGTTGCCAAGGCCTACGCCTACTGGATGGCCGTGAACTACCGGGTCGGTTACGGCCTGTACTGCGCTAACGGCATTCTGTTCAACCACGAGAGCCCCCGGCGGGGCGAGACATTCCTGCCTCGCAAGGTGTCCGGCGCGGTGGCTCGCATAGTCGCTGGCAAGCAGGACAAGCTGTATCTCGGCAACCTGGATGCACGGCGAGACTGGGGCTACGCACCCGAGTACGTCGAGGCGATGTGGCTCATTCTTCAACAAGAGGTTGCCGGGGACTACGTTGTCGGCACCGGTGAGAGTCGCTCGGTACGGCAGTATGTCGAGGCGGCTTTTTCATACGTAGGCCTCGACTACAAAGAGTATGTCGAGGTGGACCCACGCTACTTCCGGCCTACCGAGGTGGATGCGCTCAAGGCCGACCCCGCCAAGGCGGAGCGCGAACTGGGCTGGCGCGCCCGGGTGAGCTTTGAGGAGCTGGTGGCGATACTGGTGGACTCCGACATGGAGGCCTTGGGCCTGGAAGCACCGGGCAAAGGCCGCGAGGTCCTGGAGGCCAAGTTCGACAGCTGGCACAGGTGGGGCGGTCCCGTTGACCCGATCCGATCAGCGTCGTCGACAGATGTCAGGTAGCTCAACGGGCTTTTGGGCCGACCGCCGTGTAATGGTCACCGGGGGGGCGGGCTTCCTCGGTTCTCGGCTGGTCGATGAACTCACCCGGCGCGGCGCGGGCGATATCTTCGTGCCCCGTAGCGCTCAGTACGACCTGACCGACCGGGACGCGGTCCTGCAGGCCCTGGCAGACGCCAAACCCGACACTGTCATTCACCTGGCCGCACGAGTGGGCGGAATCGCCTCTAACAAGGACCACCCGGCCGAGTTCCTCTACGAGAACCTGATGATGGGGACTCAGTTGCTGCACGAGTCCTGGCGCGCTGGCGTGGCGAAGATGACCGTCGTCGGCACCGTTTGCGCATACCCCAAATTCACCCCGGTGCCGTTCAGAGAAGATGACATATGGGACGGCTACCCGGAGGAGACCAATGCCCCCTACGGGCTGGCCAAGAAGATGCTGCTGTCTCAGGCCACCGCTTACCGGCAACAGTACGGCTTCAACTGCATTTATCTGCTGCCGGCCAACCTGTACGGTCCTGGCGACAATTTCGACCTGCATTCAAGCCACGTAATACCCGCCCTCATCCGCAAGTGCCTGGAGGCGAAGGAGGCGGGCGACCGCAGCCTGGTCGTCTGGGGTACAGGAACTCCCACGAGGGAGTTCCTGTACGTGGATGACGCGACCGTCGGCATTGCAGCGGCGACCGAGTTGTATGACGGCATCGAACCGGTCAACCTGGGCACCGGGCAAGAGGTGAGCATCGCCGACCTGGCCCGCATCGTCGCCGAGGCGACGGGGTTCGAGGGCGACATCGTCTGGGACGCCGACAAGCCCGATGGCCAGCCTCGCCGCAGCCTGGACACGTCCCGTGCCCGTGAAAACTTCGGTTTCCAGGCCGCAACGTCGCTGAATGATGGCCTGGCCAAGACGGTCGAATGGTTTCGCCAGAACCGACAGCCGGACGACGCTGGCGTCGGAGACGGCGTGTGAGCACGGTCGCCTACTACCCGGCAGGCGCGGTGCATATGCGCAACCTGGACTTGCTGGCCGGGGCCCTGCCGCAACACGACTTCCGCGTCCTTTACCGAACTTCGTTGCCCTGGGTCGACCCGGACAAAGTAGCGGAGTACGGCTACCCATATCTGCTGGACGACGGCGACCGGCCGACAACTGATCTGCCAGCTGATCTGCTAGAAGGCGTCAGCGCGCTGGTCCTGTCCATTGCCGCAGTGGAACCGATGGTGTGCGACCTCATCGAGGCGGCGTATGAGCGCGACGTGCCGGTCATCGCCATCGAAGAGGTGGTGCAGATCGCCCTGAACCAGGGCGCGATAAACCACTACCTGATGCCGGTCGACCGGCTGGCACTGGCATCGGACTTCGAACGCGACCATATGGCGAGCCTGGGCGTCGTTGAACACAAGATGGCCGTTACCGGCTGGCCCTTCTACTCTGGTCTCAAATCGGCACCGTCGCCCGACAGTCGCAACAACGCTCGCGAAATGCTGGGCCTGGCGCCGGATTCCAGGGTGGCGGCGCTCTGCCTGTCTCGCCTAAACGACGCTGAAGATCTCAGCGCACTGGAGTCCCCTCAGGCCAGGGCAGAGATTCTCGACACGGTACGCGATGGGGTCCCCGGCTCGTACGAACTGGTCGTAAAGCTCCACCCGGCCGAGAACTCTCAGGCTGCCCGACGCCAGATAGAGGCACGGCTGCCTGCCGCGACAGTAGTAGCGGGCGGCGTGGGTATAGGCGACGTGCTGGACGCCGCTGACGTGTGCCTGACGCGGGGGAATTCGCAGGTGGCGCTGGAGGCGCTACTGCGTGACATGCCGGTGTACGCCATACCCTGCGGCATCCCCACCCTATTCGACGGCGACGGTGAGGCGTTTATCGTTCGTGACGGCGAAGAACTGCGGCGTGCCTTTGCCGACCTCGAAAACGGCCGTCGGCCCGACGCGACGCCGGTGACGAGCCGCCACCTGCCATTTAGCCCGGACGAGGCGTTGGCCCGTACGGTCGCCGCTATCGAAGAGGTCGTGTCGGGTGAGCCGCAGCAGCGCGCGGACCGTGACTGGCTGGAACTGGCGCTATACAGGAGCTTTCTCGGCGAGCCTGAACGAGCACTCGCGATTATCGAACGGCGCTGGCCTGACATACGGCCGCCCGTCGTTTCAGCGCTCGTCCGTTTGCTGGATGGGGACGCTTCGGCGGGAGACATCGAGATGATGGTCGCTGACGCTGACTTGAATGCCGCCTATATCAGGCCGGTCATCATCGGACTGTGGATCGACCAGTTGGACGGGCGAGGAACCGGCCCAGAGCAGAGCGACGTTGACGTCATCGAAAGCTCGGGCCGCTTTCCGCCCAGGTTCAACCGGCACGACTTCGCCGGACGCGCGGCGAAGCTCGGCAGGCTGTATCTGCGGGCCAGTCGCCTGGACGAGGCCGAGGCCATCGTCACCGAACTTGCCGAGCAGTTCGGGGCTCGGCAGGACGTGCGCTCGCTCGCCGGGAAGCTCGACTTGCGTAAAGGCCGGGTCACTAGGCGCTCTATAAGCCACATCGGCAGGTGGGCGGGCCAGGGGCTCAGGCGTCGCATCGGCTCTGGCTCCAGGCCGCATTAGGCTGGTATCAGAATGCAGCCCTTCGTATCGGTCGTCATACCCACTCTCGACAGGCTCGACCGCCTCACCTCTTCGGTCGAAGCGGCCGCCCGGCAGGATTATCCGAAAGACCTCTACGAAGTCGTCGTCGTAGATAACGGACCAACCGACAGTGAAGAGCAGTTCATGAGGCTGTTTGTTGGCGTCAGTGAAGTAGACGTGAGATATGTCTGGGAGCCGCAGCTAGGTTTGCACTGGGCTCGAAACACCGGTGCCGAAGACGCCAGGGGGGAGGTGCTCGCCTACACCGATGACGATGCCGAGGTAGGCCCAGGCTGGATAGCTGCATTGGCAGCCTGCTTCCAGGACCCGGAGGTAGGAGCGGCCGGTGGGCCGATCAAACTACGTTGGACCAGCCCGCCACCGCCCTGGGCGCCCTCACTTGGCCTCTACGGCGCACTCGACTACGGTGGCGAATCGGTACTGCTTTCCAGCCCTCGAACCATTCATGGGGCCAACTTCTCGGTTCGCCGATCCGCCCTGTATGAAACGGGAGGGTTCAACGCAGACCTGATTGGTCCTCGCATAGTTTCGGACGGCGAAACCGGACTCTGCCACAAGCTCTACCGGGCAAGTTGGAAGCTGGCGTACACGCCGGACGCCGTCGTATATCACGTCCAGGACGGGTCCCTGGTGACAATGGCATCCATGAAGGGACGCTTCCGAAACCACGGCAGATTCTCTGCATGCCGACATTACAAATGCAAGCCTACTGGTAGGGTCGGGCTGGTGGCGCAGGCCGCGAGAGCCCTCGCGCGCGCAGGCCGGAGCAAGAGTAAATCTCTGGCGCGCCGTCCAGCCCGCACCCAGGGTTATTACACGGAGGAGATGCTGGTTAGCCAGAACCTGGCCATGGCTGCTTACTTTTTACGGCTGGCCGGGAACGCCGACTTCAGGCGCATGGCAACGCGGGAAGACTGGCTCACGGCCACTTCCAATTCCACGGGCACGGGCAACTCCGAACCAGGGGCGAGCTAGATGGCCCCCAGCCTGATTGCGGGGAAGTTGCTCGGCGCCAAGACACTGGTCCTGGATCGAGTCCAGTCGTCTCGCCGCCCCGATCTGCCGCCGGTGTTCGCCAACAGCATGCCGAAAGCCGGTACGCACCTGCAGGAGCGCATGTTCGACCTGCTCGGGTACCGGCTCAGCTCGATATTGGAGCTGGGGCCAAGCAGCGGCCAGGACGCGCTTGATCCCGGCGAGGTGGCTCTAGTCGCCAAACGACTGCGTCGGCTAAGGCCGGGCTGCAGCATCCGCGCCCACGCGTTTCACTTCCCTGAGCTTGCGCAGCACATTACTGGCAACGGCGTGAAGACAGTAACCATCGTGCGCGACCCCCGCGACGTGTGTGTGTCGGACGCCTTCTACGTCGCCCGCACGCCCGGCCATCGCCTGCATGCCCACTACCAGGGACTGGACGAGTCCGGCCGGATCATGGCGTCTATAGTCGGCGTCGAATCTGGGGCGCTCGATGGAGACGCACCGTCGCTGGGCATTGCCGAGCACTACAAGCGCTTCCTGCCGTGGCTGGAGCGCGGTCCAGGCATGGTGGCGAGGTTCGAAGACCTTGTCGGCCCTCGCGGCGCTGGCACGGACGAAGCGCAGGTTAAGGCGGTCGGCGGCATCGTGGAATACCTCGGGCTCGACATGGGAACGGCCGAGATTGAGCGAGTCAGGGGCGACATCTTCTGGGAGGGTGCTTCGACGTTCCGTAAGGGTCAGATCGGCTCCTGGAGCGACCACTTCACGCTCGATCACACAAGTGCGTTCGACACCGCCTTCGGCGACATGCTTCAAAGTTTCGGCTACGGGGCCTGAACGTGCTTCCGAGTACGCGGATCCTCGCGGCAAACCGGGCGTCGGCGACGTGGCAATGACCGGTGAATTCGCCGGGCGCAGGGTGGCGCTGTTCGAGCCCAACGGCTCGCTGACGACCAACCCGACTCTGTACGGTTTGGTACACGGACTGGTCGAGTCTGGGGCCCGGGTAGACCTGTGGACGCCCGGAGGCTCGGACGACCCTTACCCGACCGAACCGGTTCGTACATTCCCATTTATCTGGCCGAGGGCCATTGCGTCCGACGGTCTCCGAGGTAGTCTGAGGGCGTTTCTCGACGAGGGCCTCAGGCGACGCACTCGGCGGCGTTTTTCCAGCGAGCGCTACGACCTTGCGATAGGCGTGGACAGCGCCGGGCTGATAGCTGCGTTCCCACATGCCCGCAAGCGCGAGGTACCGTTGGCATACATTTCGTTCGAAATTTTCTTTAGCGCCGAGTTGTCTGAAACGAGGGACGTCCGGGAAAAAGCGCTGGAGCGCGAGGCCAACGCCTATGCATCGCTAACGGTGGTTCAGGACGATCTTCGAGCCGGACTGCTGGGCGCGGAGAACGGTGTCGATGCCGACGAAATGTTCCGGGTGCCGGTGGCCCCCTCCGGGCCGGTCGTGACCGAGCGGTCGAGCTACCTGAGAGACCGACTTGGCATCCCCCCTGACAAAGTTATCGTCCTGCACTCCGGTAGTTTCGCTCCGTGGACATACTCTGAGGAACTATTGGCAATCGTGAGCAGTTGGCCGTCCACTCACGCGCTCGTCGTTCATGGGCATCTCGGGGGCGAAGGCCGCAATTTGCCGAACGACACGGGCTCGCGCGTCTACTATTCACAGGGCCCGTTGCCGCCGGACGAATACATGGAAATGGTGTCCTCCGCCGACATAGGACTGGCCCTGTACAAGCCCGTCGGCCCCAGCCGTTTTACTCAGAAGAACGTCGCCAATATCGGCTTGGCATCTGGGAAGTTTGGCGCCTATATGAAGTGCGGGTTGCCCACCATTTCGGTCGCCCAGCCGACCTACGCGGACCTGCTTGGGCGCTACAACTTCGGAGCGAACGTGCCGTTGATGGACGCGCTGCCGGACGCGCTGACAGCCGTGGCCCAGAACGCCGGAACGCATCGGGAGCAGGCGCACCGGTTGTTCGCCGAACTGTTGGACTTTGACCTGCACTGGCCGGGGCTTCGTACCCGGCTGGCCGCGCTTATGCGCGGGCTAGAACCGTCGCGTTCCAGGTAGTCGTGTCCAGGGGTCGGTCCGGCTCCATGAACGCCTCTGAGTGCACCAGTCGAAGGCCCGCAGGCTCGAACAGGTCGGCGAGTTCAGGGAGCGAGAAGTAGCGCATGACGTGCTCCTCGGACGTCTCCCTCACCAGCCGGTCACCGTCGTACTCGGCGACGCGGTAATTGACGGTGGAGACGCTCCGGTCTGGGTCCAGCTTTCCAGAGGCCGAGCGCACCAGCCGCCCGGTGTCGGTCGGGACCTCTTTGACGCGGTCGCCAGGGCGCTGGGCGAGCACTGCGGGCCCGTACCAGACGTCGGCAATGAAGATGCCGCCGTCTCTCAGGTGCTCGCGTACCGTTTCGAGTGTCGCCGCCAGGTCAACGGGCTGTGTCTGGTAGCCGAGCACCGCGAACATCATGACCACGGCATCGAACTTTGCGTTCAGTCGCACTGTGGTCACGTCGCCCTCCCTAAAGTCGGGGAAGTCTGCGAGGCCAGAGGCCTTGTTGCGTGCGGCGTCCAGCATTTGGGGAGACCTGTCCACGCCGAGCACCCGGTAGCCACGGTTGGCCAGGGGAATGGCGTGGCCGCCGGTGCCGCAGCCCAGGTCGAGAACGCCGCCGATGGGACGCGACGAATGGTCAGCAAAGAGGCGCTCGATCATGTCGCACTCGGCCTCGTAGTCCTTGTCGGCGTACAGGCTGTCGTAGGCGCCTGAGTACGCCTCTCCGAACGAACTCTGCCCCGGAGATGACTTGGGTTCGGGCAACGGCTAGAACCGGTCCTTTTCGTCCGCCTCTACGTACGGGCCTTGCTTGACTTCGAGCAGAACTGTTGGCTCGATCATGCGGAAGCCGTGGCCGCCGGAGACCATGGAAACGACATCGCCCGCCGCCAGTTCACGGGTGGTGACAAGCTCGCGGTCGTCGGTGAATATGTCGACGTGGCACCTACCGGACCGTACGAGGATGACCTCGCCGGTGCCGACTATGTTGCGCTGGATAGGCCGGTGGGTGTGGGCCTGTACTTCCCCGCCGGCCGGGTAGACGATGAAGCCTATCTGCTGCACTCGCTCGTCTGGGGTGATGAACGTGGTCTCGCCCGGTGCGTACGCGGCCCGGACCACATACGCCAGGCACTCGCCCTCGTGGGTAATCTCTTCGACTAGCTCTTGCCCGTCACGTGTGTCGGTCATTTCGCGTCCGTCATCGCTGTTTTTATTGCCTTTATGACACGGGCCACATCGGCCTCGGTCAGTTCGTTGCCCGACGGCAGGTTGAGCCCGGACGCTGCGACCCGTTCGGCAACCGGGTAGCGCTCTGCGGGGAACTGGTTTTCGTACAAGCCCTGGCGGTGGATGGGCACGAAGAACGGGCGAGTGTCGATGCCCTTGCCGCGCAGGTGGCCTGAGACCCTGCCAGGGTTCGTGCCCGAGTCAGGGTCGACCAGAACCGAGTACATCCAGTACACGTTCTTTGCCCAGGGCTTCTCGGCCTGCAGGGTAAGGTCCGATACACCGGACAGCCCGTCGCGATACAGTTCGGCGTTACGGCGATGCCTGGCAATGAACTCGTCCAGCCGCTCCAGTTGGGCGAGGCCCACTGCGGCCTGCAGGTTGGTCATGCGGTAGTTGTAGCCCATTTCCGAATGCCAGAAGCGCCTTGTGCCGCCTGGCTCGTCCGCCTGGCTGCGCAACTTGCGGGCTTTGTCTGCGATGGCTTTGTCGCTGGTTACGATCATTCCGCCCTCGCCGGTGGTGATGATCTTGTTGGCATAAAAGCTGAAGCAGGCAACGTGCCCCAGGCTACCGGTGCGCTCGCCCCGGTACTCGGCTCCGTGCGCCTCTGCTGCGTCCTCGATGACCGTCAGCCCGTGACGTTCGGCGATGGCGATTACGGGGTCCATGTCTACAGGGTGGCCGTACAGGTGAACGACGACCACGGCTTTGGTGCGAGCGGTGATCTTCGCTTCAAGGGCTTTTGGGTCCAGCGTCCAGGTTTCCGGGTCGATGTCTACAAGCACCGGTCGTGCGCCGGTGAGGGCCACCATGTTGGCGACCGCGATGTGGGTGACGGCGGGGACGATCACCTCGTCGCCGGACGCCAGCCCGAGAGATGCGAATGCGAGGTGAAGGGCCGTCGTCCCGCTGGTGACGGCGACACCGTGGCTCGCACCACAGTAGCGGGCGAACCCCTCTTCAAAGTCGGTAACAAACCGACCCTGAGAGGAGATCCAGCCCGACTCTATGGCCTCTGTGACGTAGCGCTGCTCGTTCCCGTCTAGGACGGGGACGGCCATCGGAATGAACGGGGTCTGGTCGGTGCCCACCGGTGGATTACCCTGAGGTAGAAGTGCCCGACAGCAGGAAGCCGCGGTCCACCAGGTACGCCAAGATCTTGCGGGCGTTTTGCTCCGCCGTGTAGTCAACGGTGTTCAGGGTTATCTCCGGGTTGGGCGGGTCTTCGTACGGGTCGTCGATGCCGGTGAAGCCCTTGATTTCACCGCGCCGCGCCTTGGCGTACATACCCTTAACGTCGCGGGACTCGGCCACCTCAAGCGGTGTGTTGACGAACACCTCGACGAAGTGGTCTGAACCGGCCATTGCCCTGGCCTCGTTGCGCATTGCTATGTACGGGCTAATGGCGGCGCAGATGGTCATGCCGCCGTGCCGGACAATCTCGCCCGATACGAAGCCGATGCGCCGAATGTTGGTGTCCCGGTCTTCCTTGGAAAAGCCGAGTCCCTTGGACAGGTGGGTGCGAACGACATCGCCGTCCAAAACAGTTACCTGCCGTCCGTGCTCCATTATTAAGTTCGTCAGCACATCTGCTGTGGCCGTCTTGCCCGCGCCTGATAGGCCGGTGAACCACACGCATACGCCCTGTTTGTGCATGGGAGGGTGCGTTTCGGCGAGGATGGCTGCTACTTCGGGCCGAGTGAACCACTCGGGCAGGGCCTTGCCCGCTGCAAGGAACTCATCGCGCACCTGCGTTCCCGAAATTGACGCGGTTTTTACGCCTTCGCCGACCTTGTCCATCTCTTCGTAGCGGTCTTCGTCTGGCAGGTATACGACCATTTGGAACGGGACCATTTTTACGCCCAGCTCTTCTTCGTGCTCGGCCACCGCTTCCTGGGCGTCGTACGGCCCGTAGAACGGCTCGCCCTTGGAGTCGATGCCGGGACCCGCGTGGTCGCGACCGACGATCAGGTGGCTGGCCCCGAAGTTCCGGCGAATGATCGCGTGCCACAGCGCCTCGCGAGGTCCGCCCATGCGCATGGCTAGCTGGAGCAGGGTCAGGATGACCCGGTCGGAGTCGTAGTAGTTGTCGGTGAGGGCGCGGTAGGTGCGCACGCGCGTGTAGTGGTCCACGTCGCCCGGCTTGGTCAGGCCGACAACCGGGTGGATCATCAGTACGCCGTCCACTGCTTCGGCCGCGCGCTTGGTCAGCTCTTCGTGAACCCTGTGCAGCGGGTTTCTGGTCTGGAACGCGACCACGTTTTCCCTGCCGAACGTGTCTAGCTTGGCGCGCGTCTCGACGGGCGTAAGCCGGAGTTCGGCGAAGTCGTGGTGCGCCGGGATCTGCAAGACCTTGAGCGCCCCGGACAGGTTTTGCTTACCCCAGCCAGCCATCTCGGCCACCATGGGGTGCTTGGCGTCAGAGGTGCCGAACGCCTTGGTGGCCACCTCGGCTGCGTCCCACTCGTAGACGTCCTCGACCGTCATGACCGCGAGCAGGTCGTTGTTTGGGCTACGCAGGGCGACTTCGGCGTCCAGCGCGACGCCGTCTGTCTGGTCCGTCGGCAACGTGACGGGGATGGGGAAGAGCACGCCCGAAGCGAGCCGCATTTCCTCCAACACCCTGGTGTGGTCTGCCTTGTTCATGAACCGGTCTAATGGAGAGAACGCGCCGGTGGCCAGCAGTTCTAGGTCGCACATGGCGCGGGCAGAAAGCTGCACCGACGGTAGCGTCCCGGCGTGGGCCTTCAATTCGGCGGCCTGCTCCGCATCGACCACGAGGTCGACGAGGCTGCCGCCGTAAGGGGATATCAGTTTCGACTGTGGGTTGATTGTGTTCAATTGAGTTGTTGAGGTCTCCGAATTATTTGTTGCTGATGTCGGTCGAGGTTTGAGCCGATGAGGCTTGCTGGAGTGCCTGCGCTTTCAGCGCCGGGCTGAGGTGGATGCCACACTCCTTGGGCACCCCGCTCTCCCACCACCATCGGCCCGCCCGCGTGTCTTCGCCGGGCTCGATTGCCCGGGTGCAGGGGTCGCAGCCAATGGAAGTGTAGCCCTGGTCGTACAGGGCGTTGTAGGGGACGTCGTTGGTTCGGATGTAGTCCCACACCCGTTCGGTGTCCCAGTCGGCCAGGGGGCTGATCTTCACCCGCCCGTCTCGGCTTTCGTCTATTGTAATTTTGGCGGTTTCAGACCTGATGCCGCCCTGGCTTCTCATCAGGCCAGTGAACCAGGCGTCCAGTCCGGACAGTGCACGGTCGAGGGGTTTGACCTTCCGTGTGTCGCAGCAAAGCAGGCGCTGGGAGTAGCTGCGATAGAACATGTTCATCCCGTGGCGTCCGACGATCTCTTTGAGTTCGTCCGGGTCGGGGGGCTGGACGTCTATGCTGCACCCGTACCGCTGCTGGGCCGTGTCGATAAGGTCGTAGGTTTCTTTTGGTAGTCGCCCGGTGTCTAGGGTGAAGATGCGGGTGCCGGGTGATACCCGGTTGAGCATGTCGAGCAGTACCATGCCGGTGGCCTGGAAGCTGGTGGACAGGGCCACGCCGTCTCCGAAGCGCTCCACAGCCCAGCGAAGAACTTCTTCAGCCGAACAGTCTTCGAACTCGCGGGCGAGCCGTTCTACTTCGGAGGCGTCGATTCTGTGACGGCCAACAGCCGCTGAATCGGTCAAATGGGCCTCTTTCCAAGCCTTGAGGGGCGAGCGTTCAAGTAAAAGACCCCCGGTTTGGCGCCCGAGTGGCACCCGTATTGTGTCTGTATTGCGGTTGGGGGGCCGAAGCTAACAGGCACAGCGAACCTAGTCTAGCTTTCGGCGCAACGAGGGGTCAAGCAAGCCGTCGGTGGGGCACGGGCCTGAGCCCGGGCCAGGCTTTCAACCGAAACCTGTCGAACCGGGCCAGCGTGTTAATATTTGGGTCGCTCAGGCCGATGCGGCCCGATGCTTTCGGTACCCTGTAACAGCACCACCGACATTAGATCTCAGGAACAAAAAATGCCACCGTTCGAAGACCTAAAGGTACTGACCGGTAACGCCCACCCCTCCCTTGTTAACGACATTTGCTCGTACCTGGGCATGCCACTGGGCAAGAGCGAGGCGTTCAAGTTTTCCAACGACAATACGTTCGTTCGCATCCTGGAAAACATCCGGGGTAAGGACGTGTTCATAGTTCAACCGTTGGCAACCCCGGTCAACGACAACCTCATGGAACTACTCATCATGATCGACGCAGCCAAGAGGGCGTCGGCCGGGCGCATCACAGCCGTAATACCCCACTACGCTTACGGCCGTACCGACAAGAAAGACCAGCCCCGTGTAGCTATTACAGCGAGGCTGATAGCGGACTTTATTTCTGTTGCCGGGGCCGACCGGGTTCTGACGATGGACCTGCATGCGGGCCAGATACAGGGCTTCTTTAGCGTCCCAGTCGATGAGTTGACGGCTATCCCCATACTGGCGCGGCACTTCAATCATATTGCGGGCGCCGACCTTGTGGTAGTTGCGACCGACGTGGGCGACGCCAAGCGCGCCCGTAGCACGGCAAACCTCCTCGGCGCTCCTATAGCGATTATTGAAAAGCAGCGGTTGGGCAACCAGGACAAGGTGGAAGCGGCCACGCTAATTGGTTCAGTAGAAGGCAAGACGGCCCTAATAGTGGACGACGAGGTGGGCACCGGCGGCACGGTGATAGCCGCGGTCAACGCACTGCGTGAACACGGGGCGGCGGAGGTTCACTGCGCCATAACGCACCCCCTGCTTTCAGGCGAAGCTTCGGGTATTTTGGCCGCCGCTGGCATGGTGGAAATGACGGTGACCGACACGGTGCCAGTGCCGCCAGATAAACACTGGCCTGGCCTGACGATAATTTCGGTTGCGGCGGTGCTGGGCGAGGCGATTCAGCGCATCCACAACGGCGAGTCGGTCGGCGCCATGTTCGACGGCTCGGTATAGCGCTTCTCAGTCCCAACCCTTAGTTCGAAATGCACGGCTCTCACCATTTGCAGAGCCGGGGCGTTGTTACCAGTACGGTGCCCCGATTCCCATGCGGGCTTTGACCTGCAGGGGCGCTGGTATAATCGACCCATCTCCTACACTCCTGTTTTCAACCTCAGACATCCCCTCATGAACGGCTTCATACAGTGCTAAAAGGCTTGACAAAACTCCTCGGTGGCTCCAACGAAAAGGTTGTGAAAGAACTTAAGCCGTTCGCCGAAGATGTAAATGAACTAGAGGCCGACTTCGTCGATCTCGACGACGAGGCGCTGAAGGCGCTTACGGGCGAGTTAAAGCAACGGTTGGGCGAGGGCGAGACTCTCGATGACCTGCTGCCTGAGGCTTTCGCCGCTGTTAGGGAGGCTGCACGTCGGTCCATAGGGCTGCGCCATTTCGACGTGCAAATACTCGGCGGGGTGGTCTTGCACCAGGGACGAATCGCCGAGATGAAGACCGGCGAGGGCAAGACCCTCGTCGCCACCCTGCCAACCTACTTGAATGCTCTCACCGGCGAGGGCGTGCACGTTGTCACCGTCAATGATTACCTGGCCCGCCGCGACGCTAATTGGATGGGTGCCGTTTACCACAAGCTCGGCATGAGCACCGCGGCGCTGCAAAACCAGGGCGCAGTGCTTTATACGCCCGATGGCCCAGAGGGAACGGGCCAGGGGAAGGGCGCTGATTCCGAAGACGCGATGGTCCCGTGCACCAGGCGCGAGGCCTACAAGGCCGATATTACCTACGGCACCAACAACGAGTTCGGCTTCGATTACCTGCGCGACAACATGGTTGCCGATATGGAAAAGCGGGTGCAGAGTTCTCTCGCCTTCGCGGTCGTGGACGAGGTCGACAACATCCTGATCGACGAGGCTCGAACCCCGCTCATCATCAGCGGGCCAGCACAGGACTCCCCGGCCGACTACCAGAAGTTCTCCCGAATCGTCCCCCAGCTCACGCCGGAGCTCGATTACACCCTCGATGAAAAGCATCGGTCCGTCTCGCTCACGGTCGATGGCATTGACCGGTTGGAGCGCATCCTAAAAATCAAGAACCTCTACGGGGAGGACAATCTCAGGACTGTTGCGTTCGTCGAGAACGCCCTGAAGGCGCGGGCGCTGTTTGAGCGCGACCGGGACTACGTGGCGAAAGACGGCGAAGTGGTTATCGTCGACGAATTCACCGGACGCCTGATGCCGGGGAGAAGGTACTCAGAAGGCCTGCACCAGGCGCTGGAGGCGAAAGAGGGATTGAAGGTTCAGCGCGAGTCCATCACCTACGCCACCATCACGCTGCAGAACTACTTCCGCCTGTACAAAAAGCTCTCGGGCATGACAGGAACCGCCTCCACCGAGGCCGAAGAGTTCTGGAAAATATACAAACTCGACGTCGTCGCGATTCCGTCCAACCAGGTCAACGCCCGCAAGGACCACAACGACTACATCTACTCCACCACGCAGGGTAAGTGGAAGGCCGTCGCCACCGAGATAGGTGAGCGACACGAGGCGGGGCAACCGGTACTCGTGGGCACTGTCGATATTGCCAAGTCCGAACTGCTCAGCGACCTGCTAAAGCGCCGCCATATCAGTCACGAGGTGCTCAACGCCAAGCACCACGAACGCGAGGCCCAGATCATCTCTGAGGCCGGGCGGCCAGGGGCAGTCACGGTAGCGACCAACATGGCCGGACGAGGCACAGACATCATCCTTGGTGGTAGCCCCGACAGCCGAACTGAGAGCGAATGGCAGGCCGATCACGACAGCGTCGTTGACTCGGGCGGCCTCCACGTAATTGGCACCGAGCGACACGACGCCCGCCGTATAGATAATCAGCTTCGAGGCAGGTCGGCCAGGCAGGGCGACCCCGGCAGCACCCGTTTCTACGTGTCACTGGAAGACGACCTGATGAAGCGCTTCGCGGGCGACAAGATGAAAACGATCATGTCGTGGTCGGGCATCGACGACGACACCCCCCTGGAAAACAGGATGATTACCAAGACCATTGAGAACGCGCAGGTGAAGGTGGAGGGCCACCACTTCGACATGCGCAAGCACTTGGTCGAGTACGACGACGTCATCAACACGCATCGCGAAGTCGTCTACGAAGAGCGCGACAAGGTGCTCACCGGTACCGAACTGCGGGCCAACATCCTGGGAATGGTCGAGGCAGAACTCAGCCAGGTGCTGGCAGGCTATCTACAAGGGCTTTCCAATAACGACTGGGAACTCGAGCCGATGGTCAAGGAGATCGGGGCCATATTCCCGCTCAGCCCCGAGGACGCCGACCCCGAGCCCCTGTACGACATGACAGCCGAGGAGATTGAGGAAAAGTTCCTCGACATTGCCGAGGTCACGTACGAGAGGCGAGAAACCGAGTTGTCGCCCGAACTCATGCGAGTCATTGAGCGGCACGTCATGCTCCGGGTCATCGACATGAACTGGGTGCAACACCTCACTTCCATCGAGCACCTGCGCCAGGGTATCGGGCTGTATGCATACGGCCAGCGTGACCCCCTGGTCATGTACAAAAAAGAGGCAAGGGACCAGTTCGATGAGCTGCTGGCCAAGATTCAGCACGATGTCGTTCATGCCATTTATCACATGGTCCCGGCACCTGCGGGTTCGGCTGTCAAACGGACCGGTGCTAACGGCGCGCAGGCCACCGCTGGCCGAGGGGCCGCCGTGCAGGCTGGGCAGGCCATGCGAGGGCAGAAGTCTGTGATGGCCAGCGCAGTCGGCAACCACGGAGTCGAGGCCGTTCCTGTGGGCAAGGCGAAGGTGGGCCGAAACGAGCCCTGCCCCTGCGGCAGCGGCAAGAAGTACAAGAAGTGTCACGGCGCGTGAACCGCGACGCCGACGAGCCGGACACCGGCTCTCGGGACGCACCTACCCCCTCAGGCCGCCCTGCCAAGGCCGCTGGCGTCGCCCACGGCGAGGCCGGGAACATGGACCGCTTCCGTGGGGCCATTGAGGGCGGTGAGGATTGGGTGGTCGCCCTGGTAGACGCTATGACCAGGTGGTCGGCCCCTGAGGATACTCACCGGGGTAGGCGGCTACGGTTTTTCATTTCCGGAGAGGCTTTCGACTGGCCGCTCCTGGCTCAGCGATTGTGCACCGCCGCCAACGACCTGATACCCGGCGATGAACGAGAAGGCCTGCTGCTCAGGGGCCAGCTACCCGACCGTCTCCTGCCCCGGTCCGTGGGCGACCTGATGAAGGATCGGCTGAGTGTCGATAAATACAGGGGCTACCTCAACTTTCACTATGGGGTAACGGTGGAGGAAGCTTTGCTACACGCGGTTGAAGGCGAAGTGCGTAAGCGCAACGTTTCAGGAGGAGCCCGATACCGTACTGACGAGACGGAAGAGGCGTTCGAGCGGTTATACGGCGCACCGCGAGACCAGCTCGTAGCCGAGTTCAGGGCCGACACAGGTGCCCGGTTGGGCAAGGGCATGTCGCTCAGACAGGGGCGGGAGTTGACCTACTGGCTGTTTGGGTACCGGGTAAAGCACTCCGACCAGGCAAAGATGGCCTCAGACACCAAAAAGGGCCTCGACCAGATGGCCAGGCTGGCGGCCCAGGCGCAGTTGCGCCGTCGCCGCAAATAGAGCCCGATTGCGCCGTCGCCACGAATAGTTGGCTAGCGGCCCAGTCGGCTAAGAATGTTCGACACTCGCTCGCGGCGCTCTTTCAGGCTGGCTAGGCGCGCCCTCTCTTTTTCCACTACCTCGTCCGGAGCTTTGGCCAGGAACTGCTCGTTCGACAGCCGCCCCTCCAGCCCCTTGGCGCCCCGCGCCAGTGTGGCTAGCTCTTCGTTCAGGCGTTTAATTTCGGCCTCAATGTCCACGACCCCTGCGAGGGGCACAGTCACGGTGCTGTGCTTGAGCACCAGAGAAGCGGCGGCGTCGCCGTCGGCCTGACCGAGCGTCAAAGGTTCGATCATCGCCAGTGCGCAGATAGCGCCAGTTTCTTCTCTCATCACGTCAGCCATGCCAGGGGCGTTCACAACGGCCGGTATGCGCTGCGACGAATTTACGCGGAACTCGGCCCGCAGGTTGCGCACGGCTCGCACCAGTTCCACGACTGTCTCGATCTCGCCCTCTGCCCGCTCGTCTAACACGCCGTCGTCGACGGTTGGGTAGCTCGCCACGATCAGCGCCCGACCATCGCCTCCCAGCCGCTCTTTGGTTTCCTCTGGGAGCCGGTCGGTCAACTGCTGCCATACGGCCTCGGTGACGAACGGCATGAACGGATGCAGCAACCGCAGGGCTCGTTCCAGCACGTAGGCAAGGACGGGCAGGGGAGACAGGTCCCCGGCCCTGACCCTCACCTTGGCCATTTCGATGTACCAGTCGCAGTATTCGTTCCAGATGAAGCCGTGCAGCGTTTTTTGCGCGTTTCCAAACTGGAAGTTTTCCATGTTCGTATTGACGTCTTGCGCCGTGCGCGCCAGACGACTGAGTATCCACCGATCTTCCCGGTGCTGAGGGGTCGGCCGTTCGCTCCAGTCTTCGAGCGCATCTTGATGCCGGTCCATGTTCATCATTACGAACCGGGCGGAGTTCCACACCTTGTTGGCGAAGTTGCGCGCCCACTCCAGCTTCTGTTCGTTTAAGCGCATGTCGTTGCCGGGGGCGTTGCCCGTGGTCAGCGCGAAGCGCAGGGCGTCGGTGCCGTAGGCGTCCGCCAGGTCGAGCGGGTCGGTGACGTTGCCCTTGGTCTTGCTCATCTTCTTCCCCTCGGGGTCGAGGATGAGGCCGTGCAGGTAGACCGTGCTAAACGGTGCCTGGCCGCCGTTGTTGAACATGCCCAGCATGATCATGCGGGCCACCCAGAAGAACAGGATGTCGTACCCGGTCTCCATGACGGTGCCGGGGTAGAAGCGGTCTAGATCGCCGGTCGCGTCAGGCCAACCGAGAGTCGAATGAGTCCACAGGCCGGAGCTGAACCAGGTGTCCAGCACATCCGGGTCTTGCCGTAAGTTGCCAGAGCGGCACCTGGTGCAGGTTGTCGGGTCGTCAATGGCGACGATCACCTCTTCGCAGTCGTCGCAGTACCACACGGGGATGCGGTGGCCCCACCACAGTTGGCGGCTCACGCACCAGTCGCGGATGTTCTCCATCCAGTTGTAATAGACCTTCTCGAACCGCTCCGGGACGATCTTTATGCTCCTGTCCCTAACGGCGGCGATGGCCGGGGCCGCAAGCTCGGAGGTCTTGACGAACCACTGGCGGCTGACCAGCGGCTCGACCATGTCGCCGCTGCGGTCGCAGTGCCCGACCGAGTGGCGATAGGGCTCGACTTCGATGAGCAGGCCGTCTTCTCGTAGCCGCTCGACCACGGCCTCCCTGGCTGCGAACCGGTCCTGACCGGCGAACGGGCCTGCATGCTCATTGAGCGACCCGTTCAGGTTCATGATGTTGATCGATTCGAGGCCGTTGCGCTCGCCGATCTCGAAGTCTGTGGGGTCGTGGCTCGGAGTTACTTTGAGAGCGCCGGTGCCGAACTCCGTCTCCACGACCTCGTCCCCGATGACGGGAATGCTGCGTCCGAGTATCGGCAGCGAAACGGTCTTGCCGATGAAGGCGCTATAGCGCTCGTCGTCGGGGTTCACAGCTACGGCCGTATCTCCCAGTAGCGTCTCAGGACGCGTAGTAGCGATGACCAGTTCGCCGGAGCCGTCCTCCAGCACATAGCGAATGTGATAAAGCGCACCGTCTTCATCGGAGTATTTGACTTCGAGTTCGGACAGGGCGGTGGTGCAGCTAGGGCACCAGTTGATGATGCGCTCGCCCCTGTAGATGAGGCCTTTTTGGTACAGGTCGAAAAAGGTCTGTCGGACCGCTCGGCTGGGGCCGGAGTCCAGCGTGAAGGCGCGGCGGCTCCAGTCGCAGGACGCACCCAGGCGCTTGTTCTGCTCGTCTATGCGGCTGCCGTATTTCTCGACCCACTCCCAGACCCGCTTTAGGAACTCCTCCCGGCCCAGGTCGTGCCGGGTTGCACCTTCTTTTTTTAGCTCCCGCTCCACTACTACTTGAGTGGCTATTCCTGCGTGGTCCGCCCCCGGCAGGAAGAGAGTCGGCTCGCCCTGCATGCGGTGCCACCGCGTCATCAGGTCTTCCAGCGCCGTGGTCAGGGCGTGGCCCATGTGCAGCGCCCCGGTCACATTGGGCGGGGGCATGACTATGACAAAAGGCGGCTTGTCGGAACTGGTGTCGGGGGCGAAGAACCCGCCGTCGGACCACATCTTGTAGATGTCTGTCTCGTGCGCCGACGGTTCGTAGGCCTTGGGTATTTCGTGAGCGGGGTTGTTGGTGGTCATTAATGTCCTTCGGTAACCCATTCTAGGGTGCCGTGCTCAGGCCCATCAATATGGGCCGGGTCGCTTGTCGCTCGCCTGCATCACGTGTCACACTCGGCCGAGACGACGGCCAGCCAGGACGGCAGTGGAGCAACACATGGACGAAATGACGGAGGGACGCGGCAGACTGGCCGGAAAGATGGCGATGGTCACCGGTGCCGGTTCACGACCAGATGCAGTGGGTGTCGGCATAGGCGAGGCCATTGCGAGGCTGTTCGCACGGGAGGGCGCGCGCGTGCTTGCAGTGGATATGGACGAGGCGCGGGCCGCTCTCACCGTCGCTACGATTCGGGCCGAGGGCGGCGAAGCGGACGTTCACGTCGCCGACGTGTCGCTGCCCGACCAGTGCCGAGCGGCGGTTACGAGCGCAGTCGAACGCTACAACAGGCTTGATGTGCTGGTGAACAACGTGGGCATTAGCGTGCTCGGGTCGGTGACCGACCTGGACCTGGACGGCTACCAGCGGGCGATGGACGTGAACCTGAAAAGCATGGTGCTGACGTCCAGATATGCCGTGCCGGTGATGATTAAGGGCGGCGGAGGCTCAATAGTGAACCTGTCGTCGGTGGTCGGCATACGCGCGGGCCAATTCGGAGGCGCTATCCCCTATGCCGTGTCCAAAGGCGGCGTTGTCGCGCTCACCACGGCTATGGCGGTAGACCACGGTGCGGACGGCGTGCGGGTGAACTGCATCGCCCCAGGCCACGCCTATACGCCGATGGTGGAGGGCAGAGTGGACGCCCGGGGCCGGGACCTGCGGCGCAGGGCGGCACCGCTTCAGACCGAGGGCACGGCGTGGGACATGGCCAACGCGGCGCTGTTTCTCGCTTCGGACGATGCCCGGTGGATAACGGGTGTCACACTACCGGTGGACGCCGGGCTGCTGGCCACCACTCCGCTGGCAATGCTGGACGCCCTGACGGACTAGCGCGATCTACAGTTAGGGGCGCTGGGTGAGAATGGCCGCCACCCGGTCGAGGATGCGGTGGCCGACCTCGTACTTGGCCATTTTCGGCAACCGTTCCGCCTCACCGTCGCGGCCTATGAGCGTCACCCTGTTGTCGTCGGAGCCAAAGCCCGAGCCGGGATCTGTCACGTCGTTCGCTACTACGAGGTCGAGGCCCTTGCCTGTCAGCTTGGCCCGGGCGTTTCGCTCCAGGCCTTCGGTCTCGGCGGCAAATCCGACTTTTACCAGGCCCGGCGAGCTTAGAGAGGCCAAGATGTCTTCGGTTTTTTTCAATTCGAGCGTGATCGAGTCCGAACTGCCTTTCTTAGCTTTGTGGGGCGAAACGTCGGCGGGCGTCCAGTCCGACACTGCGGCTGCCATAACCAGCGCGTCGGTATTCTCTACTGCACTCGTGACAGCGCTGCCCATGTCCGCCGCCGATGTGACTCTGACGACCGATACGCCCACCGGGTCGGGCAGGGAATTGGGTGCGGCGACCAGGGTGACGCTGGCGCCCCTGTCGCGTGCGGCCTCGGCGATGGCGTAGCCCATCTTGCCGGAGGAGTGGTTGGTTATCACGCGCACCGGGTCTATGGCCTCTTCGGTACCCCCCGCCGTTACAACCAGGCGGCGTCCAGACAGGTCGCCCGTGAGCCCTAGTATCAGACGTGCGTGGCCGACAAGGTCGGCAGGTTCGACCATGCGGCCGGTTCCCACGAGGCCCGAGGCCATACGGCCCGAAACGGGACCGGCCACGTAGACACCGCGCTCTCTCAGGATCGCCAAATTATCCTGGGTAGCCGGATGGTCAAACATGTGCGCGTCCATCGCCGGTGCGACGAGCACGGGAGCGGCAGTGGCTAGAAGCGTGGTGGTTACAGGGCCGTCGGCCAGTCCGTGGGCCATCTTCGCCAATGTGTTCGCCGTTGCCGGTGCGACGATGACGAGGTCGGCCTGCTCGGCCAGCGCGACGTGGTCGATGCCAAGCTCGGACTGCGGGTCGTAAAGGTCGGTGACCGCGGGCCGATGAGTGATGGCCGCGAAGGCCAGGGGCGAGACGAAGCGGGTGGCACCGTCGGTGAGCATGGCGACGACGGTGGCGTTGGCCTGAATCAGCTTGCTGGCGAGATCCAGCGCCTTGTATGCGGCTATGGAGCCGGTCACACCGAGTGCGATGTGGCGGCCCTGTAGTGGTGTTGGCATGTCAGGTCCCTTCCGGGTCGGGTAAAGGCCTTATGTGTCCTGTTAAGCAGCTATAGGGGCAATTCTACTACTGGTTCAGTTCGTGGATGATGCGCAGGCCCTTCAGCGTCAGGTCAGGGTCCACGGTGTCGAAGATGTCCGTCTCGGCTTGTATGAGCGGGGCCAGGCCGCCTGTGGCGATTATTGTTGCCCGCTTGCCGTCTGGAGAGCCCAGCTCTTCTGTGAAGCGGCGCACCATGCCCTTGACCAGTTCGGCGTAGCCCAGCACCAGCCCGGACTGGAGGGAGTGCACGGTGTTTTTGCCGATGGCGTCTTTTGGGCGCACCAGTTCCACTCTTCGCAATTGCGAGGTGGCGTGAAAGAGCGAGTCGGCAGCCACGGTGATGCCGGGCGCTATTGCGCCTCCGACGTATTCACCCGTGGCCGAAATCGCATCGAACACGGTGGCCGTGCCGAAGTCCACGACTATGGTGGGTCCGCCGTGCAGGTGGAACGCTGCGACCGCGTCGGCGATGCGGTCCGAGCCCACGTCGCGCGGGTTGTCGTAAAGGACTCGCACCCCCGTACGTACGCCCGCCCCCACTACCAGTGGTTCGACAGCGAAATATTCAGCACAGAGCGCAGCGAACGTGGGTGTCAGGGGCGGAACGACGCTGCACATCGCAATTGCGTCCACCTGTTCGATAGCCACTCCCTTGGCCGGGAGGATCTGGCTGAGCGTCAGGCCGTATTCGTCCGCCATTCGCCCAGGCTCTGTTGCCACCCGCGCCGTGGCTACGAGCCGCTCACCTGAAAACACACCAAGCGTGACGTTGGTGTTGCCTATGTCTATTGCCAGTAACATGGCCGCCATTATACCCGTGGGCCAGTATTCGATAGCCGCGGTCCAGTCTATTGACGCATGCGTGCCTTTGCCCAAAGCCGTTGCACGCGCAACTGTCTGTTGCTATAGTGATACTATCATGCCCGCGTCAAAAGCCGATAAGTACCATGAAATACCCCTCTCCCGAGGGACCATATGTACGCGTTCCCAGTCGGGGTTGAGCCGTGATTGCCTGGCCGTTTTCTAGACGGAATGACAACGTGCAGACCGGGCCTTGACCCGGAACCAGGCTTTCTCAACCCCACCACGAAAATGGTGGGGTTTTTGCTGCCCCGAACGCGAACCCGTATCATCTAACACTTCGTGTGATCAGCCGGTTCCCCCGATAGACGCCCGATAGGCGAATGGGGTTCCAGCGGAAATAGGACTGAATAGAGATGACGACAACCGATACGAAAACTGCAGGCACCAACGACCAGTCCGGCCAGACTACGGCTCTTACGCCATACCAGGTCAACCGCTATAGCAGGCACATCATCATGCCCCAGGTGGGCTCGGCTGGGCAGCGCGCGTTGCTCGACGCCAAGGTGCTGCTGGTGGGCGCAGGGGGTCTGGGTTCGCCCATAGCGGTGTACCTGACGCTGGCCGGGGTCGGCACCATCGGCATCGTCGAGTTCGATGAGGTCGATGTGACCAACCTGCAGCGCCAGATCCTGCACACCGACGCCGACGTCGGGAAGCTCAAAGCGCACTCTGCACGGGAAACGCTGAAGGCCTACAACAAGGACGTTAACGTCATCCTGCACGAGGCTCCGCTGACTTCCGAGAACGCGATGGGCATAATCCCCGACTACGACATTGTCGTGAACGGGGCCGACAACTTCGCGACCCGGTACCTCGTCAACGATGCCTCGTACCTTGCCGGTAAGCCCCTGGTGGACGGCAGCATATTGCTGTTCGACGGCCAGGCGACTGTGTTCCTGCCCGGTAAGGGTTGCTACCGCTGCCTGTTCCCGCAGCCGCCTGAGCCCGGTGAGGTGCCGAGCTGCTCTGAGGCCGGTGTGCTTGGGGTTCTTCCCGGAATGGTGGGGACGGTACAGGCGACCGAAACGGTGAAGCTGATTATGGGAATTGGCAGGTCGCTGAGCGGCCGGCTACTGCTGATAGACGCCCTCGACATGGAGTTCCGCTCTGTGAAGATAAGGCGCGACCCGGCCTGCCCGCTGTGCGGCGATGACCCGACGGTTACCGAGCTTATCGACTACAACCAGTTCTGCGGGACACCCCCGCTGGTCTAGTGCGCTCAAGGGCTGGCGTGACAACGCGCCAGCCCGGTGTGGAAGCTGATAAGAGGGTGTAGAAGTTGACAAGATGAGGAGAGAGAAATGGCAGCAAGAGTGGCTCATCCCGAGTCAATAGTTGAGACCGACTGGGTGGCCGATAACCTCGGCGACGACAAGGTCGTTCTGGTAGAAGTCGATGTAGACACAGAGGCCTATGACCAGGGCCACATTGCCGGTGCGGTGGGGTGGAACTGGACCACGCAGCTAAATGACGAGGTCACACGTGACATCCTCAGCAAGCAGCAGGTGCAGCGGCTCATGGGTGATTCTGGCATCACAAAGGCTCACACCGTCGTTCTCTATGGCGACAACAACAACTGGTTCGCCACCTATGCCTGGTGGCAGCTTCGTCTCTACGGCCACAAAAGGCTGAAGATGATGAATGGCGGTCGGGCGAAGTGGATCGCTGAGGGGCGGCCCACCACGACTGCCAAGACGACGCGCCCGACGCGGGTCTATCGCGCGTCTGACCCGGACACGAGCATCCGGGCAACACGCCAGTACATACTCAACGTGGCGAACACGCCCAACAACGTCGGCCTGGTCGACGTCCGGGCACCGGCCGAGTACTCGGGCGAGCTTCTCGCTCCCGCCGCATTGCCACAAGAGGGCGCCCAGCGTGGCGGCCACATTCCCAACGCGGCCAACATTCCCTGGGGAACCGCCGTCGCTGAGGACGGGACGTTCAAGTCCGTCGAAGAGCTTCGGCAGATTTACGGCTCCAAGGGCATTAAGGGCGACCGGGAGATAATCGCCTACTGTCGCATCGGCGAGCGCTCTTCCCACACCTGGTTCGTCCTGACCCAGATACTGGGAATGAGCAAGGTGCGCAACTACGACGGTTCCTGGACCGAGTATGGCTCCATCGTGGGAGCGCCCATCGAGAAGTAGGGCAGCCTACGCTTTCGTAGCGATTAAGAGCCCCCGCCGGTTACCGGCGGGGGCTCTTTTGTTGTGGTTACGGATGTAACCTGACGGCTCAACGGCAGGGTGTATGAGGGTAAAGAAGTGAGAATAGCTCTGACTCTAGAAGGTGTGAATGCCAAGATTGATCGGGCTGAAGGGCAACGCGTCAGCCTGGTAGATGAAATTCGCGCGTTCGAGGCAGACCTGACCGCGAAAATTGAAAACGAAAAAAGGCCAGCCACGGGCCAACAGGTTTGGGTCTTCCGGGGTGAAACCCCTAGCGTTCCAGCTTCATGGTCTATTCGAATCGGAGAGTTTCTTTACAACCTTCGGTCGGGGCTTGACCACCTCGTTTGGCAGTTGGTTCTCGCAAATGGAGAAACGCCTGGAACAAGGAATCAGTTCCCGATCTATCGCGACGAGAATAAATACGAGCGTGAATCTAGGTCTCGACTTCGTGGGGTGAGCGATCATGCGGCTGAGATTATCCGAGAACTACAGCCGTTCGTTGGTCGCCGCGATAATCTGTGGAGGCTTCAATCGTTGGGCAACTTCGACAAGCATCGTCACCTCAATTTCTGTACGGCCGTCGTTGATGGGGGGCGCCTGAGTGGCAGCGGGCCACGGCTGCAGGAATTGGCCGACACCGGGGGCATTAAAACTAAGTTTGGCCGTCTCGAAAAGGATCAGGTCTTGCTGACGGTCGACGATCTGGAATATTCACTCAACGCCATGCCGGATGTTGAGGTTAGATTCGAGCAGCCCATCCCCAACGTTCACTTGCTCCCTGTCGCGAACAATCTGTTTACTTGCTGGTATGGGGCTCGGATGGCTGTGGATTCGCTCGTTACAGAGGTCGTAGACCGGGGACCGGGCATCAATGAGATTTAGGGCAAACGAGTCCCAGCGCTGGGACCGCCAGGACTCGCCTGGCAGCCCCCTTTCCAGGACCACGTGTTCGATGCCTTTTTGCGCAAGGTAATAGCTGACCCCGAGACCTGCCTGGCCCGCGCCGACAACGATTACGTCTTTTGTTATGGCTGCCTGTGCAGTCGGCACCTAGACGTAGTTGCCCCGGTCGACCTTTTTGCCGTCCTGGAACACGTCAGTCACGTTCCACATAGCCGCGATGTCGGCCGACGGGTCGCCGTCTATGATGATGACATCGCCGCGCTTGCCCTCTACGAGCGAACCGGTCTCGCCGTCGATGCGGCAAGAGCGCGCCGAGTCGGACGTGGCCGCGGTGAGAACTTCAAGGGGAGAAAACCCGACCGTGGTCATGCCTTCCAGTTCGTGCTGGAACTCGCCCATTTTGTAGTTCAGCCACGCCGAGTCGGAGCCGGCGACCATTGTCACCCCCGCCTCGCGCATACGACCGACGAAGTCTTCGTGGTTGCCGTACACGTACTTCAGTTCGTCCAGGTCGGCCTGTTCTTTAGGGGTCAAGCTGTCACTATCCAGCTTGGCCTCCAGGAACCACATCTGGTGCCTAATTGCGTGCAGCGTCGGGTTGACGAAGATGCCCTGCTCGATGATGCGCTCGGTGAGCTCCGGCCGGTAACGATAGGTGCCGTCGCTGTCGGCGTGAATGGCGTGCACGATGGTGTCAACTCCAGCATCGAGTGCATTTATCAGGCCGTCTGACGATGCGCAGTGGGCGACGACGTGCTTGCCGAATTTGTGCACTTCGTCGGTGATGGCTGAAAGCTCGTCTAAGTTAAACGAGGCGTGGTAGCGCATGGACGTGCGCGTGCTGCCGCCAGTGGCGGTAACTTTTATGAAGTCCGCACCCTCTTTTATGAGCTGGCGGACCTGGGCACGACACTCGGTGGGGCCGGTGGCGGGCGAGCCGAAGTAGCTCAGGTGCCCGCCAATAATCGCCAGGGGACGGCCTGTAAGCACCAGCCTGGGGCCGACGGTGATGCCCATTTCCATGGCCTCACGCAGCAAGAACGTGGTTCGGTTCTTCGCCCCGCAATCACGCACAGAGGTGACACCGGAGTACAGGTGGGCCCGCGCGTTCTTGGCGGCCTGCAATGTGAGTATTTCGTCGTCCAGCAGGTTCATGTCGTCACCCGATCGCCCGTCGCCCAGGCTGACGAGGTGAACGTGGGCGTCGATGAGCCCCGGCATGATGGTCATGTCCGGGTAGTCGAGCACCTCGACCTGCGCACCCTCGGGGGGGGCGACGGCCTCTTCCGTGCCCACGGCGCGGATGTCCTTGCCCTGCATGAGCACCGCGCCGCGTTCGAGCGGCGGACCGCCCAGACCGTCGATTAGACGGGCACCCTTGACCAGCGTAAAGCTCTCACTCACCTAGATACCTCCGGTTTTTTCGCGTCGATTTCACATCATCGCCTTGATTAAGGCGCGGTTCGGGAATCTTAACGGGTTGCTGCCCCTGAAGCCTACGGCTCTTGCAGGGCCACGATTGACGCCATCGACTCGGGGTTGGCCATGGCGTCCTGAGAAGCTACCTTGTCGACCGGCGTCCCCTGGAGGATTCGCTTGACGGGTACCTCCATTTTCTTGCCGTTCAACGTCTTGGGCACCACGTCTATGCGGTGGATCTCGTCGGGCACGTGCCTGGGAGACAGTTCGCGCCTTATCTTGCGCCGGATGCGGTCCGTCAGCGCCTCGTCCAGACTCGCCTGCTCGCTGAGCACCAGGAGCAGTACCAGTCGGCCGTCGCCGTTCACTCCTCCCGTGTCCACTACGAGGCTGTCGCGCACCTCGGGCATGTCCTCTACGACTGCGTAGAAGTCGGCCGTACCGGTGCGCACGCCGCCCCTGTTCAGGGTTGAGTCCGACCGACCGGAGATGACGCACTGCCCGTCGGTTCCGATGGTTACGAAGTCGCCGTGCCGCCAAACGTCGGGGTAGGGCGTGAGGTAGCTTTCCCGGAATCGGCTGCCGTCGGGGTCGTCCCACAGGTACAGCGGCATGGACGGCATCGGCCCGGTCAGCACGAGCTCGCCCACCTGTCCTACCACCGACTCGCCTGAATCATCGAACGCCGCTACCGGCGCGCCCAGGAGGCGACACGGAATTATTCCGGCCCTTACCGGCAACAGGGGGCTCGCGCCGACGATGCCGGTGCAAACGTCTGTTCCGCCGCTGAAGGAGTTGAGGAGCAGGTCCGAGTTCACCGCCTCGTAGACCCACTCGAACCCCTCGGGCGAGAGAGGCGAACCGGTCGAGCCCACGCCCCGTATGCGCGCCAGGTCCAGGTCCCGACCTGGTTGCAGCCCGGCCCTCATGCACGCGTGGATGAAGGATGCGCTGGTGCCGAAGTAGGTGACGCCCGTCTCCTGCGCCAGCCGCCACAGGGTCATCAGGTCTGGCGTGGCCGGGTCTCCGTCGTACAGGACAATGGCACCGCCCAATAGCAGGCCGGACATGAGAAAGTTCCACATCATCCAGCCCGTGCTGGTAAACCAGAAGAGCCGGTCGTCCGGGCCGATGTCCAGGTGCAAAGAGGACGTCTTGAGGTGGTCGATGAGGATGCCGCCGTGCCCCTGCACGATGGCCTTGGGCAGCCCGGTGGTTCCGGACGAGTACAGCACCCACAGCGGGTGGCCGAATTCGACCGGTTCGAAGCTCGGTTCGGCGCCGGTCACGAGGACGTCGTTCCATGCCATCAGCCCGTCAGTTGCCGCGAAATTGGGGTCGAGGTAGGGGACAACGACGGTCGCCTTCAGCCCTGGCAGGTTTTCGCGTAGCGTCGCAACGGTGTCGTACAGGTCGAAGCGCTTGCCGCCGTAAACGTAGCCGTCGACCGTCAGTAATACCACCGGCTCAATCTGGTGAAACCGGTTCACCACGCTGCGCACCCCGAATTCTGGCGCGCAGCTCGACCACACCGCCCCTATGCTCGCGGCAGCCAGGAAGCCGACAATCGCCTCTGGTATGTTCGGCATTAGCGCGGCAACCCGGTCGCCCTTCTTCACTCCCAGTTTGCGCAGCCCTGCCGCCAGCTCCGCGACCTGGCGTGCGAGGTTGGAGTGCGAGACTACGACCGGCGGGCGAGCCTCGGAGTGGGCGATGATGGCCGTGTGATCGTCGCGCCGAGCGAGCGCATGCTCTGCGTAGTTGAGCCGCGCCCCCTCGAACCAGCGGGCACACTGTATTTTGCGCCCGTCGAGAACGCGCTCGTATGGCGAGTGGGCTTTTATCTCGAAGTAGTCCCAGATCGACGCCCAGAACGCTTCCATGTCGTCAACCGACCAGCGCCACAGGGCGTCGTAGTCGGGGAAGGTGAGCCCACGGTTTTCGCGCAGCCAGCGCATGTAGCGAGCGACGCTGGAGTGGCGCAGCACCGTCTCGGACGGCTCCCACAACATACGGCCTTGAGTAGAGGTCATTTGGGTGCGTGCACCTCGCCCGGCAACTCTAGACTAGTGCTCGTGTGGGTGCGCCGAGGCGGGCCGGTGCTGCTTCAGTTTCGCTCGGGACTCGACCGAGCCCCGGTCTATACGCTCGCCACCGAGGAAGACTTCGGCGACGTTCCACAGGTCGGCAGCTCGCTTGTCTGGCTGCCCGTCTATCACCACCACGTCGGCGAATTTGCCCGGCGTTAAGGTGCCCACGATGTCGTCGATCCCGAGCGACCTGGCGGCATCGCCGGTGATGCTGGCGACTCCGGCGGGACCGGACAGCCCGACCTGCGTCAGCAGTTCCGTTTCGTACGGGGCGTTGCCGAGCCTGAAGTCGGCCCACGACGAGTCGGAGCCGGTGATCATCTTTACACCCATGCCGAGCATGCGACGGGAGTCTTCCATGCGCTGTTCGAAGTTTCGCTCTGCTTCGTCGAGGCTGGCCTGTTCGGTTTTGCTCAACGGTCGCTCAGATTTTTTGTCCAACAGTGCCCAGACACCGGCCTGCTGCACCGCCAGGGTCGGGTTTACGTAGGCACCGGCCTCGGCGATGCGATCGACCACGTCCTCGCGGAACACGTCGGAGCCGTCGGCGTCCCGGAAGATGCAGTGGATGATCATGTCGATTCCGGCGTCGAGCGAGTTGATGGAGCCCTGTGTGGACGAGCAGTGCGCGGCCGTTAGCTTGCCCATACCGTGCGCGGTCTCAGTCAACGCCCGAAGTTCGTCAATGTTGAATGAGGGTAACAGGGGGAATGACGTGGTGGTGGTGCCCCCGGTGGCGGTGACTTTTATGTAGTCGGCACCCTCTTTGATAAGGCGGCGAGCCTGCGCCCGTACCTCGTTTTCGCCCGTTGCCACGGTTCCGAAGAAGCCCATGTGGCCGCCAATTATTGAGACAGCACGGCCGCACAGCACCATGCGGGGGCCGGTGACGATGCCTTCATTAATGGCGTCCCGTAGGCGCAGCATTGTGTAGGCTTTCGGACCGTTTTCCCGAATGGTGGTGACGCCGGTGAACAGGCTGGCGTGGGCGTTGCGGGCGGACTGAAGGGTCAGTATTTCAGACGGGATTTCGCCGATGGTGTCTCCCACCCGGCCGTCGCCAAAGCCGTTGTGGTGAGTGTGGCAGTCGACCATGCCGGGCATGATGGTCATGCCGGGGTAAGACCGGGTCTCAACTGGCGCCCCATCAGGGGCCACCACCTCGGACGCCCGGCCAGCCGCGATTATCTTGCCGCCGCCGATCAGCACCGCCCCGTTCTCGACAGCCGGACCGCCGGTGCCGTCCAGCAGTCGGTCGGCTGTGATTAGAAGCAGCGGGTCTGCGCTGGAAGTGGTCACCGGCCCCTCTTTTCGTCGTCGGCCTTGAACTCCCTCACCTCGGGTCGATACTCGCCTGCCTCGGTTGTTCGTGAGGTATTGGGGCTCTGGGGAGTGTCGGTAGTTTCGGAGGGCTGGACGTCTATAGACTCCCCAGGTTCTTCAGATGGCTTTTGGTATTCTTCGGGAATCTCCCCGCGCTGGCGCGCCGCAATCATCGCTAACTCGTGCAGTTCTTGCGCCTCGTCGTAGTCGGAGTAGCGGTCGCGCATGCTGATGACTTTCTCGGTCAGCCCCGCTGAAGCAGGCACGTAGGCGAGGCTGACCTTGCCGCCCTCACGCATGCGAATGTCGATGGCGGTGTAGCCGAGGTACCGCCCGAATAGGCCGGGCCGCTCTACGACGCGCTGGAACTGCTCGGCGGGCAAATTGTACATCTGAGTATTGCCCAGCAGGCCCCGCTGGAAGATCACTGCGTCTTGGGCGACGTGGTAGGCGGTCCTGCGCCAACCCAGGTAGCGGGGGACGGTGACGGCAATCCCCAGGCCAATGGCGAAGATGAAAAATCCGGAGCCTGGGTCCTGCGAGCCGAACAAGATGGCCACTACCACCCAGGGCGCTCCGCCCCAGATCCACGCCCAACGAGACTGGCGGATCTCGGTAGAGCCCGGCGGAATGGTTATTTCGGTAAGGCCGGGCGGCCCGGCACCCTCTGGGCTTACTTGCCGACCTACTGGCTGCTTGGGTGGGTTCTCTGGGCGTTCGTTTTTTTCGGGCTCGGTCACGTGTTCCTCTTTGGGCTCCGGGTTATCCACTTTTTATATGACGGAATGCGGCTCGTCAGGGTTGCGCCCGGCGGCCTCGAATACGCTGACGCAGGGCGCTGTTTTCTTGTTGCAGTTTTTCTATCGCCTGTTCGGCCGCTTCAATGCGAGCGAGCAGCCGTAGGATAACCTCAACCCCCGCAAGGTTCACTCCCAGGTCGTCGACTAGGTTGCGCACCCGCATGACCCTGTCGACGTCGCGCCTGGAAAAGACCCGCTGATTGCCGGGCGACCTGGCCGGTTCCACCAGGCCCAGCGTCTCGTAATAACGGAGCGTCTGGGTCTGCACGCCGCACATGCGGGCTGCGACGCTAATGACGAACACGGGCTCGTCCCGTCCAAAGAGGTCACTCGTGTTCATTTCGAGTACTCCTGTCGCACGAATCAACTCCCGTCCGTCGATGGGTTCGGGACTGAACGGGTGTCGCGGTATTTTGTTATCAACTCTTTTTGTTCGTCGTTCAAGTCGTCTGGAACGGTTGGGCGCACCGTTGCCATGAGGTCGCCCCGTCGGTCGGACGACCCGAGCACAGGCATTCCTTTGCCGCCCAGGCGAATCTTGCGGCCGTTCCCGCTGCCTGCCGGTATGGTCAGTACGACGGTCCCGGTCATGGTGGAAACCTCAGCCTCACCGCCGAGTGCGGCCACCTCGAACGGCACCTCTACGTCGATATGCAGGTCGTCCTTGCGGCGGGAGAATCGCGGGTGCGGCTGCACGGTGACTTGGATTAATAACTGCAACTGCTTGGACGGAGAGATGCGCACTGTGGAGCCCGTCTTCACCCCGGCGGGAATTTTCACCTCTATGGTCCTGGGCCCGCCCTGTCCGGTGAGAGAGACGTTGCGGATGGTCCCCGCGAACGCCTCTTCGAGGCTGACTTCTACCGACGTTTCCAGCCTCTGAACAGCGGGTGCGCGTCGGGCGCTGAAGTGGGACGAGCCACCGAAAAAGTCGGATAGGTCGCCACCGAAAATGTCCCCACCGCCGCCGTAACCACTGGCGTGCCGGGTGAAGGGTCCGCCTTCGGAATTCAGGCGGTCGGCGTGCTTCCAGTTGTCGCCGTACCGGTCGTAGTTTTTTCGATTCTCTTTGACGGAGAGAACCTCGTAGGCCTCGTTGATCTTTTTGAACTCGCGCTCGGCCTTCTCGTCGCCGGGGTTCAGGTCGGGGTGATGCTTGCGAGCAAGACGTCTAAATGCCGCCTTGACGTCTTTATCCGAGGATTTCTTCGTGACCCCCAGCGCTTTGTAGTAGTCGCTCATAGTTCGTGTAAATACCGGTTACTTAAATTTCGTGATCATATTATAGCTGTTTCAAGTAAATCAAGAGACTTGATACAAAAATCATAAGATTAGTAGTTTGACAACTATAAGTAGTGCGGTCGGTCCGCAAGCTGAAATTACTAGCGCGAACACAAGAGAGTGATTCCGGAGGAGGAAGACGCATGACTCTGAAACGATGGGACCCATTCGGCGACCTGCGAAGAGTAGAAGGCACATTCGGACGCATGTGGAGCGGCCGTTACTATCGTCCGTCGAGCGTCAGCGACCCCCAGAGGCTCGGCGACGAGGTGGCTACCTATGCTCTGCCGCTGGACGTGATCCGGGAAGAAGACGAGGTGGTCATCCGCGCCTCGGTGCCGGGGCTGGACCCGAAGGACATTGAAGTTACGGTCGATGACAGCGTGCTGACGATTGCCGGTTCGACGACGCAAGACGAAAAGGCCGAGTCACCCGGCTACATGCTGCGGGAGCGACCCAGCGGCAGGTTCGCGCGGTCGGTGAGGCTGCCGGACTACGTTGACGCGGAAAAAGCCGAGTCTACGTATGAGCACGGAGTCATCTCCGTCACGCTGCCAAAGAGTGAGGCTGCCCGTAGCAAGCGACTCGAAATCAAGATCTCGGAAAACTAATCAGGTAACTTGCCGGCCCCAAAAGGGTCGGTACGAGCAAGCAACAGGGCCCCGGTCTTTCCTAGTAGACCGGGGCCCGTTTTGCGCCTTTTGTTCGGGCTATTGGGCAGGTCTTAAGACGGCCGGTGGCTTAAGATGATTGGGTGTCCAGTCCAAGGGTGTATACACGTTCCGGGGACGCCGGTGAGACGGGCCTTCTGTTCGGAGGCCGGGTGTCGAAGGCCGACCTGGCGACAGAGGCGTACGGAACCATAGACGAGGCGGTCTCGATGATGGGCCTCGGCCGGGCGCTGTCGAACTCCGACCGGGTGAAGGACACTCTACTGACGGCCCAAAAGGAGCTATTACATGTCGCCTCTGAACTGGCGACCGCACCGGAGAACAGGGTTCACTTGGAAAAGCAGGTCGGTGCGATTCGAGCTGAAATGGTCGATGAATTGGAGGTTCGGATCGACGTCCTCAAGGCCGAGGTAGAACTTCCCCGAGCGTTCATCGTTCCTGGCGCGTCTCCCGCTTCTGCGGTCATCGACGTGGCCCGGACGATGTGCCGAACTGCTGAACGACGTATCGTCGCGCTGAAAGAGGCCGACCGGTTGCCCAATGACAACGTCCTGCGATTCGTGAATCGCATGTCGGACCTGCTTTTCGTGCTGGCCAGGTATGAGGACAGGGCGCTGCCTTTTGAACTCACGACGGGTGAGCCTCCAAAGGGCGAACCCAAGACGGACGATCAGGCCTGAGCCCTAGCAGTGCCAGAACCCCGGCAATGAGAGAGCGAGCCAATTGAGTAAAACAGTGCGCGTGGCCATAGTCGACTATCGCGCGGGGAACCTGCGCAGCGTGGCCAAGGCACTGGAGGCGGCAGGCGCGGAAACGCTGGTGACCTCCGACGCCCGGGATATCGAACGAGCGGACGCCCTCGTATTCCCCGGCCAGGGAGCGAATGACTCGTCTATGCGAGCGCTTAAAGAGAGAGGGCTTGTAGGACCGATAACCGATTTCATTGCCGCAGACCGGCCGTTCTTCGGCGTCTGCCTGGGGCTGCAACTTTTGATGGACAGTTCCGACGAAGGGGTTGAAGCCGGGCTCGGGATTATTCCCGGCCGGACACGCAAACTCCCGACCGGTCAGAAGATACCGCACATGGGCTGGAACAGCGTCGATATTCGCGACGATCACGAGGTTCTAGCAGGCGTCATCGACGGCACGCATTTTTATTTTGTGCACAGCTACTACGCCGACCCGGCCGACCCGAGCATGGTGGCCGGAACCACCGAGTACGGCGTGGAGTTCTGCAGTGCGGTTGCCCGCCGGGCCCTCGTCGCAGTCCAGTTCCACCCGGAAAAAAGCGGCGAGGTGGGGCTCGACCTTTATCGCCGATTCATAGATTTTGTAGGACGCGTTTAATGCAGGTAATACCGGCGATAGACCTGATGAGAGGCCGCTGCGTGCGGCTGATGCAGGGCGACTTCGCCAAAGAGACGGTGTACTCCGAAGACCCTGAAGGTGTCGCCCGCCAGTGGGCGGCAATTGGGGCCGAGCGTATCCACGTAGTAGACCTCGACGGTGCTCGCACGGGGTCACCTGTGAACATGGACGCGGTCGCCCGCATAGTGGCCGCCGTCGATGTGCCCGTGCAACTGGGCGGAGGCATTCGGACCCCGGCCTTGGCCCGCGAGGCATTGAACCTGGGTGTGGACCGGGTAATGGTGGGTACCGCTGCCACCGATCCGTCCCTGGCCGCACAGATGCTCGAAGCGGTGGGGCCGGACGGGCTGCTGGTGAGCGTGGATGCCCGGGACGGGGAGGTCGTCGTGTCCGGGTGGACCGAGTCCGGCGGCACGAAAGTTGGCGAACTCGTTTCTGCAATGGAGCGACTCGGCGTCCAGCGCGTCATGTACACAGACGTGGCCAGGGACGGCACATTGACCGAGCCCAACTACGGGGCGGTCGAAGAGCTTGTCGGCCAGACCGCCGTTGCCGTCATCGCCGCCGGTGGCATCGCCTCGGTGGACCATCTCACCAGGCTCGCCAGGCTGGGTGTCGAGGGGACTGTTGTGGGAAGGGCGCTGTATACTGGAGATATTGACTTGGCCGAGGCGATTGTCGCGACTAGGCCGTAATGAGGCCGTCCCGGTGAACCCTTTGGACGGCTCCATTTCCGGGTCCTTTAAATAGGCTGAGCGGCCCGAAAAGTATCGGCCGAAATTCGACTCCAGCGCCAGCGCGCGAACGCCAACTCGGTATCAGGGCGTTTTTCGCTGGCCCAGAGCAACGAAAACGATAAGAGAAGAACATGGTTAAGAAATACGACCCCGCTGTTAAAGAGGCCCTGCTAGCTAAAGACAGGGCGGACTCACTCGATACCCACCGGGTGATGTCGTTTCTACCCCTGATGCCCTACCAGGAGGTAGCGGACATGGGCTGCGGACCCGGCTATTTCACCATTCCGCTGGCCAAGTTCACGTTTGACGGCAAGGTGTTCGCCCTCGACATCCACCAGGAGATGCTCGACGCAGTGCGCGAGGCAGCGGATGAAGTGCGACTGGGCAATGTTGAGACGGTGCTCTCCAAAGAGGCGAAGGTCGCTCTGGGCAAAGAGACGATTGATGGCGCTCTGGCCGCGTTCTTGCTTAGCGACGTGGCAAAGCCTGCCAAGGTGCTCAAAGACATGCACGCTTCCCTGAGAAATGGCGGCTGGCTGGGCGTCATTGAAGAGACGCTGATAGGCGACAACGGTGCGGACGCTGAGGCTTCGCTGTCGGAGTCGGACATCTCTGACCTCGTGCTCGACGCCGGGTTCCGATTCACCGGCCGCTACGACATTTCCGCCACCAACTACATGCTCGTCTTCCGAGCGTAGTCTGCGGCCCGGCGCATTCCCGGATAAAAAGCAATGCTTACCAAGCGGATTATTCCCTGTCTCGATGTCGATGGTGGCCGGGTGGTCAAAGGGGTCAGCTTCGTTGATCTTCGCGACGCCGGTGACCCTGCCGAGATGGCGTCCTTCTACGACCGCGAGGGTGCGGACGAACTCGTCTTCCTCGACATTACCGCCAGCTCCGACGGCCGTAAGACCATGGTGGATGTTGTGCGCAAAGTTTCGGAAGAAGTGTTCATTCCCCTGACAGTCGGCGGCGGCATCCGTAGCTCAGACGACGTCAGGACAATGCTCGAGGCGGGGGCCGACAAGGTTTCCCTCAACACTGCTGCAGTATACAACCCGGGGTTGATTTCGGAGGCGGCCGAGAGGTTCGGCAACCAGTGCATTGTGGAGGCCATAGACGCCCGCCGCATTGGTTCAGCGGCCCTCGATCTGCCCGTGGGCAGCCCCGGCGAAGTGGGCGTGGACGCCGACATCGCGCTGACGGACGACTCTATCTGGGAGGTGGTGACCCACGGGGGCCGCACACCTACCGGGATAGATGCAGTCGAGTGGGCCGCACGGGTGGCCGAACTGGGCGCAGGTGAACTGCTGGTGACCAGCATGGACACCGACGGGCAAAAGAGCGGCTACGACAACGAACTGCTCAGGGCAATCTCCGATCGCGTCACGGTGCCACTCATTGCCAGCGGTGGTGCAGGCGAACTGGACCACCTGTGCTCGGCGGTGGAGGAGGGCGGTGCCGACGCTGTGCTGGCTGCGAGCATCTTCCACTTCGGTACATTTCGCATAACCGATGCAAAGAAATACATGGCCGACCGTGGCCTGGCCGTTAGGCCGATCAAGGAAGTCAGATGATAAAACTCGACGACAAGGGGCTTTTCCCCGCAATTGCTCAGAATGCCGAGACCGGCGAGGTTCTCATGCAAGGGTGGATGAGCCAGGGCTCGCTCAAGCGAACGCTTGAAAGCGGCGAGGTGTGGTTTTATAGCCGCAGCCGGGCCGACCTTTGGCACAAGGGGGAGATGTCGGGCAACTACATGCGTGTGCGCAGCGTGGTGCCCGATTGTGACGGTGACGTGGTGCTGATCAAGGTGGACCCGGACGGGCCCATATGCCACACCGGCGAGCCGACCTGCTTTTTCGCGGACCCCATTGAGGCCATGCCTGAGTTTGAGGGCGCTGACGACGGCTCTGGCATTATCGAGGAGTTGTTCTCGGTCATACAGGACCGTAAGGCTGAGATGCCGGAGGGCAGCTACACGACCGAACTATTCACCGACGGACCGGAGCGAATAGGCCAAAAGGTTGTCGAAGAGGCCGGGGAGACGGCCATCGCCGCAGTGGCGGGCCGAACAGAGAACCTTCCAGAAGAAATAGCCGACTTGCTGTACCACACGCTGGTACTTATGGCGGCGTCGGGCGTTACGCCGAAGGACGTGTGGTCGCGCCTTCGCGAACGTCGAAGCTAATAGCCTCTTCCATGGCCGCGATGGCTACCTCTATCTGACCGTCGTCGGGCTCCCTTGTGGTCAGGCGCTGGAGGACCAGGCCGGGCAGCGCTATTAGCTGTACCAGCGGACTGTTTGGGTGGAAGCCGCTGAACCTGATTACCTCGTAACTGACCGAGGCGATCAATGGGATAAGCACGATTCTAGACGTGAAGAGCCACCACAGTGGGTCCCGGCCGGTGAAGGCGAACACCACGATGGCCACGAACATTACCACCAGCAGGAAGGCCGTTCCGCAGCGCGGGTGAGCGGTGGAGTAGCGGCGCACCGAGACGATGTCGAGATTTTCGCCGTGTTCGTGGGCGTGCACTGCCATGTGCTCTGCGCCGTGGTACATAAAGACTCGGCGGATCTCTTGCATACGGCCGATGACGGTTATGTATGCAAGGAAGAGTGCGAGACGAATTACGCCTTCGAGGATGTTGCTGAGAAGGTCTGAACCGATGAGGCCCTCAAGGCCCTTGCTGGCGAACACGGGCACTAGAAAGAAGATGCCGACCGCCAGGGCAATTGACACGATCATCATCCCGGCTATGGATGCGCCGCCAAGCTCTTCTTCCTCGCCGGCCGCGACGTTGGCCGAGTGGCTCAGCGCACGCATACCCAGCGTCAGGGTCTCGGCCATGACGAGCATTCCGCGCAGGAGCGGGATACGCCTGACAGGCCCGTTGAACAGGGAGTTCAGCGACAGGGTGCGAAGCGTTATTTCACCTTCAGGGTTGCGCACGGCCACAGAGGCGGAGCGCAGTCCACGGATCATGACGCCTTCGAGCACGGCCTGACCGCCGTATGTGACCTTGCTGGTCGGGTTTTCCATTTGATGGTTAGGGATTACCTGAAGGGCTGTGGTTCTGCGATTGCCGTATAAGACGAGAGAGGGGTGAGCATGCTCACCCCTCTCTTTCTATAAATCGATAACTTCTGCCGCCGCCTACTTGAGGTTGTAGCGTCGCCTCATGCGGTCAACCCGACCCTCGGTGTCGACGATTCGCTGCTCACCGGTGTAGAACGGATGGCACCGGTTGCACAGTTCCACGCGAAGTTCCGGTTTGGTGGCTCCGGTAGTGAATGTTCGCCCGCATGAGCAGATGACCTGCGCTTCGGGGAAGTATTCGGGGTGTATTCCTGTTTTCATTGTTGTCTCCTGACAGGCCTGTCGGGGCCCTATGCGGAGTAGACGCTTACGCGCTTTTTGTCCTTGGTGGCGTGCTCGAACTTGACCTTGCCGTCGATGAGGGCGAACAGGGTGTGGTCGCGGCCCATGCCAACGTTCGTGCCCGGCCTAATTACGGTGCCGCGCTGTCGGACGATAATAGCGCCCGCACTCGCGAACTCGGTGTCGTAAAGCTTTACGCCCAGCCTCTGACCGGCGCTGTCGCGTCCGTTCCTAGAGCTGCCAGAACCTTTTTTATGCGCCATGCGTTTTCTCTCCTCGAGCCGCTATCACCGAGCGGCTTCGGCACCCCATCTGGGGCCGTAACTATGAGATGCTCGTGATCTTCAGGTCGGTGTAGGGCTGACGGTGCCCGTTCTTGCGCCGGTAGCGAGTCTTGGCCTTGTACTTAAAGATAATGACCTTCTTGCCTCGGCCAGAGGTTTCTATTTGGGCGACGACCTTCGCATCGGGCACCGAAGGGGTGCCGATGGTGACGGTGCCGTCGAGCGACAACATGCGAACGTCGTCTAGCTCAACGACGTCGCCTTCGTCACCGGGCAACGTTTCCACTCGGATGACGTCACCGGCGTTTACGCGGTACTGCTTACCGCCTGTTTGGAGTATGGCGTAGTCGGACAAGGTATATGCTCCGGGAAATACTGCGGGCCGGGAGCTACTGAGAGGTAGCTTTGCGCCCGTTACCATCGGCGCTCAGAGCGCTACCTATAAGGATAGAGTTATACCGGCGCAGGGTCAAGATTTTGATCCCGTGGATTTGGCTGTTTTGCTGGGTTTTCGGTAAGCAGGATCGATGTAGGCGAACTCGAAGACCTTCTCCGGTTCCCACTGGCCTGTGGCCCCATCGAATTTCAACAGGCCGACGAATTCTCCTCCGGTGGTGTAAGCCCTCGCCTGGTCCCCGGGTCCCCGGGAAGGCACGCGAGCACCGACCGGTATCGGCTGCCCCTGCCTGACGATCTTCACGAGCCGGTCGCCCAATACCAGGGCTGGCAGGTGCGACAGCGCGGCATCGGGGGCCCGGACAGAGTCCTTCCAACCCCCGTCGGTGAAAATTTCCTCAACTGCATCCAGCGTCAGCGCTTCTTCCAAGCGAAAGTGCCCGCTTCGCAGGCGTATCAGGCTTTTAAGGTTGCCTCCAACTCCAAGTGCCTGACCAAGGTCATGAGCTAGCGACCTCATGTAAAACCCTCGACCGCACTGCACGAACACGGTGGCGAACGGAGGGTCGTACTCTTCCAGGGTGAGGGTCTCAACGACAACACGACGCGCGTCACGCTCCACTTCAATGCCCGCGCGCGCCAGGTCGTAAAGCCGCTTACCGTCTTTTTTCAGAGCGCTGTACATGGGGGGGACCTGGTCAATGGTGCCCCTGAACCCAGCAAGGGCCTCTTCAACCTGCTCGGCGGTCACGCCGGACGCGTCGGTCGTGGTGACGACCTGTCCGGCAGAATCGTAAGTGTCGGTATGGACGCCCAACTCCACCACGCCCCGGTACTCTTTGCCACCGTCGACGAGGTATTCCATCATGCGTGTGGCCTGACCCAGGCAGACGGGTATAACGCCGGTCGCTATGGGGTCGAGCGTGCCACCGTGTCCGACCTTCTTGATGCCGCTGTAGTGCTTGACGCGTCGAACCACGTCCATGGACGTTATTCCCGACGGTTTGTTGATTACCAGCAGGCCGTCGATTTGGCGGGCGGCTGTTTTTCGGCTCATGTGGTCAAACCTGTGATGACTCTGCCCCAGGGGGCTTTTTAGGGCTGAGCTCGATTGGGTCCGGTTCGGGAGACGGCAGTTCCCCGGTGGCCCGGAGGATTTTTCCGGACATGTCGGCCCCGTGTTCAATGGACTTGTCGAGTTTGAACAGAATTTGAGGCACGGTTCTCATTGCTAGGCGGTTGCTCAACCGGCGGCCGACGAAGCCGGACGCCGAGTTCAAGGCCTTTACGACCTTGCGGGCGTCCTCACTGCCGTACACGCTAATGAAAACTTTTGCCCTGCGCAGATCGCCCGTCGTCTCTACATCGACGATGCTTACCATGCCGTCAATACGGGGATCCTTGACCTCGCTAGCGAGAACCTCGCTAAGTTGCTGGCGCAGGTTCGCGTTGACGCGGTCGGTGCGGCGCGTCATATGACTGGTCTAGCCGACGCCGACCTGCTCGCTGCGGTGGGCTTCGAGGATGTCGCCCTCTTGGAAATCGTTGAACCCTTCGAGTACAAGGCCACCTTCGTTGCCATTGGCGACCTCACGGACGTCGTTTTTAAAGTGTTTGAGACTGAGCAGTTTGCCGACGGCCAGCCTCTCGCCATTCCTGGAGACATGGACTTCTGCGTCCCGGGTGAATTTGCCCCGGCCTACGTAGAAGCCAGCGACGCGGGCGGTTCGCCCCATGGGGAATACGGCCCTGACGGTCGCTTCTCCCTCTACAATGTCCCGGTAGACCGGCTCGAGCAGGCCCTGCAAGGCCTTGTCTACATCCTCGATTAGGGCGTAGATGATGCTGTAGTTGCGTACCTCAACGCCCTCCTGGCTGGCGCGAGCCCGGGCACCGGCCTGGGGTTCGGTGTTGAAGCCGATGATGATGGCGTCGGAGGCGACCGCCAGTAAGACGTCGTTTTCGGAGATGCCGCCGGTCGCCGAGCGAATGACGTTGACCTTGACCTTCTCGGTGCCGAGCCCGGTCAGGGCCGTAAGAACGGCATCCACGCTTCCCTGGACATCTGTTTTAACGATGAGGTTGAGGGACTTGGCCTCACCCGACTCAACTCGCGTGTAGACATCGCTAAGAGACGCGCCAGTTTGGGTGGCTGAATCTCGTTCCCGCTGTTCGGTGAGGGTCCGAGCGGCCTTCTCGCTGGCGACGACTTCGAATATGTCGCCAGCGTCCGGTACCCCGGTTATGCCCAGGATTTCCGCCGGGGTGGACGGGCCTGCCTCGGCGAAGCGCTCTCCCCGGTCGTTGATCATCGCCTTGACCCGGCCACGCGTCGAACCAACAAC
>Ga0114996_10000376_pt1 | contig 62884 bp, 58 predicted proteins | sample ArcticOcean_MG_C_4_FD_87039 | JGI IMG/M metagenome (GOLD analysis project Ga0114996, IMG submission 87039) | Marine microbial communities from western Arctic Ocean - ArcticOcean_MG_CB4_134 | ecosystem: Environmental > Aquatic > Marine > Oceanic | place: Arctic Ocean: Canada Basin | collected...
GATCACGGTTTTCTGCCCGGCGGAACTCTCTTAGAGACCTTAATCGGCCAAGCCGAACAGATCATAAATCGGCTGCCGAATCGGATCATCACCAGCAGTCGCCATGCCCGCGATCTCCTGATCGGGTCGTTCGGAATCGCTCCGGAGCGCGTGGTGGAGGTCTCGGATTGTGTGGATGTGGATGTTTTCAGGCCGCGGGCGGATCTGCCCGGGTTCGATCTGTCGGCCCTGCGCGAACGGTGGCGAATCCCGCCCGATCACCTCATAGTGGGTTACCTGGGCCTATTGGCCGGCTACCAGGGAATCCCGGAGCTGCTCATGGCCGCCAAAGCGGTGGTCACCGAATTTCCCGGCTGCCACTTCCTCGTCATGGGCTTCCCGGGAGAAGACACCTATCGTCGGCGGGCGGCTGAATTGGGACTGGAGGGGCACGTTTCGTTTCCGGGGCGCATTCCGTATCAGGACGCACCACGGATGCTTGCCCTGGCGGATATCGCGGTGTCGCCGAAACGATCGCAGACGGAGGGAAACGGCAAGGTGCTCAATTACATGGCGGCGGGATTACCGACGGTGGCATTCGACAGCCCTGTGGCCCGGGAATTTCTGGGAGTTGAGGGATCGCTAGTCGCTCCGGACGCGGAGGCGCTGGCGGAGGCGTTGCTGCATCTACTGCGTGACCCGGATGAGCGCACTCGCCAGGGAGCGCTTTTGCGCCGCCGGGCGGAAGAACATTTCGCCTGGGACGTCGGGGTCGGGCGAATTGAATCCGTCTATGACGAGCTACTGGGATAATGGCCGGTGAGTGCGGCGCTCGACCGGCAGGGCGTCGCTCCGTGCCACCATCGAACATCGAGGGAACCGCATAAACGCTTATATACAGATCGCGATCGGATTCGCGGTGGCCGCTATCGCGGCCGGAGCCGGGCTGAGGCTGTTTCCTGGATTTCGCTCGCACGAATCGAAATCGGGTACATACCGGCCGGGCGCGGCGCCGACCGCCTCGTCCCGGCTGCCGCTGGTGGGCGGACCGGCCATCCTGATTGCCATCGGAGCAGGGGGAATCGCGGCCGTGATTGCCGGGCAGGGCGCGGCGCTCTTGATGAGCCTCCTGGCGGGCCTCCCGTTCTTCGCGATCGGATTCGCGGACGATCTCAAGAAGGCGGTGCGCGGTCATGGATTCGGCGATGGACGGAGCATGCTGCTGGCGGCGGGGGCGGCGACCATCGCGGCGATCGTATACACGCTGGCGCCGGCGGCGGAGTCGCCATTCGGGTTGCGGCACTGGGTCGGGCCCGGGGCGTTTGGTGACGTCGTTTTCGGGTTCTGGGCATTCGTCTTGTTTCTCGTCGTAGCGGTATCCACGGGCATCAGCGACGGAGTTGACGGCCTCACCTCCGGCCTGAGCACGATCGCGGCGGTCGGTATCGCCCTGGCGGCCACGGTGGCAGCGGCAGCCGCGGGACCGGCCTGGATCGTGGCGGGCGCGTCGGCCGGCATCCTCGTGCTCAACCTGCCTTCGAGTTGGGCGCTGCGAGCCGGCCGCAGACGCCGGGCCCGAATCTATCTGGGGGACAGCGGCGCCCTGATGCTTGGCGCCTTCCTCACGGCAGCGGCGCTGGCGGCGGGGGTTGATCTCCTACTGCCACTAATAGGCGGATTTTTGATTCTCGAAGGATTGTCGTCGGTCGTACAGGCCAAGATCCTCGTGCCCTTTTACCGGCGTTCGGCGCGCTTTGGCGGTCCCGAGCGCCATTCGATTCAACACTCTGAATTTCCGCTTCCTTTCGTGGCGGCTCCGTTTCATCACCATCTGGAACTGATCGGCCTGGGCCGGCGGCAAGTGGTGCTGCTGCTATGGATTTTCGCCGCCGGTGGGGCGGGTCTGGCTCTACTGATCGCCGCGATCGGGACGATTCCCTGGACTGTGGCCCTGTACGGGGTCGGGGTTCTCAAAATGGCCGTTGTATGGTTCGGCTTTTCCAGTCTGCGACCGGCCAGCCTGACCGTCCAGACGACGCCGGATGGCTCCTGCCTGGCGCTGGTCCACGGGTGGCGGCGACGCCGGTTGGGATTACTGCCAACCCTGACCGCGCGCCGGCATCTGCTTCCGGAGGGTGGGACCATACTCGGTTCAATACCGTTGGATCGCCCCATGAACCCGATCGTGGCGCGGCGGTTATTTGACGAAGCAGTCGTGGGGTTCGACGCGACGGAGGCGGGCTCATGACGCGGAACGGTCAGGCAGACCACCCCATGACTACCTCGGTTTTGCAAATCCTGGGATTGACCGAAGCGGTGCGCGAGGACGAGGTCGAATGGGCCGTGGTGACACCCGAGTCCCGACATTCGATCTGGCGGATTACCGCGCCCGCTACAGCTCCGGGACCGCGAAGCTACGTGGTCAAGTCGTACCACCGAGATTCTGACAAGTACTTCGATCACCGCTTTCGACGCGAGGAACGTATTCTCGACCTGGCCGGCCGCTACGCACCGGGGCTGGCGCCGTCGGTCCACGGCGGAGCGATTATCGAGGGTCGTTCGGCCTACCTGGTACTCGAAGACCTGGGCGACCGCCCTTTGCACGTCGATCTTGACGGCGCCGATGTGGGCGGGCGCATGCGCCGGCTACGGCTGGCAGTCGATCTGTTGGCCCGGTTTCACCGGCTCACCGATGAATATTCCGTCATCTTGCGTGCCGTCTGCCAGAGCTCCATCCTGGACCGGATCAATACGCACACGCTGCTGAAAAGATTCGATGTGGCGTGTGACCGACTGGCTTCTAATACCTCGAGCCAGGACACGTCGGGCGTTCGCGACGAATTTCACCGCAGCGTCATCCGACCTCTCTTGCGCGGACCGCGTCGAGTGATTCATAACTCATTTTCGCCGCTGAACATCTGTATGTTGGAGGATGGTTCGCTGCGGGTTCTGGACATGGAAACGGTGGCCATCGGGCCGGCCGAATTGGACCTGGCGGAGCTGTTGATTTATCCGGGGCCGGACATCGGGACTGGCGAGCATGCACTCATCGCCCGGTACTACCGGGCGATGGCTGTAGGGAAACCCGACGGGGATTCGCGCGAGCGGCTACAACTGGCAGCCATCGTGCGTGCGCTCGATTCTGCGGGCACGCTGTCGGCGCGGGGAATCCGGTTTCGGGAAGACGGGCTGGACGACCTGGCCAGCACTCAGGAAGACCGCCGTGTCCGTTACTTGCGGGAGGCGCTAGACCGGGCGAGCGAGATTGAGCTTCCGACGAATCTAGTGCAGTGGCTCGTGAGCCTCGCCGGCGAAGGTGGCGACGGTCGATGATTTATCTGAGCGAGCTCCTGGACGTGGCCGGAGTACGGGCGGAGTCAGATGCGCTGCCCGAACGTTTCCCCGGGTTCGCGTTCGACAGTCGCCGGGTTCGGGAAGGCGATCTTTTTGTCGCGATGCGAACGGACCGTGGAGACGGCCATGAATTCATCGCCGACGCCCTGGCAGCGGGAGCGGCGGCGGTGCTTTGCGAGCGGTGGGACGGAGACGAAGGGCTGGCAATTCTGAGCGCTGATCCGCTGGAGACGGTCCGCCGATATGCGGAGCTGGCGATTAGTCGCTTCGGGCCTCGGGTTGTCGCGATTGCCGGGAGTGTAGGGAAGACTTCAACCAGGGAGTTCGCGGCGCACATTCTGGGCGGCCAGTTGGACGTATTCCGCAATCCCGACAATTTCAACGATCTCGTGGGCCTTCCGCTGGCCATCGGCGAACTGGATCCGGGGCATGAAGTCGCCGTGCTTGAAATGGCCACGGACTCGCACGGGGAGATGGCCGCACTGGCGAAACTGGCCCCGCCTTCGATCTGCGTCCTGACTCAATTCGATGAGACCTACCTGGAGTACTTCGGTTCGATGGATGCGCTGGCGGAGGAGCACCGCGCGATCGTCGACGCGTTGCCCGCGGACGGTCTGCTGATCTACCCCGCTGATGATCCGGTCGCGGAGCGTCTGGCAGCATCGTTCGACGGCAGGAAAATCTCGTACGGGTTCGAATCGGATGCGGCGGTGCGAGCGTCCGGCCTTGAAATTGAGATCGACGTCACCAAATTCACGCTAAAAATGGGGGAAGACAGCAAGCCGGTGAGGATCGGGATGCCCGGCCTGCACAACGTGCGGAACGCTCTGGCGGCGGCGGCGCTGGGCCTGTCGCTGGATATGGACATCGGGGAGATAGCCGGCCGGATGGCCACGCTGGAACCGGTGGAGGGCCGGTTCCGATTACTGGAAAGCGAGGCGCACGGCGCTTTGTTTGACGACACGTTTTCCAACGGTCCGGCTTCCCTGGACGCGGCGCTGAGGCATTTTGACGGCACGGGACTCCAGCCGGTTGGGATTCTCGGTGGCATACGACATCTGGGCGAAGCGGGACCGGAGGTCACCGATCGCCTTGGCCCGCTTCTGCAGGCGGGGTTAAGCGCACTTATCACCTACGGAGACGCCGGCAAGTCCCTGGGCGACGCGGCTCTGGCGGCCGGCCTTCCACCGGACCGCCTGAAGGAGGCGCACACAATTTTTCAGGCCGCAGAGCTCGTTGCCGATCTGGCCGATGCTGATACTCCGGTATTCGTAAAAGGGGCCGCTGAGGACCGCCTGGAGCGTCTTACCGAGAAGCTCCTGGGTGCGAAGGCGCAGGCTAACAAACTGCTGTGCCGTCAATCACCGGCATGGCGACAGATCGTGACGGTGAACCCGGACGCGCCGGTCTGGATTCAAATCGATCTCGACGCGATCGGGGCGAACACGCGGCGGGTGCTTGAAATCGTGGGGCCTGAGGTGTCGCTGCTGGCGGTGCTGAAGGCGGAAGGCTACGGCCACGGCGCCCTCAAAGTAGCCGTAGCCGCCGTGCGGGCGGGGGCGGGCGGGGTGGCGGTCGCGAGACTGGACGAGGCTCGGAGCCTGCGCGAGGCAGGATTCAGCGAGTCGATCCTGGTGCTGGGAGCGACCGCGCCGGCCGAGTCGCGGCAGGCCGTGCTGTCCGACTGCACGTTGACGGTCTTCGACCGGCGGGGAATCGAAGCGCTCGTTCGGGCATCGGCGGCGATCCGGCGGGATGTCCCGGTGCACCTGAAGATCGAAACGGGGATGGGACGCCTCGGAGCGGACGTGGCCGAGGCGGCCTCGCTGGCAAGTCAGATCGACGAAACAGAGTGGCTTCGGCTGGACGGAACATTCACGCATCTGGGCCGTGCCGACCTGGAGGACAAAGCTGACGCGCTGGCGCAACTCGATAGGTTCGACGAAGCGCTTGTCGCCATCAGGAAGGCCGGAGTGTCGCCCGGGCTGGTGCACGCCGCGAACTCGGCGGCGGCGCTCACAATTCCACGGGCACGTTATGACGCTGTTCGGTGCGGCATCACCCTGTTGGGACTCGACCCGGCTGTGACGGAGGTGTTGCCGGATGGATTCACCCCGGCCCTGACCATGAAGGCGCGGATCGCCCAGGTGAAAGATCTTCCGGCGGGAAGTCACGTGGGCTACGGCACGGCCGGCCTGCTCGAAAAAGACACGCGGGTGGCGGTCGTGGCGGCGGGATACGGCGATGGGCTGCGACGCGGTCCGAATAATCTCGGTCCGGTCCTGGTACGGGGACGACCGGCGGACATAATCGGTGACGTGTGCATGGATATGTTCATGATCGATGTATCCGCGATCCCGGCAGTACAGGCCGGGGACGAGGTGACGCTGATTGGCGGAGGGAGGCATTCGCCGGTTTCGGTGGATCGGGTGGCACAACAAACCGGCACGATCGGCTACGAAGTCATAACTCAACTCCTGCCCCGGGTACCCCGGGTACCCCGGGTATGACGAACTGACTATGAGACGAGAGGACCGTCATGACTAAGATTTTCCTTCACAGCTGGAACTATCGGGGCGAATCGTTTCAGAGCGCGGTCGCTCGCGCCGCTAAGTTTGGTTACGACGGGCTGGAGGTCTACCCGGGACACTTCCCCGACTCCGGGGACCCGGTCGCCGGGCTGGCTCATGTTCATTTCCTGGGAGAGCGCGGTGGCGTGCCGGTTGAGGTGGCGCCGCTGGGGCTTGACGTCCTGACCAGGTCGGCGGAAGAACGGGTCGGGCGACTCGATGTCGCGGTGCGGGTTATCGAGGCGGCGGGGAAGCTGGGCATTCCGAGGCTGAACGCCATGATTGGTTGGCTTCCACCGAAACCTGGCGATGAGGCCGCGGACGGGTCGGCGGTGGCGACCGAGGAACATTTCGCTGTGGCCATCGAACTGGCCGGGACCCTCGCCGAAATCGCGGCTGGCACCAGCGTTGAAATCACGCTGGAGACCCATAGGCGTACGATTCATGACACTGCGGCGGCGACTCTGCGCATTCTCGATGGCGTAGGCAGTCCGCACCTCCGGGCGAACTTCGACGCCGGGAATATGTTCTCGACCGCTCACGCTGAAGATTCTGACGACGCCTTGGACTTGCTGAAAGAGCGGATCACCTACGTTCATTTGAAAAACTGCCGCGAGTTGGCCAGGAGCTTCGACTATCACTGGCCGTTGGCGGGCGGAGATCTGGACTATCGCCGGATTGTCGGCGCGATCAACCAGACCGGCTTCAAAGGTCCCTACTGCATCGAGTATTCAGGCGGGGGCGATCGGGATCATGTCAGCAGGGCCGACCTGGAATATCTACGCGGGCTGCTCGCCGATCTGGGCACCGGCTGATCGTGACCGCGCGCTGATGGGGCGTTTCACCCTGGCCGAAGTGCGGACGGCGCTGGGTCAGCAGCCTCTGCCCGGGGATGACGCGGTGTATCTGAGCGGGCTCCAGATCGATTCTCGAATCGCCGGACATGGCGATCTATTCATCGCGCTCCGCACGGACCGCGGGGATGGCAATCTCTACGTGGGTGACGCTTTCGGCCGGGGCGCTGAGGCGGCGATAGTGGAGCGGGTCGATTCCGAGCACGCTGCCGCCCGACAGATTGTGATTCCCGATTCGCTGGCCGCGCTCACCACGCTCGGCCGTCACTTCCGCGCCCGGGCCGCCGGAACGCAGGTAATCGGAATCACCGGAAGCAATGGCAAAACCACCGCGAAGGAAGCCCTGGCGGCAGCGCTCGGCGGTTCCGGCCCGGTGGTGAAATCAGAAAAGAGTTTTAATAACGAACTTGGCATCCCGGTCACGCTGGCGGAAATCACCGCGGACACAGATTTCGCGGTGGTCGAAATGGGCGCGCAGGTAGTGGGGGAGATTGCGGGTTACTGCGAACTGGCGCGTCCTCATCACGGGATCATCACCAACACCGGCCGGGCGCACGTCGGCCTGTTTGGATCGCCGGAAAACGTGGTGCGGGCGAAGGGTGAGCTGGCGGACTACCTGGGACCAGAAGGCGTGTTGGCGCTGAACGCGGACGATTCGGCCTCGGCGGCGATCGCGGACCGAACGCAGGCCCGGGTGGTGTGGTTCGGGCGTGGACCGGGGGAGAACATCGTGGCGTCATCCGTGCAGACAGACCCCGAACTGTCCGGGCAGCAGGTGCGGCTCACGTTCGGGACCCGGACGGGTGAAGTGCGGGTCGGCGCCGTGGGCCGTCACCTGGGCGAAGCGTTTGCCGCCGCGGTCGCGCTGGGACTGGTTCTGGACCTGGCGTTCGACGACCTTTTGAACGGTCTCGGGTCGTTCGAACCGATGGCGCACCGCATGCAGGTACATCACGTGCAAGGCGCGACGATCCTCGACGACACGCATAACGCCAATCGGGAGTCCTACATTTACGCTCTGGGAGAACTCCAGCGAGCGCATCCCGGCGGGCGTCGCCTGGCGGTGCTTGGAGACATGCTCGAGCTAGGGATATTCTCCGCCGCCGACCATGCCGCGGTCGGCTCTCAAGCGGGCTTCGTGGATGAATTAGCAACCATTGGGACGGACGCTACAATTTTGGGCGAAAAAGCGATGGCGGCCGGTGTGAACCAGGCGAATTATCGGCATTTCGAAACCAATTCGGGGGCGGCGGACAGCTCTGGTGCGGCGGTGGAGGAGGCCGCGGACTGGTTGCGTGGGGAATTGCGGCCCGGCGATCTGGTCTTGATCAAGGGGAGCAACGCGCTGGGGCTGGCGCGCCTGGTCGACAACCTCTTGTCGTAATCGTGAGGGGCGGTACCGGCGACCAGCAGTGAATCGCGTCGGACTTTCAGCGCAACGGCTACCTAGTTGCCGTCCTCGTCTTCTACGGAAACCGTGTACGACCGCTCGGACCCGGCATTTGGATCCCTGCCGAAGACGACGTTTTCCGATCCGGACGACCTACCCCAGACTTCCTCGTGGCCAAATACCAGGATTCCAGCTGCTCCGACTGCGAACACGGCAAAGAAGACAATGGCATTGCCGGTATCCAGCACACCCCGGCCGAGGAAGAATGTAGTCACGACTGCGCCCGTCAAGGATTGGACAAGGGCCAGCGCGGCCCAACCGCGAGTCGGACGGCTGGAACGAGCCGCCAGAAGCAAACCGGCCCCCCAGGGGATCAGAAATGAGCCGAAGAGCGATACCAGGAAGCCGTTGTCGCCCGTGGTCACACCCATAGCACCGGCCGCCAGGCCTGGAAAAAAGAGCGCCAGGACTCCGAATCCGCCCGCCCACAACGCCAACCACACAAACGTCAGCCGATATCCTGGATCGCGCCTGCTCATACTTGCGGCCGGTTCTCCTTGTTTCCTGGGACCGACCGCATATTACTCAATCGCGGCATCGGGGCGAGACCGGCCGAGAATGGAGTCCATCACCCGGGCGGCCTGTACGGCCGGCGATACGTCGTGCACGCGAATGATATCCACACCCTGCGCGATGGCAGCCATGTTGGCCGCCGTGGTGCCCATCAATCGATCGGCCGTGCCATCTCCCAGGGTGTGACCAATGAACGATTTGCGGGACGCTCCGAGGAGAAACGGTTGACCGAGGCCGTTCAAGATTTCCAGCCGTCCCACCAGTTCCACGTTTTGCGGCGGAGTCTTCCCGAAGCCGATGCCCGGATCCACGATGATGTTTTTGCGCGATATTCCGGCGGACATAGCTCCGTCCAGCAGTCGTTCCAGGACGTTATAGACCGAGCAGGCCACATCGCCGTAATCGACCTCCCCGACGTGCGGCCCGATTTCTCCTTGAACCGCCGGTGCGGTGCGGTTGTGCGTGATTACGAACGGACATCCAAGGCCGGCCACGGTGGCGGCCATCTCCGGGTCGGCGGTCGTTCCCCAGACGTCATTGACAAGGTCGGCGCCAGCCTCGACGGCGGCACGGGCGACCTCGGCTTTGTACGTGTCGATTGACACCGGCATTTCAGTAATTTCCCGGGCGATCGCGATGGCGGGTAATACCCGCTCCATCTCCTCGGCGGCGGATATTTTGGACGCTCCGGGACGGGTAGATTCGCCGCCGAGGTCGATTACGTCGGCTCCGCCCGATATAGCCGCTTCAATCTTCCCGCGGACCGCGCCGGGCGCGTTGCCTACGCCGTCTCCGGAAAAGGAATCGGGAGTGACATTTATGATCGCCATTACGTAAGTCTGGGAACCCCAGATAAAGGTCCGATCACGGATCACCAGCGGCAGCGGCCGGGGCCGAGCGGGCTTTCCAGGGCGCGGCGGGGCGTCGCCGCTGAACTCAGCCAGGGAGTTCACCGGCGCGTATCCTTGAGCGACAGCGCGGACGGTGTCGGCCAAGCGCACTATGCGCGCGGGCGCGATTCCGAGTTCCTGAGCGTAGCGGAGCACCTGCCGAGCGTAGGCAAGGGGATATTGTAGAAACTGGTCTAGCTGTCGCCTTTCGGCGGGGTCGTCCATGCTTCCTCCGGTAGGCGGTCGCTCCGCCGCTGGGCTAGATTATGCCGTCATCCGAGGAATCCAGAAGCATTTGTGATCATGTACAGCCAACATCCTGAAAGCGGTACGGAACCATTTCGTGCCGATCCGCTTCCCGTGGATTCGGCCGGCCGGCTGACCCTGCCGGAGGGCTTCTCGGCGGCCGAGCTGCATAGCCACACGGATCACAGCGACGGGACTTGCACGGCGGCGGAGAATGTCGCTCTGGCCAGGGGCCGGGGACTCGCGGTGGTCGCCATAACGGATCACGACATGATCGACGCGGCGCTTGACGGCATGCGGGCGGCGGCGGAACACGGACTCGAGGCGATTGTCGGCCAGGAGATCACGACCCGGCGCCAACACCATATTGTGGGCCTTTTTCTGGAGCGAGCGGTGCCGCTTTTCAAAACGGTGCCGGAGACGGTTGCCCGTATCCGGGATCAGGGTGGCCTGGCGATCATCGCCCATCCGTTTCTGCCGTTTCCGGGGGCCACGTCGGAAAGCACCATCCGGGGGTGGCTTGAAAAGACGACGTTCGATGGCATCGAACTCGATAGCCAGTATCTGCCGCAAAAGCGTCGGGCCAAGTTGCTTGCGTTTTATCTGGCCCACGCCGACGTACTGGGCGCGGCCGTGGGAGGCACGGACGCGCATTTCGGGGACGTGGGAAGGATCGCGACACTCTTTCCGGGTTCTACGGCGGCGGACTTACGAGCGGCGATCGAGAATCGCGCGACGACCGCTACCCGAACGCTTATTTCACACCGGCGACCGTCGATCGGCGAGCGGCTCCGGAACCAGCGCCGTAGCCTGCTTTATCTGCCGTATTACCGCGTGCGGGCCTTACTTACGGGGAGATACCTGTAAGCGGAACTTGCACCATCAGCCCGTCGCCAGAGCAGCGCCGAAATCGCCGGGAGAATGCCTAGCGAAAGCGTCCGAGAACCGGGGACATGTCCTGTCCTGGCTGCGCCTGTTTGTGCATGGCGGTGGCGGGGGCGTCGGGCCGGTAAGCGTCGAATCCATCGCCAAGGGTCGGAAGATCGACCTGGTAGAACACCCCGATGGGGATGCGGTCCCCCCATTCGAATGATCTGGCGGTGGCGGCGACCTTTTTCGCAATGATCTCGTCACCATCCTCAGGGTCGTGGACCAGGGGATCGAACCCCTCTTCCTCCACCTTGTACACCCGCGGTATCGCGGTGGCGAGGTCACGGCCGGCAAAGAACTCAGCGGTCTGCAGGTCGTTGTAGACGGGGCATGGCTGGAGGACATCGATAATCGCCGTTCCCCGGTGCTGGATGGCCCTGATGAGGATGGCTTTCATGGATTTGACATCCATCGCGTAGCCGCGGGCGACGAACGTGTAGCCGGCTGCGATGGCGATAGCGATGGGATTGATGTTGTCCTGAATTGACGCCTCTTTCATCGACTTGGTCTTTTCACCGCGCCGCAAGGTGGGCGAGGACTGCCCTTTAGTGAGACCGTAAACACCGTTGTTGAAGACGATGTAGGTCATGTCCAGATTTCTGCGTCCGGCGTTGACGAAGTGGCCCGCGCCGATTCCGTAACCATCGCCGTCGCCGCCCATCGCCAGCACGGTCAATTCGCTGTTGGCCAGCTTCGCGCCGGTGGCCACCGGTAATGCGCGGCCGTGGAGGGTGTGCAGCCCGTAAGACTTGATGTAGTGGGGCGTCTTGCCCGAGCAGCCGATACCCGAAACCGTGAGGACGTCCTGAGGCTGGATATTTAACTCAGCCAGCGCCTGCCGAATGGCATTCAAGATGCCGAAATCCCCGCAGCCCGGACACCAATCTGGGTGGATGTCGGTTTTGTAGTCGGCTGGTTTTACGTCTGTTGCGATCGCCATCTGGCAAACCTTATTCTCATGCCGGCGCAGGTGCCGGGGTTACAAACCACTTTTTTCGGTGCTCATCACAATTCGCTGGGGCTCTCCACGAGCTGCCTGGAGCAGTCCCGTCTCGACTTCATTCTGGGAGAACGGCCGGCCGCTGTATTTGAGCAGCATGCGTTCCATTTTTATTCCGGTCTCCTCAGCAATGAGACGGCCAAGCTGACCTTCGAAGTTGTCCTCAAGCAGGACCGGCATCTTTGCCTTCTTGAGGATTGTCGCCACGGCTTCCGCCGGAAACGGCCGGAGCATTCGGATTTGCAGGTAGTTGACCGTAATCCCTTCGCGCTCGACGACGTGGTGAGCATCCAGGATCGCACCTTTGGTCGATCCCCAGGCCACGACAGTCACGTCGGCGTCTTCGGTGCCGTGGAGCTCCCAGCGGTCCTCCACCGGCGCATCCCGCTCTATCTGTGCCAGCTTTCGCATTCGCTTCTCGACCTGAGCGTGCCGATTGGGAATTCCTTCACTGATTTTTCCAAATTCGTTGTGCTCGTCGCTGGTGGTGACGAACTGACCGCCCGGCTGCCCCGGGACGCTTCTCGGACTGACGCCTGAGTCCGTGACCTTATGCCGCTTGTAAGGATCGCTGCCGTTGGGCTCGTAGAACTCCCCGCGGTTGACTTTCAGCCCTTCAAAATTGAGCTCGCCCACGGTCCAGAAGCTGTTGGCCAAAAACCGGTCCATCAAAACGATGACCGGTAGCTGGTATTGATCGGCGTAGTTGAAGGCTTTGAACGTCAGTGAAAGGGTTTCCTGGACGTCTCCCGGCGCCAGCACGACGTGGGGGAATTCGCTGTGGCCGGGATGGACAGCGAATCGCAAATCCCCTTGCGATTGTCGGGTTGGCAGACCAGTGCTGGGCCCGCCACGCTGGTAAATCGTGATTACCGGCCCTGGGGCCTCGATAACTGACGCGAATCCGATTCCTTCGGCCATGAGGGAGAAACCGGGGCCTGAAGTAGCCGTCGAGGCGCGGGCGCCGGCATGCGCGGCGCCAATTGCCATGTTGATGCAGGCAATCTCATCTTCGCCCTGTAAAACGGTGATCGGAAATTCTCCTTGCAACGAGGTGAGGACTTCGCTTTCCTCGGTTGCGGGAGCGATCGGGTAGTAGCTCTGGAAGGAGCAACCCGCATGTAGCTTGCCAAGGGCCGACGCGTCGGCACCACGAATAAGCATCGGGGTTGCGCGGGAATCTATTCCCTGCAGATGGACGGGGAAATCGTCGCCGTAGCGTTCGTGCACATAGTCGGAGGTGGCCTCGAGCACCCATTCATTCATGTCGACAAGGTGCTTGCGGTCTGCGCCGAGCCGCTCTCTAAGTAAGAGCACAATCTCGTCCATTTTCATCCCGAGCAGAGCGAACGAGGCGGCCACGGAAACCATGTTGCGCATGATGTCGTGACGCCGGGGCTCGTAGTCAACTCCCCCTCTGGACAATCCCTCTTTCAAAACCTCACCGTAGGGCACCGAAAACAAACGGATGTCATCCCGTCCGAATTGGTCGTCACTTACGCCCAGTCCGGCGTCGTAGATGATTCCGCCGCCGGCGAACACCTGCTCGATGTGCCCGCGATGAGTTGGGTATGGGGCGTCTACGTCGCCAAAAAGGGACTCGCGATCCAGAGCGAGAAATAGATCGGCCCCGTCGATGGGCGAGTGGATGGGTTTCTGGTTCACTCTTACCCTGTAATAGGCGTGCTTACCGGTGATATTGGAGTGGTATTCGATGTTGGAAAAGACGAACAGGCCGGCCCTTGAGCATGCTTTCGCAAAAACCTCGGCCGAGACGTTGATACCGCTTCCCTGGGCTCCGCCAATCAGCCAGGACAGCTTGTTCACTACCACTTGATTGTCACCCGGCCGCGGGTCGTCCGCGACGCCAAATTCGGAGGAAACGCACCTGGGCTCTCAACCCTCCTGGATCGATCTCCCTGAGACAAATCTAGCAAGGTTACTCCACGTTATGTCATGTAGCGAATAAAAACTTTTCATATTTTCGTTTGCTTGATTTCGTGGGAGCGACGCCCGGATAGATGGAACCAGACAGATCGATCGGCGTATGTTTCCCAACCCCCAATATTCGACCCGGTGACCGACCCCCCGGCGGGATTTTGGATACACTTCGGTCGAGCCAAGTACATCAACCTTCTTGACCGGATCGCGGGGGGCCGTGAAGCAAGGCCGCAAGAAGGGGAAGGTCCCGGGTCGGATGACTAGAACCAGCGTCGCCATACGGAGTTGTCAAATTGAGACCACGGCCGAGCAGGTCTATGCAACCGTTGCCGCGCTGATCGATGACATCGGCGGCATTCCCGAAAGTATTCGCTCCGCTAAAAGCGTTGTGGTCAAACCCAACTGGGTAGGGACGCTGGTGGCGTCAACGCCTGACCGGGTCAAACGTCACCGGGGCCGGCTGATAAACGATACGGACCCGCAGGTCACGGAGGCGGTGGTGCGACTCATCCGGGAAGCCAACGGAAGCGCGACCATTTACTTGGCGGAGGGGCTGGATCAATTCAGCGATTGGGACCCCAAGCGGTGCTGGGATCTGATGGACGCAACGCCTTTGCGCGACAAGTACGGTATCGAGTTGATCCATACCGACGAGGGCGATGTGGTGGACGTTCCGGTCCCTGGCGGAGGCCTCATTCATCAATTTATCCGGATGCGGGCTGAAATCGCCGAGGCGGACGCGGTGGTGTCGGTCGCCAAGATCAAGTGCCACCAGACGGCCGGAGTCACGCTGTCGACGAAGAATCTCTTCGGCCTGGTGCCGGCCACGCGGTACGGCAGCAGCAACCGCGATCTTATGCATCAGAATCCTTTCCGGCTGATGCGATTTTTCGTTGATCTGGCCGCGACATTGCAACCCAATCTGGCGGTGATAGACGGAATAGTCGGAGCGAATTACACCATGGAGGGAGAGGCTTACGAGACTGAGGTAATCCTCGCCGGAAGTGACCACGTGGCCACCGACGCCGTGACTATGCGCGTCATGGGATTCGACCCGGCCGCGAATCTACCCGACGCCCCGTTTGAATCCGCGGAGAACCACATCCGTCTGTGCGCGGAGGTCGGTCTCGGGGTGATTGATCCGGCCCAGATCGACGTGGTGGGGCCCGCACCAGAGTCTTTCGGGAACCAGTTTGAGACCCACGCGGAACATCCGGCGGATGTGTCGAGCAAGAAGCTTGACGGGGCACGGTCGGCGGCGCGTACTTATCTCCGGCTCAAGGATGGACTCATGCGGACACACCGGGGTAAGTACGTTTTCATCGTCGGCGACGAGGTAGTCGCCTCCAGCGAAAGTTTGAAGGGCATGCCCGACCTCGGATTTTTCACTAATCAGAAGGGCTTCGGGTTCGCCGTGCAGGTGCTGCCGGACGCCGAGCAGCCAGAAATTATCGAAGCCTACGCCGGTAGGTAGAACCAGGCGGACTGGGGCCGGAACCGACAGTCCGGACGAAGCAAGGAATATAAGACACGTATGAACTCGAATCGCACCAAAGATCTCCTCGACCAGGGAAAGCCGGCGATCGGCACCGGCGCCGGCTACAGCTCACCGTGGGCGGCGGGCGAGCTGGCAAGGGCGGGCTTCGATTGGGTATTGATGGATACCCAGCACGGCATCTGGGAGACGGAAGCTCTGCGAACGGCGATCCTTGCCGTGACTCAAGCCGGAGCCACCCCGGTGGTGCGCGTTCTAAAGAACGATTTCGGCCTGATAAACCGAATCCTGGACGATGGGGGGCTCGGAGTTATCGTGCCGATGGTGGACACGGAGGCCGACGCCGAGCGAGCGGCTGATGCTATGCGTTATCCGCCGTGTGGCCATCGGTCGATGGCCACACCGTACCTCACCGGGATCCATGGTGACAACTACTCGGCCGAGGCTAACGACCGGGTGTTCCTGGCGGTTCAAATCGAGTCGGCCACGGCGGTTGAGAATGCGGAGGCGATACTCGCGGCTGAGGGGGTGGATGGCTGCTGGGTGGGGCCGGCGGACATGGCCTTGACGATGGGGCTCACTCTGGATGACATCGGCGTCCACGACCGGCATAACGAAGCCGTCGCGCATGTTGTGGCCACTTGCAAGAAGCTCGGCAAGTTCGCGGGCTACGCCTGCAACACCCTGGAAATGGGCAAGCGGCGCATGTCCGAAGGGTTCAATTTCGTAAATGTCGGAGGGGACTCGCAGTTCATTGCTGAGGGCGCGCAGCGCTACCTCAAGGAAATGCGCGACTAACGTCCTCCATCAGACTTTTTTCCAAGAACTGGAGCAACTGAATGGCTCAATTGACCGACCGCGTAGCATTGATCACAGGAGCCGCCGGCGGCATCGGTCGGATCACCGCCCACCGCCTGGCGGAGATGGGGGCGGCCATAGCGACCGTCGATCTGGACAAACAGGGTGCGTCGGAAACTGCCGCCGGGGTGGCTGAGCAGCACGGAGTGCCGACTCTGGCAGTGGGTGTTGACGTAGCTTCAAGCGCGGACGTGGAGCGGATGCGGGAGGAAGTCGAAAGCAAACTCGGCCCGGTGAACGTGCTGGTGAACGCGGCCGGGTATCTCCAACTTGGAACCATCCTCGAGGTGACCGAGGATGATTGGGATCGCATGCTAGCCGTGAATCTGAAGGGCGTGTTTCTGGTGACCAAGGCGGTACTGCCCGGAATGCTGGCGAGCGATTACGGACGTATTATCAACATCTCGTCGCTGGCAGGGAAAATGGGCGGGTTGCTGGCGGGTATTCACTATGGGGCTTCCAAGGGAGCGCTACTTTCGTTCACCAAGGCCCTGGCAAGAGACGTCGGCCGTTTTGGTGTAACCGCAAATTGCGTGTGTCCGTATCCGGTCGAGACGGAGATGATCGAAGCCTTCTCGGCAGAGCAACGGGAGACGATGCGCGCACTGAATCCGATGCAACGCCTGGCCCGCCCGGAAGAGATCGCGGCCGCGATCGGGTTTCTAGCCTCGCCGGGAGCGAGTTTCATTAACGCCGAGATGATGGATATCGACGGCGGCTTCACGGCCGACTGACGGCGCGCTTGCCCACCCCGCATCATCGCCAATCGGGGCGTGCTGGAGCTCGCACCGGAAAATACGCTGGCAGCGTTCAACCGTGTGCGCAAATTCCGAACAACAATTCAGGCATCCTGACGTAGGAGTACCTCATGAATCTGGAACTCAAAGGTAACAAGGCCCTGGTCACAGGGGGCAGCCGTGGACTTGGCCGCGCGGCTGCTCTAGCCCTGGCAGGAGAAGGTTGTGATGTGGCCATCGTCGCCCGCACCCCGGAGACTCTTGAGGCCACGGTGGCCGAAATTCGTGACCTTGGCGTAAACGCGCGCGCCGTCCGGGCCGACGTGACCGATCCCGATGACGTACGCCGAATGGTGGCCGAGGCTTCGGCCGGGTTGGGCGGACTGGACATCCTGATCGCCAACGCCGGGGGGGCCGCGGGCGGTGGGTTGTTGGAAGCGTCCGACGACGATTGGCAGTTCACGCTCGATGTCAATCTCATGCACGCGGTTCGTGCGGTCCGGGCGGCGACTCCGTTTTTCAAGGATCGGGGCGGCGGGGCAATCGTGGTGGTCTCATCGGTGACCGGGATAACTCCTTCGGCGCCGGCCCAGTATGGCGTTGCCAAAGCGGCCGAAAATTACCTGGCGGCGGCGCTGGCGATGGAGCTGGCCCAGCACAATATCCGCATCAACGCCATCGCGCCGGGCTCGATCATGTTTGACGGCGGGGGATGGGCGAAGCGACTGGAGGAACAGCCGGAGACGATGGAACGCTTCGCCGATCAGCAATTCCCATTCAAGCGCCTGGGCAAGCCCGAGGAAATCGGAGACGTAATCGCTTTTCTGGTATCCGCCCGGGCCTCATGGATCACGGGAACAACGATTCGCGTCGACGGCGCTCAGGTGAATCCGGGCCTGTTCAGCCCGGCGGATTTCCCGGGTCCGGGCAAGTGAGCCTGAAGCAAGTCTTTGGCAGTTCCTCGAACACGAAATACAATTGATTGCCGAACAGGGGTATATGTCGGCGGAACAGCCGCGGGTATACCCGCGAAAGGAAGTCCTTAATTGGCAGAAGTAGGCCAGAAACCACAGATCGTAGCCTGGATGAAGCCGTCCTGTGGCTGGAGCAATGGCGTCCGCGCCGTGTTCGCGAAGTACGAGATCGAATACGAAGACAAAGACATCATCAACGTCTCGGAGAATTTCTTCGAGATGGTCAGTAAGACCGGCCAGCGACTCCAGCCCAGCATGCAAATCAACGGTGAAATCCTGGCTGATGTCAGTGGGGAAGAGGTCGAGGCGTACCTCCTTGAAAAGGGGCTGGTCGGTACGTCAAGCGTCGAAATCAGCGTTCCGCTTGATGAAGCGTGCGGGCCTGGCGATGTTCACGAAGAGGTGCAGTTCGTGCAGTCCTTTGGCGGCAGCACTCAGCTCAAGGACATCTCCGAATAGCCGTTAGTGGGTCGCCCTTGGGTGATCCACCGCAAGTCTGATTACGAGCGGCTCGGCGGCAACCGATGTTGGCCCCTGAGCCGAACGCGTTGCGAGGCGTCTAAAACTCGGTGTAGATCCCGTCGAAAAGCATCAGCTCGTCGATGGCCGACGGCTCGTATCCGATCTGCCTGGCCCGTTCCTCGTTCAACTTGATTCCGAGGCCGGGTGCAATGGGTGGATCCGCGTAGCCATCACCTATCTCGGGAATCCCAAAAAAAGTTCGTAGAAGAACCGGGGGAACGGCCAGATTATTTCCTGAATGGCGACATTGGGGATCACCAGGTCCAGATGGATGCTCGCCATGGTGTTGACGGGGCGCTGAGGGTTGTGGGGCGCCATCTTCAACAGGTGGATATCGGCGTAATCCGCGATTCGTTTCACTTCAGTAAGCCCGTGGGCATGCACGATGTCCGGCTGCAGATAGTCGACCAACTCTTCCTCGATGAGCGGCTGAAACGCCCAGCGGTGATAGAGGCGCTCGCCGGTGGCTATGGGGATATCGCTCTTTTCCCGGAGCAGGCGAAATGTCGCGACCGCCTCGGGACGGGTTGGCTCCTCGATGAACATCGGCTCGTACCCCTGGATTCGGCGGGCCAGGTCGATAGCCTCCACGGGGCGCAGACGGCCGTGGGTTTCGATTAGCAACTCGAATTCCGGGCCGACGAAGTCGCGGGCGGCTGCCACGATCTCAGTTCCCTGGCGAATCTAATCCGCCACATCAATTCGCGATCGGCCCTCGCCGTCGGGTTCAGTCGGCAGAGGCATGAATTTGGCGGCGGTCCAACCACCTTCGACAAGCGGACCGAACGCCTCTGGCACCGATTCCGGCGAAGTCGGCTGGGCGTGGTTGTAGAACCACACTTGATCGCGCACGCGACCGCCCAGCAGGGCATGCAGGGGAATTCCCAGAGCCTGCCCCTGGATGTCTCCCAGAGGGCGACGTCGATAGCGCCCATCGCCGATCCGAGCGCGGCCCACCACGCCGGCGATCGCCCATGAATAAGCGATTCCAGATGTGCTCCCGGCAAAGTGGATCTTCTCCCACGATCACATCGGCCAGGTGGATCAGGGTCGCGACAACAGTGCGATCGCGGCTCATGAGGGTAGCTTTGCCCAGGCTGGTCAAACCCTCATCGGTGCGAACGAGCACCCAGACGAACGGCCGTCCCGGATTCGGATACACGATGGTTTCGACGGCGGTGATTTCAATGCCGGCACGCCTTTCTACAGAGTCTGGTTGGTGACTGAGTGGCCATACCGTAGTCCCATGGCCGGCCCGAATCCAACTTGGGGAACCGAACTATTCGCGCGCTACCAGCAAGTCTCCGAGCGCCTAGATCATCACCTTGAGCACGTCCCGGTCGAACGACCGGGCCATCTCATCGCGCATGATCAGCAGGGCTTCGAAGAGCCCGTGCCTCGCGCGCCACGGTGTGTCCACGGTGAGGGCATCGAACGCGTCGGCCACGGCGACTATCCGGGCGACCTCCGGTATATCCGGACCCAGCAGACCGTCCGGGTAGCCGCTGCCGTCAACCCGCTCGGCGTGGTGCACAATGCAGTCGAATACGATGGAACCGAAGTCGCCCGCCTCGGAAACAAGCGCCCTACCTGTATAGGGGTGCCTGCGGATGACGACCCATTCCGATGTGTTCAGCGGCCCCGGTTTGGTCAAAATTTCGGCCGGTACCGCAGATTTCCCGATGTCGTGCAGAAATCCCCCGATTGCCAGATTTTCCGGCTGGTCCTGATCGGTAATGCCCATGCGTCGCGCCATGGCCACGGTATAGACGGACACCTTCACCGGATGCACGTATAGATCGGAGTCGGTTGATAGACCTTTGACTAGCGATTCCAGCATGTCGGGGTTGGCTTCCATGTAGTCGATCATGTCCCGCACGATGGGAGTCGCCTGGCGAACGTTCTGCGGTTTTGGCGGAGTCATGATTTCGCGGGCGATCTCGGCAGCGTCGCCGTCAAGCCGCTGGGCCCACTCGATGGTCGGCCGGCTGAGATCGGACATGAAGGATTCCAGATCGATCGCCTCGGCCGGGCGCTTGACCACCTCCACGGCGGCAAGTACCGCCGTCGGGCCGGGTGCCTCTCTGCCGCCGTCGGGCCCCTTGGGACCCGGATTGCCCCGGGGCCGCATTTCCAGCTGCGATCGATTTACATAATTTGTAATCGTTTCCTTGGCCGTCTGCGTAGGCTCTATGAAACTCAGGCGGTACTTCCATACCGTCTCCCGTCCCTGATCGGCCTTGCCTTCATCTGACACGCGGGTGCGCAGCGTGACCGTCCCGAACCCCCACGGGAGCCCGAACTCGACCACGTGCATGTATTCGGAGCCTTCGGACCCAGTTGTGATCTCTTGCCGCGACTCCACCATGGCGGCGGACACGCTCAGCAGCCGGGCGACCACGGGATACGTGTCCCAGTTGCCGGGATCGCTCCGCTCGGCGGCGTAGATGGCACAATCATCAAGCAACGTGGTCCACAGGGCCGTCGCCAGCTCGATTCGACGCCTCGCCGCGATTGGTCCAGAAGTCGCGAACCTGGTAGAGCCCAATTGCTCCACTTCCAGCACATTGCACTCCGCTTCGTATGCGGTGCCGTCGGCCGTCGCCGAGATAGTCATCTCCGTTCCGACGGCAAGGTCCTCGACAGAGTCACCATTCTTATCGAGCGTGATGATGAGGCGGTCCTCAGGTGCGCTGATGATTGTGCCCTTAAAAGTTCCTCCACCGTCAGTGCTAAGCACCACGGCCGCCCGCATGGCGAACAGGGCGGAGACATCGATGCCCTCCGCTATCGCCGCCTCAGCCGCAGGATGCTCATTCGTCGTTGCAATACCGGATCCATCTGTCGGCGTTTCGCTCCCGCGACCGCAATATTAAAAAGGGGCGCGCGTTTGAACCCTGCCGCACATCGGCGCGGATACCAACTAGCCATTGGCGTGTCCCCGTATTCGGTAGAGAGCGCCCGCGGCGCCAGCTTGCCCCCGCATTCGATTGAGCCAAGAATGCAGGTGTTGCCCGGCCCTATTCGAAATGCGATCGCTCATGCCAAGTTCCCGTCCCAATATTCTTTTCCTCACCACCGACCAGCAACGGTTCGACTGCCTGGGGATAAATAGCAACGGCTTCGTGCAGACTCCCAATCTCGACGCCCTGGCTCGCGAGGGCACGAATCTGCTCCGCTTTTACGTTAACAACCCGCTGTGCATGCCGAGCCGCGCAAGCCTGCTGACGGGCAAGTATCCGCGCAATCACGGCGTAACCTGCAACGGGATACCGCTATCGGAGTCTATCCCCAACATCGCCCATGCCCTGGGGTCCGCGGGTTACGTGACCGGCAATCTGGGCAAGCTCCATTTTCTGCCCCATTCCGGGCGAGACTACACGGAGCCCCACCCGGACTACGGGTTTCACGTCGTCGTAAACGCTGACGAACCGGGCTGTTACCCGGATGCCTACATCCAGTGGATTCGCAGCGTCGCACCCGAATTGGAAGAGAAAGTTCGCGTGCCCATTCCCGGCGTCGAACCGCGAGACAGCTTCGACCGCTGGATATTCGACGCCCCCGAGGAGCTCAGCTACTCCGCCTGGGTCGCGGACGAGACGATCAAATTCATCGACTCGAATCCCGACAGACCCTGGTTCGCCATAGCCGGGCTTTATTTGCCTCACGCCCCCTGCAACCCAACGCGGCGCTGGTTCGACCTCTACAGCGACGTGGAGATACCGCCACCTCTTCTTCGCGATAATGAGCTCAACGACAAGCCGACCGTATTTCGCGAACTGGCCGAGCGCTTCGTTCCGGCGGACGATTCTGAATGGGAGGATTTTCGCCGCTATTACTACGCTTCGTGCTCGATGGTCGATCATCATTGCGGTCGCGTGATCGAGCATCTTCGCGAAACCGGCCGACTGGACAACACCCTGGTGGTCTTCTATTCCGACCATGGCGAGATGGCCGGTGACCACCGCCTGATGGCGAAGCATCAGACGAACTATGAATCCGTGATCCACGTCCCGGCCATCGTTCGTTATCCGGCGGCGGTGCCGGCTGGATCGGAGGTGGAAGCGATTATTGAAGCGGTGGACCTGATGCCCACGATTCTTGAGGCGGTTGGCGCTGACACACCGCGCAGCGTGGATGGTCATTCTCGCTGGGCGGCCGTGACCGGGGACAGTGAAGCGGGCCCCAACTCAGTCTTGGTGGAGTTCGCCACACCCGAAGGAGAGAACTGCAAGACCCTGCTCACAACCACTCACAAATACTGGGTCAACCAAAAAGGCGAAGAGCTCCTGTTTGATCTGCGGGACGATCCCAACGAATTCGTCAATCGGGCTGGCGACGCGGCGGCCGCCGGGGACCTTCAGGACATGCGTGCCCGCCTGCTGCAAAAGCTCATCAGCACCGACGACCGCTCACTCGAACGCACCGCCCAGTATTAGGCCGCGCCCATCTGGCGGACCTGCTCTGTCGTCGAGCCAGTAAGTTACCAGCATAGAGAACGCGGTGACGGAGCTACTTATTCTCCGCCTGGACAACTTCCAATAACGGCGGTGGATCGTAGGGAATCCGCTGTTTCCGCGCCGTTTCCTCAACCAGCTTTGACATTCGCTCGAAGGCGTAGTCGAAAAATGCGTAGTATCCATCGCAAAAGTAGCTGGGCTGAGGTTCATCGGTGGTGGCCGTCACACCACGGTGGACGGGGCAGCCGCCCTGACAGTAGTTCAAGTACTTGCAGCTCAGACACTTGTCCGACAGGTTGGCCTTGGCGTCTCTGAATTCGTTCGCCTTCCGTGACTCGACCAATTTCTTGAGGGGCTTTCGCAAAACGTTGCCCAGTTTCCAGTCTGGCTCGACAGTCCAGTCGCAGGTGTAGACGTCGCCGTTACCCTCAACCACTACGTAATCCATGCATTTGTCCCGGTGGATGCACGAGGGATGCCCCAGTCCAGCGAATCCGACAGTCCAGTCATCAAAGTCACGGACGTACATCTGCGGCGAGCCATCGTTGTACCAGATGTCGAACATGCCCTTCAGGTACTCGCCGTACTCGTGCGGGTTTACAGAAAACGGCAGCACTTCACCCTTCTGCTCCGCCGACTCAACGATGGGGATGAACTGAAAATGCCTCACGCCCAGGTCGTAAATGTAGTCGTAGACTTCTCGCCACTTTTTTATGGTGACATCGTTGAGCACGATCAGGGCGTTGAAATCGACCTCGTACTCCTGCAGCAGCCGCAGGCCCCGCAGCACGTTATCGTGCGATCCCCGGCCGCCCTTGCTCACGCGGTAGTGGTCGTGCAGCAGCTTCGGGCCATCAACACTCATGCCGACAAGGAAGTTGTTTTCCTTCAGGAACTTGGCCCAATCTTCGTCAATAAGGGTGCCGTTGGTCTGAAGCGCGTTTCCGACGCACTGGCCCGGTTTGGCGAACTTGGCCTGGTAATCCATGGCCTGTTTGAAGAAATCCAAACCCATGAGAGTGGGCTCGCCACCCTGCCAAGCGATGCTCGGGTCGCGCCCGGCCATTTCGAGGTACTGACGGGTGAAAGTGGCCAGCACTCGCTTTGACATGCGCTGGCCGGCGTCCCCGCTCAGTACTCCCCCGTCTTCAAGCTTCCAGACGTAGAAGCAATAGTCGCACGCCAGGTTGCAGTGAGCCGATGCCGGCTTCACCAGTAGCGCTAGAGAATCGGCCGAAACTGTGTTCAATTCTGCCCCTCGGATCGCGATGCATCGGATTTTATCAGCGCCGCCGCGGCTCTCCGGTGCCTAACTGCCGACAACGATCACATACTAGCCGGGGCTGCTTTCCCACTCCCCAAAACCCGGGTATTACCTGCTATCAGGATGGAAGATTTGCCACGCCCAGTCAAACGAAAGAGTGTGTGAAGCCGGTGCAAGACGCTCTCCGGCCAGCGGTCCCACGTGAGCAGCGCCGGTGAAAGGATCCCACGTCGTCCCGGTCTCTTCGTCGATTAGCAGCCCTTCGGCCAGGTGAAATGTCAGTTCCCGATCACTAACGAGCCGGCTGAACGTCCTGAAAATGCGGGTATCGGCGACGGCGATGACCACTATCGGCAGGTCGCCCATACCCTCTCGTTCACCGCACCGGCGGCAGCCAGCGGCACATATTAAAAGGCCGCTCCGACTTCGCCTACGGCCACACCCACCACGAACTCATCTTTCGGCTGTTCGGCGGCGTAGCTCTCACCCTCCATTCTCACAACGAGCGTGTCCGGATGCTCTTCTCGCCAGGATTTCCACGGCCCGGTGAAGGCCGGTAGCTGCTCCAGGCGGCTACCGGCCAGCGGGCCAATTAAGGCTTCGCCGAGCAGTTGAGTCCAGACGCTCTCGGTCTCATGGTCCCACCACGTCATATTCAGCCTGTACAGCTGCGAGCGGTTGCCGAATGTCAGTGCCTTCCCGTCCACTCGCCGGTCGTACACGAGACCGGTATAACAAACCGGTCACTACGTGACGAGAACGGCCCTCCCCGACAACATCGTCCACCATCTCGCGAGCATTCAAAATTCGCACCGGATAGGCGCGGGCGTCGCCATTGATCTCCAGCCCCATTACGATGTCGAGCGGCTCCAGCTTGGCTACCTCGGCGGCCACGAATTCGGGGTCGTCAATCGGGCGCAGAAAATCGCGGCTGGCAGTGGCCGTCAGGTAGTTCTCATCGAGAAGTTCTCGCCTGCGCCGACCGGGTAAAACTCTGCGCTACCGGCTTCGCTACTCCCGCAACCGGCCAGCAGTAGGACCGCACCCGCCCCGACCAGAACGGCCATGTTTCGTCCAGGTTCCAGCTTCACCTCCGCAGCCTACCGCCGGGGACCGCCACCTTCGGTGAGCAATCGGACACAGCCTGCCGGCCGCACCGGGATTTGGTCGCCGGCACGCGTTATGGACGCGCTCAGGCCAGGAAATCGGTTATTCGATCGAGCCCCTTGGAGATGTTCTCCATGCTGGTGGCAAAACTCAGCCTGACCGCCGCGTCCACCCCGAACGCCTCACCCGGGACGACGGCGACGTGCGCTTCTTCAAGGAGCCTTTGCGAGAACTCTATAGACCCGCTCACGCCCAGTTTTTCGAATGTACCCGAGACATCGGGGAAAACGTAGAAGGCGCCGGCCGGCTCCGGACAGGACACCCCCTCCAGCGCGTTCAAACGCCGGTGGATGTGCACGGCGCGGCGCTCGAACTCCTGCCGCATTTTCTCTACGCACGCCTGATCTCCGTTCAAGGCAGCCACAAGCCCATGCTGGCCGAACGTGAAGGTTCCGCTTGTCGTCTGCGTCTGGATCTTGGACATTCCTTTGATAATCGCGGCCGGTCCGGCTGCATAACCCACGCGCCAGCCGGTCATCGAATACGTCTTGGACCCGGCGTTGAAGGTGATGGTGTGTGCGTAGGCGTGGTCGGACGCGGCGGCGTAGCTCTTGAACTTTCGCCCGCCGAAGATGATGCGGTCATACATCTCGTCGCTGAAGACGACAATCTCGGTGGTGTCCAGCACGGCGGCTAGCGCGTCCACCTCTTCCGGCGTGTAGAGAAATCCTCCCGGGTTGCTGGGGGAATTGAAGACAAACGCCTTCGTTTTCGGTGTAATCGCCGCCTGCAGCTGGGCCGGGGTAATCTTGAAGGAATTGTCCACGGAGCCCTGCACGTAGACCGGCACGCCGCCGTTCAGTCCGACCTGCTCCGGGTACGACACCCAGTAGGGCGCCGGGATAATCACCTCGTCGCCCTCGTCCACCAGCGCGGAAAAGGCGAGATAGAGCCCCTCCTTGCCACCCACGGTGATGATCACCTCGGAGGCGGGGGCGTATTCGATCCCATTCTCCCGTTGTAGCTTTGCCGCCACCGCTTCTTTCAAAGGGAGAATTCCGGAGGACGGCGTGGCGTACTTCGTGGCGCCACCCTTTAGAGCCTCGATCGCGGCGGCCTTGATGTGATCCGGCGTGTCGAAGTCCGGCTCTCCAGCTCCAAAGCTGACGACATCGATCCCCTCGCGTCGCAGCGCCGCGGCGCGTCCAGTGACAGCCATGGTTGCAGACTCGACCAGGTTGTTTGCTCGCTCGGACAACTTCATCTCTTTGCCTTTCCATAATGGTGCGCCGGGCGGGCGCCGCTCCCGTACCATCGAAGTAAGTGGGAAGCCATCTATTTTGCCCCAGAACCACCATGCAGTGCTCGCGGGCACGTTTGTTTTCGTCTCCAGGTTCGCTCAAGATAGCTGTCACCAATACACCGACCCGGGGGAGCAGACCACCCATGACCGATCAACAGCTCGCAGGCAAGATTGCGGTGGTCACCGGCGGCGGTCGGGGCATCGGCCGCTCAATCGCGCTATACCTCGCGGGAGCCGGAGCCGATATCGCCCTCTGCTCCCGCACAAGCAATGAAATCGACGCCGTCGCCGCCGAGATCCGCGCTCTAGGGCGGCGGGCTCTGGCGCTGCCGGTGGACGTGGCCGACTGGGCGCAAGTCGAATCTTTCGCAAGAGCGGTGACGGATGAATTCGATCACATCGACATCTTGGTAAACAACGCTGGCGGCGGATTCGAGGTGGGTCCAGTCGCCGTTAGCGACCCGGCCGGCTGGCGCGAAACAGTCGAAATCAACCTGTTCGGCACCTATCACATGATCCGGGCCTTCCTGGACGACATCGCCCGCGGCGGCAAGATCATCAACATCACTTCCGGCATGGGTCTCGAAGCGCGTCCCGGCAATTCCTCGTACAACGCCGCCAAGGCCGGCGCACACATGCTTACCCAGTGCCTGGCGCTTGAAATCTGGGATCGCGGCATCGACGTCAACGACATCATTCCCGGGCTGGTCGCCACGACCAACGTGGACTGGGCCAGCGACCGGAGCAGCGTGGAATCGGTACTGGCCGAGTTCGAAGGCAAGCAACCTCCTTTCGCTCCCAGCGAACGGGTCAAGCACCCGGATGAACTTGGCGATCTGGTTCTCTGGGTCGCATCCATGCCGGAAGGCGGCCCGACCGGACAGTCGTTCTCACTGGCTCGACGCCCGTTCTAGCCGCCACCACATCCGCAATCGCAAAGGAACCGAACCATGAGTGAACTGTCCGGACAAGTCGCGCTGGTCACCGGCGGCGGACGCGGAATCGGCCGCTCCATCGCCATCGCATTCGCCCGCGCCGGCGCGGATCTCGCCGTCTGCTCCCGCACCCAATCGGAACTCGATGAGGTGGCGGAGAAGGTGCAGGCCGAAGGAGCCAATTGCCTGACCGGGATCGTGGATGTGACCGATCGGGCCGCGGTCGAGCGATTCCGCGACGACCTGATCCAGCGTTACGAGCGCGTTGACATCCTGGTCAACAACGCCGGCGGCGGACTGGAGCGCGGCGTCGTGGCCGAATCCGACCCGGACCGCTGGCGACGGACGGTCGAGGTCAATCTATTCGGTACGTACCTGTTCAGCCGCGCCTTGCTGGAACATATCCCGGACGGTGGCAAGATAATCAACGTCTCCTCCGGTATGGGCCTCAAGGCCGCCAACCAGAGCAGCGCCTACAACGTGGCCAAGGCCGGAGTGCACATGTTCACCGAATGCCTCGCCAACGAGCTCTGGCCGCGCGGCATCGACGTAAACAATTTGATCCCCGGCCCGGTCGCCACCAGCACCTTCAATCGGGACGCGCCTGGCCAGCGCACGCCGACCGAGGAAATCATCACCAAGTTCGCCGACGAGCCGCCGCCGCAATTTCCGAAGTTCGAGCGGGTGAAACATCCCGACGAGGTGGGCGAACTGGCGCTTTACATGGCCACCCGGCCCCGCGGCGGCCCCACCGGCCAGACGTTCTCGCTCGCTCGACGCCCGCTTTAGCTCACGAAAGGAACGGCCCTTGCCCCAACGAAGTCTCGACGGTCAGGTGGTGGTGGTCACCGGAGCCGGTCGCGGAGTCGGCCGCTCCATCGCCCGCCTCTTCGCCGCCGAAGGAGCGGACATCGCCATCTGCGCCCGCACGGCGTCCCAGCTCGACCCGGTCGCGGAAGAATTGCGAGCCGGCGGTACCCGCGTGGTTTCACGGATCGTCGACATCACCGAATGGGATCAAGTTGAGGCGTTCGCTGCGGAAGTGGCAGCCGAATTCGACTCCGTTGACATCCTGATCAACAACGCCGCCGCCGGCGCCGACACCGATCCCATCGCCGATTCCGACCCGCTGGCCTGGGCGAAGACCGTCACCACCAACGTGATCGGTCCATATTTCGTGTCTCGCGCGTTCATTTCCCACTTGTCAGAAGGCGCCCGGGTCGTGAACTTTGGCTCGGGCAATGGACATAAGGCCGTGGCCGAACGCTCGACCTACGGGGTGGGTAAGGCCGGCCTGAGCATGCTTACCAAGTGCATGGCCATCGAACTCTGGGATCGGGGTATCGAAGTCAACGAATTCATCCCCGGTCCCACCGCGACCGTCATGCTGCCGTGGGCCACGCACCTGGACGACGAGGAAGAGATCGCGCGGCAGTTCGGCGGCCTCCCTTCCCCTGAAAATCCCAGCGAGCGGGCCAAGACCCCGGCGGAGGCGGCAGAGCACGTGCTCTGGCTGGCCACCCGACCCGCGGGCGGACCCACCGGGCAGCTCTATTCCCTCATGCGCCGGCCGGTCTGATTACCGCCGGCCATCCGCCGACATGAATTGACAGTCGCCCGGCCGTGGGTGTAAAAACCGACCGACCAGTCGGTATTGTTTTGAAAGATTGAGGACCATGGCGCTTAAGGTACCCACCCGGCAATCACGCGCGCACGAAACGCGGCGTTTGTTGCTGGATGCCGCCCAGAACATCTTCGGGCGCAAGGGCTATCACGATGCGTCCATGGACGACATCGTGCAGGCCGCCGACCGCTCCAAGGGCGCGGCCTATTTTCACTTCCCCGGCAAAGGCGATATATTCCGGGCGGTGCTGAAACGGCTGGCGGATCGCTTGGAACGCAAAGTTCACCGGGCGGTCGCGGTCGAAACGATGCCCATCGCGAGATTAGACGCCGCCCTGGCCGCGGTCCTAGATGCCTTCACCGGGCACCGTCGCGTCGCCAGCTTGGCGCTGGTTGAGCTTGTCGGCGCAGGGCCGGCTTTTCAGGACATGCTGGCCGAGTTGCGCTTGCGGTTCCGCCGTCTCATCAAGGCGCAACTGGACGAGGCGATTCAAGCAGGTGCGATTGAACCGGTGAACACACGCCTCGTATCCCTGGCCTGGTTCGGGGCGATAAACGAGATCGTCCTAGCGTGGCTGCGTCACGATGAAGCCTCGGAACTCAAGAGGGAAATCCCCGAACTTCGGGCCATGCTCCTCAAGAGCGTCGGGGTCGATCCCCACACACGATTATTGACCCCAGAGGATGAGGTTAGACATGGCCACGATTAACGCTCCCGAAATTCCCAGCATCCGCTTCCGCGATGCCGCGCTGGCGCCGATCTGGGAAAAGGTCCAGGCTGGGGACCGGCTGGATCAAGATGAAGGCCTGACGCTCTTCAAGACTCCCGATGTGCTCAACCTGGGTCGCATGGCCGACTTCGCCGCCCGTCGGGTATCCGGCGACAACGCCTACTTCGTCCTGAACGTCCACATAAACCCCACCAATATCTGCGTCCTGTCCTGCAAGTTCTGCGATTTCGCGGCGAAGAAGGGCGACTCCCACGCCTACGAAATGTCCGTTGAGGAAATCCTGGGCCGCATCCACCCGGACCTGAACGAAGTCCACATCGTGGGCGGCCACCATCCGGACATCCCGTTCGAGTGGTACGAAGAACTGATTGGCACGATTCAGTCCGAGCGCCCCAACGTCCAGATTAAAGCGTTCACCGCGCCCGAAATTGATTTTTTCAGCAAGCGCTGGAAGCTGAGCGAAGAAGAAGTTTTCGATCGACTGGCCGCTGTCGGCCACGTTTCTCTGACCGGCGGCGGAGCCGAAATTTTTACGGAGCGGGTCCGCCGGATTCTTTTCCGAGGCAAGATCGGCGCCGAGCGTTGGTTCGAAATCCACGCCATGGCGCACGCCCGGGGCCTGCATTCCACCGCCACCATGCTCTACGGTCACATCGAAACGTTGGAGGAGCGGGTGGTTCACCTGGTGCGCCTGCGGGAAGCCCAGGACCACAGCGGCGGCTTCACTTGTTTCATCCCTCTGGAATATCAGCTGGGCACAACGAATCTGGTAGCCCGTCATGCGTCGCCGCTGGACGATCTGCGGGTGCTGGCGGTATCCCGGCTGATGCTCGACAACATTCCCCACATCAAGGCGTACTGGGTAATGAGCGGCGAAGCCACGGCGGCGATCGGCCTCAATTTCGGCGCCGATGACCTGGACGGCACGATCGGTGAAGAACGCATAGCCCACGCCGCGGACGCCGACAGCCCCCTTGGCATGGCCACGGAGCAGATCGTGCGCCTGATTCGCGACGCCGGCAAGACTCCCGTCATGCGCGACGCCGTCTACGGAGAGATGACTGTTTATGCGAGCTAGGATCGGCCGCATCTCCTACCTCAACACTGAGCCGTTCTTTCTTACCGACGAAATCCGGGCGACCAGCCTCGCCGCCCCGCCCCGGCAGACGCTGGATCTTGCCTTTGCGGGTGAAATCGATGTCGCTCCGTTGCCGGTGGTCGCGCATTTCGATCACCCCGGCCGCTTCAAAATCCTGGGGCCGATGGGCATTGCCTGCGACGGCCCGGCCCGGACGGTGATATTCCGCTCAACCGTTGATGTCGCCGCGCTTCAACGAGGGGCGAGAGTGGGCATCATCAATGAGACGGCCACCTCGGTCCGCCTGTTGCGGGTCCTGCTGGCCCACCATTACAACGTGGCCCACCACCTGCGTTTCGAAGAGCTGGGCCATGGCCAGGATGCGCAGCTACTAATTGGCGACCGGGCGCTGGCCAGTCTTACTCCAACCCCCGCCTATCCGCATGTGGTCGATCTGGGTCAGGCCTGGAAGGATTTGACCGGACATCCCTTCGTTTTTGCCCTTTGGCTTGCGCGGACGGACCTTCCCGAACAGGCGGCTGAGGAAATCGTGGATTACTTCCGGTGCAGCCTGGCCGCCAACCTTGACGACGCCACCGCGATTCATGCAAGGCGTCCCGACCTGCACATGACCACCGACGAAATCGCCGCCTACATCGGAAATTTCGAATACGAGCTCGATCCCGCAACCCTGGCGGGGTTGGAGGAATTCAAGAAACTGGACGCAGACCTGCGTCGCCGAGGGCACGCGGCGTGATTGATGCCATCCGCGCGAAACTCGACGCCGGTAAACGGCTGGCTACCGCTGACGCTCTCTTTCTACTGGGCGAGGCGCCGCTGCTCGAAGTGGGCGCCCTGGCTAACGACGTTCGGTTCCAGCGCCAGCCCGAGCCGGTGGTCAGCTACGTGCTGGACACGAACCTCAACTACACCAACGTCTGCGATGTCTACTGCAACTTCTGCGCGTTCTACCGGCCACATCGCGGCGAATTTGATGACGCTTACACTCATACGATCGAGGAGATGGTGGAAGCCATCGGTCGGGCGCGGGACCGGGGGTGCACGACGGTTTTGATGCAGGGTGGCGTCAACCCCCATCTACCCTTCGATTATTACCCGGACATGGTACGGGCCAGCCTCGCGGTGCACCCGGACGTCACTCCCCATTTCTGGTCACCACCCGAAATTGCCGGTATGGCAGCCGTGTCCGGAAAATCGTTCGTTGAAGTTTTCGAGGCCCTGTGGGACGCCGGCCAGCGCACACTTCCCGGTGGTGGCGCCGAAATCCTGACCGATCACGCGCGTAATAAGATCAGCCCGCTAAAGATCACCGCCGACGAGTGGATCGCGGTGATCCGCGCCAGCCATCAAGTGGGTTTTCGCGGCACGGCCACCATGATGTACGGCCACGTCGAATCCGACGAAGACATTGTCGAGCACCTCGGCCGAATCCGCGACCTTCAGGACGAATACCACGGCTTCACCGCCTTCGTGCCCTGGAGCTTCAGTCCCGACCACACGCCGTTGGGACGTGAATTGACCAACGAGCGCGCCGGACCCAATCGTTATCTCCGCATCCTGGCGGTCGCGCGGCTGTATCTGGACAACTTCGACCATATCGATGCCAGCTGGTTCTCCGAAGGCAAAAAAACCGGTCAGGTAGCTCTTCATTTCGGCGCCGATGACTTTGGCGGTACGCTGTTGGACGAGAACGTGATGCAGGAAGCTGGCCACTATCTCCGAGCTGACGCGGAGGAAGTGCGGACGCTGATTCGAGAGGCTGGATTCGTCCCGGCTCGCCGGAATACCCTTTACGAAATACAGGAAGTGTTTGACTCCGAACCCGAAGCGAAGGTGACGGCCTAACCCGGTGCGACAACTCAAAATCGGCCACAGTCCCGACGCCGACGACGCCTATATGTTCTACGCCATCACTCACGGGCTGGTCGATCTGAACGGGCCCGAGCCGGCTGGACACACCGAGGTGCTGGAGGACATCCAGAGTCTCAACGAGCGCGCCCTGCGCGGCGAACTGGAAATGACCGCCATCTCCGCCGCCGTCTATCCCCAGGTAGCTGACAAATATCGCATCCTCGCCTGTGGAGCGTCCATGGGGCTGCGGTACGGGCCGATCATCGTCACGAACGGACCGATGGACATATCCGAACTGGAGGGGCGTCGCGTCGCGATGCCCGGGCCGAATACCACCGCCTACCTGTTGGCACAAATGTTTCTGCCGCCGGTCGAGGCCGTACAGCTGCCGTTTGACCAAGTGATGGAGCCGGTCAAATCCGGCGAACTGGCCGCCGCGGTCGTCATTCACGAGGGCCAACTCACCTACGTGGACGCAGGCCTCACTAAGATTCTGGACCTCGGCGAGCTCTGGTACGGGAAGACGGGCCTGCCGCTGCCGCTCGGTCTGGATTGCGTCCGGCGCGATCTGGGCGAAGAATGGCAAGTGGCGCTGGGCCGTGCGCTTCAGCGCAGCATTGACGTCGCCTTCAACAACAACGCACCGGCGGTCGACTACGCCCTGAAGTTCGGCCGGGGAATCGACGCCGAACGCGGGGAGAAGTTCGCGAAAATGTACGTGAATAAACTGACCGTCGACATGGGCGAAGATGGCGAGAAAGCCCTCAACGAACTCTTCAGCCGCGCACACGCCGCCGGCCTCATCGACGAGGTTCCGCCGGTCGACATCGTCCGGCTGTAGCCCAAAGCTCGCCGGGTCCCGTACCGCTACATCGACTGTTGCAGTCGCGCCTTTAACTTATCTCGCAAATCATCGTACAGCGGGCCCAGCGAGCGCCGGCCGTAGCCTTCCACCTCCAGCAGCGCCGGATCGCCGGGGACCATCATTACGCCGGCGTTCATTTTTCCTTCCAGCAGACCGCTGCCGCTGAAACGAGGCAGTCCCGCTCCCAGGGCGTGAAGCCTGCCATGTAAATCCTCCGTGACCGCCGAGGCCGCACTGATACCGATCTTATAGTCCCGCCCTCGTGTTACCTGCGTTTCGCCGGATTGTTAACGATTGGTTAAACCCGAACCACCCGGCCCTTACGACTAAACTGGCGGTCTCGTTTATCTAGCCGGCCGGGGAGCAATTCTGCAAGCCACATCGGTCAAAGACGCCCGTCAGCCCATACACTCGAAAGTCGTCTTCTGGGATTTTCACGGCACGCTGGCCCACGCTCCCCTCGACTGGGGAGCCACGATGACGGAGCTTCTAGACGAATACCAACCCGGGCACGGCATGGACCACGAGACCATGTTCGCCTGCATTCAAGAGGGCTTCCCCTGGCACGACCCGGAGAGGTCGCACCCTCAGATACGCACCGCGGATGAGTGGTGGGCCGATCTTTTGCCCGCGCTGTTCCGCGGCTACTGTCGCGCCGGCATTGCCAAAGCTCTGGCCCATGATCTGGCAAGTCGAGTTCGCCAGCGATATCTGCGATCCGACCGCTACCGGTTGGATCCAGCCGCTCCCGATTCTCTGCAGACCGTGGCCGCCGCCGGCTGGGCGAACGCAGTGCTTTCGAATCACGTCCCGGAACTAGACAGGATACTGGATCAACTCGGCCTGCTCGACCTGATCGACACGGTATTCACTTCCGCTCGCACCGGCTACGAGAAGCCCAATCCCGAGGCCTTTCGCCTGCCTTTCCGGGCCATGGGCGCGCCTGCCGGCGTATGGATGGTTGGCGACAGCCCATCGGCGGACGTCCTAGGGGCGGAGGCTACCGGTATCCCGGCCATCCTCGTCCACGGGCGACCCAACGCCGCGCCTCGCTCCGTCCCGGATTTGCGGGCCGCTGCACGGATCATCCTCGATTCCGACTAGGTTCTGTGGGGCGCTCACGCCCGGCTTCGACTCAGCCCCACTGCGCTTCTGCCTTAATCACTGTCCGAAACCGGCAAAACGGAGGCCTCTTGCCGGACGCTGATCTTTCGTACCTCTCCACCACCCGGCTGGCCGCTCTCATTCGAGATAGACAACTGTCCCCGGTCGAACTCGCCGACCACTATCTCGATCGCATCCAACGTCTCGAACCCCGGATCAACGCCTTTTCTTTTTTAGATCCCGAACACGTTCGCGCCCAGGCCTGGGTGGCCGAAAGGGCGGTTCAGAACGGGGACGAAATTGGACCGCTGCACGGAGTCCCGATCGCGATCAAAGACGGTATCCCGGTCAGAGATATGCCGACCACCGGGTGCTCTCATCTCATGCGGGAGTTCATATCGGCGGCCGATTCACCGATAGCCGCCCGATTGCGCGATGCTGGAGCGATCGTTTTCGGCAAGACGACCATGCCGCGTTCGGGCACAAAGGGGTTACTGACAGCGTTCTTTGCGGGATCACTCGCACCCCGCACAACCTTGACCACTCGCCCGGAGGTTCCACGGGCGGTGGTGCGGCGGCCGTCGCCGCCGGGCTAGCCCCCCTTGCCATAGGCACCGACGGCGGCGGTTCCGTCCGCATTCCCGCTTCGTTCTCCGGTTTGTACGGCCTGAAGCCCGGGATCGGCCGCATTCCCTACTGGCCGGCCGTCACAGGCCTGGAGCAACTCACCAGCCCCGGTCCGTTGGCCGATCACGTCGCGGATCTTGCGCTCGCTCTGGACGTGCTAAGCGGTCCCACCTATCGCGATCTCAGCACCCTGCCCGCACCGACAGAGAGTTATGTCGAGTGCATTCAGGACGCCGACGTTTCCGGATTGCGCCTTGCCTGGACGCCCGATCTTGGATTCGCCGCTGTCGATCCCCAAGTCGCCGCCGCGGCCGAAGCCGCCGCCCGGCGCTTTGAGGAAACCGGCTGCTCGATCGACCTTCTCGACTAGCCGTTCCCCGATCTAACTGGTCCGTGGTACGACCTGTTTTGCGTCGGATTCGAGGCCAGCCGAAGGGACGATCTTGACCAGAACCGTCACCTCCGCGAGGGCAGTTTTATCGCCATCGCCGAGCATGGTCTCAGTCTGTCGGGTACGGATGTCTTTCATGCCGGCCTCGCCCGCCGAACGGCCCTGGTCGAAACGGCCGCGATATATCAGAAATACGACGCCTTACTACTCCCTACTGTCGCAGTGCCTCCGCTGCCGGTGGGTCGCAACGCAATCGATCCGGCGAGCGAGTATGACGGCGGCCTGCGGGAGTGGGGTGCACTGACCTTCACCTTCAACATGACCGGCCATCCGGCCGCCAGCGTCCCGGCCGGATTCGTCGGCGACAACCTGCCCGTCGGTCTCCAGATCGTTGGCCGTCGCCACGACGAAGTAACGGTACTCCGTCTGGCAAGGGCATTCGAGATCATCACCGGACCACCGCCCCGTCCGCCGTCTCCGTTCAGCTAGATCAAATTGACCGCCCGGCCGGAGCGGAATATCACCGCTCCCTGAAATGCCGCGACTATATCGAGCGCCTCGGCTTCACCCACCGAATGAAGTGTCCGCCGATTCCGTCACGGGATAGGAGTCCTGGCGCGCGTCGTTTTCGGATTGAATTGAGTCGTTCCGGGTCTCGGCGCGGGAGCAGGTATCGGTAGCGATCGATATTCGATCACGATGACCGTCACCGACGTCCGGGTCATTTCCACGGGGAAGCCTACCCGCCCCAGATCGGGGGTCCGCTGGTCACCCTTTGCCCGCTCGATGCCGCGTCATTCCGACAGAGTGGTCACTGCCACGTCGTCCAGCGATACCCACAAAACTCCGTCGTCCACCCGGGTCGCCCATGTCCGCAGTTCCCAAAAATTTAGAGCCCCATTCACCTCCTACCATTTGGCGATTGACGGGCCCCACTATTTCTAGTGGTTTTCGGACCCAGGTGAGCTGATCTGAGTTTGGCGGGCAGTCCCCTTAATCTCCTCTATCCCCGGTTTGTCCGGGAGGGGGTCCTAGCTGGAAAACTTCGGTCACGGGCTCGGTCCGCTATTCGGGGGCGGGTTCGCCATCGGTGTTACGTCCAACCGAATCGCCTCCGGTGGAGATCGGTGCATGGACGGTAATGTCGGCATGGACTTATTCTTGGCACCGGGCGGATTTCGCAACGCAGAGTAAAAATAGCGATGGAAGTGCCGCCTCGGAGTCGGTTTTGTCGGCGCGCTGCAGGAGGCCGGCGGTCTGCGGATTCTGAAGCCGGGACCGGCGATCGCGTACGAGAAGGAGATCCGCGTGTTGGACGGGATGGAAGAGATGGATGAAGTTGCCCCACCGTGGCAGGGGTCACCGAAGGAAGCTGACCGCCGGCCGGCGATCCGGAGGGGAGATGGGATCTGTAAGCGCCGGCGGTTGGTTCGTGAGAACAGGAGTAGATAGATGACGAAATACTGTGTGAGTACGTTTCCGCTCGGAGAGTTCGGTCTGGGCGATTTTCTGGGCGATCTGGCCGATATCGGCATCTCCACGATTGAGCTGGGGAAGACACATTTTGAGGGGCTGGATGCTCCTACGGCAGTCAGCCTGCAGGCCGACAACGGACTGCGCTTCAAGTCGACGTTGACGACGGAGGACATCGCGGGGCCGAACGGTCTGGCTGAACAGATGGCCGTGCTTGACCGCGCCGAGGAACTTTCGATCCCGACCGTGAGTATCTCAAGCGGCGGGAGCGAGGAATCGGACGAAGCCGCGATCGATCTCATTATCGATCGATTGAAGACGCTGACACAGGAGGCGGAGAATCGAAATCTGAAGCTCTCGTTCTACTCCCATCAAGGATGGATGGCGTACAACCTGGAGCGCTGCGAGCGCATTTTCGAGGCCATCCAATCGGATAGCTTCGGGTATTACTACTGCCCCTATCACTTTCACATAGCGGGGGACGATCCGGTGGTGGCGTTGGAGAGGCTCGCAGAACGGCTGTCGAGCGTCTATTTCGACTGTGGTTGGGATTTCACCAACACGACCGAACCTCTGTGGGAGCAGGACAAAATTGACTATGGCGCAGTGTGCCGAGCGATTCAGAAATCGGGATATGACGGGGAGATCATGCTGATCTACTTTGCTGAGAATGCCGAAACGCCGGGGCCGATCGTGAAGGGGATTGAGGACGCGCGGGCGGTGGTGGATAAGTTGATGGAGTAGACCGGCGGCGGGGTTGGATGGACATGATTGCGAACGACGTCTAGTCAGGGTGAGCGCGGGCTTCGATGGCGAAGTCTTCCATACCGAGGGCGGCCAGCGCGGAGAAAGGTACTTCGCCTGCCTCGGTCCAGCCGCGCTCCCGATAGTAAGCGGTCCGCTCTTTGTGGAAGTCAGAGCCGTTCGAACCGTCGCCGGATTGGTCTAGCAGGCGCGCGGGCCAGAGAATCATCGGCGGGTGCCAGCCCTTCGCGTAGATGAAGGAGTCGCCGGGTGAGGGCACTCGCGCGGGTAACCGGGCGAATTCGGCGGCCGCGCCACCGGGCCCGCTGACGGCAGTCAGGAGGGCGGCGGTCTCGACCGGGAGATCGTCGAAGGCGCAGCGAAAACATTTGCAGATGCCGAGGGCGTCCAGCAGAGACTGGCGGTCTTCGCGGGAGATGCCGCCGGCTGGAGTGGATTCACTGTCCGCAGGAGCGGTGGGGTCGCCGGGGAGGGGATCGACGTCGAGGCCGAGCCCTGCGCGATTGTGGCAGGCTCCCCGGGCGGACATAGCCAAGCCCATGCCAAGACCACTGTGATGGCGCGGGTCGTAGCCGGGCATCTCCAGGCCTTTGACCTGCATGGTCCACGCTTCGGAGCCACCGCCAAGGGAACGAGCGGTCCGGAGACTGCCGCCGGCCAGCAAAGCACCAAACCCTTCCCGGCGAGCGGTTTGCTCGATGCATTCAGTCAGCGCGGCGGTATTGCCAAACGTGAGCTCCAGCCCGCCGGTCTGCTCGGCCGTGAGGATGCCGCGCTCGAAGGACTCCATGGCCCATGCGATGGTGGCGCCCATACTGACCGTGTCTATGCCCGGGCTGTCGCACAACGCGGCGGAATCGACGATGGCGGGGAGGTCGTCGATTCCGCAGAGGGGTCCTAGGGCGTAGACGCTCTGATATTCGAGACGGACGGCGCGGGACCCACCGTGGGCGTGGGGTCTCTCGAACCGATGTCGCATTTGACCGGGCAACCGATGCAGCCGTGGCGAAGCTTGTCGGTGCCCTGTAGCAGCCGGTGGCCGAGCACCTGGTAGGTCATATCGCCGGTGCTCCGCTGGAAATTGGCGGCGGGCAGAGCCCCCATACGGCTCAGGGTGGAGACGCCCTTGATGCTGCCCGACCAGCCGTACACGGCAACTTCGGGCCGCTTGAGGCGGTCAGCAAGGTCTTTCATTTGCAAACGCAGCCCGGCCGGATCATGCATGGGAACAACGCCACCACCACGAATGGCAACGCCTTTGAGATTCTTGGAGCCCATCACTGCGCCACGGCCGGTCCGGCCGGCAACACGGCCGGTGCGATCGGCGATGCTGGCGAATCGGACAAGGTTCTCACCGGCGGGACCTATGGCAAGGAACTCGAAGCCGGGCCGGGGAAGGTCGTCGACGAACGCCGCGATAGCTTCGGAGATCGGGAGTCTCCAGATGTGGCCCGCAGGGCGGACGGCGACGGTGTCGCCGTCTACGACCAGGTAGGACGGGGAGGAGGCCGCGCCACTAATCGCTACCGCGGCAAAACCAGCGCGGGCGAGGGCCTCGCCGGTTGGTCCGAAGAGGGTGCTTTCGCCGATAAAACCGGTCTGCGGCGATCGGGTGGCAAGAGAGAGGCGGTCGGATCCGGGTACGGGAGCGCCGGTGAGAGCGCCGGGAGCCATAACCAAGATGTTGTCGGGACCAAGCGGGTCGGGGTCGCGGTGGCCGGTTCGGGACTCGACTTGAGGTTCCGCGCCATTGCCGGTGCCATCTCAAATCACTCTACGAGGTTACGTCATCACTTATAGCAATCCGCAGCGTGGAAGCGGGTGTGGAAGTTGGGCGGAGGGAGGGCGCAGGAGCATTTCGGGCCGGTGAGCGTACAATTCGCGCGAACCCAGAGGAAGAGGAGGACATGTATGGAAGCCGCAACCAAGGTAAAGACCACGACGGAAGACCGATATCGCGAGGCGCGGAATCGAGGGGCCGCGTTTCTGCTTGCACAGCTGCGTCCGGATGGAGGATTCGGACCGGAAGACCGGGGGGTTTCGGATTACTACAAGGTAGCGTGCGCGCTGCATGTCTGCGGGGAGACGCATGCGGCAAACCGATTGTGCACGTGGATTCGCGAGCATGGCCTGGAAACAAACGGTGATTTTGGGCCCAGAGCGGACGACGTTCTTCAATATGCACATGCTTACTACAACTCGTGGGCGGTGATAGGGGCGCATCGGCTAGGGCACTACGACATCTCTCGAAAAAGCATGGACTTTCTAATGGATTTCCATGACCCGGAATCCGGCGGGTTCTATTCGAGCCCGACGGAGAGATCGGCGGATACGCTGCAAGATATCTGGGTGGTGTGCGGGGCGGGGCGGACGGCGCTGACAATGAACCGGATCGACGTGGCGGAGGGAGTCGGCCGGTGGCTCAAAAACATGATGGAGCAGCAACCGAATTTCCCGGATCAGTTGTACGGAGTGATGAGCCGGTCGAGAGGGCTAATCACGGAGCCGGACCCGGCCGATGAAATTCGCTACGTCTGCAACATGGACGCGGAGCGGGATCAGTTCTTCTTCAACCCGGGCATATCGGCAGGGTTCTTGTGCCGGCTTTACCAGGCCACCGGGGACAGGGAATGGCTGGAGCTGGCTAAGGAATACATGCGGGCGGCGGAAATCGCGAGCGACTACCTGCTGCGGTTGCTGAGGGCGGGGAAGGTGGCGTGGGCGGCTTCAAATCTCTGGACCCTTACGAGAGAACAAAAGTACCGAAAGCTGGCGATCAGGCTGGGCGACATGATCGTGGAGTCACAGAACGAGGATGGAGGCTGGGACAGCCTGTCGTTCATGGTGAACGACGCATCGGCGGAGATGACGTACTGGCTGGATCAGCTGTACCAGCACGTCGGGCACGACCCGGATTAGCAGCCGATCCGGAGGCGGAGGCTAGTACTCGGCGGTCACCCGGGCGCGGTCGAAATCGGGCGGGGAGAATTCTGTCATCCCGTCGACATCAAGCAGGTAGCGGGCGGCGTCATCCAGACGTTCGTGGGTCTCGGGACGGATGTACTTGCGCTGGTCGATGTACTGGGGGACATCGCGACGTCCGAATAACGCGAAGGCGGCGGGTCTCTTCTCGGTAGTGTTGTTCCGAGTGCCGCCATGCCAGATGTGGGCGTTGAAAATGTATACGGTGCCGGCTTTGCCGGTGAGATGGACCTGATCGGGATGGTCGGCCACGGGGTCGTCCATCTCCTCGGAGGCGAACTTGCCCCAGCGGTGCGAACCGGGCACCACGCGGGTTGGGCCATTTTCCTCGGTGAAATCGACAAGCATCCAGATGGACATGGCGCTCTCGTAGTCGCCGGGCTCGATCCTGCTGCCTGAATCGGCGTGCAGTCCGTGGCGCCCGTAGCCGGGTAAAGAAGTGCGGCTGTTGAGGGCGGAGAGCCTGATATCGCCAAGAATGTGCTGGGCGCAAGCCAGAACGCGCGGGTGAGTGAAGCAGATATCGAACATGGGATCCTTGTTGACCAGATCGCCGAGGCGGTCGGTGCCGGTCTCGGTGTGGACCTCGATACCGGCTTCATCACCCTCAATGTCGACCAGTTCCTGGATCCTGTCTTTCATGGCGGCGGCCTGGACGGTCGTGAGGGCGTTGTCGATGCGAAGAAAGCCGTCGCGATCGATCGAATCGCGCTCAGCCGCGGATAGGGTGTCGCTGCGAACGCCGAACTGAGCTAGGGCCTGGTCGATATCCATGGGATCCTGCTCCTTCTACCGTCGGCTCTGTAGCGCCCCGGCGGCTGACGAGTCGACTGCCGCGCCTGATACTTAACGATTACGACGGTTGATTGTAGCGCTAACCGGGAGATAGCGGCGTTCGGTGGAGCTGGAGAACGGCGTGCAGGGTCGAGATGGTGGGGCCCGATAACCGGGCGAATGACCCTTATGTGGCGGCATGCTCGGTTCTTTAGAGGTGAAGCACGCTTTGGGCACGAACGATGGCGCTGGGCTAATATAACGATGCGCATTCGCTTGGCCGAGAAACGGCTGGGGCAAGGGAGATTCTGCAAAATGAAGAGCAAGTTTAGTCGACGTGGGGCGCTTCGTGCGCTGGCTTTTGCCGGAAGCGCCGGAGTGGGCGCGGCGGCATTGGCCGCCTGTGGTGATGCCACCGTAATCACTAAGACCGAGATCGTAGAAGTTGAGGTCGATCGGGTGGTTGAGGTTGTGAAGGAAGTGCCGGTCGAGATCGAGAAGATAGTTGAGGTGTCGGCGAAAACTCAGTCGGCGACAATCACTTATTGGATGCAGCAGTGGGACGACGGAGTGGCCGCTTTCCAGGGAGCCATCGACTCGTTTCAGGCCGCCAATCCCATGTATAAGGTGGAGATGGTGCCTATCGGGTATGGCGACCTGTTCGCCAAGTTCTACCCGTCCATCGTCACCGAGACGTCGGGCGATGTGGTCTACACGTACAGCGAGTGGTGGAAACCGATCGATGTGTCGAAGGTGCTCCACCCCATGACTCCGACTCTGCGGAGCAGATCAGAGTTCCAAGGCATCTTCTTCCCGGCGGCGCTGGAATCAGTCTCGTCCCTGTCCGACGAGTTCTATGTCATCCCGTTGATCTGTGGGATGGGTGGGCCGATCTGCATTGTCAATCTTGACACGGCCGAGGCGGCAGGAATCAACCCCGACACGATGAACGACTCGTGGGAGACCATGGAGGCGGCATTCAATCAAGGGACGGAGAAGGACGGCGACAAGTTTGTCACCGGGGGTATTAATATTTCCTGGAGCCGTCTGGGCGCGTGGGTGCAGGCGATGGTTCAGCAGCTGGGCAGCTCGTACTACAACGCTGACACCGAGCTGTTTGACTGGAATACGTCCGAGGCGGAGGCGGCGGTACGATTCACGACCGACGTCATGCGCGCCTACAACAGCCGGGAGCTCATAGCCGACGCGGACGGTAACGCGATGGCGAAGGGAACCCACCTGACCGATATCGACGGGCTGTGGAAGATTTCCAGTTACGGCAACGCGTTTCCGGATCTCAACCTGGCGGCAATGGCCATGCCGGCGTTCCCGGGCGCGAAGGAGCTCATTTACGAGAGCGATTCCGTGGCCTCCATCGCAATTCCCAAGTTTGTGCAGGGTGCCAAGCTCGAAGCTGCGCAGTCGTTTATGGTCCACCTGTGGCAACCGGAGAACCTGGCCGCATTCGGCGAGTTTTATTCCGGTAGTCACTCAGTTAAGCAGGTTTACGACGACCCGAACTTCCTGAACAGCAAGTGGGGCGGCGTTGGAGCTGCGTTTGTACCGGAAGAGGTGTGGCCGTTCATCACCTACCCGCCTCACCGCGTAGCCGCGCTGAGCGCTGAGTGGTCGGCACCGCTTGAGAAGGTGACCTATGACGGAATGGCCCCCGCGGACGCAGCCTTTGAAGTGCAGGGTCGAACGTCCCTGCTCAACAAAGAGGCGACTGACCGGTTCAAAGCTGGGGAATAGTCTGTATTGAGGCTGACAATGGCGGGGGTTGCTTCGGCAACCCCCGCCATTTATTTCTTTTCCTGTCTTCCGTGAGGAAATGGACAGCCGGGGGATGTGGTAGGCATGGCGGTTAAGCAAAAAGAAAAAGCGTTACCGTCCGTAAGTGGTGGGCCGCGCCGGGGTTTGCGGCTGCCCAGCTCGTTTATCCTGGTCGCCGCGATCTCAAGCTTCGCTTATTTCTTAGTTTTCTTCCTGGGGCCGTTCATCGGAGCGATGGTGATAGGGCTTTTCAACTGGGATTTGCTATCCACCGCCATTTTCCTTGGCACAGGCAACTTCGAGACGATGGCGGAGGACAAGATCTTCCTCAACAGCCTGAAGGTCTCGTTCCTCTTCGTGGCGATCGAAGTCCCGATCGTGCTGTCGCTGCAATTGATACTGGGGGCGATCCTGGCGAAGATGCGGATGGCCCCGCAGAAGACCTACCTGACGTTGTTCTTTCTGCCGGTGATTACGCCCTGGCTGGTGGCGGTGATGATGTTCACGTTCCTCTTCGACTCGGGCGCCGGGCTCCCGGCCGGGATCGAAGATCTGCTAGGGATACATGTAGCCAACCCGCTGGCCTCGCCGAAAGCGGCACTGTATGCGGTCGTGTTTGTGACGGGCTGGAAGTTTCTCGGTTATGGCGCTCTGCTTTTCCTGGTGGGCATTAATGAGATACCCGATCACCTTTACGAGGCGGCGACCATCGACGGCGCGGGTGGGGTGAAGCAATTCACCAAGATCACCTGGCCGATGATCATGCCGATATTTGTGGCCCTGTCCATTACGAGTTTTATCGGGGCGCTACAGATATTCGATCCGTTTTTCGTCATGACCGAGGGCGGACCGTCGGACTCGACGCGCACCTTCTCGCTGTACCTGTATCAACAGGCGTTTGACAAGTTGCGCTTTGGCTACGCTTCGGCGATGGCATTTTTCATGTTTGTGCTTCTGCTGGTGATATCGGTGATTCAGCTAGCGATCGGTAGGGCCAAATGGGAACACTAGAGGGCCCCGGGGGCGTCGGCGCGGGCGCGGTTGGCCCCGATGTGCGTATCTCCCGGTCCACCTTCTACTCGAAGGCTCGCCGGAACATGGGCGCGTGGCTGATTGTGATCGGAATCATGCCGCTGGCGATCATCGTGGCGGTACCGTTTGTGTGGATGTACGTATCGTCGTTCAAATCCCCGGCGGAGATCATCTCCCGGGAGATAACCTGGTTTCCGTCCGAGTTCTACTGGACCAATTACGTGCAGGTATGGGAATTGGCCCACCTGATGCGCGCCTACACCAACAGCGTCGTGGTGTCGTTCTTCGCAGTGGGCAGCGCAGTGTTTACCAGCGCAATGTGCGGATTTCTATTCGCGAAGAAGAACTTTTGGGGCAAGAACGCGCTGTTCATCTTCATTCTCAGCACATTGATGGTGCCGTACTTCGCGATCTTCATCCCTTCGTTCTTCCTCTATGCGCGGTTCCTAGGCCTCAAGGACACATACCTCTCGCTCATCCTGCCTTTCGTCTTCACGCCGTTTGGGATCCTGATTACGCGGCAGTTCCTGCACTCGATACCCAACGAGTTGATCGATTCGGCGACGGTGGATGGAGCGGGCGACTGGAAGGTGTTCTTCCACATAATCATGCCACTCGCCAAACCGATCCTGGCAGCGATCGCGATATTGCAGTTCCTGGGCGTCTTCAATGAGTTCCTATGGCCGCTGGTGATGATCGATAGCCGGGACCTTTTCACTCTGCCGCTGGAGCTTCGATTCATATCGTCCGCGCAGTACCAGCACCCGGGTCGGATATTGTCGGGGGCGGTGATGGGGCTGACGCCAATTGTCGTTTTCTTCCTCATATTCCAGCGCCATATTGTGCAGGGGATATCTATGACGGGTCTGAAGGGCTGACGAAGCGGCTGGATTAACGGATCCGCCGGCTGCTGGTGTGTGGACGGACGCATACTATAGGCCGCTCGAGGAAGTCAGATGACTGGCGTATCGGTCTGAGCGTCCATGCCCTCGGTCGAATAGCGGTCGACGATCTCCAGGGATTTGACGTCCAGTACGGATACGATCATGCTCCCGGTACCTCCGGCATAGAACCAGGGTCCGTCGGAATCAGCCCAAATCCAGCTCGCGGCACCCGGTAACGGGGCGGCTCTTATGGTGAGCGGACCGTCGAAGTCGGATACGACGGCCACGGCTGGTCCGCCGTCGGCGGAATCGGCCGTGCGGATTCCGATCGCCTCACAGTAAACGCCGAGGGCGATAATCACCAGCACGGGAACGAGTAAGACCGCCGCGAGAGCGGCGGCGACCGTGAGTGACCGCTTAATCCCCAACGGATCTCAGCTCCGGAGGCCGGCGCAGGTTTATTTGCGTAGGCACGAACCGGCTGCGGCCGGGTGCGCCACGACTAAGTCGACGGAGCAATATTGGAGAGTGCGTAACGTGACATCCGGGAAACGAAGGTAGGGCCGCGTCGGATGGCGCAGGGACGAGCGAAGCGAAATTCAGGTTCTGGGCACAATCCTCCTACAATGGGGCGGCCCTGCGTATCTGGCGGCCGACCGTACATCGAAAAGGACGAAAATCGATGAGTGATGGAATCAACGTTGGTCTGGTCGGTGCGCGAAGGGGCCCGTCGCTGGTTGCCGGATTCAGGGCCATCGAAGGCGTTGACGTGACGGCGATTTGTGACATCAATCCGGAGTACCTAGAAGAGCAAGGTAACGCCAACGAGATTCCCAATCGCTTCGCGGATTACGACGAGATGCTGAAATCCGATATCGATCTGGTGGTGGTGGCGACGCCGATGCAGCTGCACGTGCCGCAGAGTCTGGCGGCGCTGGCGGCCGGGAAGCACGTGATGAGCGAAGTGACGGCGGCGGTGTCGGTGGAGCAGTGCAAGGAACTGGTCGAAGGGGTGGAGGCGGCGAAGTTTTCCGGGCTCAAATACATGATGTCCGAGAACATGACCTATTTGAGGGACAACGTGCTGGTGGAAAGCATGGTGAAGGAAGGGGTGTTCGGGGATATCTACTACGCGGAAGGGCAGTACATCCACGACATCAAGAGCCTGCACTACAACGAGGATGGATCGCCGACCTGGCGCTCGCGGTGGCAGGTCGGGGTGAATGGTTGCACGTACGGTACGCACAGCCTGGGACCGCCGCTGGAGTGGTTCCAGGAGAAGGTGGCCTCGGTGATTTGCCTGGGCACTGGCCGGCACACGGCGCCTCAACATGTGGCTGAGGACAGCACCACAATGCTCTGCAAAACAGACTCGGGCGCGCTGATAGACATACGCGTGGACATGCTTTCCAATCGACCGCACACGCCGACCTATTACTCGCTCCAGGGGACGAAGGGCTGCTTTGAAGGAGCCCGCGGCCTGGGCGACAAGCCGAAAGTCTGGTTGGATCGATGGGCGTCCTCGGAAGTACGCCGGGAGAGCATTGACCTCGATCCCTACCGATGGCGGCCGCTGGAGGACCTGATTGACGAATTTCTGCCAGAAATGTGGAGGAATCCGCCTGAGGCGGCGTTGAAGGCTGGGCATCACGGATCGGACTATTTCATCGCCCGGGACATCGTGGACGCGATCCGCGAAGATAAGGAGCCGCGGATCGATGTGTATCGTGCGCTCGACTACACCCTGCCGGGATTGCTGTCGGAGAAGTCGATCGCACTGGGCGGAGCACAGGTGAAGGTACCCGATTTTCGATCCGGTGAATGGGATTAGTGGGGTCTGCGGGGGGTGTGAGCAGCGGTCCCTGGGCGGACCCGCATCGGCCCATTTACCACTTCACGCCGGATCGGGACCGCTATCGCATAAACGATCCTAACGGCCTGATCCAGTGGAAGGGGCGGTATCACCTCTTCTACCAGTACAACCCGCACGGACCGTACCTGGACGGGACCGGCTGGGGCCACGCGGTGAGCGACGATCTGGTGCATTGGGAGCATCTGCCGATGGCGCTGGAGCCCACGCCGGGTGGGCCGGACGCGGAGGGTTGCTACTCGGGATGCGCCGTCAACGATGACGGAGTTCCGACGGTCATCTATACGGGAATTGACCCGGAGCGCCCGTGTCTGGCGACCGGCAATGACACTCTGGTGACGTGGGAAAAACACCCGGGCAATCCGGTCATCGACGGTCCGCCGCAGGAGTTAGAGATGACCGGGTTTCGGGACCACAGCATCTGGCGCGAGGGCAGTACGTGGTACCAGGTGATTGGCGCGGGCATAAAGGACGTTGGCGGCGATGCCTTCCTGTATTCGTCGGAGGACCTGCTGGACTGGGAATACCTGGGTTCGCTGATGGCAGAGCCGTTGGAGGATCGGGGGACGATGTGGGAGTGCCCGGATTTCTTCACGCTGGGCGAGCGGCATGTGCTGCTGGTTTCCCGGCTGCCGCATCTAGCGGGAGGCGATATCTGGAGAACGCGGGTGCGGTGCTACACGGGCGAATTCAAGGGGCATAAGTTCGCACCGGAGCAAAGTGACGTGTTGGATGCGGGGGGGAATTTCTACGCGCCGCAGACGATGGTCGACGACTCCGGCCGGCGGCTGATGTGGGGATGGATCACCGAAGGGCGAAGTCGAGAAGCGCAGCGGATCGCAGGTTGGACGGGAGTGATCTCGTTACCCCGGGTGCTCGATCTCGACGGAACAGGGCGGCTGATGCAGTCTCCGGCGGGCGGTACGGAAGTGCTGCGGGGGGGGCATCGCCGATTGGTGGAGGGGATGGACCTGTCGGCGAGGGATATCAGCATTGACGACCTGCGGGGAGATTCGCTGGAGATAAGGGCGAGATTTGAAGTTTCGGAGGACTCGACGTTCGGCGTGCGGATCAGGTGCTCGCCGGATGGAGCCGAGCAGACCACGATCGAGATCGATCCGGAGCGGCGGACGCTGACGGTCGATCGGACGAAATCGAGTCTCGACCCGGAGGCCCTGCTGACGAGGGAAACGGGCAGTCTAGGGGCGGTGGGGAAGGATTTGGAGGTCAGGATTTTTCTGGACCGGTCGGTGATCGAGGTCTTCGCGAACGGGTCGGCGGCCACGAGTCGGGTCTACCCGATGCGCGCCGACAGCCTGGGGGTGATCGTATTCGCCACCGGGGGTGGGGTGCGACTCAAGGAGTTGGAGGCCTGGGAGATGGTATCTATCTCGTGATGGCCGTCTGGACTTCGCGGGAGGCGGCCGGCCGGCGGGCGCGTCCTGTCGTCGCCATGCCTACCTCCGGGGCCGGTGGAGGAGTAGACGATGGACTACGGTGAAGCGACGGTCTTCGCTACCGGTTTTGGATTTCCCGAAGGACCGTCATTCGACCAAGCGGGGAACTTATACGTAACTGACAGCGAGCAAGAGGCGATTCACCGCGTGTTGCCGGACGGCGACGTGTCGATTTTCGTGAGGAGCGACGGCGGGCCCAATGGGTCCGCATTTCACCGCAACGGCGATGTCTACGCGGCTGAGCCGAGCGGGAAGCGGGTGGTGCGGGTGTCACCAGCGAGCGAGCTGGAGGTTGTGGCGGACGAGTGGGACGGCGAGCCGCTGCTGGGGCCCAACGACATCACGTTTGACCGGCAAGGTCGAGCCTATTTCAGCGATCCGGGCGAATCCAATTTGAAAAATCCAATTGGTCGCGTATTCAGGATCGACCCGGCGGGCAAGGTTCACCTGTTGGCCGAGAAGATGGCGTTTCCGAACGGACTGGCGGTAGCGCCGGACGGCCGAAATTTAGTGGTGGCCGAGACGTATTCAGAGAAACTGCACTGGCTCAGTCTGGATGACGACGGAAACGTGACGGCGCGGGAAGAATTCGCCTACGTTGGAACCGGTCACGAGGACGAGATTGGTCCGGACGGGATGGCGTTCGACGAAGCGGGCTATCTGCACGTGGCCATATTCGGTGGCGGGGTGGTGGCGGTGGTGTCTCCGGCTGGGGAGGTCGTGGAGCACATCCCAGCGGGAGGGTTGCGGCCTACGAACGTGGCGTTCGGCGGCGAGGACAACAGCTCCCTCTATATCACCGAGACTGAGAGCAAGGCGGTTACGGTGGTGCGGGCGCCGAGGCCGGGGCTGCGGCTATTCGGATCTATGGGATAAACCGGCCACGCGGTGGCGATGGTATGGGCGGTTGGAGGGGTGGGCTAGATCACCGGAATTTGAACGGGCTCGAATTTCTCCGTTTTGACTGATTTAACGGCCGCGTCGAGCACGGCCATGTTGCGAACGGCCTGAGCGGCGTCGCTGCGGGGGGCACGGTCGTTTTCGATGGCGTCGAGAAGATCGAGAATGCAGGACAGGTTGGGGTTCGCACCACCCGAGAAGGGGATTTGCAACGGACCGCCGACGCCGTCGACGCCCCAGTCAACGTGCAGCTCCGCATCGCCGCGGCTAGAGTTGGCGAGGCAACTTCCACGATCTCCGAAGGCGTTGCAGAAGGTTTGAAATCCAGGGTTCTGCTGAATGCCCATGGTGCTCCAAACACGTCCGACCGCGCCACTGGCGAACTTCAGCAAGATCACGGCATTGTCGTCGAGAGGGAATTCCTCTTTGCTGGAGGCCTTGTTTTCGACAGCGCAGACAGAAGTCACCTCGCCTCCAACCCAGTGGACCAGATCGATGGGATGCAACGCGCCGCCAAACCAAGGATTCTGGGGCTCGTCCGGGTCGGTGCGCCAGGGCGTCGCCTTCCATACAGGCCGCATGTCATGAACGTAGCCAGCTTCCACGTGAAATATCTCGCCTAGTTCGCCCAGCTCGACGCGTTTTTGCACGAATTCGTACTGGGGCAAGAAGCGGAAGACGTGGCCGACGGCAACTTTCAGACCGGCCTTTTTGGCTTTGGAGGCGACGGCGGCGGCCTGGGCGGTGTCGGTGCCAAGGGGTTTGTCGGTCAGGACGTGTTTGCCGGAATCCAGAGCTGCGTCTACCTGCTCGGCATGAACCTGATCGATGGTGTTGACGATGGCGATGTCGAGATCGTCAGCTTCGAGGACGGTGCGGGGATCGGCGGAAGTTTGGTCGACCCCCACCTCGGCGGCGGTACGAGCCAGCGCATCAGGCTCCTCGTCAACCAACCTGACGAGTTTGATATTGGGGATGGCGGCGAGATTTCTCGCCCAGAGCGGGCCGTGAACGGTCCGCGATCCCACCCCGACCACACCTACTCGATAATCAGCCATCTTTTACTCGATTCCATGGATATAGATTCCGGTAATTAAAAGTCGTTGCGGACTTTCACTACTTCGCCGATTTCCACAGATCGCGCGGCAGACGCGCAGGTGGAGACCGACTTCGCACCGTCCCTGACGTTCGGGCTCGGCTCGCGGTCGTGCTCAAGACAATCGGCGAACTGCGACATGTAGCGAAGCACGGTGTCGCCGTGGCCGTAGGCCCCCATCGTTTCAGGCGGGAAGTCAAAGGTGCCGACGGGCTGGCCTTCGATCTCGTCGTAGACGACGTTGATGTGCCCACCTTTTTCGTCGGTGTAGTCGGCCATCAGGGTGCCTTCGGTCCCCCAGAGGCCGATGCCCATCATCGGCATGGGCGGGTGGACGACGTCGTACATGCCGAGTACGCGCCCCATGACTCCGTTAACGAACTTAACATTCAGGATGAAGTTGTTTTTAATCTTCACTTCCGGGGTCAGGCCGGCGCGGTTTCCGTAGGCGTGCACTTCCTCGATGTCTCCCACGAGCCAGCGCATTATGTCCAACGGATGGGAGATACCGCCGTACATCAGATCCTGGGGCACGTCCCGGCGCCAGGGAGTGAAGGGGAAGACATGGCGCATGTCGTGGACGTAGTGACCTTCAACAAGGATGAGGTCGCCCAGGAGTCCCCGGTCGAGTTGAGACTTGGCCGCGGTGAACTCAGGCTCGAAGCGCATCGTCTGGCCGACCAGGAACTTGACACCCTTTTCATCAACCAGCTTCACAAGACGGTCGGCGTCCTCCACAGAGGTGACCATGGGCTTGGTGCAGACAATATGTTTACCGGCCTCGAGGGCGGCGGTGACGTGCTCGGCGTGCAAGTGATCGGGCGAGTAGACGCCGATCACATCGACGTCGGGCCGGTTGATAACTTCGAGATAGTCGGTGGTCCAGTGCCGAATGTCCCATTCCTTGGCCAGGGCCTCGACTTTGGACGCGGTGCCCGAGCAGATGGAGCGCACCTCGAAGGGACTGTTCTCGTCAAGGTTCAAGGGAAACATCGTGCTGCCCATTCCGATGCCTATAACCCCTACACCAATCGACTTCGCCATCGCGTTTACCTCCCGTTGACCATTCGTGGCTTGCCTCATGCTAGATGCGGTGGATGCTTCCGTTCAGAAATCTAGGCGTACCGTCTGCGGCGCACCACCGGCCGCGATGGACGCAGTGATGGAATCTCCGACGGCGGTGATGCGGGCGCCGTCTATTTCGTTGAGGGCCTGTGGTACGTCGGCCAGGATGGAGTCCACGAAATTTCGCAGGACCCGCATTTCGGCGAAGGACCAGGTTTCCGGCGTGAAATCGAAATCCAGAGTCGGCTGACCTTCGAAACCGTCGAGCACGATCTGGTCCTGCACAAAGGTGCCTTTGGTGCCGAACAGTTGGACGTAAATGTTGGGAAGAGGGGGCCGTACACAGGGAACCATGGCGATTCTGCCGATGGTGCTGTCCTCAAATTTGACGTTCACGGCGAACGTCTCTGGGGTGTTCTGGGGATAGCGGGGGTCCATACCGCTGTTGGATCCGTAGGCGGCGACCTCGACTATTTCACCCTTGAGATATCGCATGATATCGATGTTGTGGGATAGGCCACCGTAGACAAAGTCCTGGGGGACCTGGTGGCGCCAGGGGGTGTGATCATAGACAGGACGGAGGTCCTGGTAATAGTCAGCGGCGACGAAGTGGATGTCGCCCATTTCGCCTTGCTCGATGAAGCGTTTGGCGGCCATGTGCGATCGCACGTAGCGCTGGGTCTGGGCGGGCATGAGTCTCTTGCCGGTGCGCTTGACGGCGGCGATGATTTCCTCGGACTCCTGGCTGTTGATGCTCATGGGCTTGGTGACGAGCACGTGCTTACCGGATTCGAGCGCCTGAATGACCTGGTCTTTGTGCAGGTGATCGGGCGTGTAGATGCCGACGATATCGATGTCGGGGCGGTCGAGCAGGGCGTCGATGCGGTTGGTGGTGAACTCGACCCCGAACTCTTTCTTGGCGGCCGCGGTGGCGTCGTCGACCAGGTCGCAGACTCCGCGCACGGTGGCGGGAAAATCGGGCATCCCGTTCACGGCCAACAAGCTACGGCCCATCCCGAGGCCGACTACTCCGACGCCTAGCTCTGCCATCTGTAAGAGCCCCTCCTCAGTCCCATCATCAAGGACTGGCCGTGACCGGAACGTGTCTCGCAGGACACGGTATCAGAATTGAGGTACCGGCTGGATGGCCGGGGCGAGGTCATGCCGGATCCTGGGTCCACAATTTCTCCAGGGTTTCGCCGCAGGCGGTGACGAGGCGAGCGGCGGCGTCGGGCCGGTAGGGCGATGTGGTGACTTCGTAACCGCCCAGAGGGAAGGCGTCGGCGGTGGGCATGTAGCCGTAGTAGCTGTTGGAGTAGCCGGAGAAGGCGGTGTACGGAGCCGGTGAGGCCTGCCGGACGGCTCTCCCGATCCCGGAAAATGGCTCCAGCGGGGTGGCGACCAGAGCGATGGGTCCGAGGCGAATCGCCTGAATCCAGATTTCGACTTTGCCTCCACCGAAAAGTTTCGCGTGGTGGAGGGCCAGCTCGGCGCGGCGGGCGGGCCAGGCGGCGGCGGTTACCCGGTCCAGGTCGCCGGTTGCGCGAGCTTTGACGAGGTCGGCTTTCAGGCGGTCGAAGTCGGCCTGCGCTTCTACGACCGGCGGGTATTCCCTGACGGGAAAATCGATTACGGAGTTGGCGATCGCCAGGATCTCGTCGGGCTCGCCGGTGGGTTTGTCTTCGTAAATCCCAAGCTCGGCTCCCGATTTGAGAACGCGGACCAACTCCTCCTTGCGAGGGACGGGATCGATATTCATGCGAACGCAGGAAGCCTCGATGCCCAGTTTGCGGCCGGCAAGGCGATAGACGTCCACGTCGTCGACGAAGCCGTTGACGGGTCCGATGTCGCCGGTGGCGCCCTGGAGGAAGAGGCAGAGACCACCGATATTATCCTCCACGGTCTTGCGCATGGGACCGGGAAAGTCAGGGGTGAGGGAACGGCTGGGTGGTCCGATGATGGTGCCGTGGCAGGCGTAGTTGACGATGGTGGCGACGGGGCGGCCTTGGAGGTCATCGAGCCCGACGACCAGGACTTCGCGGTCGACGTAGCCGTCCCAGTTTCGCCCGCAAAAGAGCTCGCCATCGGGGAGGGCGGCGCGCCGGTTGACGTTGATGGCGCACTCGCCGCGACCGGCTCCTACGCGGACGGGCCGCATGTCGTTTTGCGCCTGCAACACGGCCTCGGAGACCAGAGCCGGGAGGGCGGAGGTGTAGGGCGGAATAAGTTCGTCGCCCTCGGTCATCCAGGTGAAGTCGACTATCGGGCCGGAGTGGGTGTGGCTGTAGGAAATGCGAATGTTGGTGGGGTCGATGCCGGTGGCGCCGGCTACGGCATCACGGACGGCAGTGTCCAGGGCGGGCATAAGCCAGATGGTATCGAGATCGACGATCGCGATCTGGACGTCGCCGCGGGCCAGCACCAGGGCGGTGCACAGCATAGGCATGTCCACGGCCTCGGCGCGCTGATGGGTCTGGGCTCCCCAACCGGCGTGGGCGATGCCGACGGGCGGCGTTATGTCGGATCGGCCTGCGCCGGCGCGAAGTTTATTCATGGTCTTTTCTCCCTGAAATCGTGGACGGACATACTGGACTAGTAGCGATGGGATTTGCCAACGGGATGGTACGATTGCGCGCTAGCCGGATCGGGGAGATACACGGGCGATGCCACGTAATTTAGCGAGGGAGTAGCAGGGTGCCGAGCGAAGAGCTCGCGGAGCAGACCAAGAGTATTTTTATCGACTTCGTGCAGATGAAGTCGTTCGCCGAAAAGCCTCTGATCCTGGCGGACGGCGAAGACATCTACGTCACGGATGTAGATGGCAATCGCTATATCGACGGGCTGTCGGGGGTGATGGTTTGCAATCTGGGGTATGGCAACAAGCGGATCATCGAGGCGGTTTCGGAGCAGCTCAAGCGGCTGCAATTGTCCATGCCGATGTACGCCACCAACGAGATGGCGCTCGAACTGACCCGGCGGATAATCGAAATCACCCCGCCGCAGTTCAACACGATGAAGATGCTGAGCGGCGGTTCGGAAGCCACGGAAGCGTCGATGAAGATGGCGCGCCAGTACCATCGCCAAAGTGGCCATCCGCACAAGTACAAGGTCATCTCAAGGTACTGGTCCTATCACGGTGGCACGATGGGGGCGCTGGCGGCGAGTGGGGGAGCGAGTCGAAAGCAGTTCTACGAGCCGTACGCGACGGGCTACGTGCATGTGCCTCCGCCGTTCTGTTATCGATGTCCTTACGGACTGGAGCGGCCAAGCTGCGGGATCGCCTGCGCGACGGCGGTGGAGGAGTTCGTAAAGGGCGAGGGCCCGGACACGGTGGCGGCGATAATCGCGGAGCCGATAATCGTGTCGGGAGACGGGTTCGTGGTTGCGCCGGACGAGTACTTTCCGATCCTGCGCGATATCTGCGATCGCTATGACATCCTGCTGATCTTTGACGAGATCATCACAGGGTTCGGGAGGCTAGGCGCGATGTGGGGGGCGGAGGCGGTGGGCGCGTGGCCGGACATCCTGGCGGCGGGTAAAGGAATGAGTTCCGGCTATTACCCGCTATCGGTCGTGATCCTGGCGGACAAGGTGGCGGAGGCGTTCTGGGGCGATGCCGAGGAGGACGTCCAGTTTCACGCCGGGCACACGTACGGCGCCAACCCGGTGGCGGGAGCGGCGGGGATCGCGGCGATCAGCGAACTGGTCGAAAATGACTATCCGAACCGGGTCCGGGAGCTGGGCGAGCACATGATGGGAAGACTTGAGAGGTTGAAAGAAAAACACCAGGTGGTGGGGCAGATCACCGGCAAGGGGCTGCTGATCGGGATCGAATACGTGCGGGACCGCGAGACGCACGAGCCATTCCCGGACAAGCTGGCGTTCGCGAAGAAGGTGGACCTGGCGTGCCGGGAGCGCGGTCTGGTGACGCGCCCGTCAACTCACGTGCAGGTGCTGGCACCGCCATTCATTAGCACCCGGGAGCAACTGGATGAGATGGTCTCGATAATCGATGAGGCGATCGCGGCTGCGACCCATGAGTACGCGCCCGAGCTGGCCGGCGCGGCGGCGAGGTAGAGGGCCGGCATGCCATACGCGGCCCCGGCGGACGCCAATAATGAGCTGGTGGATGCCATAGAGGACGCTATTGCGAGGAACAGCGGCCGCGGCGATTGGCGCGAGATCCTGACGGCATCGACCCGGCATCGCTCGGTGTTGCTCCACTGGACGCCAGGCAGGAGCGATGCGCTGCACGTGCACCCGGAGGGGGAGGAAATCTTCGTCATCCACGAGGGCCGGGCGGAGTTCGATTTCGATGATGGGGACATTCGGACGGCGGGGCCGGGGTCGGTGCTTTACGCGCCGGCCGGCCAGGCGCATGCGATCAGTGTGCTGGGCGAGGAGCCGCTGCTAATGATGTGCTTTATGTCCATCAATGATCCGGACGACACGGTGACGAGCTAGCCGGAACCGAATCGGCAAATTCGGGCTAGAAGTCGTTGAAGACCTTTGCCGGCTGACCGGTCTCCACGGACTCCCAGGCGGCGGCGCATACGGCGATGCACTTGGCGCCCTCGATCTCATCGACCCGTGGCCGCTTGTCTTCCAGAAGGCACTCCTCGAAGTGGCGCATGTAACGGATAACCTCGTTACCGTGCCCGGATTCAGGCTTGAATTCCAGGCTCCATTCGGGCATGGAGGCGAATCTGTCGAACACGGCGGTGTCTTCGCAGAAACTTCCTTTGGTTCCGTAGACGGAAAGGCCGTTCATGGGTAGAGGCGGCTCGACCAACCCGAACACGGCCAGCACGCGCCCGAGCACGCCGCTCTTGAACTTCAGGTTTATGAAGAAGTTGTCCATCTGTCCTTTGGGATAGCGAGGGTCCATGCCGGAATCCGAGGCGTAGCAGAAGACCTCGTCGACGTCGCCGCCGATCCAGCGGAGGAGATCGATGGGATGGCAGGCGCCGCCGTACATGAAGTCCTGGGGGGCGGTGTGTCGCCAGGGGGTGGAGTCGAAGACGGGTCGCATGTCGTGGACATAGTGGGCTTCAGCGAAGAGCAGTTTGCCGAGGTCGCCGCTGTCCAGCAGTTCCTTGGCTGCCATGAACCGGGGGACGAAGCGGCAGGTCTGCCCGACCAGGAATTTCAAGCCGGTGCGCCGGACGAGATCGACGGTCGCCTTTGCCTCGTCCAGGGATATGACCAGGGGCTTGGTGCAGATAACGTGCTTGCCGGCCTCCAGCGCGTCGCTGAGCTGCTGGAAGTGGAGGTGGTCGGGGCTGTAGATGCCGACGACATCAATGTCGGGACGGTCGAGGATTTCCCGGTATTCGGTGGTCTGGAACAGGTCTTCGTTCGGGTACTCGCTGGCGACCCTAGAAATGGAGTCTTCCCTGATGTCGCAGATCGCACGAACGGCGAGTCTAGAATTCGGGTCCGCATTAATGCCAAGAGCGTTTCGACCCATGCCCATCCCGATGATCCCAACGCCAATCGTCTTTTCAACCGGTGTCATTTTGATCAAGTCCGCACATCTCCGATTAGCAGGCGCTAATTCGCCCAGCCTACACGGCATAAATGTTAGGCGATTTGGGAGTGCGCTGTAGCGGTAGCTTGCGGCGGGCGGGCGTTTGACCCGGACAATGGCATCGAAAAATGGGACGCCGGGTGACGGCAGCCGATATCGTGTCGCGGGAACTGGCCATATTTGCGGAGCCTGCAAGGGGCCGCGGAAGCGAACGGGAGCGGATGAGCATGCGACTTGCGGGAAAAGTGGCGATCATCACGGGGGCGGCGTCGGGGATAGGGAGGGCCGGAGGCCTGATGTTCGCCCGCGAGGGCGCCAGGGTGGCGGTGACGGACATCAACGATGAGGCGGGAGAGAGGACGGCGGAGGAGATCCGCCAGGCCGGCGGCGAGGCTCGCTACTGGCACTGCGACGTGTCGAATTCTGAGGATGTGCAGACGATGATTGGGGCAGTGCGGGAGCAGTTTGGCCAGATCGACGTGCTGTTCAACAACGCCGCGTATTTTCAGGATTTCAGCGCAATTACAGAGATGGAAGAGGACGCGTGGGACCGATCCATCGGCACGACGCTGGGTGGCGTCTACCTGACCTGCAAGTACACGATCCCGCATCTGATCGAGGCAGGGGGCGGCTCAATCATAAGCACCGCTTCGGTGGGAGGCATGGTGGTTTTCAAGGGCAATGCCGCCTACTGCACGGCGAAGGCGGGGGTCATCATGCTGATGAAGTCGGTAGCGGCGGACTACGGCAAACAGGGAATTCGGGCTAACTCGATTGCCCCCGGGGCGATCGACACCCAGGTCAACGAGCAGTATGCGGACGATCCAGAGATCCTGCGCCTCTGGGAAGAGAAGTCGCTTGTCGGACGTCCGCTGGGCGATCCAGATGAGGTGGCGGCGGCTGCGGTGTTTCTGGCCAGCGACGAATCGTCGTTCGTAACCGCAACGGTCCTCGCCGTCGACGGCGGTTGGACGGCCACGTAATTCCGACGGATTCGGGTGGGAGACTAGGGTGTGAGGGCTGAGGTCTCGGAAAGCGATTGGCGACGGGCGACGCGGGCCATGAGGACGATGCCGGCGAGGCCGAGGACGGCGCTGGCAATGAACATGGGGCGGAAGCCGGCGATATCGACGAGAACGCCGGCGGCGAGCGCGGCGGGGAGGAGGAGGGGGGAGACGCCGACGTTGTAGGTGGCCAGATACGTGGGCATTCGCTCGCGGGGAGCGGCGTCGAGGACCAGCGTGAAGTCGGCGATGGCGAACGCAGCCTGGCTGAAGCCGACGCACATGAATATGGGATACAGGGCGATGGGATCGAGGGCAGTGGCGGCGAGAACGGCGGCAATGAGGGCCCCGAGCCCGCCCACAGCGGCGAGGCGGACGGAGCCTATGCGGTCGTTGAGATAGCCGCTACCGAGGTTGGCGATGGTCTGGGTGATAAGCAGGATGGTGGTCAGCAGCCCGATCTGCTCGACGGTAATGTCGAAGCGGCGGGTGGCGAAAATGGCGAAGAATCCGAAAGAGGTCATGCCATATCCGATCAGCAGCCGGGCGATGATGAGAGAGCGGAAATTTGGGTCCTGGCGAAGCAGACGGGGGATCCGTGAGGCGGCCTGCCAAATGGGATTGGGGTCGGATTCTACAGGTGGGGACGGGGGTTCTTTGAGTAACACGAGCTGGCCGTAGGCGAGGGTGAGAATGAGGGCGGCGACGATGAATAGGATGCCGAAACCGATGGGGAAGGGGTCGTCGCCCATGAGGCGGGTGGCGGCGAGAACAGCGACGCCGGCTATCCCGCCGCCGACGGTCTGGGAAATGCCGATGAGGCGGCCTCGGGAGCGGCGGTCGACGACTTTGCTGAAAGTGTCGGCCCAGGCCGCGTAGGAGAAGCCGGTGGTTCCACCGAGGGAGAAGAGCGCCAGGAAAAACAGAACGAGCAGCAGAACTGAGGGGCGGCCGCCGGAAATTATCACGAACGCGCCGAAGGCGATAAAGGGCATGCGACCGATAGTGACGATGGTGACGAGTCGCCGGCATTTGTATGGGCGTCCCTCGAAATAGCGGGCGCCGTAAATCAGGGGGATGGCGTAGGCGATCTGGGCCAGGGGCGGAATGGAGCCGATGAGAATACTGGAATCGGTCAGAAAGCTGACGAAGACCGGCAGGATGGTGACGGGGGACATCAGGTTGAAGCCGGGCCAGAACACGGCGATATTGGAGGCGAAGACCAGATGGTTGCGGGTGCGATTATTCACCGCTTCGACCAGAGGAGGAGAAGAATAGCGGCGAACGATAGGGCAGCGAAAAGCGCGATTGAATCATAACGAGCGGCCGGAGAGGGCGGGCGAGTTCGGCCTAATGACAGCAGTGACTTGCAGGGAGGTGAGGCGGCTCATATCGGTTAATCCGAGTCCGGTTCGATCCTCGCGGCCAGCACTCGCCAAGCCACGAGGGCGATCAGAACGAGCAGCGGAATAAAGGTCCATTGGAAAACCTGCAAACTGACGTCCAGCGAATAGCCGTCGGCGAGGAATCCAAAGAGAGGGGCGGCGAAGAAACTGACGAGGCCGAAGGCCATGCTCCAGATGGAGAGGACCGAGGCTCGATGCCTGGACGGAATGCGACGGTTCACGCCGGCGTTCAGGAAAGGCGGGACCAGTCCGCTGGCGACGATATACATCAGGACGAGGCTGGCGATGGCCACGGCGGCGAAGGGCGCGCTCACCATGGCCACAAGACCCCCGACCATCACGGCCGCGACGATAACGATGAAGCGTCGCTCGTCGCCGTGGAGGAGCTTGCTCAGGCGGTTGGAGAGGGCGGCCACGACGGCAGCGGCGGCGCTTAACACGGCCCAGACGTAAGCGATTTGCTCGGGCGGTAGCCCGAAGTCAACCAGGTAGGGCTGGGAGAAGGGAATCTGGGCCAACCCGGAGACGATGGTGATAGTCAGCCCGACGGCGATGAGTGTCTTTACCGAGCGGCTTCGGGTGATGATGCCGAAACTGGATCGAGTGTCGGCGAGTAGACCGGTCAGGTGAGAGCGGAAGGAGGCGGCGCGGGGCCCTGCCCGCTTATCGTTCAGGATCGTGGGCTCGTCGAACCAGAGGGCTACGGTGGCGGCGGCAAGAAATAGACCGCTGTATGCCCAGACGGCGGCTGAAAGGTCGAATCGAGCCACCAAAAGGCCGGCGGTGACAGCGCCGGCGACGCCGCCGATGTGAAATGCACTGAGGCCGGCCCCGAAAACGCGTTGCACATCTAGTTCGCGACCATCCTGCTTCAGGGAATCGTAGATGAGGGCCTCACCTGATCCGGAGAGGAACGCGACGGCCACCCCGACCAGGACGTAGGCTCCAAGCAGCGCCGGGAAATAGGTGGTGGAGAGAATGATCACGCCTACGACGACCTGTAGAAAAGCGCCGACGGCCAGGCTCCATTTGCGGCTGTAGCGGTCAGCCAGGACGCCGGTGGGAATCTCGAAGATCAGCAGGGAGACGCCGTAGGTCGACATGAAGATCATGATCTGGCCGAGGCTCAGGCCGCGAGCCAGCCAGAACAGGACGAGGATAGAAACGAGGGAATTAACCGCCGCACCGAACAGGAAATTGAACAAGTAGTAGCGACCGACGTTGCCGGTGGGGAATTGCCGAGCTCTCCAGGACGGTGGGGACTCAGTCAGCGACATCGCGATTCCGGCGTCCTGGCGGTTAGGGGTTCGCGGCACATAGCCGTAGATACTACGCGGTGAGGAGTAAGTGTGGCGATGGGCCCTGCTGTCCGCGGCCAATCACTGATTTAGAAGTCGTTGCGAACTTTTTCGGCGCGGCCGGATTTGAGCGATTCCTTGGCAGCGACGCCCACGGCCACGGCGCGAGCGCCGTCGATTATGTTCGGTTCGGGGGATTCGTCATTCTCGATCCATTGCGCCATATTGTGGAAATAAGGAACCAGTTCGATGGCATGGCCGTCGATGATGGGTCCGGCGGATTGGAGCGGCAGGGTGTCGAGAGTGCGGTGCGCAGGATCAGCTTCGACCGCGATGTCCAGCCCGATGATGGTGCCTTTGGTGCCGTATATCTGGACGTGCTGATGGAGATCATGGGAACTGTTGACTGAACCGCACATCACCAGAACACGTCCCAGGGCTCCGCTCTCGAACTTCAGGTTCAGGTTCCAGATGTCTTCGATGGGATAGCCCGGGAGCACCTCTGAATTTCTGGCGTAGGCGCTGACCTCGACGATGTTGCCGGCGAACCATCTGAGGCAATCAATGGCGTGGGCTCCGCCGCCGAAGAGCAATTCCTGGGGGACGGTGACTCGCCAGGGCGTTCTCTCAACAATCTTGCGCAGGTCGTGGATGTAGCCGGTCTCGATGAAATTAATGCGGCCTATTTGACCTTTGTCCAACGCTTTCTTGGCGGCCGCAACCTTCGGCAGAACCCGCCAGGTCTGGGCCATCACAAATTTGAGTCCGGTCTTCCGGACGAGACCGACCATGCGGTCGCAGTCTTCGAGATTCGTGGTGAGCGGCTTGGTGCAGACGACATGCTTGCCGGCATTCAGGGCGGCGATCACGTGATCGGTATGGAGATGATCTGGAGTGAAGATGCCGACTACGTCCACGTCGGGTCTTGCCAGCAGTTCGTTGTAGTCAGCGGTGGTAAAGCCGACACCGTGCTCGCTGGAAGCGAGCTCAAGGCGGGCGGGATCGAGGTCGGCGACGGCGCGGACTTCGATCGGGGTATCAGGGTCTCGGTTGAGGAGCAACGCGCCCTTGCCGACGCCCAAGCCAATGATACCCAGCCCTATCCGGTTCATACCTTGCGCTCCCTCAGCCGTTTTCTCAGACTTGTCGAACCTGAGGAGATGATAGGACACCTAGCGTGGTTGGGGCGGCTTTGTGGAGTCGGCCTGCCGGAGCCGCACTTGCGGATCTGCCCGAACGGGGTGTTCGCCGAAAAATCGAGCCCGCGGCTCACGAACCCCTTTCCGATAGAGATGACGAAACCGGGACTGTGGGGAGTCGAATTGGACCCGCGGGACAGAAATCGCAGAGCATGTAGCGGTGATTCGGATATTTCGAGGGAAACAGGGATCGGGTGGCAGTCGTGAGCCTTCTTAGACCCGATACACGAACGAGCTGTGATTTCACCGCTCTAGTCAGCGAATCCTCTTATCTGATTGTCAATCGTCGTTCCGCCGAATAACCTCGGTCCCCTAAACACGTTGCCACCTCGGGCCGGTGGCTCAGTTGGCAAAGCAACGGACTATTGATCTGTCCAGGGGCGCTCCAAGACCTGTCTTACGGCGCCCGGGAGTAACGTTGATTCCCATGGGGGCAGACCGAGTGCGCGTTTCTAATCGCATTTACTCGCTGGTAGCCGGAATTCCCTTGGCAATTCGTTGGCAGAATTGGCTGCCGGTTCCGAGCGAGAGGTACACTCAAACCTGTCACGCCGACGTAGCTCAACGGTAGAGCGGCGGTTTTGTAAACCGCAGGTTGTGGGTTCGACTCCCTCCGTCGGCTCCCAAGCCCGTCGGATCGGCGCGGCAGAACCATTCTCAGACGATCCCCCGAGTCCACGCGTGGTCGGCAACCGGTTGCTGA